>Ga0182021_10000749_pt1 | contig 36074 bp, 37 predicted proteins | sample 612E3MmetaG_FD_120493 | JGI IMG/M metagenome (GOLD analysis project Ga0182021, IMG submission 120493) | Permafrost microbial communities from Stordalen Mire, Sweden - 612E3M metaG (Illumina Assembly) | ecosystem: Environmental > Terrestrial > Soil > Wetlands > Permafrost | place: Sweden...
CCGCCTGGGAGACCCAAAAAAACAATATTGATTTCAGTGAGCATAGAATCCTATCGGAATTCATGGTCACAAAGGTCCAGAAGATTTTTTTCCAGTACTGAAGAAATTTTCTCTTCAATCATCAAATTTCCGTTTGTTCTCCTGTCATCAATTTGGCAAACAACCCGCACGCGTTTTACATCAATGCAAATAACTGCAAAGGAGCATCGCGAACTCCGGGGAAAACTCAAACAGAAAAAATTGGAAAAAGAACGGGAACTTGCACAAATTGCTAAATCCTCCTGGAATCCACCTAAACTGCAAATTCCTAAAATTTCGTTTCCGAAATTTAATATTTCAGAGCCTGCAAATAAACCGATTGTAATTTTCGAACACGGAAAAAAATTACAGCGCCCTTTTATAGAACAAGTGAAATCGTTTGTCGCGGGAATCGCAGTAACGGTTGTTTTTTTCTTCACCCCGTACACCACCTATCAATGGCTCAAAATGCTCCCCAACCCCCAACTGTTAACCCGACGGGACCTCCAAGTGACTACTAAAATCTTTGACCGGAACGGGGCGTTATTATTTGAAATTTACGCTGACCAAAACCGCACGCCACTCCCGCTTACACAAATTCCGCAAGATTTACAGGAAGCAACTATCGCAATAGAAGACAAAGACTTTTATCATCACCAAGGTGTCTCGATCCCTGGAATCGTTCGGGCGGCCCGGGAAACACTCTTTAATAATCAAATTCAGGGAGGCTCAACGATCACGCAGCAGCTTATCAAATCTGCTTTGTTGTCACCTGAGGTGAGCGTCACACGAAAACTGAAAGAAATTTTTTTAGCATTTTGGGCAGAACGACTCTATACGAAAAACCAGATTCTTGAAATGTATCTTAACCAAGTTCCCTACGGCGGCACTGCGTGGGGTGTGGAGGCGGCAAGTCAGGCCTATTTCGGAAAATCCGCAAGAGATCTAAATCTTGCCGAAGCGGCGCTCCTTGCGGGGCTCCCGGCCGCTCCATCTGAATATTCACCGTTCGGCGAACACCCCGAAAAAGCCTTTGAACGCCAAAAAGAGGTGCTACGCCGAATGACAGAAGATCATGATATCACCAGCGAACAGGAACAACTTGCTCTTGCAACACCCGTTAAATTTATTGAACCCAGAGTCTCCATCCAGGCACCGCATTTTGTTATGTATGTGCGAAATATTTTGGAACAGCGGTATGGACCACGTCTTGTCGAACAGGGAGGTCTTCGTGTCACGACGTCATTGGATTTATCAATCCAAAATAAAGTACAGGATATCGTAACGAATCAAGTAAATGCTCTTGCCAATCTTCAGGTCGGCAATGGTGCTGCGATGGTCACAAGCCCTAGAACCGGAGAAATTCTTGCGATGGTCGGAAGTAAAGACTTTTTCGATACCAATATTGACGGCAATGTGAACGTCACAACAAGTCTTCGGCAACCCGGTTCATCAATAAAAGTTGTTAACTATGCAGCTGCCCTTGAAAATGGGTTTACTGCAGCGTCAATCCTTGATGATTCACCTGTTGTGTATCAAAACGTGGGGAGCACCCCGTACGCTCCTGTTAACTATGACGGCAAATTTCATGGACCGACACCGCTTCGCTATGCCCTCGGGAATTCATTTAATATTCCTGCGGTAAAAGTGTTAAACAGTATCGGTGTACAAACAATGGTCAATAAGGGAAAACTTATGGGAATCACCACGTGGGAAGATTCAAGCCAATATGGCCTATCGCTTACATTAGGTGGAGGTGACGTCACAATGCTTGATATGACAAAGGTCTTTGGAACGCTTGCGAATCTTGGCGACAGGGTTGATCTCAACCCGATTCTCGAAGTCACTGACTATACGGGACATGTATACGAAAAAGATACACCTACTCCTCCCGTTCAGGCGGTCAAACCGGAAGTTGCATGGATCCTGAGTAATATTTTAAGCGACAATACCGCGAGAATTACTGAATTCGGTCCGAACTCAAGCTTGGTAGTGAGCGGGAAAACCGTTTCGGTTAAAACCGGAACGACAAACGACAAACGCGACAATTGGACCATTGGATATACTCCTTCTGTCGTCGTTGCGGTTTGGGTGGGAAACAATAATAATGCGCCGATGAATCCGTATTTAACATCGGGGATAACAGGAGCCGCACCGATTTGGCATGATATTATGACCGAGCTTCTCAAAAATAAACCGGATGAAGTTGCCGCAAAACCTGACGACGTTATCGCAGTACCGTGTTATTTTAACCGCCCTGAATACTTTATTGCAGGCACTGAGCCGCCGGGCGGCAGATGTGCGCCAATCCCGACACCAACACCAACAGGAAGCCCGACTCCGGCTCCATAATTACCCTCACTACTTCGCAGCCACAACAATTGATCCGACGTCATGTGGATTAGCGTCATTATGATATCGCCACGTTCCGACGTTGGTAAACGTATATTCATACGTTCCGCTTTTGGCAACTAATCCATGGGCATTCAACCCTGGTAATAGTTGATCGGTCGGATAAATATCAGACGCTACCCACATACCATGACTTGATTCATTCACGAATGTTACGGTTGTCCCTGCGCTCACTGTTAATGGCGTTGGCGCGAATCCGCTATCAGTATAGGTAACAACCTCCCTTGTCACACCGCCACCTTTTGCCATCGGTTCTACGGAAACAGTTGGCCCAGAATAACCAAGTGCATATTGACTCCCCGATTGTGCAGGAGTTACGGATTGATTTAATTGATTATTCCCGGCTGGCATAGTATTCCTTAATAAAAACCATCCGACTAATATGCCGGCGACTACGATAAGCAGTCCAAAAAATAGTTTATTATTCATCTTCTCACCTCCATTTCAAGTATACCTGTCTGCGACTTTACTTGCTGCATAGCTTTCCGGTTTCGTTTTAACAGCATATCCGCTTCCCCTCACCATTCCGACGATCTCAGCAATCATATCACGCGTATCACCTACCGTACCGATATCGACATGAATCTCGAGGTCGTACTTCGTTATCCCGTCTTTCTGAAAGAGTGTAAGGACCGTTTCTGCCATATCAAGTGACATGGTCGCCTCCTCATACATTCGCTGCCGAAGCACGTAGTGTTTTTTATTTACGACACGCTTCCAAAAATAGATGCCGCCCATCCCCACCCGATGAACGACGACGGCGGTGACAAAGTCAACACCTGACCCATTATGCGGTTGAGAATCAGTGCCAATGACAATGTGATATTCCTTTTTCGGGTCCTTCTTAAGGAAATCGAGGATTCGTTCCCGTATTTGAGGGAGTGTAAGCGCTCCGTATGTAGGACTTTGAAACATACGAAGCGTATGGTATCAAAGTGATGTAGGGATGGCAAATAGATCACCAAAAACCCAGCCCTTCGCGAAGGGCTGGGTTAACTTTTCAAAGTAATCAAAGATTACTGTTGCGGTCGCTCTTCGCGGGGTCGTGCTTCATTGACGACCAACGGGCGTCCATCAACATCTTTGCCGTTGAACATTTCGATCGCTTTCTTGGTTTCTTCTTCACTCGACATTTCGACAAAACCAAAACCTCGTGATCGGCCTGAGTATTTATCAGAGATCACTTTCGCTGAAACGACTGTTCCGGCTTGAGCAAACACTTCTTCAAGACGTTTGCTGTCCATTGTGTACGGAAGATTTCCGACGAACAGATTAGTTGCCATATTGCTCCTTTCTCCTTAGGACTTAAAGGGGACATCGACGCCTAAAGAGAATGTTATGAGTGTGCTCATAACTTCAAAGACGTGGGCCAACACTTTTTTCCTAGGTCATCCGTTCAACATCGCTCAGGATGACCCTGAGCCTGTCGAATGGCTCAATGAAATTATATCATATTGACTACTATGGAGCAATGCAGCAACGTATTTTACCTGCTGCGAAATTTCTTCTTTTCGTGTATTATGTGCTTTATGACCATTATTCATGCAATAATCCTTTCGCTCATCGAAGGAATCAGTGAATTTCTACCAATCTCTAGCACCGGGCACATGGTGTTAGCAAGTTCACTTCTCAAACTTCCGGAAACTGATTTTTTAAAAAGTTTCGAAATTATTATCCAGTTCGGCGCAATTTTGGCTGTTTTGGTTCTTTATTGGAAAAAGCTGCTCTTGAATAAAGAAACATTTATTCGCGTTGCACTGGCGTTTATTCCTACCGCTATCGTCGGACTCGTATTGTATAAATTTATCAAAACTGTTTTATTAGGCAATCCCTGGATTGTTGTCTGGAGTTTAGGTATCGGCGGCGTGCTCCTTATTCTTCTTGAGGTAACCCACAAAGAATCCGCAGATCATAAACAAAACATCAACGATATGAGTTATATGCAGGCATTCCTTGTGGGCTGCGCACAATCCTTATCCATTATTCCAGGCGTTTCACGATCAGCCGCAACCATCGTCGGCGCATTGCTCTTAGGGGTAAAACGCGATCCTGCCGTTGAATTTTCATTTTTACTTGCCATCCCTACTATGGCTGCGGCGACAGGATTGGATTTTATAAAAAGCGGAAGACATTTCACCGGTAATCAATATGAATTATTGGGCATAGGCCTTATAGGCGCGTTTATTTCCGCGCTCATCGTCGTTAAATGGTTCATTGGCTTCGTCAAGAAACACACCTTTATCCCGTTTGGTGTCTACAGAATCCTCGTTGCCGTCCTCTATGCGTTCCTCGTGCTCCGATGATCTATTTGAGGAGTAAACCAAAGAGTTCCTGTCGAAGTCCCCTAAACAATACGAACAATTGGACAACGAGCATACTATCGTAATACATAAGACCCCTCACGGCTGCTTCAATCGCACGATATCTGATCCAAATAGTATCGTGCAATCTCGTGAAGCCACCAAAAACCCCGCTTTCGCGGGGCTTTTGTTTTATACTCTAATCTTCTCTGTTATCTCGTCACCGAGATTGCCGCTACTCCAAGCTCTGTCGCCGGAGCTGATACGGTTATGCGGTTATCATTCGCGCTCTTGATGACCGTATAATTTGTATCATACGGTGTCGGACATGCGCCGCTCACCTGTGATATCGGCGTTCCATTACTTGTTAATGGATCGACCGGAAGCGCAGCCAGGTATTTTGTGATTAAAGCATCACAAATATTGGCACCGGTGTCGCTAATATTCTTCACCGTGGTGTCAATTCCAGCTGGAAGCGCACCTTTATTGTCCGCAGCGTACTGATCAATTGCGTTCAAAAGCGCATTGACATCACTAGCACGCTTGGTATTATTCGCCTGCGCAAATTGACGTGCAGGATTTATGGCGATCAATGTAATTGCCAAAAGTACCGCCAAGATACCGATGACAACAAGTAACTCGATGAGCGTAAAGCCCCGACGCCCAACAGGCAGATAGTGTTTCATATACTTTAACCGTACTAGGAGATACCACCCCTTGTCAAGTAGTAAGTCTATTTTTTAATGTCGTGTGAGAAGTAAGATAGCTAATATGAGAATCAATACACCAAAAACGCCCAACAAGGCCTGAAGATTAGATTTCTTTTTAGGAACAGCCGTCTCATCTCTCGGCGGCTGAGAGGCAGTGATACTCTCCTGGATATCCAACAGGCTTTGTTTTGCGAGGAGATCAATGTTTTTAAATACATATTCTGCGGCTTCTGAAGTCAAGGTCTGCTTCCCTGCTAATGGCCCAAGGACAAATTCCGGCAATATCGCCTTTTCTGTTACCCCCTGGAGGGCAAATCCCTGATAAAGCGCTTCATAAAGAGATTTATTGAGTACGACCGCACGTTTTCCCTTATCTACAGGATATACTTTTGTCCATATTGACTCATACGGAACAGTGTCAAAAAATCTCAGAATATCGCTTTCTATTTGATCGTGCTCAGCAGTTAATAATAATTTTTCAAAATATGTTCTCGTTGAAAGAATGATAATAAGTTGAGAGCCGATGAGCGCATATTCCTTTACCCATTGTTTAATAAGTGTATAAAATCCGTCTTTCTGAATTATTTCCAGATCATGAAGTATTGATTCAGGAACATCAAGGAGTGCGATATTTGACACCACGCCGCTACAGAGATAGAAACGATTTCTATCTATAAAAAGAATAATATATTTTTGATTAAACATAATTATAATTCCTGCCAGGACGTCACGGTTAATACACCATTCGTCAAGGTTGCAACAATTTGCACCGTTCTGGATGAACCATTCACAGTACCCATAGATGTAATTGTTTTTGTTGTCGTACCGCTTACTGTCGCGACTGCGCTTCCGTCCCCTATCGCTAATGTTTCTCCGGTATAATTCGTATCACGAAGAAGCCGGATGATGGCATTTTCACCGCCCGTTTCCGCGATATCCATCGCGACTATTCCGTCTTCACTTCTCGTGACTGAAAGCGAATTAGATACAACAACAGCAACCGCGGTCGTTGCAATGGTAATAGCAATGATCATGTAAAACAATAATACAACAAGCGCCTGCCCATTAGATCGACTAACTGTATTCTTTTGATTACCGTGTTCCATACGTTGCTTCAAAATCCTCTGACTGTGCGCCACTCGTTCGTTGTGCAACGCTGGCGAGTGTGAACGTTAAACGGACGCTTGGTTTTCCGTTCACGTTCCCGTACCTGCGGAACGTGAGATTTGATACCGTTGACCCGTAACTATTGAGCGCTCCCGTCTCAATTGGGTCCGTGAGTAATAGGTTGCCGTTTGATAATGCGTATGTATATGTTGCGGGGCCAATCCGCAGGACGAGCGAGCTTGTCTGTTGACCAAGTGATGCCGGCTGCGTGATTGATGATGCACGGGCAATATCGTAACTTAATCTTGAAAGAATATATCGGCTGTCCTGGCTTACCGCGCTTGCCGTTTCCGACTCAAGCTGCATATCAAGCGTTTCCGTAAAAATGTTCGTCATAATATACAAAAAAGCGACAAGAATGGCGGAATAAATTAGGAGTTCAACAATCGTAAACCCGCGATTATGTTTCATGGAGAAAAATTAAAGGTAATATCCAGTAATGTCGGAGTCACGTTATAGTTGGTCGTTGATAAAAATGCGCGGTATTTGAGACATTGTCCGGGATTTCTATATCCCGTTCCGCTGTTATTAAGCGGTAAGGCGCTACCGGTCGCGAATTTTGTATTGTTCGATCCATCAGGTCCAATAAATACATAGTTTGCATTCGTGCAGCTCCCGCTGACGGGATTAGCAATTGCAACTTGGTACTGAATACTCGTATTTGCCGGTAAATTTTCATCAACATCAAAACGATTGAACGTCACCGGCGCATTCATATTGATGATTGCTGATTCATACGTCCCGCTATCCAGATAATTTCCATCCGGTCCCCCCTGTATGATTTTCAATTCATTGACCGTGGTATTGGCTATCATATAGACAAACTTGTCGCCGTCTGCTTCGGAAATTGAGGTCATGTCGTTTATTCCCTGATCAAACTGTAGGCCACCGCAATAGGACGGAGACGATTGATTGCTGATATTGAGTACCTGGTATTCTTCAGCATTATTGCTGTCGGATACGCCGTCTATTCCAGCCAGTAGCGCACGGGAGTCCCCAAACACTGTGACTGACCGGCGCGGGTACAACTGCACATCTGCACCCGTTCCTAAGTAATACCCGCTCTGAGCCCCCGTTGAGGGTGTTCCCGATAAAAATTTAGGATTATTTTTGTCGGACGTATCGATAACGTAGAATTGATCGCTATCCGGCTTTCCGTCGTGATTACCGTCTACCGTGCCGTTTGACGAAATAAATGCACGCGTCCCATCCGCGCTTCCGAACACGGAATTTGCGGTCTCCTGAGTATTTGAAGCAGAGTTGAAATCATAACTACTCACCCGTTTCCATGCTGCATTTCCATTTGCGATTGTCCCGCATTTACTATTGCTGATTGTCGGATTTGAACTTCCTGTCGGAACACTGGTAACATTCGCAATGTTAAATTCAGGATCTACTCCTGCTCCTACGGCGACATAAACGTACGTATTGCCACCGACCTGCACAGGATAAATATCGTTATCCGCATATATTTCGGTATTACCGCCGTCCATACAACCAGTTTGTCCTGCCGATTCAGAACCCCAATTTGTCCCGGTATTCCCGGCCGCGTATTTTCGGACTTTACTTGTCGAGGCATTACAGTCATCTCCGTCCAATTCTATTCGGCATCCAACCATATCCAACCCGTTGCTAGCTGACTTACTGTCAATATTACTTAAATCAAACACATAGAGGAATCCACCCGAAGTGACATATCCTGTATTTTGATAGACTGCCAAGGAAGATGCCCCACCGGCATACGGCGCCTGATCCTGCGTTCCCGTGCCTTGATAGATGCGCGTATTAAAAAATGTCCAGTATTTATAGATGTGATTGACATGATCCTGAAACTCACCGTTGTTGGTGTTGTCATTGGATGGATCGCCGTCATCGACTAAAATTGCGATAATCTCTTTATCCGGCTTTGTGGTTGCAAGGAGCGCATACGTTTTGCCGGATGATGATTTATAATACTTTACTTGGTTGGTAATAAATGAATTATCTAAACCCGTTCCTGTAGGAACAAGGTTTGAATTACTGTACTTAGATGAATCCATGGTAAACGTCCCCTGAAGCGTGGGCACCGGCGGATCGGTATTTGCGGTCACCGTCAAATAGGCCAATTTTGTCGATGTCGCAGCTGTTGAAGAATCAGCAACAAATACTTTATTAGGATTACTGGTCGTATTGGGATCGGCGTAGGCAGCAACCGCAACGGGCGGCCCATCCGGAAGGGTTATTGTAGCGCTTGAAAATGAAGGCTTACACCATTGTCCTTTCGTGTTATTGGAAAGCTGCACCTGACCATCAGTTGGGTTATCAACCTGAACGTTCGTCTTTGTCCCAGCATTAAAATCCGCATAACTGGTTTGGGTAAATACTGCATTATCGGTCCGTGCGAGATAATAGGTAGCGCTCACGCTTGAAGCGATCGGAGAATTCCATATGACGGTGATAATGATTTTCTTCGTCGAGGGGTCAAGTACTCCACCAGACGTTGCGATTGCGCCTGTTGACGCGTTGCGGTATACATCCGTTATCGTTAGGTACCGTGTAAACTCACCAACCTGCGCAGACCCCGTTGCAAGCGACCACGAATTCCCGTTGAGAACCGGGTAATAGGTACCGTCCGCTGACACATTCGACCAGCCCTGCTCACGGATAATACGGATAATATCGTATGCTTCTTTCGAGAGTGTCGTGGCATCAAGACGTTCACTTTGTTGGGCTTTCCCCTGACGCGATGCCACGAGTCCAACAAGAAGCGCCGGAAGCATAATTGCCGAAATTGCCATAGCAAGGAGCAACTCCACGAGAAGTTGACCGCGTGATCCAAACCGCGTGTTATTGAGCCGATGTGATAACACCATAATGATTAAGCTTAATTGTTTGAATTTCTCCGCTGTCAATTTGTTTTACCGTTAGGGTACTTGAATTCGTCGCATACCCTACAACCTCCCCACTTTTCGAAGCGAAAACAATAGTATTACTTGGCAAGGATATCGTACTGAACGTAACACGAGAATCAAGAGGAACTACGGCGTTTGCACTGTCAGATCCGTTATACGTAGCGCCGTTAAACAGTACGTATTGATTTGATGCAAAATGAACTCCGAATGCAGCCTGAGCGCTTCCGTTCGCGATGGACCCTTCCATCGCTTTGGTCTGTTGGCTCTTGATATCAGCAAGAAGCGGATCTATAGTCCCCGTGAGTGATGCCTTTCGTTTTGACCCGAATATATTGATGACGGAAATACTCGCAAGTATGGCGACCACCGCAAAAACGATAATAAGTTCCATAAACACGAACCCGCGTTGTTTCATAATATCAATGCGCGCCGACCTGACCGATCATTCCATAAATAGGCCCGATTATCGAAAGCATCATACCTCCAACGACCACACCGACAAGAACGAGAAGAATTGGTTCAAGTAGCGCGGTTAACAACTTAAGGGTATTGGTTACCTCATAGTCGAAATATTCAGAAACATCCTGCATAGAACGGTCCAGCGATCCTGTTTTTTCACCTGCCTCCATGAGTTTGATCATAATAGAAGGAATATATCCTTTTGCAGCACGAAAACCTTCTGAAAGGGGCTTACCGGCAAACACCATCTCACGCGACGATGAGATAATCTGCGCAGTTTTCCTCCGCACCACAACATCCTTCGTTAATTCAAGAGCCGCCGTAATAGGAAGTCCCGATGATAGTAACAAATAGAGACTCCGCGAAAACCTTGTTATATCAATCTCCTGGACGAGCTTGGAAACAACCGGCAACCGGAAAAGAAGTTCCATAATAATACCTTTTTGTTGTTTATATAAAAAATACACACCGACGACAACGATAATCGAGGATACGACAACAAGGAGTGTATGATCGAGGATAAGATTAGACAAAAAAATCATAATTCTTGTCGGAAGCGGCAGTACAACGTGTAAACGTGAAAACACGGTGCTGATTTTCGGAACAACGACAATAAGAATCATAAGAAGTACGGCGAAAAATATCATAATAATGAATACGGGGTAGATGAGAGCAGAACGTACTTTATCGTTAAACTCTATTTCTTTTTGTATCGTTTGCTTAAGATCAATAAGGGCAACGTCCAACGTCCCCGCCTCTTCCGACGCTTTAATAACGTTGACAGTAACCTTATCAAATACTCCAGGAAATCTCGACAGAGTGAGGTTAATATGCTTTCCCTGCATCAAATCTTCTATCATTGTATCAAGAATTTTTTTCTGATTACCTTTTGCGTCCTCCCGGAGAGAATTAACTACTTCGAGAATAGGAATTCCTGCGGTCAACATGGTTGCCAGACTCCCAATAAGACCTAACTTTTCACTGCTTGAAAGAGTCACGTTATCTGTTTTCATAATGTTTCCACTTTCGTCACACGTAACACCTCTTCAATCGTCGTTAATCCTTTAAGTACTTTATCAAGTCCGTCATCAAGCATCGTGTTCATCCCTTCATCCTGCGCTTTTTTATTAATTTCATCTGCGTCAGCCTTTTCAGAGATGAGTTTCCGTATTTCTTTTGATACTTCAAGGACTTCAAACACACCCAATCGCCCGAGATATCCCGTATGATGACACATTTTACAGCCCTTTCCCTGATAGATCGTTAACACGGGTTCTGCGCCAAAATGTTTTTGTATCGCCGACCGCGGAATATGCTTTTCAATCTCTTTCTGCGTCATGGTTACCGATGTTTTGCATGAATCGCAGATTTTCCGCAGAAGCCGTTGGGCAATTATGAGATTTACTGTAGAGGCGACTAGAAACGGCTCAACGCCCATATCGGTAAGCCGCGGTATTGCTGTTGCTGCATCATTTGTATGAAGCGTTGAGAGGACCAAATGACCGGTTAAAGCGGCATTAACGGCAATGCTTGCCGTTTCGCTGTCACGGATCTCTCCGACGAAGATTATATTCGGGTCCTGACGTAAAATTGATCGAAGACCGTTGGCAAATGTTAAGTTCGTCTTCACATTTACCTGCACCTGGCTTGCGCCTTTTACACGGTATTCGACAGGGTCTTCAATCGTTGTAATATTCTTTTCCCGGGTATTAAGAATTTTTAATATGGCATAAATTGATGTCGTTTTTCCTGATCCGGTCGGCCCGGTAGATAAAATCATCCCGTATGATTTATTATATGAATTAGTCACTTTCAAAAGATCGCCTTCAATCATACCTAAATCGGATAATGAGTATTCACGCGAATGGGAGGATAACAGCCTCAGCACTGCCTTCTCTCCCTCTGAAACCGGAAGGATAGAAACGCGGATGTCTAATTGCTCTTCATCCATCGCCATACGCATTTTCCCGTCTTGTGCACTCATATGTTCGTCGGTTCTTAGGCTCGAGAGCACTTTAATCCTTGTCATAATACGATCATGAAGAACTTTCGGCACCCGGAGTACGTCGTGAAGTACTCCGTCTATACGGAACCGGATAAGCGAATTATTTTCCTCCGGCTCAATATGGACATCTGAGGCTTTATCCTGATATGCAGCGTCGAGAAGCACGTCAACAATTTTTGCAATCGGCAAATCATCCGAGACAAGTGTCGTCGCTTTTTTAATATCCTCTTTTAATAACTCGTCAATCGTTTTTTGGAGGACTTTTTTATAAATTTGAAGGGTATTATCAATATCTTTATCCGTCGCGTAATACACAGAAACTTTCTGGTTGGTCTTTTTGACTACCATATCAAGTAAATCCGTGTTTTTTGGTTCCGCCATGGCAATTTTGACACCCTCACCGTCACGGGCAAATACCACAGTTTTTTGCTTCCGCGCGATTTTTTCAGGAATGATATGAAAAACGTCCTCGAAGATGGATGTCTTTGAGAGCGCAACAAACGGTACTTTGAAGCTACTGGCGACGACCTGACCAATCTGTTCGTCCGTCAGAACTCCGGCGTCAATGAGCCCGTTCGCAAGCGTTGTTTGAGAGGCTTTTGATTTTTCGGCAATCTCTTCAAGCTTTTCCTGAGGAAGAATATTGCTTTGCAGGAGGAGTGTCTTAAGCTGATCATCGGGCAGAATCATACTCTTGTATCATATCACGGGAATTCTCGCACAATCTACCGATATACATTATTAGTATGCTCACCGCTCTTGCACTCAAACACAGACAATTGAAAATAGACAGTATTATTAATACAATTTTCGGAAAACTCTACGCGTACCGACGTACCCACGAATAACGGTGATATAATCATGAGGCAGATTGTTACTGCCATACACGCTGCAATAAATCCTCATGACAAAAGAACCGTCCACGAATAATGAACTGCTATCCGTCGCAATCCACGACTGCAAAAACGACCTTGATGAAGTACGCTACCTCGTAATAGACTCAATGAGCCGTCTTAATAAATTCCTGCGAGATATCAAAAAAACAAGAAAGTATATCTCTCTTTCGACATACAATGACAAAGCAACAGCCGCACGGGAATATATTCAACTTTGTGCTACAGAACTCCAACAAATTAACGCATCATATAAAATAATCTTAAACAGTACCCCGACGTACGAACTTGTCGTAGAATCAACGGGGCGCATTCTATCGATCCGTGAATTCTTACGAACCCACCAAGCCCTATTTGGGGCTTTAATAACAAGCACGGATTGGCAATCACCGTCCTTTGATCATTCGCTTCGCTCCCAAGCGGGTAGACAAACCAACACAATTTATGCAACGATCAATGATTACAAGCGGGACCGCCACGAAGACGCGTTTCGCTACGAACGGACGTTTGTGAGGGAATACGTTGATAATTGGATTAAATTTCCTGTATATGCGTATGCAACCTCAAGCGGCATGGCAGCGTTCACTACCATTCTCAACTTTCTGCTGTTGGAAAAGAAGGTTAAAAGAAAGGTCCTTATTGGAAATTCCACCTGGTTTGAGAATAAAGCACTTATCACGACGGCTTTTGCAGATCAAATAATTTCCGTTAATGAATCTGAAACGCCAAAAATTCTGAACGTCATTAAAAATATAAAGCCTTCCGTTATTCTCTTTGATAGCCTAGCGAACTCTGAAGGAGTCTCAGTCCCCGATCTTTCTGTAATCATTCCGGCTATAGTCAAGTACGCGAAAGAGGAAACATACCTTATTATTGATAACACCTGCCTTACGTGTATGCTCCAACCGCTTAAGCACGTTTTCGGAAAACGCTCCCCCGTCCGCCTGATTGTTTTTGAAAGCCTCAATAAATACCACCAATTCGGTATGGATCGGGTCACGGCGGGTCTTATTTGGTGCTATGGAGTCGGTACGAAGCTTTCTGATTATCGTGAACGTCTCGGTACCAATATTCTTGACTCAGTTGTGATGTCGCTTCCAAGTCCAAATCGAAAACTCCTGCATCGAAAACTGTTAAAACATTCTCGCAATGCTTCAATCGTCGCATCGTGTCTACAATCGTGGATTAATCTACATCCTGAAGGTCCATTTGCTTCAATCTCATACCCAGGGCTCACAAATCACCCATCATATGATTGGGCAAAAGATATGATATTTCACGGAAGTTTTCTCGCTATTGAATTGAAAAAACAATATCAAACTATACCAACTTACCAACGGTTCATTAAATCAGTTATAACAATTGCAAAGAAAAAACAGATACAAATCGTCGCAGGAACGAGTTTTGGACTCGACACCACACGCGTTTATCTCACCGCTCTGCGAAGTGTTCCGACAAAACCATTTATCCGTGTCGCAGTCGGGACGGAAAATCGCGTTGCAATCGGAAAAATTGCAGATCTTTTTATTGAAGTGTTCTCGCGATTCTATCCGTAATAACGGCCTATTCCAAGCATCTGAGGCTTAATCTATCTCACGGAAATTTTCATTATCCTGTAATAAAAATATGCTATATACAACGTCAAAAAAACAGTGTAATCTTAATGTGCAAGCACTGATTATGGTCAGGATTTTGTCTATATGGAAAACCCTCATCGCATCATAAAGGAAACCACTCCCTTAGGCGTTATTGCGGATAAAAACGGTGTCTTCCTCTATCATACGCTCACCGGAAACGGTAAATTTTACCAGGCTGATCACAGTCTTGACGGATTTTCTTTTGCTTCACACACGGATAAAGCAAAAATTGTTGATGAAAAACGCAGAAATGTTAACCCGCATAAAGCACAGGATTTCCGCATGGCTCACGTCGGGAATATGTATGTGTTGCTGTATAAATATAGGAAAGAAAAAAATTGCAGCTCGTATATCGCCACCTCAAAAGATCTCATCCGTTGGCAGCGGATCGGAAGAGCCGAAGGGATCAGTGAAACCGGTGTTGTCGTAAGCGACTATCAATATAACAACTCGTCAGTCATGTATGTGGGAGAAAGCTCAATCCGTGTCGCATATGCCTCCGATCTCACGACGTGGAATGTAAAAGAAGAGCCTGTACTTACGCCGCAAAAAGACTTTTTTGGCGTCTGGCCGGTCAAAGTAGCTCATGTCGAGGTCACACATGACGGAATTTTACTTCTCTATTACGTCATAAAAGACGGGCACCATGTTGCCCTCAATGCCGCGCTATTTGATAAACAAAACCCGGAGAAGCTCCTCATCTCCTATCCTGAACCCATTTGGGAAGCGCCTGCTGATTGGCAGAATAAGGAAGCATACCCGGTCGGTGTTATCACGTTCCACGGACTCTATATTTCATACTGGCTTTCCGATAAAGACGGCCTATTCGCGCTGACTCATCCTGGTTTCAATAAACTCGGTGAATATAAAAGAGGTACTCCAGCGTTTCTGTTGAAAAAAATAAAAGATAACCCGATTATCAAACCCATTGCGGATCATTTTTGGGAATCTCGCGCAGTCTTTAATCCCGGAGCCCTCTATGAGGAGGGCCGTGTCCACATGGTATATCGCGCAATCGGAGATCAGGACGTCTCAGTATTGGGCTATGCATCAAGTGCCGACGGAACAAACTTTGATGAACGGCTTAGCGAACCTATTTATACGCCAACGGAACCATTTGAGTGTAATACGCCGTTTGCACAAAACACATCATACTCACCCTACGCTTCAGGCGGCGGATGCTACGGCGGATGCGAGGACCCGAGACTCACAAAAATCGGCAAAACGGTCTATATGACGTACGTTGCGTATGACGGCTGGAGCCCACCCCGCGTGGCGTTAACATCAATCGATGTCAATGACTTTCTCTCACATCGCTGGAACTGGAAAAAGCCCGTTCTTATCTCAAAACCGAACCAGGTGAATAAAAACGCATGTTTACTACCCGAAAAAATAGACGGGAAATATGTTGTATTCCATCGGATTTTTCCCAACATCCTTCTTGATTACGTCGATGATCTTGATTTCGACGGCAAGACAAGGTGGCTGACCGGTCATGATAAAATTTCACCAAGACCGCATTATTGGGACAGCAGAAAAGTCGGCGTGGGCGCACCACCCATCAAAACAGATGACGGATGGCTTCTGATCTATCAGGCGGTCGGCGATCAGGATCCAAGCAAATATAAAATGGGAGCGATGCTTCTTGATCTCAAGAATCCATCAAAAGTCCTGCACCGGTCGGTTAAACCAATCTTGGAGCCGACGGAATGGTATGAAAATGAAGGATACAAAGCAGGAGTCGCCTATCCGTGCGGATCCGTGATCATGAATGACAAATTACATGTATATTACGGCGGCGCTGATATGGTGACGTGTGCCGCAACTGCACCTATCCATGAATTTCTGGAACACCTCAAGACTTCTGAAGAGGCGTCACTTACACCGTCCGGCGGACGACCGGTTTTGCATTAATCGATAATCTTCTATGGTAACCCTCAAGCGGTTCCCCGAAAACCCGATTCTTTCTCCTGTAAATACTCATGAATGGGAACAGGAAGCGACATTCAACGGATGTCCGATTATAGACGGAAATACGTGCCACATGGTATATCGCGCACAGTCCTACCCGCAGCAAATTGGCGGAAAAACACTTGAACTTTCGACCATCGGTCACGCGATAAGCCGCGATCGTGTTACATTTACGAAAAGAAAACAACTCATTGTACCGGAACATGATTGGGAAAAATTCGGATGCGAGGATCCTCGGGTCACGAAAATCGGCGATACCTATTACATTTTTTACACTGCCCTTGCTGACTGGCCACCAACACCCACCGGTATTACCGTAGCTCTTGCAACAACCAAAAATTTTATCTCCATTGATCATAAATACCGAATTACTCCCTTTAATGCGAAAGCAATGGCGCTTTTCCCCGAGCGGATAAACGGTAAGTATTGTGCACTGTTGACTATTAATCCCGACAAACCGCCGTCCAGTATGTGTGTCGCATATTTTGAAAAACTAAGTGACATGTGGGACGCCATCTATTGGAAACGATGGCGTAGGTCAGTTAGCACACACACCATTCCTCTTTTAAGAACAACGCATGACCATGTCGAAGTCGGAGCGCCGCCGATCCAAACAAAATACGGATGGCTTTTTATTTACTGTTACATCAAAAGCTATTTGACGTCACACAAATTTTTCACCATTGAGGCGGCGCTACTTGATAATAACGAGCCGACCAAGGTGATAGGGAGAACTCAGGAGCCGCTTCTCTACCCAGAAACGGACTATGAGGTGCAGGGAAAAATTCCCAATATCGTTTTTCCCTCCGGAGCACTTATCGTCAACAATAATCTCGGCGTTTACTATGGAGGGGCCGATACAAGAATATGTTTGGCCACCTGTCCTCTGGATGCGCTCTATCGTGTATTGTTACATAGTAATTGAGATGCAAAGCTAGCACGTTAGAAAAATGGTCTCGCCAATATCGATATACTAGAATACGTGATATGCCGCAATTAGTGTCTGATTTTGATTACGATTTATCGCAGGAGTTAATTGCGCAATCACCAGCACAACCCCGCGAAAATGCAAAACTGATGCTCTTTAACCGTTCGACAGGGGCAATTGAACATCATCATGTCGGAGATCTCCCTTCTTATTTTTATCCGGGGGATATTGTCGTTATCAATAACACAAAAGTATTTCATGCCCGCCTACATGGCACTATACTGGACAAACGCATAGAGTTATTTCTCGTCCGACCGGTTGAAAACAATCAGTGGTTGGCACTAGGAAAACCGGGAAAAAAGATTCTGACCGGATCAACCATTTTGATTGCAGAAAATTTTTTCTGTCGGGTTACCGAAAAAAATTCTGATGGTACGTTTACCGTAACGTTCCCTCAGACACCCGAAGACGTCATTAATCTGGCAAATATGTATGGGGATATCCCTACGCCTCCGTATATAAAGAAAGTTCCCAAAGACAGCGATTATCAGACGATCTATGCAAAATATGTCGGATCGGTCGCCGCACCCACCGCCGGATTTCATCTGACGAAACAAATTCTTACAACACTCAAGGAAAACGGGGTAACCATTCTGGAAATCACCCTTCATGTTGGCTTAGGAACATTCATGCCGATTAAATCAGACACTTTAGAATCCCACACGATGCACAGCGAATGGGTTGAGATTACGGATGAAGTTGCGCACACAATCAACAAAGGAAAACAGAATGGACAACGGATTGTTGCGGTAGGTACAACAACGGTACGAACACTTGAAGGAGTTGCCGCATTACACGACGGAGTACTTAAAAATTTCCGAGGCGATATAAACCTTTTTATTACGCCAGGTTTTCATTTTCAAGTTATCGACAGCATGCTCACGAACTTCCATTTGCCGAAATCCACGCTTATAGTGTTGGTTTCTGCATTTGCCTGCCCGCCAGAGGCTGCACCATCAGGCGCTAACAGGCGGACCGGGCGGGAACTAATATTGCACGCATATCGGGAGGCAATTAATAATCACTATCGCTTCTATAGTTTTGGCGATGCCATGTTAATTTGTTAAAGAATCGTTTTCAAATTAATAAAATTATCTATCGTCTTCCATGCAATAGGCGCAACCGACGAATCCCGAAAAGTTATTCCGTGTTTTATGTGTAAAAATATTTCCCGGTCATCTTCCCCATCTCCAATATAAAAACAATCATCTGGCTTAATAAACAGTTTTTTACACAATTGTTGGAGCTCTTTCCATTTAAAATGGATATCATTGTCGGAAACAGCGATTTCTCGTAATTGTCCCCTGTCATCAAATATAAAATGATTATTAGCAATTGCATATGGGATATGAAGGTCACGCCCGACCTCATCGACTAATATATCAATCGAATTGGAAATAATTGCCACAATATAATTTTTTGACTGAAGGTAAGAAACTGTTTCCCGCGCGTCCGGACGAAGGGAATAGCTGGAAAGAATTTTTTCGATATTTTTTCTTGTTGCTTTCCCCCGTTCCCTGTATATCATTTCTAACCTCTTTTGTCCCTCTCTGTAAGAAAGTTTCTTCTCGCGGTATAGGCGCATGATTGTAGCATCTTCTTCTTTCGTAACTCCAAGCGCAGCGTTTAATTCAAGCCACGTCGGATTGGTGACAAGCGTTCCGTTAAGATCAAAACAAACGAACACCATATGATATTAGCGGGATTTCACCGTGGATTTTGGCAAAAAGAAAAACAAAACGGATATGAGGCAAAATAATCCAATCCAAATGAGACTGACAATAGAAAATATCTGGTCTTCACGTTTTTCAACTTCCCGAAGCGATCTTCCTACAACCACATAGCCGTATGAAGTACCGTTTTGGTACGGTGTTACAACTATTGCGGCCCTCGCACCAACTTGTGGCTGCCAAGTTATTCGGTTCTGACCGTGTTCTTTCGCGTAAAGCAACACTCCCAAAGGCACGTTCGGCAGTTGACCGTTAAGATATGCAGTCGATGCAACAGACTGACCTTTGCCATCATAAATACTCACAAATACTCCGAGATCTTCTGACATATTAACGGATTCCGGAAAAGAAATAGCTGATACCGCTTGGCCCTTTGATAAGTGCCGTGCAAGATCTTCCGCCATCTGAATTTGCGGGTCATTCGCGCTTTGCCGCAGGTCCTGTTGAACCAGAAAATACGGAAGACTCACAAGTACAGACATGATAAAGACACAGGAAAGAAATAAAAAAAGCCTCAAAAAAATCGGAGGGCCGGAGAAATTCTTCTTCATGGCCTTCATTATAGCAAAGTTGGCGTCAATAGATCTATATTAGACTTGTCTAACATTATTAGGTATGGTAACATTAAGTATGCAAAAAAGCTCTGAAGCAACTTTATTATCAATGCAAGTGACTACGGAGGATATTCAACGGGCGAAAGATCGGCTTCGTGTTCGCAATGCACGGACAAGTAAAACCCCTTTTAGCCGTTTACTGCTTCTATTTTTACTCATTGGTCCGGGAATCCTCGTTATGCTCGGAGAAAATGATGGGCCGAGCATGCTCTCATACGCAGCTACTGGGGCAACATATGGTATCGGCTTCTTTATCCCCTTCATCGTATTAACCTTTACGATGGCCTTCGTGGTACAGGAATTGACGGTGCGACTGGCGGCGGTTACGCATCGCGGTCACGCTGAACTTATCTTTGAACGATTCGGTTCATTTTGGGGCTGGTTTTCAATGATTGACCTTGCAATTGGAAATCTTCTTACCCTGGTTGTCGAATTCATTGCCATCCAATCCGGTTTAGGCTATTTTGGCGTTCCGACACCGATTGCAGTCAGTATTGGTCTTTTGTTGAGTATCACCGTCATGCTTTCACGGCGCTATTGGACCTGGGAACGTATTGCGCTCGTGTTATCTATATTTAACTGTCTTTTTATTCCGGTTGCTATCCTCGTCCACCCGCATTGGGGTCAAGTAGGACAAGCTCTCATCACATGGAGTCCGCTGCCTGGAAAAATTAACCAGAACCTCCTCTTGTTCATCATGTCGGACATTGGTGCAACCGTCACACCATGGATGCTGTTTTTTCAACAAAGTGCGCTCAAAGATAAAGGCTTAACTCCGAAAGATATTCCTCACGCACGTATCGATACGGCGCTCGGCGCATTTTTAGCTGCTGCTTTTGGTGTTGCGGCTATTGTAGCAACATCAGTTCTATTTACCCATCATGTAGATGCGTCTAACTTTTCAAGCGGCGCATTCGCTGCTGCCCAATTCGCACAAGCCTTGGAACCCTATGCAGGACATATTGGAGCTACTCTGTTTGCCCTTGCGATTCTTGAAGCGGGATTGCTCGCTACCATCACAATTTCAAGCTCAACCGCCTATGCATTCGGCGAGGTGACTGGTGCCGCACACAGCCTCAATCGTTCCGTTAAAGAAGCCAAAGGCTTCTATGCTGTGATGATTGCTTGTGCAGCCTTCGCCGCGGCAATCGTAATTATTCCTCACGCACCGTTAACATTGATAGTACTCGTTGTAAATGTTATTGCGACGCTTGCCATGCCACCTGCATTAATCTTTCTCATCTTGCTCGTGAATGACCGAAAACTGATGGGCGATTATGTTAATGGCCGCATAGCAAATATATTTGCAATAGGCGTTACGGTTTTTCTCGTTCTAGCTGGAAGTATATGGGGTATTATGACGATTCTAACGGGCTTAGGAATTTTACCGAATTCATAAAAAATATACACAGTATTTACAAGGAGGTACGCTATGATAACAACAAAGAAAATGACTAATTCTAACGTCGAAAATAACGACTGGGTCATTGAAATCCTTAATTCGGACAACTTGAGTCTGGCAAATGCGAAGTGCTCGAAACCTTATGGGAAAGCTGAGCTTAAACCGTTCGTTAAAATTTTACTGTGGACAATGCGTGTATACGTTTTACTATCTTTTATTCTCATAGTTACACAAATATTTATTAGCCTGAAAAAATAATAATGCCAATGGGTATATAATACGAACATTTATGACGCATCTCACCACGCCAAACGAAGATTATCTTGAACGCATTTATGAACTCTTGAATGAAAAAGGGTATGCGCGTGTTGTAGATATAGCAGAGCGTTTGGACGTCAAACCTGCATCAGTTACGATGATGGTGAAGAAGCTCGAAATATCAGGATATATTTTGCGCGAACGCTACCGTGGGTTTACGCTCACTCCCAAGGGTCGGAGTGTCGGACTTCGGATTCAGAAGCGCCATAAAATTTTATCGGAATTTCTCCATCTCCTCCATCTCCCGGACAGGGTCATAGAACATGACATCGAGGGACTTGAACATTATTTAAGTGATCAAACGCTGGCCCAGCTTGAAACATTAGTCAAGAAATTAAAAAAACAGCCATCCCGCTAGTCTTCGCAACCGTTGTCATCTATCTTACATTCATGAGATAATTATCATAATGCAACCGATATTCCGCATCATTAAATTTACCAAACAGTACGCACCATGGTACATTTTCATGAGCATATTTGTGATCTTCGTGTCCGTCCTTGCTTTGGTTGGTCCGTTTATCACAAAACTCATCGTGGACGCCATTGTGGGACAATTGAACGGAAAACCGACGAATGTTTCCTACATCCTGACACTTCTTGCGATATTCATAGGAACCGACCTATCCATCACACTCTTGACCATATTCGGCCAATGGGCCGGTGATTTGCTCTCAATAAGAATCCAAACATACTTGTCAAAACGGTTTTATGAACACGTCTTGTCCCTGCACATCGGGTATTTTGACAATGAGATCACCGGTAAAATCGTTAATAAATTATACAGAGGGATTACATCAATTACCGACTTTATCCAAAGCATGTTTAACAATTTCCTCCCCTTTTTCCTGACGGCCTTAGTAACCATTATTCTTCTTGCGCGGTACTCACCGGTTATCGCTATCCTCTTGGCAATTCTGTTCCCCGTCTACATCATCATTTCACACGGATCAAGCACGTCATGGATGAGTATAGAGGATCAGAAAAACACCATTAGCGATCTCTCCCAGGGGCGAGTATTTGAGAGTCTCGTCGGCATCCGTGTCGTTAAATCATTTGCTGCAGAGTTTGCCGAACTGAAAGCATTTTTAAAATCCCGTCACGAAATCGAGACACTGACGAAAAAACAAACGCGACAATGGCACCTCTATGATTTCGCTCGGCGACTGACGCTTAACCTTATTCTTTTCGGTATATTCGGTTATATCGTCTATTGGACATTCCAAAAACGATACACATTGGGAGAAATGACGTTTCTCTTACAGCTTGTGCAACAAGCACGGTTTCCTTTATTTGCGATGTCGTTTATTTTGGAGCAAATCCAGCAGGCAAGCGCAGGTTCCTCTGACTATTTCAAGGTTCTTGAAACGCAAACGGAAATCCATGACAAACCCGAAGCTCAGACGCTTAAAATTAAGGACTGTAAACCCCGTGATCCGTTTATTCAATTCAAAAATGTATTCTTCCGTTATGAATCCGGCAAAGATGTACTTAAAGATATTTCATTTACCGTTTTCAGGGGAGAAAAATTTGCACTGGTCGGTGAATCCGGCCAGGGAAAATCAACGATCGTCAATTTGCTTCTTCGCTATTACGAACCGCAGGAGGGCACCATTACGGTTGGGAATGAAAACATAGAACGGGTGACACAAAAATCGCTGCATGACCAGATTGCCGTCGTATTCCAGGAGTCTCTTCTTTTTTCCGGCTCCATTATGGATAACATTAGATACGGTAAGCCCGATGCTACCGATGAAATGGTCATAAAAGCTGCAAAGGCCGCAAACGCCCACGAATTTATCACGGGCCTGCCCGAAGGATATCAAAGCACCATCGGAGAACGCGGTGTAAAGTTATCAGGCGGACAAAAACAGCGTATCGCGATTGCGCGGGCAATGATCAAAAACGCAGCAATCATCATCCTCGATGAAGCCACAAGCTCCCTTGATTCCAAGTCGGAAATTGAAGTACAAAAAGGACTTGAAGAACTACTAAAAGGAAGAACTGCTATCATTATCGCCCACCGACTCTCAACCATTGCGTCCGCAAACCATCTGCTGGTATTGTCTGGCGGCAGGGTTGCCCAATACGGTTCTCACAGAGAGCTCCTCCATGACACGAAAGGTCTCTACGCGCAACTGGTTTCTCTACAAGCAAGTCTATTGAAGGCGCCGTCTGAAGATACAAAAGAAAAACTTCAATCGTTCGATTTGGTAGGATAAACGGATAATTCAGACTTTTTCACTTTTGAGTATAACGAGCATTGACGCGGTAAGGATGAGTATTCCTCCGATGAGTGTTGTGATGGTAGGTACTTCAGCAAAAAACAAAAACGCAAACAAAACGCCCAGAATATTTTCCGAGAGCATCACCATACTCCCAGTTCCTGCAGATACGAGTTGATATCCTTTTGTCATAAATAAGTACGCCGTAAAATTATCAAGCCCAAAAAGAATGGTAACAATCCATGTGGAAGGCGTTAAGGAGCCAATCCCGCTTCTTGTAAAGAAATAGGACTCCGTAAGAATCGCGATAAATCCTAATGTCACCACGCCAACGACCGTGTTGGTAAGGAGAATCAATTTTGAATCGTAGTTTCCCAATTTTTTTCTGCCGATGACATAGAACGATGAGCCGATCGCTGAAATAAATGCGAATAGCGCCCCCTGTTCCCACGTCACAAATGGTCCGGGGCGGAAGAGAAAAAATAATGATAAAAGTCCGATAGTCATCGCCACAATTTTTATCGAATTAATTTTTTCTTTGAGAAATAGGAAACCAAGGAGCGGACCTAACACGGTTGAACAGTTGAAAATAAAAAGAACGGTGCCTATCTGCGTACTCAGGTTCGCCCATGTATAAAAAAGATTGACGAGGGCGTAACCAAACAGCGCGACGCAAAATAGAAGCGGTATATCATGTTTCTTTACGACAACTTTTGACTTCGTAAGGACAAAGTATAGAATAGCCGCACAACAAGCCACAATATATCGCAAGAAAACCTGTGACGCCGGGGGTATATGTCCGTGTCCGAGCGTCCGTATGAGAACCGGCATGATGCTATAAAGCACAACCGAAATACATAAATACAAAATCCCTCGGGTATATTTCGACATACGATTACCCACATTATATACTACGTACATGAAAAAGCTCGGGATCGTAACGTGTCAGCGTCTCCCAACGCTATCGATGAGCGATCAATTGTTGCTACAACCGCTTGAAAAACTCGGATTCAATCCAGAACCCGTTATTTGGAATAACAAGAAAGTGGATTGGTCTTCTTTTGACTATCTTATCCTCCGGTCATGCTGGGATTATTATATACATATTGAGGATTATCTTTCGTGGCTCACCCAATTATCAACCATGCACGTTCATGTCTGGAATCCCCTTCCGATTTTGAAGTGGAATTCAAATAAAAAATATCTCAAAGAGCTTGAATATAAAGGCGTTCCTATCATTCCGACCGTATATATAGAACAAGGGGAAAAATATTTTTTACGCGATATTGCAGACCGTAAGCGATGGAAACACCTTGTAATTAAACCGGCTGTAGGAGCAGATGGCTTTGGAGCCTCACGCATTACAACAGATTTAACAAATTCTTCCCAAAAACCGTTTGACAATCTGTTAAAAATGGGCGACATTCTCGTTCAGCCGTTCATGAATGAAGCCGTCATTGGAGGTGAATATTCATTCGTGTTTATAGGGGGCAACTATAGTCATGCAATTCTAAAACGCCCAGTAAAGGGTGATTTTCGCCCAACGCATATATCTCGCGGCGGTGTCATAAAAATTGAACCAAGTAATACGCTTATCCGACAGGCTGCGCGGATACTGGAAAAACTGGGTAGTCCGCTTCTCTATGCACGTGTTGATGGAATCATCACCAACGGAACATTATTGTTAATGGAACTTGAGTTAATAGAGCCATATTTATATTTTGAATACGCACCAACTAGCGCAATAAAATTTGCAAAAACACTTAAATGCATGATTTCAAGTTTGTGAAGTACTTTACAAAAATATTTGTACCCTTTATGATGTCTACATATGAAAAATACTCCAGCTAAAAAAGATGTCACTATGTATATTCTGGTCGCAGTTATTATTGTTGCAGCATTTTTCCTCGGATCGCTTTACACCAAAGTGCAGTATTTGGAAAAGGGCGGCACACAAGTCGCAGCGGGCGCACCAGCTCAAGGTGCTCCAAATGCAGCTCCATCGGCAGCGCCGCAAAAAGTCAAAATGGACGTCGGGCATTTTCCGGTGTTGGGAAATAAAAACGCCAAAGTTACCATTGTGGAATTTGCGGATCTTCGGTGTCCGTTTTGTGAACAATTTGTTACGAATACGTATCCACAACTCCAGAAAGATTACATTGATACCGGTAAGGTTAAATTTGCATTCCGGCAATATGCATTTTTGGGACCCGCATCAACAGTCGCTGCAAATGCAGTCGAATGTGCAAACGATCAAGGAAAATTTTGGGATATGCATGACTACTTTTATAAAAATCAGCCTCCGGAAACCGATACATCCATGTATACAACGGATAAGCTGACGCAAGTCGCTGGAACTCTCGGCATGAATACTGACGAATTTCAATCATGCCTGAGCAGCAATAAAGACAATGCACAGGTAAACAGTGATTTTACCGCCGGTCAACAGGGCGGTGTAACAGGTACACCGACATTCTTTATCAACGGTACGCCGATTGTCGGTGCAGTGCCGTATGATCAGCTCAAAACTGAGATTGATGCGGCGTTAAAATCGTAAACAGCGCTCATTTACGCTGTTGACTTCAACATATATTGTATTGCTTGCGTGGGTGTTTCTGCGAAATATACAAGTTGTTCAAGCGGCATAGGAATAAATCCCTCGCGAGACATTTTATCAAGCTGTAGATGAATACCACGATAAAAATTACTAGTATTTAATACAACAACGGGTTTATGGTGTTCCCCTTGTTTCTTCCGTTCCAATACTTCCATAAGCTCGTCTGCCGTACCGATTCCTCCGGGTAACACCACGATCGCACATCCCCTTTCAATCATCAGGCGTTTTCGCTCCCCAAGCGATGGTGCGACAATCATCTCATCTGCGTCTTTGCGTACAATTAGAAGAAACCGCTTGATGGTTACGCCGATAAGTCTTCCACCACCGGCCTTTACCGTTGAAGCGACAACATGCATAAGTCCTGTATCCGAGCCACCCCACACTAAATCATATTTGTTTCGTATCATCAATAATGCAAAAGCCCGGGCAGCGTGAACGTATCGGGTGTCGACGTCGCGCCCTGAACAAAATACTGAAATTTGATTGCGATCGTTCATAGTGGTTATTATAACAAAGACAACTATAATTCGTGTGATACAATACAAATATACGCATCTCATCGTTTACGTATGAGAAAACATCATATGGATAACGACAAACAATCACCTACTCAGGCACCATCGTCAAGCGGAACCAAAAGACCAGCCGTTGTATTGGAGCCGTATTCTGTTGTGACCCCAGTCCCATGGTATAAAAAAATTCTCGGCGCGGCGCCGACAAGTGAAATGAAGTGGCGGGTCACATTTTTAGCGTTGCTCATCATTAGTTTGGCTGTTACTCTCCAAGTCAAAAATACGCAAACCGTACAAACAAACGCCGCAATCGGTCACGCAAGTATCAATCTCTTACCCGCTCAGGGACCGCTTTCAACAACGGCCATTGTACAGGTGTGGCTTACATCTGACGCTTCGATTACATCTGGCAGTATTGATATTACTTTCGACCCGAATCTCGTTAAGCTTTCACGGGAAACAGTTCCGGACGTGTCAAAACAATTCGGAACTATTGCGATGACGCCAATGAACACCTCAAACACAACCGGCGATATTCGCTTGACGTTAACACCACAATCAGATAGCGCTCCTGCTATCGGGACATTTCAACTTGCCTCTTTCACGCTTGTTCCGAATACTGCAAAACAAAATGTTACAACCGCGTTAAACATTGTGACGAACTCAACAAGACTTTTTCATGATCGGTTACTGTTCAACCTATCAAGCACAAATGGTTCAGTTATCAGCGTCAATCCGTCAAAATACCAACGATAGATAAGTTGTACTGTTATGAACGATCTTTTTACAGTCGCACTGCGCGCAACAGTTGTTTACATATTTATTATCCTTGCCATTCGGTTATTCGGTAAAAAGGAGCTGTCACAATTATCCGTTATCGATCTCGTATTTATCCTTCTCATCAGTAATGCGGTGCAAAACGCCATGGTGGGCAATAACACGTCGCTCCCCGCAGGAATTATTGCCGCCACATCATTATTTATAATTAATTATCTGTTTAAATTCTTGCTTTTCCGTTCCAAAAAATTAAGCGGTCTCATCCAAGGAAACCCCCTCATGTTGATCTATAAAGGGAAGGTAATCAAAGAACATCTCAACCAGGCAAAAATTGCTGACGCAGAACTGACAGAGGCTGTCCGGGAACACGGCGTACAGAACGTTGCCGATGTCGACTTGGCAATTTTAGAGGTTGACGGCAATATCAGCGTCCTCTCAGAAAATTACCGGAAACGAACAGTAAAAAAACGGGCCCACAAGATGCTGACAAAAATGTCGTAATTCCACGAATAATAAATACGATACAATAAATATTATCTATGTCACAGGGACCATTACTTCTTGCAGGATCTGGTGAATTTACTGACGCAATGCGCGATATTGACCGGTATTTTCTCCGACCTATTCATAACCCGATGGTCGCAATAATCCCGACCGCTGCGGGACAGGAACGCAAATGGTGGAAATGGGTCGATGACGGAACCCGCTATTATGAAAAGCTCGGTATTTCATCAATCGGCATCCCGCTTCGAACCCCAAGCGATGCGAAAAAACAATCAGTCATTGATGTTCTCGGAAAAGCAAATGCGTATTACTTCTCAGGCGGCGATCCGGGGTATGTGTTATCGACGATTCAAGATTCACCCGCGTGGGAAACTATATATTCGCGCTTCCGTGAGGGAGCCGCTCTCGCAGGCAGTTCCGCAGGTGCGATGCTTTTGGGGAGTTGGATTCCGGCAAACATCCGCTCTGTATTCTTTCAGGACGGAAAAGGTCCCGGCTGGACCAAGGCATTAGGTCTTGTCCCTTATACCATTTGGCCGCATTTTGACTGGGGCCTCAAAACCTTCAAAGATAAAATTGAGCGCTCAATGAATGAAGCGCCGGAAGAAGTAAAGACCAACTGGCTTGGCATTGATGAAAATACCGCAGTAATCTGGAATGGTAATGAAAAACCCGTCGTCATAGGCCGGGGAAAAGCACACTGGGGAAAAATATAATGAAATACAGTTACTTACCCAACGAAGGTCAGTGCGGTGCCGGTTTTATTCGCCCGGCCGGTCCGCCCGATGCGGTGCACATAATCGTCATAGGACTGCGGTTCGTCAAAATTGATGACGTGGGAAACATCATTGATATCAAGCCCACGGGATGCAACGTCGGTAGCCACAAGAATCTGGAGCCGGTTTTGTTTAAAATCGGCGAGGACCCGCATGCGCTGGCCCTGTGATTTATTTCCGTGAATGGATCCGACTAGAAATCCGTTCTGTGCAAGATTCCGTGCAAGTTTCTCGACATTCCACTTGGTCCGGCCGAAAATAAGCACCTTAGAAAATTCCTGCTTTTTAAGCATTGTCTGGAGCATGCTCATCTTTTCTTCTTTGCTTCTCACGCGGATGATATCCTGATCAACACTTGCCAAGGTTTCCCTGACCTTAACTGATATCGTGACCGGATCTTTGAGAAACGATGCAATGATACCGCTTACTGATCCTGATACAGTCGCAGAGAAAAACAATGATTGGCGATCTTTTGGCAATAAAGAAATAAGATACCGGATATCCGTAATGAATCCTATGTCCACCATCCGGTCAACTTCGTCAAGAACGATCGTTTTATAGTCGGAGAGTGCGATTAATCCCTGCCCCACGAAATCTTTGAGCCGTCCCGGTGTACTGATAAGAAAATTCGGGTGCTGTTTCAATTTCCAAATCTGATTACCCATACTCGCCCCGCCGATAACAAGCGCCGACTGGATATGAAGATTCCGAGAAAAAAGTCTGAGTTCATCATCGATTTGAACGGCAAGTTCACGGGTCGGCGCGATAACGAGGACTTTAGAAAGCCTGTTCCTCATGATTTTATCGATTAAGGGAACTAGAAACGCAGCGGTTTTGCCCGTTCCGGTATTTGCGACCCCCACCACATCACGTCCGTTTAAAACGTAGGGAATAACCTGATCCTGGATGGGCGTAGGCGCTGTATACCCCCGGGCAACGATATTCGCTTTTAGTTCCGGCGCAATATCAAAGTCAGCAAACTGATGGGTGGCGATATACGCCTCAGGTGCCGCATCTCCCACCGCAGTCGCTTTACTGATATAGCGGGTGGGTTCAACGCGAGCGTCGCGTGCTCTGGGCGCAAAATGAGAACTGTTTCTCCGCCCCACGGAACGGAATGGGTGATGTGATTGATTTCTTGCGTACGATTGTCTGAACATAATGGTTAGAGAGAATTACTCTTGAAGGGTATTCTCACCTTTTAGGCTTGAACCTATAAATCTGCCTACATAAGAACAGTCTAGAATAAAGGAAAAGATACAATAGAAATAATTGAGGTATCTTAATCTCCCTTGTTATTCAATCAACAAATCGAATGTTATCCATCTTATTCCGATTTGCGCTCCCGTTTAATGGGACCAAAATAACAGAGTAGAAGGATGTATACTGGGCAAGACTTTTTTGAATCTTCGAAGTATAGACAGATTTATAAATTCAAACCTGTAAACGAAGTATAGCACATATTCCCCTTGTTGTCAATATACTATAGGATTATACTATCAACAACAAATATAAAAATATGTACCGGTATGCTATGCTTAAATTAGATAAGACATGAAAACGCCCGGTAAGATGTGGTTTGCTCTACTCCCCGTAGTCATCTGGGCAATGACACACATGGGGTGGTTGGCAGCGCCGGTGTATGCCGCTTCTTCACCCTCCCTCGGTAGCGCTGTAAGTTATTCTGTCATTGCCGGTTCAGCGGTTACGAATACGGGAACAACAACCATAAGCGGTGACGTCGGTATCAGCCCCGGCACTACGCCCCCTAACTACACCGGCTTTGGTTCTGTCACTCTCGGCGGCACCATACATGACGCGGACACCCAAGCTGATTCCGCCCAAACGGACAGAGGAACTGCGTATAGTGCGCTTGCTGCGCAAGGTTGTGACACCGACTACGGCGCTGTCATAACGGATCTGGCTGGTAAAAATCTTGTTCCCGGTGTGTATTGTTCGGACGCATTTTTGTTGACCGGGACACTCACATTAAACGGCGGCCCAACGGACGTCTGGATTTTTAAAGCCGCAAGTTCACTTACAACCACAGGGTCAACCGCAAATGTCGTGTTTTCCGGCGGCGGCAATGCCTGTAACGTATGGTGGTATGTTCCAAGTACTGCATCCTTGGATGCCGGAAGTTCGCTTGTCGGTACCATTATTGCTGATACCAGTGTTACCTTGGCAACCGGCGCCAGCCTCGATGGTCGAGCGTTTGCACATACGGCCGAAGTGACCTTGGACGGAAATTCCATTACAGGATCAACGTGCAATATACCAGCTTCCGCGTCTTCGCCCGAGTCCGATTCCAACCAATCATCAGGATCCGTTGAGGGTGACTCCGTGTGTACAGCAACGGATATCAAAACCGTACCAATAATAATTGACACCAAGCGGTTAAGCCCGACAAGTGTTTCAGTGAACTGGGGCCCGTATGAAGGGATCGATACATTCGTCGTTGAATACGGACTCGCGGATGGAAAATGGGACTACAACACAAAAGTGACTGGGTTTTCGACCAACCTTAATGATCTCCCGGCCAACCAACCCATCTGGATCCATGTGGCCGCAACGGATAATTGTGCGATCGGCCAATATAGCGCCGCCGTTGTTGCGGGAAATTCCCCCGGCATGCCCGACACGGGATTTGCACCCAAATCAACGTTCCCATGGCTCCCGATACTCTCGCTTGGTCTTGTTGTGTCCGCCTTGTTTTTCCTAACCCACCAAATCAAACGGCTCGTAACATTTAAACGGTAAAAAAACCTACGAAACTCCTAAGTGCACTGATCTGTTCATTCGGCATTACTGCGATTTTATTCTTTCTGTTAGGAATCGCATATACAAAACCGGAATATTTGGGGATAAGTAAAGAGGTTCACGCGCAGGCACCTACACCGACTCCGTCTCTGGCTCCGATTCCTGATTCCGTCCCGTCTATTTCCCCGTTTCACGGAGTCCCAGTTCGGTTAATGATTCCCCTTCTCCACACGAACGCAACAATTCTTCCGATGGGTGTAACAGAGGACGGATCCATGCAGGTTCCCGATAGTATAACGGATGTCGGATGGTACAAACTCGGAGCCCGCCCGGGACAAACAGGCACTGCGGTTATCGCGGGCCACGTTGATGGGAAAAACGGGGAAGACGGCGTATTTGCGCAGCTCAAATCCCTCAAACCCGGCGCTGCGATAGGCGTTGAAGATGCATTCGGAAACATCGGCGCATTTATCGTGAAGGATAGTAAAACGTATGACCAATCTGTTGATACATCAAAGATTTTCGCGAGCCAGGATGGGACGCACCTCAACCTCATCACCTGCGAAGGCGCGTGGGACCAGACTAAGCAAACCTATACGAAGCGCCTCGTGGTATTTGCCGATCTCATGAGGTGATGTTATTTTCCACCGGCAATTTCCTCTATCATCCGCTTTGACACGACGGACATATCACTATCTTTGGCGTCGTAGCCTACAACCACGTATTTATCTTTGTGTTTGATGAGGAGCCAGGAATTTTTCGGTCCGAATCCGTGGGTTTTGACGAGGGCAAATGAGCCTTTGAGTTTCTTGCCCCTCATGAAAAACTTTATCTCCCCTTTTGCCAATCCCTCTTTCATGACCTGTTGTCCCTCAGCCGGGTCTTTCACCTGCTGCCGCACACCTAGAGCAGTTTCAATTTCAGGAACGTAAGTCCCCTCATCCCAGATCATAACTGCGCCCGCGCCGTATGATCCTTCAGGAATCACGCCCTCGAAATGCCGATATTCCATATCATGCTCACCTGTTTCCATCGCGAGCCGCTTGACGGTCGAATCTAAAGTCGGCCCCTTGGGCACCGCCCACGATGGCATCATCTCACCGATCTGAAGCCGGAAATCGTAATGCAGTCTCGTCGCCGCATGCTTTTGCACGACAAACACGAGTGAATCGGATTTTGTATTCATGTCAGAAAGTTTATCCATATATCGGCTTATCCAGTTAAACCAGCCTCATCATACCACGTTTTGGGCTTCGGGACAGAAAAATGTTCTATAAAAAAATCGGGGTGGGTATTATCAAAACCCCAAATCTTTTGATAACGGGATGTTTGGAATATATACCGACACGTCCTCATCTGGATTTGCCAAACAGAGTATTTCCCAACCTTTTCCGTAAAGAAATGAAAAAGCCGGATTTTTGCCGTACTTATCTTTCAACAAGTTATACCCTGACGTCTGATAATCGACGTATCCGATTTGATCTCGTTTCGGGTTGTATATAGAATCCACATTGCAGATTTTAATAAAATCGATTGATCCGTAATCCGTTTGTATCGCTTTGGGTAAGTGGTAAAGCGGTCCATCGTGATCGGTGTAGACCACCTTAGCGCTTAACGCTCCCATTAAGTCAAGATATTGCGTTCTCTCTTCATTACTCTTCGGGAAAATAGCAACATAGTCAACAGAACCCAATGGTTCTTGAATGTATTTTCCCTTAAGTCGTACCGCTTTATTGACTATAGTTACAATTACATCGCGTAAATGATCCCAACCCATACTCAAAATCATACCACTTTTTGAGTTTCGCACTGAAATAGATAATTGTTCAAAGAAATACTCAGTATTAAGGGATAAAGCAATATCTATTCGGCAGATGGCTAGGCTCAAAATCGTGGGGAATACCTAACACGACGCCAGTTTGTCCAAGAAAATAGTCAGCCGCCATACCGAAAGTTAAACCTAATGTTTTTGCCACTTGATTACCTCTTCCGGAAACTAATTCAAACCGCGCACCTCTTTCATGCAATACTTCCCAGGCTTTTGCAGCCGCAAAAATGTCACCCCTATAAGGATCAGGATTACGGAGCATTTCGGCTAATTTGCGCCACTGAGTATAGTCCGATTGTTCAAATTGTTGTGATCTTTTTATTTCTCCGTCCTTTGTCTTACAGACATACGTAACTTCATCGAGTTCCTCTCGAGCGACAGTCTCCAAATATTCAGCAACTGCGACGGCGGCTTGCGGCCCGCTTTCTGATTGACCTGGGTCTTCCATTATCCCTAAACCTACTTCAAATAATTTCCGGATTGCACCATGTAAAATACCTGCATTTTTACCTTCCCCTGACGCTGTCCCCAAAATGATTTTATCTTCGTTCATGGTTAGATTATAGCAGAGGGAATCCTAATGCGCGAAAACCGGTATTATCATAGCACCCTCCGCCCTCCTGCCACGAAAATATATTTATGATAAGATAAAGTCGAATTCTCCTATGAAACAGGACAATAATCATGCAGTCTTCAAGATACATAAACCGAAGCCCCGATATCCGGTTATTAATGAAATTCGGCAGCGGTTTAGCCCACGGTTTTTTGCAAGTGACCAGGTCAAAAAAGAGGACTTAAACAGCATGCTTGAAGCCGCCCGGTGGGCGCCGTCCGGACATAATTATCAACCATGGTTTTTTTATATTGCCAAAAAAGGGACAAGGGCATATACAAATATTTTCTCAACACTCGAGGGGTACAATCAATCATGGGCGCATACGGCGCCACTTCTGATTTTAGCTTGCTACCGGACAAAAGATGAGAAAGGCGATAATCAGTATGCGCAGTATGATTTGGGTGCGGCGGTTATTTCCCTCATCCTTCAGGCGCAATCACTCGGATACTACGGCAGACAAATGGGATTATTTGATAAAAGGAAAATGAAAGCTCTCATGCCTTTGGAAAAAGATATGGAACCGAAGGTTGTAATCGCTCTCGGGAAAATCGGAGACTACACGAACGCCCCAAAAGAAATCATGGAAACGGAACTGGATCCCCGCCCGCGAAAAACAACGATTTCGCAGGAACTATAGCGATAGATTATTCGGTCTTCTTCCATCTCGGCAGTTTCGGCATCATTTCATCGGCCATTTTTTCCGCTTCCTCTTTCGTTTTTCCCATGAGCTTCATCGCGGCTCCGATGCTTCCTTCCCGGACCTGATCATAAGTTTTCAGTTTTCCCGTGTGTTGATCCTGACAATAAATGCAGCATCTTCCGTCAAATATTGAAGTCGTTTTATCATCAAGCGACATTCCGCAGCTTTCACAAATTTTCATACCGTATCCCCCTCAAATTGGCGGCATCATATCTACGAAAATATTACCCTTTATGGTTCGCGAGTGGCAGAGAAACGATAAATGTAGTGCCTGCGCCGGGTGCTGTTTTTTCAATCCACACATCACCGCCCATGAGTTGTGCAAACTGCCGGCAGATGAAAAGCCCCATGCCGGATCCTTCAATTGCCCTCGCTCCCTGCTCGTCGGTTGCCCGTTTGAAACGTTCAAATAGGTGTTTAGCTGTTTCCACCGGAATCCCCATTCCGGTATCGGTGATCTCTACGCGGACCCTTGCGTCTTTAACCGAATGCGTGACAGTTACGCCGCCTTTTTCGGTAAATTTCAGACTGTTTCCCAACAGATTAATGAAAATTTCTTTCAACTTATCCTCATCGGCTTTCGCCCACAGATGTTTTTCTTCGCAGGCAAATGTAAGGTGCAAATTTTTCTGGGTATAGAGTGTATCCATCTCTTTGACGACCGTGGTAATCATTGCGCAAACATCCACATCTTTAACCTGTGCCTCAATTCTCCCCTGATCAATACGTGATACGTTCAAAAACTCATTAACAAGCCGGACCAATCTGGCAGCCGAAGTAGTGGCGTCCGTCAAAGATTCCTTATCGGTGTCGCTCAGGCTGCTTCCTCCGAAGCCCTGCATAACCATCTGGACATTCCCTTTGATGGCGGCAAGCGGCGTACGGAGTTCGTGGGACGCAAATGAGAAAAAATCATCCTTTTGTTTTTCTTTTTCGCGTTCGGGAGTATAGTCGTAAATCGTACGGACCACCCCCTCAATCGTACCGTTTACTATAATCGGAGCCGTATTGATGATGACCGGCAGTTTTGCTGTTTTCCCCTGAAGAAAGACCCGAAGGACAGAACTCCCGGCGGCTTTCGCATTGACATCATCCAGTGAATCGGAGGAAATGGGTTTTTCGTTGAGGTCGTAGACGGGAAACGCGTGGCGGAATTCTTTATCTTTTAACTCGTCAAGGGAGTATCCCAAAAGCCGGACAAATAGCGGATTGACGTAGATAATTTTTTTTGTCTTATCAGTCATAAC
>Ga0182021_10000750_pt1 | contig 36063 bp, 52 predicted proteins | sample 612E3MmetaG_FD_120493 | JGI IMG/M metagenome (GOLD analysis project Ga0182021, IMG submission 120493) | Permafrost microbial communities from Stordalen Mire, Sweden - 612E3M metaG (Illumina Assembly) | ecosystem: Environmental > Terrestrial > Soil > Wetlands > Permafrost | place: Sweden...
ATTCGCCCAGTCAGCAGGCGTCCTCCAAGCTGGTGCAAATATCAGCCTGAAGAAGTAGAATCATTCATAATAAAATTGGCTAAAGAAGGCCATTCAATGAGCAGCATAGGCACAATCCTCAGGGATCAATACGCGATTCCTCTAGCTAAGCCTATAGTTGGCAAAAGCATAAGCGAAGTTCTTCAAGCCGCAGGATTAGCCTCAACAATGCCTGAAGATTTATCAAACCTCATGAAAAAAGCACAAAGCCTCGCCGTCCACATGGACAAAAACAAGAAAGACCTACATAACAAACGCAACATGCAAATCATCGAGGCAAGAATCCACAAGCTATCGCGCTATTATAAGCGTGAAGGCGTTATAGAAAAGAACTGGAAGTACGTAGCGAAAATCGCCTCCGTAACCTAAACTTTCTCTCATTTTTGATCTTAATTATAATTTTCTGTTTTTCATTAGTTAGCCATTTTTATGGGTCAACTACACTGCATTCCTATCTGGCTAAGATGTTTGTTGAAAATCTCTTAAGGAACTAGCGCACATTAGAGCATATTAGGGACTGAGTGCCCATGCAAAGGCAAATCAAGCCTCATGATTTTAGCTAATGCAGTAATAGCCTTACTTTTTGCCTTAGCAAACTATGTATACGCTTATTTTGGCGCGTGGCCCCATGAAACCATATGGAATCCGTTTTGGTTGACCTTTTACACCCCAAATGCGGATGATGTTGGCGCTCAACAACCTAATTTTAGCCTTTATTTCTTTTTTATACTGCTACTGGTGAACGTTTATTTCCTAATTCGTCTAGGCAGAAACCGCAGTGTTCAAGCAAAAAATAGCTCCCAACGTATGATTTTAGCTAATGCATTGATGGTCTTGTTTTTCGTTGTATGCAACTTAATTTATGTGTTTTCTGGCAAGGATGTGTATTGGGATCCTTTATTGTTGACTTCCTTTACGCCAGGCATACTTGACCTTGACCTCAAATTACCTAATTTTAGCTTTTACTTTTTCTGGGTGCTATTGCTCATCAACATATATTTCATAATTGCACTTGGCAGGAAAGCAAGTCGCCTTTCTGAGAAGCAAGAGCATTAGTCTTTCTCGGAGTTGTTGATGCGCCAGCTTTAAATCCGATCAACCCCTTTTAGGCAAAGAGTGAACTTGGCATGGCTGCACAGCAAGCATCGATTGAACGCTTCTTAGCTTCAGCGTCAGAAGCATCAAAAGTTATTTTGGAAACAGTTCAGAAAGACGGTTTTATTCATGTTTTTTCACATTTGGATGCTGACGGAATCGCCGCGGCAGGCGTAATGGGTAAGGCACTGTTTAGGCTTGACGCCAAATTCAGGATCAGGATTACTCAGCAAATTGATGAGAAAATCATCGATGAAATAGCAGTTGACAAACAACAGCTTGTGATTTTAACAGATTTTGGCAGCGGCTACCTTGACATGTTACAAGAAAAACTTTTAAAAACCAAGGTCTTAATTCTTGATCATCATCAAATGAACGGCACCTTGAAGAACCCAAATTTTGTGCAGGTCAATCCTCATGCTTTTGGAATGGATGGAGCAAACGACGTTAGCGGTTCTGGCATAGCTTATTTTGTCGCCAAAGCAGTAAACCACGCGAACGTAGATTTGGCTCCTATAGCATTGGTGGGTGCTCTTGGGGACATGCAGGATAAGTATGAACAGAGAAGTCTTCGGGTCTTAAATGAGATTATAGTTGACGATGGCGTTGCTGCTGGACTCCTTAAAGTTGTGAAGGACCTAACTTTTTTCGGCAGAGAAACACGTCCCATTCACAAAACCCTTGCCACAACCACTAACCCTTTTATTCCTGGATTAAGCGGCGAAGAAGACAAAGCTCTAGTTTTTCTCTCCAGCCTAAACATTCCAATCAAGCAAGGCGACAAGTGGCGGGCACTATGCGACCTAACTGATGAAGAAAGAAAACGCCTCTGTTCAGCCTTAGCCGACCACTTGCTATCTAAAGGGCTGCACATGGAAGTTGAGAATCTTATCGGTTACATCTACGTTTTAACCAAAGAAGAACCCAATACCCCTCTGAGGGATGGAAGAGAATTTGCTGTTTTGCTAAACTCAACAGGACGCATGGATTGCCCGAGCCTCGGCATAGCCATCTGCATGGGCGACCGCAAAGTTGCCCTCGAAGAAGCCAACAAAATCCTCGAAGACTACCGCAAGAACATCAACAAGTATTTGGGCTGGGTAAATGAGAAGCCTGAACGTATGCGAGAATTCCAAAATATCTACGTCATCTATGGCGAGAGCTTCATTAACGAAAAAATCATAGGCACCGTCTCATCTATAATCGTCTCAACGTTGGTCAACAACGAAAAACCACTCATTGCATTTGCAAATGTTGAAAAAGAGCAGGCAGCCAAATTTTCTTCAAGAACAACGGAAGCGGCAATCCGCAAAGGAGTCAATCTTGGGGAAGTTATGCGGTTAGCTTCTGAGGCTAACGGGGGCAAAGGCGGGGGGCATAACATTGCAGCAGGCGCACAAGTACCGTTGGACAAGATTGAAGCATTCATTAAAACAGTTGATGAACTTGTCGGCAAACAGTTAAGAGGTGAGAAGATTGGAAGCAACAATCACGCTTGAGTACTGTGACAAGAAAACAGCTGAGGCAATTGCCAAGGCGATTTCGCCAGACAATTTCAAAACACCAAGTGGATTGCAAGTCAAAACCATGAGGGAAGATGCAAAAGTGGTTTCCCAGATCCAATGTGATTGCAAATTACTTACTTTAATTGCAACCATTGATGATTTACTTTTCAGCGCTTCAACAGCAGAAAAAGCTTTGGGAATAATCAAGAAAATTTAGCAAACCTGAAAGATTTTCGTTTTATTTTCGCAAGAATAATTTGTCAGGCTTGTTACACACACCGCGCTTAGCCAAAAAGCAAAGAGAGTGCCTGAAGAGATGTTTACAAGTGCATAATTTTAATTGTATTTTAACTTGAGCCCTATAGAAGGAGCATTTTACTGTAAAGTAAATAAATAGGCGGACATAACATTAAAGAAACTTGGAATTGGTGAATTCAGTGAAACGAGCCCATGCAAGCTTCATAATTACGGTTTTCTTCTTACTTGTTTTCTTCCCATTTATTCAGTCGTTAGGAACGGTTTCTGCCCAAACAGGTTACACCATCACTGGTGTAGATCATGAAGTGGAAGTCATGTATTCTGGGCACGTAGTTATTAGAGATACAATTCATGTTTCTGGGCATGTAACAGATGGCTTCAAAATTGGTTTGCCGTCCAAGTACAGCGCTGATTTCCTAAAAGTTGTTGCGTACGATGACAACAACTCTTATCCAGTAAGTTTAGGTGTACAATTAGATCAAAGTGGATTTTACGGCGTATCAGTAAATTTCAATGGAAATTCACCTGACGTTTTCACAGTTGCATTTATTCTTTCAAGCAATGTACTTTCTTATAGTCCATATTCATTCTATTTCACGCTTGATTTTCCAGCTTATCCAGTTCTCACACAAAATGCTGGCAACTGCAACGTCACTATTACTCTTCCAAGCACGCCTGGAACCTTTAACATCACGAAAGACGATGGATTTGTAAATGGAAACAATTATGGAATACAAAACTTGGCAGCTTACACAAATTCAGTAGCGTCAGGATTTTTTGATGTGGCCGTTGGCACTCTGCAGCCAATGGATATAAGCCAGCTTAACCGGGGCATAAACATTGACCCAAGTGGCACAATAAATGTCTCAGACAACTACCATATAGCTAACAACTTTACTTTTGCTATAACATCGTTCATTTTGGGTGTCCCAACGACTGCGACAAACATCGTTGTAAGAGACGCATTTGGAAGATCGTTGACGACAGAAGTAGCTGGAACAATTACTTATGGTAGCACGGATGTAAGCCATGACGCTTTGCTAATTAATGCCACTTTGGTATCATTCTTAGGCAGTGGGCAAACCAGTGCCATCACAGCCGACTATAATTTACCGGGGGCGACCCTTCAAGGTTCTCAATACGTGTTGAATAACTTCAAGCTTTTCCCAGACTTCTACTATTATGTTGATCATGCAACTTTCACTTTTAATCCTCCTGAAGGAGCAACGATTGTAACCCCCAAATTATCATCCCTTGACTCCTCCGCAACCTTAACAAGAGGCTCTCTCCAAGACGTCCTAACAATAACAAGAGACGGGATAAGCTACATTGACTACAGCGTCCCTGAAAACAACAGTGTACAGTTATCATACAATTACAACCCAGTTTGGGTTTCCTTTAGACCAACTTTTTGGCTTTCTTTCTTAGCAGTTATTGGATGCGTAGCGGCTGTCGTCTATAAAAAACGTAAACCAGAAGAAAAAGAAACAACATCTAAGAAAGAAAAGTTGCCAACTCTGAAGCCAACGTCGCAAACAGCCCAGCTGATGAGCGGTGAAGAAGCCAGCAGCCAACGCATCACTGCAGAACAAATAAAGGAATTCACAGACAATTACGAAGAGAAAAAACAGTTAGATGCAGAATTGAAGTCAATGGACGCCAAAGCGCAAAAAGGAAAGATTCCAAGACGCCAATATAAGGTTCAACGCAAGGCGGTTGAAAGTCGTATAGAAGCAATTACAAGAAATACAGACGAATTAAAAGATGCATTCCGAAGGTCAGGAGCTGCTTATGCAGACATAGTTAAACAACTTGATGTTGCCGAAGCAGACTTCGCTGAAGCTGATGAAAACATAAAAAAACTTGAATCGCGTCAAAGCAGCGGCGAAATTTCGTTGGAAACTTACAAGGAAAACATTGGAGACTACCAGAAAAGCAGAGACAAAGCTGAATCAAACATGAACGGAATCCTGCTAAGACTACGTGAAAAAAGTCGATAAAAAACCTAAACCCTTTTATTTTACGCAATATCTTTTCAAGAAAATCAGAGGTAAACAAAATGGTAAAAATAGTCGTTGATCCTAAATGCACCGGATGCGAAACATGCGTAAACACTTGCCCCGTAGGCGTCTACGAAATCAAAAACGGCAAATCTACACCAAGCAAAAGCAGCGAGTGTTTAGTTTGCAGAGCATGTGAAGCTCAATGCCCTGAAGGTGCAATTCAGGTAATCGAGTAAATCAAGTTTATAATTAAAAAAAAGGAATCTCTCACAGATAACTGAGAGATTACTCCCTTATTTATTATTTAAATTTAACAAAATTCTAGTAAATTTCTGTTTTTGTACGGTTTAACGACATTCGATTTAGGAATTTAGTCCTCGATATTTCTTAAAAATCTAATTATTTTTGCAATTTGATCTACTGTTGCGCGATCAAATTTTTGTTCCTCTTCCATATTTTTGAGCGGAATTGAAGTTGCCATGCTTACGGTATTGGCTCCTTTTGTTATAACAATTATGTTGGACTGTTACTTCGAAGTTCGAAGTAACAGAAAAAAAGGGCCAAAACATTTTGACATTTTAATGTTTTTCAGAAGATTTTTTGAAGCGGAATTAGACGTTTTCATTTCATAGTTTTAAGCCGTGTCAGCAGTTCGCGGGATTTTTGAAGGAAATATTTTTGTATGCCTTTTTTTGAACCGTTTTTTACTGAAACCGTAAGTAAAAGATATATCCCAAAGATTACGTTTAATTCTGTTTATGCCAGATAAAGTTCACTGCGCACATATACTGGTCAAAACAGAAACAGAAGCAAAAAACATCAAAGCTCGACTCGACAAAGGTGAAAAATTCGGCGCCATAGCCAAAAACTCTTCCCTCTGTCCATCCGCAAAAAACAGCGGAGACCTAGGCACTTTTACAAGAGGCAAAATGGTTAAAGAGTTCGAGAAAGCTGCTTTCACGCTTGAGAAGGGTCAGATTTCTGATCCTGTTAAGACACAGTTTGGGTACCACATAATTAAGAGACTTGAGTAATGTTGAAAGTTTGGTTATTACAAAACATAATTAGATGTGTCTTGCGATCCTGATTTGGATAGGAATTGTGTGTCCGCGCTTCTATATCGTCTGTAAAAATGTTCTGTCATCATACGAGAAATCAGGGTTTATAAAAATTTGAAAATATCGTTTTTCTATTTTCCCATTATGAAAAGTCATCATTTTGAAAGATAAAAGTTAGCTGCCTAACTCTTCCTGAATTTCCGATTTAACCTTTGGCAATATTTTTGGATCAAGAGACGTTTGCATCCCATAAGATGTTGGTTTTAAGACCAAGTAACCTTCTTTAACCAGATTATCAATCAACTTTTTCGTTCGTTTTTTGTTTTTTTATCGTCGGGCAGACCTTTTGGGAGGTTTTCGATAGCCGTATGCTTTCCGCCTATGAAGCCTTGACGTAACATCTTCCTTAAAATTGCCTTCCTTATTTCGTCATCAGTGTACACTTGTCGGCTCCCTTCCGATGAGCTAATTATTACACCTAACTGTATAGTTTGTTTCATATAAGTGTTTTTAAGGAACACACATATAAATAGGTTTGGCGCTAACTAAATTACAATCGGAGAATGATTTCCAGTAACAAGGAGGTATGTGTATGGCACCTTTACAAGAATTATTTGAAACCCACGCTATTGTGAAAATTCTTGACTTTCTAACAGTATTTAAAGATTTTGAATACACAAAAACTGATATTGCAAAGGAGACTGAAATTAGCCGGCGAACATTATATGAAGTTTTTCCAGTACTAGAAAAATATGAGCTTGTGAAAAATACAAGAAGTTTTGGCGCAATAAAATACTATAAATTAAACTCCGAAAACTCTATCGTCCGACTTTTAATAAGGCTTGCAGATGAAATCGCTCTCTTTAACGCCGAAAAAGAAACAGGAATTAAATTAACTTCGGACATTGACATAGATATTCAAAGGGTTACAAATAACTGCTCAGTATCCACAGAGCCAACAATAAGACTTACAAAAACGATGATAACAGTCGAAGGAACTGCATCAGATGTAAACAAGTTGATGCAAGGAAAAATGAATATCCTCGATGGAGTGACCTCTTTCCCATCAAACGATTTTACATCTAATCGTTGCATTCAAGAGGTAATGAAAAAAATTCCTTAGGTGAAAAAATGAGTCAACAAGAACAAACAATCGGAACTAACAACATAAACAAAAAGCTTTGGGCAGTAAGTGACTTTAAAATTATATCCGAAACATGGGATAAACACAAGACAAAAGATGGATCTTTACTTAAAGCTAGAGTCATTTTGACTAGTGTAAGGTTAGAGACATCGTTAAATGAAATCGAGGCAAGAGTAAGAGCAGGGGAAAAGCCCAAAATAGGCCTTACTTTTCGGACAAAAAACTTCTTTGAAATAGAATCGCCGCCTGAATTAAGAGGAAATCCCGACACAAAACAATATTCAAACGAAGAGCTTAGAGCATCAATTACTGAGACCGACACAGATTTTAACACTATTCAGCAAAGTTGGAATTCCTACGAACTTGAAAATGGTATGACATTGAAGATTAGAATCTCTATAGTTCAACTGAACAAAACAAGCAAATTTGATGACCGCGGCATGCCAGTATACTTTGTTGAATCAAGTGTTGAGTTAAAGACTGAACTGCCAGATCACTTGAAAGAACTTGCTCAAAAAATAAAAAAAGATGCTGAGACTTTGACTTTCAAGCCTGTTAGTTGAGTAACAAGATAGAGGAAAAACAATGTCAGAACAAATAAAGTATAAACAAATTTCCGCCAAGCTCGTTGGCAGCAACGTTGTCAATTTCCGTTTGGAAGATGGGAATCTGCTAAAAGTTCATTTGGAATTAACGAGAATAGGCGTTGCGTTAGATAGGAAAGCGCCCGATGGTACGCCTATTTACAACATTGTTATGAATCCAAGAGTGGAGATAGAAACAAAGGATAAGACGTTTCTTGCCCCTGCGCCGCCAATATCAACTCAAAGCACAAACGATAAGAAAAGTGGACAAGCCTATACGACCTAATTGCCCTTTTCTTGTCAGCAGACTGAAACATGCAACGGAATAGGAAGAATAAGTAGCCGCGTCTCGCAAAACTTTCGTCTTTCCTTAAGATTATTTAGTAATACCTGTATTGGACTTGTCACGAACCTATTTTAGAACTAATGGGCATTTTGCATCATAACAGAAGGTTTTTGTTTCCTTGCACCGTCCGCCTTTCTCAAAGCGACAAGCATGTTTCAATCTTGAAAACTCTATAGCAACCTTCCCTCGCGTTAGTTTGACATTCTTCTTCAAGTTAATGCTTGAAGGGCTTTCTTCATGCAGAACCTTTGGAGTTCTTTTTTTGCGATAAAGCACTTTTGGTCTTCCTCTTTTGTTTTTTCCAGATGGTTGAGTTTCCAAAACCGTCTCACGCGTTATCATGCCAGCTTCTAGTAGATGTTTCAAATGGTTGAAAACCACTTACTCGTACCATGACTTTAAAGAACGCTGGATAGAATGAATAGACCAAAATTTTCGCGCAATGAACAATTGTTAACGCTTGTTTGGGCTGTATTTCTCGTAGCTTTTTTATTTATCACGTTTTTCAGAGGAAGCTTTCACTCATTTGACGTTGAAGTTAATGCTGGGATTCCATCAATTCAATCAAGTTCATTGACGACAATAAACGAAGGAATTGCAGTTGTTTTTGACACTACTTCGCTAGTAATATTTTCCTTGGCTATTGCTTGTTATCTTTTCTTGAAGAAAAGAAGAGCCGAGGGCTTGTTTCTTCTTGGCGCGATGGGAGTAGATGCGTTAGTCGTTTCGGTTGTTAAAGGTTTGGTTCAGTCACCCAGACCACTTAACGAACTGGTTTTTTCTTCTGGGTTTTCTTTTCCAAGCGGCCACACCGCCGGAAGTATAGTTTTTTGCGGATCTCTTGCTTTTTTTGTAGGGCACCGTTGGAAAAGCATGAGAGTGCGAATATCAAATGGTATAGGAGTAGTTGCAGTTTCCAGTGTTGTGGGTTTTAGTAGAGTTTATTTGAACGTTCATTGGTTGAGCGATATTGTCGGCGCAGGCATGATTGGGGTCTTTTTGCTGTCTGCCGCTGTTTTAGTATTCAAGCTCATGCAGGATAGAGGAAATTTTGAGACGGAGGTTTTCCGCAGGATTTCTTTGCCCCTTATTGTTGTTGCCATTGGCGTTGCTTTTTTTATTATATTGAACAGTATGATTTCTATACTATAATTGACTGAAAAGATATGTCTTATTCTGACACATTTATATCATCGCAAATACTCAAAATAACAAAACAAAAAAGCAAATCAAGAAAAACACAAACCAAGTCACAAAAGTTCAGGATGTTCATTGGAGGTGAAAAAGTATGGCTAAAGATTTAGTTTGCAACATGGAAGTTGATGAGAAAACCGCGAAGTGGACGACAACATACCAAGGAAAAGTGTATTACTTCTGTGCGCCAGGATGCAAAAAATCATTTGATTCAAATCCACAAAAATACGTTGGTGGCCACTCATCTGGACGTGCAGAACATGGATGCGGTTGCGGCGGTCACTGCTAAACCATTGAGCTTAGATTTAACTTTCTTTTTCCTTTTTTTAATCTTGTTTTTTAGAATGCGCCCAATAATACATGTTCAGCGAATAAATCTTCATTGAATGCTCCAACAAACTCCACTTTCTCATTTATGACTATTTTTGGTACGCCGATTACGTTGTATTTCATGGCTAAGTCGGGGAATTCGCTGGTTTCTATAATGTCGGCTTTTACCATGTCGCTTTCGATTGCTAGTTTGTGGGCGACTGCGGCAGCCGCTGGGCAATGGGAGCATGTCAATGTGACAAAAACCTTGATGTGTACTGGAGACTTTACTTCTTTTAGAATTGATTTGGTTTTTTCAGAGAGGTCGGTTTGTCCTTTGGAAACGTTAATTACAGCTTCGATTAATGTTTGAAGTTCATAACCGTAGGGGATTCCATAGATTCTCACGCCATAGTCTTTCTTGCCTATTATGGCTATGGCGGGAATTTTGTCGATGCCGTATTCTTTGGCTTTAGCGCCGTCTTTCATAAAATCGTAAACTTCAGCTTTGATCTTGTCGTTTAGAGTTGCTAAATCCTGAACTATTTGCCGTGTATCAGAGCAGAATCGACATTCAATCTCTTGAGTAAACATAACAAGTTTAACTGGGTCAACCAACTTTTCTTTAAAATCGTTTTTCAATAGTTCTTTTTTGTCATCAGGAATTAAACCCACAAAAATTCAACTCCATAAACAGTATGCCTTTTGCTTTGGCAATACTATAGTAAACAGATAATTCAGGCATATATTGATTTTCGATAGCGCCATACCTTCCTCGACGATGAGGTTAAACAGAAGATGAAAAACATTATTATTTTAACAAACTGAAAAACACAATCATTATAAACGCTCGTAAACATTAGAAAATTGATTTTTGCAGTGTTACATTGGAGCGGGAAAACTTGACTACAAAAATTTATGCAAATGCCAAGTTAATTGAGGGTTTCCAAATTCTCCTTGACGATAATGAATCTCACGGTTATTTGGTTGATCTTGCCCCTGACCTTGGAACTGGTCTTGGAGCTTCAGCTCTTGAAATCTGCGTCATGAGCCACGCTGGCTGCTACGCCACAATCTTTCTTTTAACGGCAAAAAAAATGCGTCTATCAATCAAAGATCTGAAAGTTAAATTAGAAGCAATAAAATCGGATGAAACAGGCACCATAAGCGAAGAAACCTTCGATATCACCGTTAAGACGGATGCGCCACAGGACAGAGTTGACCGTGCCCTCAAATTAACGGTTGAAACTTGCCCCGTAGGCATACTGTTTGAAAAAGCAGGAGTAAAAGCAACGTACAAAGTTACCACAAGCAAGGAGTAAAGAATATGGTTAAAGTAATTTTGAAAGAAGGCGTTAACTGGGTTGGAGTTGTCGACTGGAACCTACGAGACTTCCATGGCTACAATACTAATCGGGGAAGCACATACAACGCCTACCTAATCACAGATGAGAAAACCGCCCTCGTAGATACAGTCAAAAACACATTCTCAGAAGAACTAATCGAGCACATCACAGAATTAACCAGTTTTGAAAAAATCGACTACATAATTGTTAATCATGTAGAGATGGATCATTCAAGCAGCCTGCCAATGATTGCAAAGCTAGCAAAAAACGCCAGGATAATAGCTTCGCAGAGAGGCAAAGACGCATTAATCAAGCACTTTGGACATGACTTTGACAGGGTTGAAACCGTCAAGACAGGTGATGAACTTAAACTTGGCAAGAGAACGTTGCGCTTCATTGAGGCACCTATGCTTCATTGGCCAGACAGCATGTTCACCTATCTTGTAGAAGATAAAATTTTGATGCCAAACGACGCGTTTGGTCAGCATTTTGCCAGTTCCGGACGCTTTAACGACGAAGTTGATGAGCACGCTTTAATGGAAGAAGCCGCCATGTACTACTCAAACATCCTCATGCCATTTGCCCCGTTGATAACGCGGAAAATTCAGGAAGTCGTTGACATGAAGATACCCATTGACATCATTGCTCCAAGCCACGGAGTAATTTGGCGAAAAGACCCTATGAAAATAGTTAACACCTACCTGAAGTGGAGCGCTGGCGAAAGCACAAATAAAGTTGTAATAGTTTTTGACACCATGTGGCATAGCACTGATAAGATGGCAAGGGCAATCGCTAACGGCATAGTAAGCCAAGGTGTTGAAGCCAAACTGTTCAGCTTCGCGTTTACTCTGGCTCAGAAGCCGTAACCGAAATTCTCGATGCAAAAGCCGTTCTGGTTGGTTCCCCAACGTTAAATAACCAAATGTTCCCATCTTTAGGCTCATTTTTAACATACATTACCGGTTTGAAGCCGAGGGGTAAACTGTGGGGTTTCTTTGGCTCGTATGGTTGGGGAGGCGGCGCAGTTAAAGACATGGTGGACATGGCGAAAAAAGCTGGGTTCGAAGTTTATGAGCCCGGCGTCGAAGTGAAATATGTTCCGGACCAAGAGGATCTGAAAAAATGCTTTGAATTTGGGCAACGAATCGCCCAAAAAATCAAAGCCTAATTTTATTATATTTTCATGAATTTTTCTTTTGGCGTTGCGCAGATTGGGCATTTGTCGGGTGTTGAGCCTTCGAAGGTGTTTCCGCAGACAGGGCACACGTAGTAATCTGCTTTTGCAGGTTGAGTTTTGTTTTTTAATGCGTCAAGTGCTTTCTGGTAGAGGGCTGCGTGAATTTGTTCAACTTTGTTGGCGTAGTCGAAGCTCATGAGTGCACCTTTGTTTCCCTCTTTCTTTGCATCTTCAATAAATTCTGGGTACATTTTTTTGAATTCGTAGGTTTCTCCAGAAACAGCAGTGCCAAGGTTATCAACGGTTGCTTTTACCTGCGCCATCACGGCCAGGTGGTTTAGGGCATGGACGGTTTCTGATTGAGCCGCCGCTTTAAACAGCAAAGCAATCTGTGGGAAACCTTCTTCATCTGCCTTCTTAGCGAAAGCCAAATACATCCTATTAGCTTGCGATTCGCCAGCGAAAGCAGCCTTTAAATTCTCATCAGTTTTAGTCATTAAAAATCACCAGAAAACACTAATTGAAAAAAAGGTTATAAGCACTACTAATGATTGATTTCTGTTTAAAGTAAAGTATATTAGTTGTTTTGTGCTTTGGTTTTATTGTTTTTCGGTGAATTTTATGGAGAAAATCAAATCTTTTAGCCTACCCAAACTGCCATATGACTATAACGCTTTGGCACCATACATTTCTGAGACTCAACTGAAACTTCATCATGATAAACATCATCAAGCCTACGTGAACGGCGCAAACGCAGCTTTTGAAAAAATAGACAAATCCCACAGCGAAAATACAGACTTGGAAATGAAGTCTCTTCTAAAAGAGTTATCCTTCAACATCGGCGGGCATTTGTTGCACTCGATTTTCTGGGAAAACATGGCGCCAGCAGGCAAAGGCGGAGGAGGACAACCAGGAGGAGCTTTAGCAGATATGATTAACATGGGGTTTGGAAGTTTTGAGCGGTTTAAAAAAGAATTCACGATGGCTGCTTCAAGCACTGAAGGTTCAGGTTGGGCTGCCCTAGCGGTTCATCCATGTATAGCCAGGCCATTAATAATGCAGATCGAAAAGCACAACGTGAATCTCTACCCGGGCTTCCAAATCTTGATGGTTCTGGACGTTTGGGAACACGCCTACTATGTTGACTACAAGAATGAGCGCCCAAAATTCATTGAAGCCTTCTGGAACGTTGTCAACTGGGATAGAGTGAATAAAAACGTAGGTCTCATAAAATAACCTAATTTTTTCTTTTTTAGTTTCCGCTTTCTATTTTTTTAAGCAGCTCACTTTGCCTTTTTGTATATCTTGTCGTTACGCCTTTCTCAAGGTAAATAGATACTGCTGCTATGCTTTTTGCTGGGTCATTTCTCATCACAATAGAATATAGGTGGAACAATTTAATCCCTACAGCATCTTTGGAAATCTTTCCATCAACTAATTTTAATGCAAGCGAAATAGCGTCATCAATCGAGCCGCCGGCAGCAACTATCTTTATTTCATCGAATTTTGCAAGACGCAAAAGACTGATTGTGAGAAGTCGTTCCATAGTTGCGGCTCTGCTGACGCTGATTGTTTGCTCTGCAACTTCACTCATTGCCTTGTCTTCCTGTTGAGCCAACGCAGAATAATCCCCTGCCTGCTTTTGAGACAGATGCGCGGAAACAGCCGAGATTTTGCCGACCGGGGGGATTTGAAGAGATGCAATGTCTATATCGTCAACGTAGACTTTAGCAATTTCTGTTGCCATGTTAATGGCTGAGCAAGCCAAAAACAGCGAATCATTCAAGCCTACTACATTTACTTCGCCGGCTTCCATTATGTCAGCTATTATGGCTTCAACTACGTCGGTTGTCTTTGCTGAAGCATCTGCTGGTTGTAGGAGTATCAATTTGGCCGTGGATTTTTGACTCATAGCGGTACCTAGCAGATATTTGGAGCGTCTGCTAATATAATACTTGCCTGATTTAAACCAAAAGGTGAGCCGTTTAGGGAGCAGGCGTTATTTTTATGGCTGCCGCGGGACACTGCATCTCACAAGCAAGACATTGAATGCAATCTTTTTCCCTTGCAGGATCAGCTTTCCTCTCAGAAAGCGGGTGACCCGACGATTCAGCCCAATCATACAACGAAACAGGGCAGACATCAATGCATACGCCGTCTCCAACACAGGAATCCCAATCTACAGCACTGGACGTGCCGTGAATCCCAAGTTTTGTTGGGGCTTCAACAGGTCCCCAAACTTTATGTCCATTATGTTCACTTACAACTTGACGTTTTGTTTGAAAATCAGGGTCAATAGGCAAAAAATTCACCACTAAAAATCAGCAGAACGAATAATATTAGGCTTTCTAAAATTCTATTCACTTATAGTAGAGTCACCAGGTTGAGTTGTGATGCTTTTTGGACTTTGGGGCTTTTTGTTCAGTTTGATTTGGTTTGCTTTTTTGGTTTAGAGCTTGAATCGTTTGCAGGTTGCGACTCTAAACGACTGCATTCAACTAGATTCGACCCGAAATGACTGATTAAGACTAGAAAAGACTTGTTCTGACTCTAAACGATTAAACGCTGACATCAAAGAGTTTGAAATCTGTTTCTTTTACAACGACACTTCAGAGTAAATAAATACAAATTCCAAAGTTAATTAGATGACGCTTTAAAATGGATGATGAACAAGGTTTAAAGATAAAAAATTGCATTCACCCACAAAAGATTTGGGTATATCTATACACTATTTCCTTAGTGGTATTATGGCTCAGTATAGTTTGCCAGCCGGCATGCGATACTCAACTCTTGAAGAGAGAAAACAATTCTATAGCTCTGAATTTAATCTTCAAAAAGTAACTGAATGGTTCACGTCTGGACTTGGTAGAACAAAGTTTGCAGTTATCATGGGTAGGCACACAAAAATTTTCCCCGAAAAATACAAAGACGATGCTTCAATTACTCTGATAATTGATGATTACAAAAATTTAGAAGACCTTCGCCAGCAAATTCTTGAGTTTTTGCCTGAGGCGGTTTATTATGACCGAAGTGTTTACGATGAAAACGACCGCAAAGTGGGGCAAGAACTTGCTTTTGACCTTGATCCAGAAAACATAACTTGCCCCGTTCACGGCACCTTAGCGGATAAGATGAAACGTAATCAAGGCTTGAGTTTTTGCGAGTTAGAACTGGAAATGATTAAGCAGGAGGCAGTGAGGCTTTATGAATTTCTTTCAAATCGGTTTTCTGAAATCAGGTCTGTTTATTCTGGCAGAGGCTTTCACCTGCATGTTTTAGACCAAAAAGCATACTACTTAAGCGGCCAAGAAAGATTGGGGCTTGCACAGGAAACGAAAAGCGCGGGAGTTCACATTGATGATTGGGTAACCTCTGGGGAAATGCGGTTAATCAGGTTACCCTACAGCCTAAACGGCTTAGTGTCAAGAATAGTGTTACCACTATCAAAAGTCGAAGTAGAACACTTCGATGCAACCCATGACGAGCGTTGCCTACCAAAATTCCTAAGCAAAAAGCTTATTTTTTAACTGCTTTAGCTTTCTTCTCGGCTTTCGCATAATAGGCTTTCTTTTTCTTTTCTTCTTCAGCTTTTGTTGGTTTTATTGGTTTTGCCATTAAAATCCTCAAAATAAAGTAATCTTAAACTTGCATAAAAGATTTTCCAGCTCGAAAATGGCGCTGAAAAGTTTATTTGTCTTTTATAGATCTGTTCAAGTGTTTATTGAGGTTTTGTTTTCCATATTGACGAATGGGTTAAGTCGTCGCTTGAGTTTTTGGCTGACTTTTTTTCGGGTAACCAATTATTAGAACTAGGGCGTAAACCATTGTTAAAAATGTTAATTATTATAGCGGCAATGTCCACCCAGCTCCTGCTTGGAACAGACTGACCGCTATTGGTGAAGTATAGGACGTATGCTTGATTAAGGAGTAAGGTCCCTGTTAAAACGGCGTAGATTGGCCTGGTCTTTTTTAGGAGTGGAAAGGTTAAAACTAGCAAACTTATGGCTGGAAACAGGTAACGCTCATAAATTCGGGTTGGCAACATAAAAAATCCGAACATCAGCATGAAAGCACAGAACACAATGAAAACTTCATCGTGAGCATCAAATCGCTTATGCAAAAAGTACAACACGAAAACTGTTAAGGCGCCAAACAAAGCCCAGCCTAAAATGAAGAGGTTACCATCAGGCACAAAAAAACCAACCAACCCCCACAGGTTGAAAGCGTTAACCGAAGTAAACTTAAAACCGCTGTAAGCCACTAAATAGATATGGCTCAAGAAAGCGGCTGGATTGCTCCAGTTAAGGCAAAATTACCACAAAAATAGTCAAAGCAACAACCATTAACGAAAAAACAAGGTTTTTCAAGCCATTTTTTTGTAAATCAAAAGAGCAATCAGCGGTGCTATATCGATGGCTTGGGGCTTGGTTAAAATGGCCAAGGCGAAGACTGCTGCGGAAAGTTTGGGTTTACTTTTTAGTGCAAGCATAAGAGAGAGAACAATGAAGAAAGTGTAGACTGCGTCAAGTTGTCCCCATACTGCCCCGTTGAAGATTATTGCTGGGTTAAACGCGTAGAGGGCTGTGGCTGCTAAGCTAAGTTTGAAACTGGCTTGTTTTCTCACAAAAATGTAAATCAGGCTTGCTGTTCCCAAGTCGAATAAAGTGGGAATTAACTTGACTACATCAAAGATGCTTGACATTGTATATAACCCAAGTAGCTTCGCTATATTTCCAAAGCCATAGAGAATGTAAATGCTGAAAGGTGGATAATCGCACCAGCTTATTCGGTCGTAGAATGTTCTCAAGCCATAGTCAGAGGAGGCTCCTATCCATGATCCAAATGTTGACAAATCATACACGTTACCTTGAAAAGAAAACAACATCATTCTAAATAGAAAAGCCATTAAAAGTAACGCAATTAAACATATTATCTCACGACTGCGAGATCATCGGTTGATAGGGTCTGCCGAGTTTCCACCTGACTGGCAAAATAAGTCTTGAACGCATATTAGCTTTTTCAGGGAACACATAATTTTTTTTTCAAATATCCGTTGAAAAGTTTATTTCCCAATCAGCGCTTCTTTATTTTCAGGTTTTATTGATGGAGCATTTTGACGTAATCGTTATCGGCTCAGGTTCAGGTATGCTTATTGCTTCAGCCGCGGTTGACCAGGGCTTTAAAGTGGCGTTGGTCGAGCATGGCAAAATGGGCGGTACATGCATAAACGTAGGATGCGTGCCTTCGAAAATGCTCATTTACCCTGCAGACATAATCACCACCATCAAAGAAGCAGGCAAACTGGGTGTCAACGGATCTATAAATTCAGTTGACTTCAACAACATCATGACAAGAATGCACACGTTGGTTAACGAGGATTCAGGCCATCAGGCAATAGCAGTTGAAGCCACGTCTAATCTTATTTGGTTTAAAGAAACAGCCGAGTTTATCTCAGATTACACATTGCAAATCGGCACACACACAATTACCGCCGAGAAAATTTTTGTTGTCTCAGGTGCGCGAACAGCGCTACCTTTAATCAAGGGCATAGACAAAATAAATTATTTAACAGGCGATACCGTTTTAGAGCTGCAAACTCCGCCTAAAAGCCTGCTGATTGTTGGGGGAGGCTACATTGGCATGGAATACGGGCACTTTTTCTCCAGCATAGGCACAAAAACCACCATTTTACAAAGACCCGACCGAGTGATACCTGATGAGGAACCAGAAATCTCCGAATTGCTAAAGAAGGAAATGGGGCAGCGAATGGAAATATACACTGGCTTTGAAGTGGTTGAAGCCAAACAAGAAGGTCCAGTCAAGACGCTCACTACAGAAAACCGCCAAGACGGCAGCTTACATGAGTTCTCAGCTGAAGCAGTCATGATTGCCACAGGCAGAGTATCCAACGCAGACATTTTGAAGCCAGAAAAAACAGGCGTAAAATTAGACGACCACAATTTCATAAAAGTTAACGAATACCTAGAAACAAGCAAAAAAAACATTTGGGCTTTCGGTGACTCCATAGGCATTCAAATGTTCAAGCACGTAGCCAACTACGAGGCAGGCATTGCATGGCATAACGCCCTTCACGACCATAAAGCTAAAATGGATTTTTCGGTTGCGCCCCATGCCGTTTTTAGCCACCCGCAGGTTGCCTCAGTCGGCTTAAAGGAGCAAGAAGCTAAAGAGCAACATAAAATCCTCGTTGGTCAAGCTCTCTATAGAGATACAGCTATGGGTGCTGCTTTGGGTTTTCCCGAAGGCTTCGTGAAAGTAATTGTTGAGCAAGAAACGGGTAAAATCCTTGGCGGACACATAATTGGCCTCGAAGCGTCAATTCTCATTCAAGAAATAATTAACGCCATGGTTTCTGAAACTGGAACTTTCGCACCAATCGCTCAAGGCATGCATATTCATCCTGCACTATCGGAAGTTGTTCAGAACGCTTTTGGCAACCTCCACCCTCATTAACATAAAATTCGGCATTTTTTAAGGAATGTAAACAGTTATATTTGGCTAAAACAATTTTTTAATGGTGAAAATATGCAATTCTCGAAAGTTTCTGGTCAAAAAAATAACCACAAAGTTACTATATACGCTTTAAGCACATGTGTTTGGTGTAAACTTACAAAAGAATATCTAAAAGAAAACGGCGTAGAATATGAATTCGTTGATGTAGATTTGCTTGATGAAGATGACAAGTCAAAGGTTCACGAATTAATCGCTAGCAAAGGCGGAATGCTAAGTTACCCAACAATAATTGTTGATGACAAAAATGTAATCACAGGTTTTCGCAAAGACAAAATCAAAGAGGTACTTGAGATTTGACTACACTAGAAGAAACTCGTAGAAGGGCGGAAGCAGACGCCAAAACATACGGGTACTACCTAACGCCGCAACCCGAATTGCTTCAAGGTTTTCTCGAGGGATTAAAAACAAACGAAGACCGCTATGGCTACCCACTATGCCCATGCAGGCTCGCGTCAGGCAATTTTGAGTATGACCGAGACATAATTTGCCCCTGCGACTACCGTGACCCCGACGTTGCCCAATACGGCTCATGCTACTGCCGACTCTACGTTAACAAACAAGTTTTTGAAAGCAAAGACTTGCCCGAAGTACCCGAACGAAGACCACTCGAAAAACAGCAAAGAGCCTACGGGACCCAAACCGCCGCTAAACTAACGCCAATTCAGGGAGAACAAGAAAAACCAACCGCTACCACAACACAAGCCACGCCTCAAGCTGCCAAACCGCAACCAACTGTTAAAAAGAAGTTGTGGTACTGCAAACAATGCGGATATGTCGTTTTCCGTGAGGATCCCCCGTATATTTGCCCTATATGCAAGGCTAAACGAGAAGTGTTTGCTGAAATCGAGTGTGCCGTTGAATTTAACGGCTAAACTTGTTTTATTTTTCGATTTCTATTTCGATTTTTTTCCAATCTGTTTTTATGCCTTTAAGAGAGCCAACGGCTCCAGTTATGGTTCCGTTTAAAATATTTGATACAAAATCATTTAGCGGTATATCTTTTCCATCAACTTTTAATTTTAAACTCAAATTTGTCACCTTAGAATATTCTTAATGGATAGTTAAGGGTAAAAAGTTTTTTGTAGATAACTTAAATCTTGAAAAACCTTAAGCCAAATTTACATTCTAGATATGGCGGGTTTAACCAACACTCTAAGTTTAGTGCGGTTTTCTTTTATTTCAGCCTTCACTCCCATAGCTGCAAAGTATTCTTCAAGAAATATCCTTATGAAATCCTTTGAAGTCTCTGAAACCAATACTAATGTGTAATCGTTTGGCGCGTTCTTTGTTAAACGGAAAAAGTTGCATATCTCAAGTCTAGCTAACATTTCTTCTGGCGAATGCACCTTTGTTTTTAGCTGTTCCAAGTGCGATCGCGCTACTTCCCTGTGGTCGCTCCAAAACTTTTCTTTCTCTGGTGATGTAGCGATGAGTCCAAGAAACATAAGCCAATGATCAACATCTACTATGACGTGTTCGCCATTGAGAAGCATATCCATGTAAGAGTGAATTTTCTTTTTTGTTGTTGGGTCTTCAAGGGCTTTGTTTTCGTTGTAGAATTTTAGAGCTCGACGCATGACTTCGCTTTGTGATACTTGTGCTTCTGTGCTTATTTTTTCCAGTAAGTCCGCTGTTGTTTTGTCGAATGCAACTGTTACTCTAGTTGGGCTTACCACTACACTCACTCGCTGGAACTAGCGTATTTTCAATTAATCGGAAATTATATAAACATTGCGCTGGTATCTGGAAATAAATGTTTGCAAACATTAAGTAATACAGCAAAATATTAAACAATTGTTGATAACGCAATCAATCTGAAGTAAACTTTTATTCCTTGATCATCCATTCATTAATACAGACACTACGAGGAGAGCAACGAATGAAAAAACCAGAAGTATACCTTGAGCCTAAACAGAGAGCGGCAAAAGTAATCGAGCTACTTGAAAAAGAGTACCCTAACGCAAAAACGGCTCTAAATTTCTCCACCCCCTTGGAAATACTCGTCGCCACCATGCTTTCAGCCCAAACAACCGACCAAAGAGTCAACTTGGTAACAGCCAACCTGTTCAAGAAATACCATAAAGCTGAAGACTACGCAAACGTGGATGTAAAAGAATTAGAACAGGACATACACTCCACAGGCTTCTATCATAATAAAGCCAGAAACTTACAAAAATGCTGCAAACTGCTGGTGGAAAAATACCATTCTCAAGTACCAAAAACAATGGAAGAACTGCTAGAGCTTTCCGGCGTCGCACGGAAAACAGCCAACATTGTGTTATACAACGCATATGGCATAATTGCGGGAATAGCAGTTGATACACATGTTAACAGAGTTTCACAACGGCTTGGGCTAACAGATCACGATGACTCAGCTAAAATTGAGCAGGATTTAATGCAGATTACTCCGAAAGAGAAGTGGATGAAACTAACGGATCTTTTGATTTTCCACGGCAGGCAAATATGCTTTGCAAGAAAACCTAAATGCGAATCCTGTGTTTTAAACAAATATTGTCCATGTGCTTTTGCTTTCGGCTAAAAAACATTATGCATTTATACAGGGCTAGGTTTTTTCCTCTAGCAGTGAGGATTTGTTTTGATGTCAAGCAAAATTGATGTCGGAGACATGGCACCAGACTTTACTCTACCGGACACCGATAAGAAGCCAAGGAGCCTAAAAGAGTTCTTAGGTCAAAAAGTGGTTCTAGCTTTCTTTGTCGGTGCATTTACTTCAACCTGTACAAAAGAGATGTGTGAATTCCGTGATTCCATGGCTCGGCTTATCGATTTAAATGCTCAAATTATTGGAGTAAGTGTAAACGACCCATTTTCCAACAAAGGTTTCGCAGAAAAAAACAGGCTGCCCTTTACAATATTGAGTGACTACAAACGTGAGGTTATCAAAACCTACGGATTGGAGTTGCCTAATTTTGCTGGCCTCGATGGTTACACGGTTGCTAAACGCTCGATTTTCATACTTGACCAGAAAGGCATAGTACGACATGTTTGGGTTTCAAAGGATCCATCGGTGGAACCAAACTATAAGGAAATAGAAAACGTTCTAAAACAGATTCCGTAGTTATTATTTTTTGCAAGACGATTGAGATATAAATTTCAGTAGCGGACAAGAGTTATTAGCTTCACTAAAAGCTATTTCAGTGTTATTGTAACGGTGACTGTGTGAGTGTCCTTTGAAATCCAAGAGTTGCCGGATGTTATCCGTGTTATTGTTCTTTTAAACTTAAGCAAGGGCGTTAAAATCAAAAAGTCAGCCCTAAAAACCCGTGTTAACCGCGTATGCGTTAGCTATGCTTGCGTGGAAATGTCTGAGTTAGATAGAGCATTAAAAGAAATGTCTACTGAAGGGCTCCTTGTTGAAAAAGATGACTCTGTTCAATTAACGCCGCAAGGCCAAAAGCTAGGCAAAGAATGGGAAAGCCTTCTCTTAAAGAAAGAGCCCATCATGGAAGTTGTAGCAGGCCTAGTTGATGGATCAATAACTAGTTTAGTTGTTATTCTCTCAGCTTTCATAGCTACATTTACGGCTAGCACAGCGTTTTTGGGGAACCCTAAAACAGTTGTCTTTGCCGCCTTCTTAACGTTGAGCGCTGTTGCAGTGACCAACTTTTCAAGCTTCCTGCTGGGTGGAATCACCGAAGACCTAGCTGACATCATGACGCTGCAAAACCTGATGAATTACAGCCTAAGCGACATACCAGACAAAAAAGAACGCGACAAATCCTTGCTGCTAGTACAAAAACTCTTCACTTTACTTGGAAAGCAAATTCACAGATCTAACCTTTATGGAGCAATCATTTCTGGAATAACAACATTTCTTGCAGGCGTTATTCCAATAGCAACTTACCTGGCTCTCCCCGCTTACTACAACATTGTTGTTTCTCTTCTTGAAGTCGGAGTAATTTCAGGGGTGTTTCTGGCGCGATATCGTTCAAAGAAGACACGGGTCAACTGGAAGATAACGCTTGCAGAAACCATCGTCATCGTTATAATAGCAACCGTTGTATCGTTGTTGCTTGGCTTAATATAGACGGTTAAGCTATGAGATGGTGTTCCACCATCAAACACTTATCCATAACAACAACCAAACCAGCTTGGCCTCGCTTCCTCTGCAGCCTGCTCGTTAAGTATTCCAAGCTGCAGCCAAACCACAAAAGGCTTATCGTATAATGCTTTTAGCTTGATGGCTTGCTCCACTATCGGCGATACATCCTTTGCTGGCCTAAAAACATCGATAATTTCAATACTTTTCTGGATTTCAGGCGGAATATCAAGCAGACTTGGGTAGCTTTTCTCGCCAAGAACCTCATCAGCAAACGGGTTCACCGGTATGATGCGGTAACCATGTTGTTTTAGGTAGACGCTGACTCTATGACTATCTTTTTCTGGCTCTTTAGATAAGCCAACAACCGCGACAACTTTGTATTTGGTCAAGATTTCTTTAATTTGATTTTGACTCAACAAATCCCTTCATTCCTCAAATGGCTTTATGGCGCTTCACTCAGTATTAACTCAAAAAAGTTCTCCTTGCCATTTCGCAAAGCAAGAACTCTTACTACGTCATCAATCTTTCTTCTCAGAATTTCGTTAACTAAATCCTAGATTTTATTGGTTTCGACTTTACTTACTTCCAGTATGATGTCGATTTCAGTCATTTCAGCTTCTTCTGCAGGGCTACCTTCAGCAATTCTAGTGACTAATACGCCACGGTTCACTGGTAAACCGTAGTAACGTGCGATTTCCCGTGTTAACGTTAATCCAATTATGCCAAGCCAGGGTCTTTTGGTTGCGCCTTCAGTGATAAGCTCATATTACTACAAATTTTTGCCGAGTTTATGGGGATCGCAAAACCAATGCCCTTTGCGAAGGGTATGATGGCCGTGTTTATCGCAATAACTTTGCCTGTTACATCTACTAAGGGTCCGCCACTGTTGCCAGGATTAATAGAAGCATCTGTTTGAACAAGATTTTCAATCAAGCCTCGGTCAGACTCAATCGTCCTGTTAATAGCGCTAACTACTCCAGACGTGACACATGGTCCACCAGTCAAGCCAAAGGGGTTGCCGATGGCGTAGACTCTTTGCCCCACCCTAACCTTGTCAGAGTCCCCAAGTTCTGCCGCTTGAAAATTTTTCCCTTAACTTTTACCACAGCGATATCATGAATGGCGCATGAACCCACAATTGTGCCCTCAAGCACTTCATCGTTGCCTAACGTAACATTGATTTTTTGTGGCACCGCCAACAACATGGTTGTTTGTTAAAATTAGCCCTTCTGAATCAATTATGGTGCCAGACCCCATGCCACCCACAGGCACGGCCTGATAAAAAATATTGTGAACAAGCTTCAAAGTGCTAATGTTAACCGTACTTTTGCTTACTTTGGCAATAGTGTCCAAAATAGCGTTCTCATCATAAGACAACGCGGAGTCCTCAAAAACAGTAAAGACTCGTTTTTAATAAGTTTAGTTGCAAAAATTTAACGGCAAAAAAAACAGTTTTCCGCCCATTCTTTAGGCATTTCTTTTTGACATTGAGGACACATCAAACCTTTCTCTCTGACCATTTGACAGGTTTGACAAAAGAGCTTAAGAATTTCAGATTTGTTATCTGGAGCCGTTATCAAGCTGGTTACCATCTGATTAATAAGTGCTAAAACTTCACTGGAAGTATCTATTGTAAGCAGATTTCCTCTTTCTTTACTCATGTACCTGCTTACAGCCGACTGAGACAACCCAAGAAGCGTAGCAGCCTGCTGCTCATTAAGCCCCCGGTTTTCCACTATTTCTCTTGCCATGATTGCTTTTACTGCAGGCAAAACAGTCTTTACGCCCACTTCGCACGGTAGTATCAAATTCTGCACCAATTACTCATATTTTTGGGGAAAAGTTATTTAAATATGTCGCCTGTCATACTTTATGACGCGTGTCATGATGGACTACCAGCAACAAAAAACAACTCCAAATACACAACCTCTGTCTTTCACACATCACGACACACGCCAACAAAGGAGAATAAACATATGGGCAATGTCCTAACCCAAACCCCAAAAACAGAAAACAACCATGACCTAACCGGAATGCTTAGAACACTTAACTCAGAATGCAGAAATTGTGCTCCAACATCCCCCTTAAAATGCATAAATCGATGCCAAGTATACAAATTGAAAAATGAGCTGAGAAAACTTCGCGAAACTATGGATAACCCAAATTATATAAAAGAACTTTTCAATGTTCTGAAAAACGAGACAAGGTTACATATTTTACAAACAATTGTAAATGGCAGATATTCAGTAAGTCAATTACAGCAAGAACTAAAGAAAACAGGACATAGTCATAGTCAAGATACCATAAACGCAGAGTATTTACAACCTTTAATGTCGGTAGGATTAGCTACTGAAGCACGAGATGAATATTACGCGACAATGTTTGGTGACCGCTTAACTGAGTTGCTTGACACGTTTCCAGAATTCGCCGAAATGTTACCATCTCACTCAGAATGCTATGAAGAAACCCTGCTTCAATCACTATTAGCAGGACCAAAAACATTTGAAGAAATTGAATCATTTATTTCGCCAAAAATAGCTTCACGAATCCTTAAACGTCTAAGATTAACTAATTTAATAAAAACACCGATCGAAAGAGACTACATATTCTTTTTCAAATCAAAGCGGGACCCAGAAAAAGAAGTATTAACAAGTACAGAAAGAAAAATTTATGATTCTATTTCAAATGAAGGAATTTCTGCTGGAAAACTCGCTAAAGAAACAGAGCTTTCCATGGGAAGAACCTACAAATACCTAAGAGGCTTGAAAGGCAAAAAACTAATTTTCATAAGGAAAACTCCAAAAGTCTATGATTTAACTTGCAAAGGTGAAATGTTAGCATCAGTCTTGCAGGGGCTTCAAGAAATAGTAGAAGAAACATGGAACTCCTCTGAAAACGTCGTACGCGACAACGTTAACTCTTAGCAAACACCCGTTTTTTTTTTTTTGTCTGTTAACCACCACCGGGAGCTCCGTGGAAGGGTACATTTTCCCAAAGTAGTTTCCACCAATCTTCTTCTGTTATGGTTTCGCCTTTAACGATTATTTCTAAAACCGTTTTAAGCATCTCATGGTGTCTACGTTCATCAGACAATATGGCGTTCAAAAGAAAAACAACTTTTTTGTTCTCGATTTTTGGAATCATTTCTTCAAGTTTCTTAATCAAGTTCGATTCTATAGTGATGTGCTTTTCCACGAGTGCTCGATGCTCATCAAGATGCTCCTGCGTTAAAGCTGTAGAAGCACTAGTGAGCAAGGTAATGGCAGCCATGTAAAGCTCGGCATGTTTAATAGAATCAAGTGAAACTCCTTTCAAAACACCTTTAACGGCTGGATTCTTCATTCCAGCAAGTGGTTTTTCAAGGGAAGCCACTATTTCTTTTTCGACAGTTATCTGGTTTTTCAAAAATTCCAGGAGATTATCCTTGGGTTTTTCCATTTTTTATCCCAATCGGTTAATGTTAAGTCGTGCTCATCAAGTTTTCGGAAATTCTTTTTCCCAAATCTCTGCAAACCTCGAGCATTTTTTGGTCGGGAACGTAATTCGCAAGTAAAGGAGGCTCAATGAATTCCCTCTCGAACTTTTTCATAATTTCCAAAACAGCCTTAGGCGCTTCACCGCTCCACCCGTATGAACCAAAAGGGGAGCCTACTTTGCCTTTCAAACGTATTCCCAAGGCTGTAACCTTTTCGAAAAGCTTTTTGAAATCAATAGGCAGTTCATGGTTGTAAGTTGGAGTTCCAACTACTATTGCATCAAAAGTACTTAGTTCTTGAGGTTCAATGTGAAAGGTGACGTCAACTTGAATATTTTGGTTGATTTGTGCTCCTTTAGCTATAGCTTGGGCCATTTTTTCAGTGTTACCTGTTCTGCTGTAATAAAGAACAAGAATTTTCTTCACAAAATCGTAATAAAACTAAAATGTATTTCACCCTTTTGTTTCCATTTTTTTTATTAAAAAAATTGCAATATTAAGATTTTTTAGGTTTACTTCCTTATAGGTTTCGTCTTCCTACCACTGATCTTTTTTGTTGCACTCTTGTTTCCCCTGCTCTCGCCGCCTTTTCGCCCTATTTGTCTGTAGAATTCGGATCCACGTTCCTCAGCTACTTTTTCTCCGCCTTTTCTGCCTATCTCTCTGTAAAATTCTGGACCCCGTTCTCTTGATACTTTTTCTCCACCTTTTCTGCCCGCTTCCTCACGGGTCATCTTTCTTTTTTGCTCGCTAATTGTCAAAACTATTCACCTCCACTGGTTTGTTAAAAAAAACTGTGTTTGATCTAATGGCAAAAGAAATCCACAAAAGAATCAAACTGAAATAAGTTTAGGCAGTTCGTCCTGCTTCTTAATTAGCTCCTTGTTAAAAAAACTTAAATCAGAAAGCAGAAAAAAGTTTTGATTTATTCTATTTTGCCGATTTCTTTTGTGACATCTATGGGTGAAGTATAGGTTTTATTTGGAAATTTATTTAATAATTCGATCACATCGTTTGGGCATCTCGGTTCTGTGCGTTGTCTAATATTTTTTTCTTTTCAGCTGGGTAATGCATGCCTGCAAGGTATTTTTCTACAATTGCTGGACTCACATGGCCGGATTTTCCATTCTTGTTTGTATATTGTCTTCTACTTCCTTTACCTTGACCTATTCCTCTTCGCCTTGTTACTTGAGTTTCTTGTCTGCTCGTTTTCTTTCACCTTCATAAGCCTTAAAACGAGATACCTAAAAAACAAAACGTGACAATGCCATCAGGCTGGTTTATTCTTCCTCATGTTCTTTACCAGCTAGGATGAGCCTGCGAACTTTTTGGCCTCCTCGATGCCCTGCCTCTTCTAAGCTTGTTTTTCCTCTTGCCTCAGGGAGCCTTCGTGTTGTTTTGCACGTTGAGAGCCTCCTTTGCTGCCAATCTCACTATAAAATTCACGGCCATGGGTCTCAGATGTTTTCTCTCCACCCAATCGACCAGCCTCCTCAACAGTCATCTTACCTTTTCTTTTCTGATCACTCACATATTTCACCTCCACAAAAAGCGTAAACAGCTGCTTCCTAATTTTTCTAGCCCGAAACATACCTTTTAAACGTATGTGGCTGGCTTACGCCAATAACAATAACTATAAAAAATTCGTCTAAATAAAGTCTAGACTATTAATTTTTGCCGATGCTCGAAAAATGGTGAATTAAACAAGAAATGGACATTAAGCCGGCTGGTTTATTCCTCTTCGTGTTCTTTTCCTTCTTGAATAAGTTTCCTGACTCTTTGTCCGCCTTTCGGTCCACCTATCTTTCCTCCTTTGCGGCCAATTTCGCTGTAGAATGCTTCTCCATGGGTTTCGGATGTTCGAAGTCCACCTTTTCGCCCAGCTTCTTCAACGGTCATTTTACCTCTTCGTTCATCTATAGACAATATCTTTCACCTCCATTAAAAAAAATCCATATAATTTAATAAAAAGAAGATTTACAAAGATAATTTATAACAAATTCTATAATTTGTTGCTTATTCTTCTTCGTGGTCCTTGCCTGCTTGGATTAGTTTTCGGACTCTTTGTCCGCCTCTGTGACCTGCTTCCTCTAGGCTTGTTTTGCCCATTGCTTCGCTTGTGCCTTCGTGCTGCTTGGCGCGTTCAGAACCGCCTTTGCTGCCTATTTCACTGTAAAATTCAGGGCCACGCTCCTGAGAAACTTTTTCACCGCCTTTGCGACCAATTTCTTCATAAAACTCGCGACCATGAGTTGATGCGGTCTTTTCTCCGCCCTTCCTTCCGGCTTCTGCAACAGTCATCTTACCCTTTCTATTTTCATCACGCATACTCAAAACGTTTCACCTCCTCATTAAACTACGAAAAAGTTAACAAGATTAGTGCCGATTAACCGCTCATAAACCTATGTGGTTGTACCATAACAGTAACATGCCAACTAAGCACTATATTCTATTCAAGCGGCATGAAGAAATAAACAAAAAACAAATAAATTTGGAAATGTTCTATATCTTATTTAATCATGAGTTAATTTAAATATTCCAAATACGTCAAGTTACAATAATTGGGTTACCTAATGAAAGTACTTCTCATTAATCCGCCGCAAACGTTTTATCCGGGGTCAGATATGCCAGCAGGCAATTTACCGTTAGGCTTGATGTATATAGCATCGGTGCTTGAGAAGTCAGGTTATAAAACGGAGATTTTAGATGCTTTCATGACGGATGATCCATTCAGAAAGGAAGGAAAAGTCATAAGCGTTGGCATGCCCTTTGATCGGATAAAGCAGCAAATTCAAGAGCGCAAACCAGATATTGTTGGTATAGCTGGACCTTTTACTAGCCAAATTGAACATCCACTCAAAGTAAGCAGGTTAACCAAAGAAGTTGATCCAAGCATTCTAACGGTTGTTGGTGGACCACATGTTACGGTGATGCCGAAAGAGTTTCTTGAAGTTGCAAAAGATGTTGACTTTGCTGTTGTAGGTGAAGGCGAATATAGCATGCTTGACTTAGCTCAGCATTTTGAAGGCAAAAAACAGTTAAAGGAAATCTTAGGTATTGCTTATCGCCAAAACGAAGAAGTCATCGTAAATTCGCCCAGGCCTTTTATTACAGATTTGGATGAGCTACCTTACCCAGCCTACGGCCACGTGAACATGGAGCAGTATCTAAACCCCAAAAAAATTGGCTACCGCAGTTTTCGCAACAGGGCAATATCCATGATAACCAGCAGGGGCTGCCCATATAATTGCTGTTTCTGTTCAGTCCATTTGCACATGGGCAGAGGTTTCAGGGCGCACTCCTCAAGTTACGTACTCAACCATATCCAATACGTTTTAGAAAAATATAATGTTAAGAATATTTTCTTTGAAGATGATAACTTAACTTTTGACCTTGACAGGTTCGACGCAATCTGTGATGGTTTAATTGAGAAAAAAATCAAGATTGGTTGGGAGACACCAAACGGTGTTCGAGCAGATTGCTTAAACTTAAATCTGCTTAAAAAAATGAAAACGTCAGGTTGCCAAAGTGTCTTTTTCGGGGTCGAGTCAGGCGACCAACAAATATTAAGTAACGTAATCTGCAAGAGTCTGGATTTAAATCGGGTAGTTGAAGTTGCAAAAATCTGTAAAAATATCGGCCTAAAAACAGGGGGATTTTACATTATTGGTTTTCCAGGTGAAAAGAAAGAAAACATGCAGAAAACTGTTGATTTTGCGTTAAAGCTTAAACGTGATTTTGATGTTGGCATGCACTTGTTCATTGCCACGCCTTCTTATGGGACAAGGTTATATGAGCAGTGCAAAGCTAAAGGGTATATTGAGCAAGATTTAACTTGGAACTCTTTTGCTGAGGCCCGCCAACCAAAAGGATTACCATTAATCTCAACTGAATACTTTACTTCTGAAGATGTAAAAGAAATAGCTACAAAAGCACTTGAAGAATACAAGAAATTATCGTTAATTAACCACATTAAGAATCCAAAAAAAGCGTTAAAGACCGCGTTTGGTCAGCCACAACTCATTCTAAAATATGTCAGAAACTTATTTGCATAGAACCTAACCTCTAATTGGAAACAACTAATAAGCTATCTTGAAGTTGACACCGCACTTATCACAATGGTATAGTGCTACGAAAAAGAAATCGTTTTCTATCTTCTTATCGGGTTTGGAGACACTTTTCCCACAGTTTTGACAACTAACTTACGCGAGTTTGTTATGCATCGACGAAAGTACTATATGAAAACCTGTGGTCTCACTTAAGCAACAACGAGTACACCACTTGTTTTATTGCCAAGCAACTAAGCGGGCCCGCTGGGATTTGAACCCAGGATTCTCGGCTCCGGAGGCCGATGCCTTATCCGTACTAGACTACGAGCCCACAATTCAGAACAAATATGCCTAATTAATTTAAAGCTAACTAGTTATTCTTGGATTAGCTCTTCGTCTATCCACCATGCTTTCTTCTTACCAGACCGTTCGCCAGCATAATATTCGACTATAGGTTTTCCAACTTGTTTTTTTGATGTTTTCTGGATTTTTCTTAGCCTATTTAGGATGAGCCACCTATTAGTTTTAACGTACTCGGCTAACTCTGGGGTAGTTGCGCTTTTGTAATGAAGCAAGTACTCCATTATTTTGTGGTCGACCTCATCGATACAGTAGGAGTGTGGATTTATTTTTCCATGCTGAAAGGTGAGCAGTTCCAAATCAGCTAAATATTTTCTGATTTGCCCGAATTCTTGTTCTATTTTTCCCATTCTATCTTCTAACGCTAAGATTTTGTCGGCTTTTGGAGTTTTCTGAAGCTTTTCGCTTATAGCTTCCCGGATAAAGGTGCTTCGGTCACCTTCAGGAATACGCAGCGCCATTTCCTGGTAGACTTCTTCAGGAATTTTCGCCGTTACAATTCTTAATTCGCTCAACATTAGCGCCTCAGCAATCCTATGTAACATCTTATTATTTCACAGTTTCTCTAAATTATTTCAGAAAAAAATTTCAATGAATTATTAAAAAAACAAAAATGTTCCAAGTGACATCGAAACGCAAGTGCTAAAACAATAATAATTTATTAGAGAAGGACAAAATAGAGAGTACGGTGAGTTAAGTTGATTGATTGGTCTCAAAAAGAATTATTGATTTTGGCATTTGATCATCGAGCGTCATTTCTTGAAAAAATGTTTGACATTAAAAATCGTCAACCCACATCTGAAGAAAAGAAGGAAATTGAAGACTACAAGAAAATAATTTTTGAAGGCTTCAAACTGTCCATCAGAAAGTCTGTTCCCAAGGAAATCGCAGGCTTGTTGGTAGATGAAGAGTTTGGAAGTAGTGTTCTTCGAGAAGCTAAAAAGGATGGTTTAACGTTTGCTATGCCTGTAGAGAAGTCTGGTCAGGAAGAATTTGACTTTGGCTACGGGGAAAACTTCGCCAATCATATTGAAGACTTTGACCCCACTTTTGTAAAAGTTTTGGTACGATACAATCCAGAAAGCGATGCCGCCTTAAACAAGAGACAACTTCAGAGACTAAGAAAACTCAGCGATTATTTAGCACAAAAAAAGAGACCCTTCCTTTTTGAATTAATTGTCCCTGCTTTGCCAGCTCAACTAGCTAAATTTGGAGGATCAAAAGAAACTTGCGATAAAGAATTAAGACCAAAAATGATGGTCGAAAGCATCAAAGAAATTCAGGCTGCCGGAGTTGAACCATCGATTTGGAAACTTGAAGGTGTTGATAAACCTGAAGATGCAAAAGCAATAGTAAAGCAAGCTCAAAGCAATGGAAGGAAAGCAGGAGTTATAACTTTGGGAAGGGGAGAATCCAAAGAAAAAGTGCAAGAATGGCTAAAAGTCGGAGCCAAAATCCCTGGCATCATAGGATTCGCAGTTGGAAGAACAATTTTCTGGCAGCCCCTAGCAGATCATAAAGCAGGCAAAATTAACAGAAAAGAAGCAATTGAAAAAATCGCCCAAAACTACATAGAGTTTACAGAATTATGGTTAAACGAATGTAAAGGAAGATAAAAAAAATGACATCACTTAGATCGTTATCCCCATCACTAACAAGAATCACAACTGCCGGGGCGGTAGGAGCAGCTCTCCACATAGGTAAAGGAGACCCGGACAAAGTTGACCAAACCGCACTTGATTTTTCCCGAGCAGTTCTAAACCAGACGGAAGTCGATGGCGAAGTTATATGTTGCGAGGGACCTAAAGATAACGCCCCAGCATTCAGCTATAAAGAAAAAGTCGGCACAGGAAACGGACCAAAAGTAGAATTCATAATTGACCAAGTTGACGGGACAACCGCCACTTCGAAAGGAAAAAAAGATGCCATCTCAGCATTAGCCTGCGCTCCAGCAGGTTGCTTGCAAGTTCTACCTGATGACGGATATTATTTTAAAGTCGCAACCAACGGTTTAGCAAAAGGAAAAATCAACCTCGAAATGTCCGTTGAAGAAATAGTGCAAACAATAGCTAAATTAAAAAATCGTCCTTTAGCAAACTTTACTGTAATTATGCTGGAACGCGAAAGACATAATGAATTACTAGCAAAACTCAGAAAGATGGGCGTAAGAATCATTCTCATTGCCGATGGCGACATCGCGGGCTCAATTGTTACATGTCTACCTGACTCAGGCGTTGACTTACTCATCGGTGCAGGCGCAGGCGCAGAAGCAACAATAGCTGCAGTAGCAGTGAAATGCTTAGGAGGAACCATGCTAGTTAATGTCTGGAAAGATAAAAAAGACGACGCCAAACGAATGGACAGACTGAAAGCAGAAGGCGTTGATATCAACAAAACATACACAGAAGACGAGTTAGCAAAAGGCAACGAAATGATTTTTGCTGCCTCAGGCGTAACGAAGGGCGAAATGCTTGATGGCGTTCGGTTCACTGCTGGCGGCGCAATCGTCCAATCCATATGCACACGGCTGCCCAGCGGCACTCTTGAATGGTCAACGACTAACTTGAAATTCAGCGGCCACCCAATATACAGTCAAATAACGTAAGGGTCCATCATTACCCTTTCTTTTTTTTATAGATAAGTTTTCTAAAAGTGAAGAAAAAATTATTCTGTTATAACTGGTTGACCTGCCAAGTTTGCTAAAGCGATGTACCGTTGCATAACAATTTCCCGTAATTGCTTGCGTAAGTCTTCTCCATTTATATTTTTTTGTTTTAATAGGGCAACTTTTCTGGCTAATTCTTCATCGCCAAGTCCAGTAAACCAAGCTTCAAAATCGCCTCGTTTTATATGAAATTCTACTGATTGGACATCGGCTTTTTGGATTTTGTTTGCAAAATTAAGTAGATTGTGGGCATGCAAATTTAGTGGTTTTCCAACGTCTGAGTAAAAGTTGAATGCTTTATCATGTGGTGAATAGGCTAGTATGGCTGTGGCTTTTTCTTTGCTGATTTCGGGTAAACCTAGAGCCACTTTTCCTTTTGCGGTTATTACGTATTGTCCTTTTTCAGGTGAGCTAACATATCCCATTTTTGTTAGACCCAAAAGATGCATCATGGTTGGCGGAAACTCTTTTTTGCTTTCGTTGGCGATTTCTATTGCTTTCATGGGTTTTTCATTTAGAAGCATTGTTTCCAGTATTTCCAGTTTGATACGTGATAAACTCATTTGCAGCCACTGCCTGTTAGTGGTATGTGTAACGGTCTAATCAAACTTTTCCTTAACTCTTATATTTTTTTTATGTTTTAAGTTTATTTTATCAGATTAAGTAAAGCTTTTAGTGTAGTGATTGCAAATGCTATTGATAAATTGGTGACGGTAAAGGATGAAACTTGCTGTTTTCGTTTACGAATACCCGCCTAAAATTGTCGGTGGATTAGGAACTTACGCCGCTGAAATAACAAGAAAGTTTGTTTTGGATGATCATGATGTAACAGTTTTTACTATGAATGATGACCAAGGTTCTTTGCCTACTCGAGAAATATGGCGTGGAATTGAGATTCATCGTCCATTGCACATTGACATTTCAGACTCACTTCCAGACGTTATTGCAGAGGACATTAAAAAATGGGGCAGAGGACTACATTTCTTTGGCAAACTTATGGTTTACAATTACTTATCAGCGGCTAAACTCATCAACGAGTTAATCAAGAAAGAAGGCATGAAATACGACATTGTTGTTGCCCACGATTGGCTCTCCGCGATGGGTGGAATTACCGTTAAAAGAGAAATTGGTTTGCCTTTTGCGTTTCATGTTCACTCAACTGAGAAAGGTCGAACATTGGGAAACGGGTCGGGCGTGGTTAGCAACATAGAGTTGCGGGCAGGCAAAATGGCTGATATGGTTGTTACTGTATCATACGCCATGAAAGATGAGCTTATACAACTCGGTTTTCCAAAAGAAAAAATTCAAGTAAGCTACAATGGGGTTGACCCACAAAAATACAATCCAGCAAACGTTTCATCTGAGGATACTAAGAGAATCAGAAGCAAATACGGCATTAATGATCATGAATTCATGATTCTTTTCCTTGGCAGGCTTGTAGGCGTTAAAGGCGTTGATAAACTCATAATGGCGATGCCTCACATTTTGATGAAGATGCCTAACGCAAAACTGGTAATTGTGGGAGTAGGCGACCTTCAAGAATACTTGACAAACCTTACAAGAACAATCAGGCTTGAAGAACACGTAAAATTCTGCTTTGACTTCATTCCAGAAGAAGAACGAATACTACATTATGCTGCATGCGACATAGCGGTTTTCCCAAGCCATTATGAACCATTTGGCATCGTTGCGTTGGAAGCAATGGCGATGGAAAAACCCGTTGTTGTCGGTGCTGCTGGAGTTAGCGGAATGCGCGAAATCGTAATTTGCTGTGGCGAAGAACAATGCGGCTACCATATAGACCCAAACAACCCCTCAGACATCGCATGGGGAGTAATCACCGCTTTAGAAAACCCAGAAAGACGCAAATTGCTTGGCAAAAATGGCAGAAAACGCGTCATAGCTGAGTTTACGTGGAGCAAAATTGCTAAAAAAACTATAGCACTTTACGAGACAATAGCAAAACGCTAATCAGCGCTTGGTGTCCAGTTGACCGCTGACTTAAAATGTAAAGTCGCTCGGGAAGCGGCTACTTTACTTTATTTCGGCGCTGAAAAAGAGTACAAACAAGCTAAAGTGAGAGCGGCAGAAACTTTAGGTTCTCATTTTTTGCCTTCTAATCTTGAAGTGGCTTTGGAGCTAGATAGGATAGCTGAAGAAAAAGAGGGGTCAAAGAGGAAAGAACGCTTAATTGAAATGCGAAAAGAAGCCCTTAAAATAATGTTGCTTCTTGATGTTTATTGCCCCGTTTTGATTGGGAGCGTTTGGCGGGGAACGATAAGGCAGGGAAGCGACATTGACATCGCCGTCTACGCCGATGACCCTGACGAGATCGTTAAAGTTTTAAAGTCTAACGCCGTAAGGATTCTGAAAGCGGCTTGGACAACCGTTAACAAGCATGGAGCAACCTTCGAATCACTTCACATTTACGGAGAAACATCAACTAAACATGCACTTGAAATCGTTGCACGAAATCGAGAGGAAGCAGGCAAAAAAAGAAAATGTGAAATCTTTGGCGATGAAATGAAGGGCTTAAACATCAAAGAACTCAAAAGAGTCCTAGTTGACAACCCAACCCAGCAGTTTATTCCCTCATAATTCTGGCAAATTCTGTTATTTACATCAAAAAAGAAAATAAACAACCTTCAATAATCATTTTTGTATAGCTGATGAAAAATGGCAGTCGATAAGAAATCTCTCAGGAAAATGTTTCCCCACCTCTATGAGGAACTTGAAACAGGAGAGGTTAAAGTTCCAATTAATGCTGTTCGAAAAGATGCTGAAGCAATTAAAAAAGCTGAATGCGAAGAGCCGGATTTTGAGCCAACGGTTTTGCCCGATAAGCTGCGCCATTTCAAT
>Ga0182021_10000751_pt1 | contig 36045 bp, 35 predicted proteins | sample 612E3MmetaG_FD_120493 | JGI IMG/M metagenome (GOLD analysis project Ga0182021, IMG submission 120493) | Permafrost microbial communities from Stordalen Mire, Sweden - 612E3M metaG (Illumina Assembly) | ecosystem: Environmental > Terrestrial > Soil > Wetlands > Permafrost | place: Sweden...
AAATGAAAATGCACCGCGCAGACACGAAGACTGCGAAGTGCATTTTCTTATGAATAGCTCAATTATAGCAAATACAAACAAAATGTCAAGCGAAATTACTAACAATTTAAAAAAATAATATGAAAAATAACACAAAAATTCTTATTATTATTATTATACTAATTATAGTCATTATTATTGGTGGGTATTTTGCCTTGAAACCAAAACAGCAACCAGTTGTTCAGCAAGTTCCCAAAACTTTTCTAGATAAAACTTCAAATTGGAAAACTTATGCAAATACAAAATACGGTTTCAAATTTGATTATCCAAGTAATATGGCATTTTTTGTTAATGGTCCTGAGATATTTAACAGCGGTACGCAACCAAGTTCTCTCGAAAACTTACAATTAGGTTTGTCTGAGAATGGAGATAATTATTTAAATATAAGTATCTATGATAATAAAATTACAAAAGTGGTTGGTAACGACTATGATTGGAATGAAAGACCCTGTGGAGAAATGACATTTAGTCCTGACGATAAAATTGATTCAAGTACTAAAATACAATTTGGCGGGTATAAGACCTTAGTTTTGACCGTGAAAAGTTTTAAGGAGAATAAATATAACCATTTCTATTGTATTAATTATCCATTAAATCCAGTTGTCGTAAGCTATACTGACTTCAATCAGATTTATACTGATAATCAGACGGTTGCTAAGATTCTTTCCACCCTTAAGTTTACAAAATAATTATGAATTCACCCGTTGAAAAAATTAAGGAGAGGCTATCAATTGAAGAAGTAGTCTCTTCTTACATAAAGCTTGAGAAGTCTGGCGCGAACTTGAAGGCTCGGTGTCCTTTTCATAATGAAAAAACACCATCTTTTTTCATCTCCACTGACCGGGGCACATACTATTGTTTCGGTTGTGGAGCTTCGGGAGACATTTTTACTTTCGTTGAAGAGTTTGAGGGGCTTGATTTCAAGGGAGCGCTGAAACTTTTAGCTGACAGAGCCGGAGTGCAACTTGAGGTTTATACGCGAGAGATGAAAGAAGCCGAAAGTGAAAAAGAGAAATTGTACAGGGTAATGGAAGAAGCAACTTTGTTTTTTGAAAATAATTTGATCAAAAACGAAGAAGTTCTGAGATACTTAAAAAGCAGGGGACTGAATGAAAAGAGTGTTAAAGATTTCAGAATTGGTTTTATCAAAAACGACTGGAGACTGCTCTATGAAAGTCTAAAAAATAAATTTTCAGATGGAGAACTAGAAAAAGCTGGACTCATTAAAAAAACAGAGAAAGGCTATTACGACAGATTCCGCGGCCGGATAATGTTTCCAATTAATGATTCCAGTGGACGAGTGATTGCTTTTTCCGGCAGAATATTTGAAGACGATGGAAAATCAGCAAAGTACTTAAACAGTCCGGAAACACCCATTTTCAGCAAAAACGCCGTGCTCTATGGCATAGACAAAGCTAAAGATTCGATACGCAAGAACAATTTTTCCATTTTAGTGGAAGGCCAGATGGATTTGATCTTGTCGCACCAAGCAGGATATCATAATACTGTTGCTACTTCAGGCACAGCTTTATCCGACTCTACCATCTCTAAAGAAAAAGTTGTAAGTAATTTAGGTCTCATTCGTCGTTTGTCAGGGAATCTCGTGCTTGCTTTTGACGCCGACAAAGCAGGAGCTAATGCGACTATCAGGGCGGGCAAAATAGCCCTTTCCCTCGGCATGGATGTGAAAGTGATAGAAATGCCAGAGGGGGTTGACCCAGCTGATTTGATAGGAAAGAGTGGTACGGAGGCATGGAAAGAAGCGATAAAAAATTCCAAACACATTATAGAATTTCTTCTAAATAAAGTTTTGAAAAATAGTAATGGCGATATGCGCAAAGCGGGTAGAGAAATAAAAACCGTGATACTGCCGTTTGTGAACGCGCTTGAAAGCTCAATAGAGAAAATGCATTTTATTAAAAAAATCAGCGATGTTTCATCTATTCCGCAAGATGCCCTGCAGGACGATTTGAAAAAAATTGAACAAGAATTGAAATATGAAAATGTGGAAATAAAAGAGGCGAAAGAAAGCCTAGAAACAATGCGCAAAAAAGATTATATTGAACGCAAGTTATTGGGTATTGCTCTGTGGCAGAAAACTCTCCCAACGCCAATCACAGATTTTGAAACAATATTTGGGAAGCTCGGAAATGTTTATGAAAAATACAAAGATGCAAAAGAGGATTTAATATTTGAAGCGGAAGTATTTTACGCTAACAACGATAAATTGGAAAAAAGTGTTCAAGAAATGTTTTTAAACCTGGAAGAAGAAAATATCAATGAAGAACTGAGCAAAAAGATGTTGGAGCTTCGGGGGACCAAGGAAGAAGAAACTGGAAAAAGAATTTTGCAAGAAATAAATGAATTAAATAAAAAGAAAGAAAATATTAAAAATGGTCGTTTAAATAATAAGTAGCCGCGCTTTAATGGACGATTGCGCGGCATGATTTCGCAAAATCAAATAAAAATATGAAAAAGAAAAATAAAAAAGAAAAAGTTTTAAAAAAGAAAAAAATTAAAAAAATAGTAAAAAAGAAAGTTGCAAAAAAGGTTAAAAAAGTAACCAAAAAAGTTGCAAAAAAGGATAAGGCAAAGAAGTTGTCTTCATTTGAGAAAAAGGCCGAAATCTTGGAGCGCCTGGCAAATGGAATCATTGAAAAAGGTAGAAAGCGTGGCTTCATCACCTACGACGAGATATTGAAAACTTTTCCAGACATCGAAAACAATATTTTATTTCTGGATGAACTTTATGATAAATTTTCTGTGGCCGGCATTGATGTCTTGGAGGGTGGCAACTTGCTAAATTTAGATCTTGATTTGAACGACAAAGATTTGAACAAGGGGTCCATGCACGATTCCATTCAGATGTATTTGAAAGAAATAGGGCAGTATCCGCTCATTCGCGCCAGCGACGAAAAAGACCTGGCCAAACGCATTGAGCACGGCGATGAAGAGGCGAAAAATTTATTGGCTCGGGCCAACTTGCGCTTAGTGGTTTCCATTGCTAAAAAATATGTGGGCCGAAGCGCCAACCTGACCTTACTTGATCTGATTCAAGAAGGAAATCTGGGGCTCTTCAAGGCGGTGGAGAAATTCGACTGGACCAAGGGTTATAAGTTTTCCACTTATGCCACCTGGTGGATTCGCCAGTCTATCACCCGCGCGCTAGCCGACCAGTCTCGCACTATCCGTATCCCGGTGCATATGGTTGAAACGATTTCCAAATACAAACAAACCCACCGTCGTCTTTCTCAAGACCTGGGCAGAGAGCCACTGGCCGAAGAAATAGCCACCGAGATGGGTATACCAGTTGAGAAAATTCATGTGATTGAAAATATTTCCCAAGAAACCGTGTCGCTTGAACAGCCGGTCGGGGATGATGACGACAAGTCGACCTTGGAAAACTTCATTCCGGATGATAAAATTTTGCGTCCGGACCAAGAGTCTTCCCGCCGGATTCTCTCCGACCAAATTCGTGAAGTCTTGGATGAGCTTAACCCGAAAGAACGAAAGATATTAGAAATGCGTTATGGGCTGATAGACGGCATTCAGCACACTCTCGAGCGGGTAGGGGAAGAGTTTGGCGTGACTCGCGAACGTATCCGCCAGATTGAGGCCAAAGTTCACGAAAAACTTCGTCAGCACGAAAAAATTTCAAGGTTGAAAAATTACTTTGATTAATCAAAAAATCCCCCGAATGGGGGATTTTTTGATTGTTGGTTATTTTTATTTCAAACCAAGTTCTTTTGCGAATGATTTTAGGTAAGCGTTTGAGAAATTTCCCTGATTCTCTCCATTTTGGTGAGTGAAGAGATAATCATAATATTCCCAGAATTTACCCTGATCCGAAGCGCATCTTGCGGCCTCGGCTGCTTTTATGGATTCTTGTCCCAAAAAAGCAAAATCTCTATAAACAAATTGCACATCCCCATTTTTCACATAAGTATCCCTGATTGTTTTTTCTGAATCACTGAAAAATCTTCCGCAAAAAGGGCATTGAAAATCCTCATATAAAACCAAAGCAACTTTTGCCTGGGGATTTCCTAAAGTGAAGTCCGAACTAGTAACCGGTGCCAATTTTATGTTACTAATTGTTTTTCCTTTGCCAGCTAAAACATCGTCAATTTTTTGTTTTACAGTTGCAAACGGTTCAGCGCCATCGATGGTGTTTATGATCTTACCATCCCTTAAAATAAATCCTTTAGGTGTTCCATTTACTCCAGCAGTTGTAGCCTCTGCCTTAGAATCCGCGATTGCTTGAGTGTATTTCCCAGAATCTAAGCAGGCGCTAAAAATTGGAACGGCTTTGGTTATTTTGGCTTCGTCTATTGCCACTTTAACACCTCCTACATTTGGGGTAGGCGCTCCACTACCCCTTAATAAAATCGCTCCGGCTATCAAAACTCCCGCTAAAATTATAGCCCCAACTATTTGTTGATTGTTATTATTTTTTACAACCGTAATTGCCTCTTTAATTTCAATGTTTTTTTCCTCTTCCATTTCTTTATTTTTATCCGCCTTTGGCGGAAAATTAAACTGTTAATAAGCCATTATAGCATACTTGAGCTATGTGGTACAATTTATGTATTAATAATTTAAGCCTGCCTGAATAGTCGTTTGGGCAGGAGAAGTTTAACGATTAAAACATATGTGTAATGGAAAATGTGGAGGTGGTTGTGTTTGTCGCAAGATTTGTGGAGTTTTGGTTATCATAGGGGGTTTGAATTGGGGTTTGGTAGGTTTGGCAATGTTAGTAAGCAGCGGTAGTAATTGGAACGTTGTGAACCTGCTTCTCGGTTCTTGGCCGACGGTTGAGGCTATTGTATATGTGCTCGTAGGTATCGCGGCGGTTATGAAAATTTTCGGTTGCAAGTGCAAAAAGTGTATGGAAGCGTGCGCAACTTGCAGCGCTGGAGGGGATATGAACAAGGGAATGTAGTATATGTAATATTTTTGCTTTTTTGCTTGCCCCGTATCGAGCTTTGCTCTGATGCGGGGTTTGCTTTTTTCGCCAAAAATGCTATATTAAAAATAAGCATATGACTTCAATCGGAACCATAATCCTTGATGTTTTTATTTTTTTATCTGTTTATGTGCAGGTATTCTTTTTTGTTACTTTTCTGGAAAACAGGAAAAAAATAATCATCAGAAATGGAAAAACCAAACTGAAATCTTATCCGGCGGTGACCATTACCGTACCTTGTTGGAATGAAGAAACCACGATTGAGAGAACAATCCAGTCGCTTCTTGGTTTAGATTATCCAAAGGATAAAGTAAAAATTTTTCTGATTGACGACGGATCTACGGACAATACACTGAACGTAATAAATAAATTTTCTTCATATCCCAACATAAAAATTTTCCATAAAGAAAACGGAGGAAAGTTCACTGCGCTTAATTTGGGTCTCCAAAACTTGGAAACGGATTTTTTCGGTTGCTTGGATGCGGATTCTTTTGCAGACCCGGAGTCTCTTGTTCGCCTGATGAGTTATTTTGAAAAAGATGAAAAAATAATGGCAGTCGTTCCATCGGTGGTTTTAGGTAGTTCAATAAATTTCATTCAGGGTGCTCAGAAAGCCGAATATTATATGGGTGTTTACTTCAAAAAGATGCTTGATTTCTTAGGAGCTATCGATGTGACACCGGGCCCGCTGACAATTTTCAAGAGGAAAGTGTTCGATGATTTGGGAGGTTATCGCCATGGCCACAATACGGAAGATATGGAAATAGCATATCGAATGCAGAAAAATTATTACAAAATAGAGCATTGCAATGATGCCTTCGTATACACCAATACGCCGAAAACTATTCAAAAGCTTTATCGTCAGCGCTTACGTTGGATTTTCGGCTTCATCAACAACACTATTGATTACCGAGGCGTTTTGTTCAAGAAAAAATACGGCAATTTTTCCATTTTTACTTTGCCTGTTCGCATTGCCTCTGTTGTCGCCGTATTTTATCTTTTTATGCGAATAGTTTACACCACAGGAACTTTCCTATATTCAAAGCTCGTAATTTTAAAAACAGTCGGATTTCATCTGAGCGTAAAAAGTTTTGTTTTTGATCCGTTTTTCTTCAACATGCAGACTTTTTTCTTGTTGATTATTGTCACTTATTCTTTGGTATTTTTTTCGATGATTTTCGGCAGAAGAATGACTGAAGGGAAGTGGGGTTTTTCAATGGATATGCTGTATTATTTCCCCATTTTCAGTTTAGTTGCTCCGTTTTGGCTGATGCAAGCCGTTTATGATACTTTACTAAAAAGAAAACCAGCTTGGAGATAAAAATATGAATTCAAACACTTTTGACTGGAAAAAATATCTGATTGTCTTATTGATCACTATGTGTCTTTTTTTTACGGCTATTTATTTGAGTAATTATTTTGGCAACCAGAAAATCAACGAACTCAAAAGCATCCAAGACAATATCTCTATTGATATTTTATCTTCGGAAACACAATTTTCTTTATTGTCCGAACTTTCCTGCAAGAATATTTCCGATTCGGTTTATTCTCCGGAGTTGGGCGAACTAGGCAATAAATTGGAGTGGAGCGAGCAGAACCTGGGCGCCACTGATCAGGTATCTTATCTAAAAAAATATTACGCCTTGTTACAAATCAAAGATTATCTTTTAGCAAAACAAATTTCCGCTCGCTGTGGAGTAAAGTCCGCCTTTATTCTTTACTTTTACACAACGGCGGCAAATTGCAGTTTATGCCAAGAAGAGAGCTCTGTGCTCTCGACTTTGCGCACGGAGTACCCAGAACTGCGCGTGTATTCGTTTGATTACAGTACCGACCTTTCCGCCGTCACCTCAATGCTCCAAATCTACAAAATCAAAGACACAGCGCTTCCGGCCCTAGTCGTGGATGATGAGGTTCTGACGGGCTTCCAAAGCGTGCAAGATCTGGAAGCAAAAATCAAAGATTCTTTTAAGCTGCAAAGTGCAACAACACTGGTCCCCATAACTAAAACACCTGTAATTAAAAAGAGTAATTAAATTCTGGAGCCGGCACGAGGATTCGAACCCCGGACATCCACTTTACAAAAGTGGCGCTCTACCAACTGAGCTATGCCGGCAATGGGAACATCTTATCATATTTACAAATTTTCTTCTTCTTTCACTTTTTCTTTTATATCCCTGATTTTTTGCTTATATTCCGAAATCATTTTCAGGAATCCACTCACTTCTCTGTTTTCTTCTTCGTTTAGTTTTCTGCCTCGCATATTTTTTACTTTAATTTTTAAATCCTCTAACTTCTTTTTCAGAAAGTTTACCGACAGGACATACATTCTAATGGTCGCTACCAACCCGGCGTATCCATGCTTCTTAGCGTTTTTAACAGTTAAATATTTCCATTCTTCCAAGGAGGGAACTTTAAATATAGTTTCTTCTCTCCCAGTTATTTGCCCATTTTGAAGCAATGCAAGTTTTCTGCCAATCATGACAGCAATTCCCACGAGTGACCCAAAAAATAAAATTAAAAGTATATACATTAGATTGAATAACGCTTTACTTCTTTGATTTTTGCCTTGTTTTTTTCTAGGAGCTGGCTGATTGTTATTTCACCGTCTTTGATAAACGCCTGGTCAAGTAAAGTTTTCTCCTTGAAATAAGTTGCCATCTTGCCATCGAGCATCTTTTTCTTTATTTCTTCGGGTTTGTTTATGCCGGCAACTTCTTTTTGGAAAACTTCCATCATTGTATTTTTAACTTCATCATTTATTTCACTAGGGGAGATATACTCCGGTTTCATCGCGGCTATGTGCATAGCTACGTCTTTGGCAACTTCAGCACTACCACCCTCAAGCGTTACAATGACGCCTATTTTATTGTTGTGCAGATAGCTTCCTAAAACATCCCCGGATACTTCATACGCTTCGCCCAACTGGATATTTTCACCTGTCTTCTGAATGATAGGATCAATCATATCTTTTGCGCTAGACTTCATTTTTTCTACGCCTTCTCTTAAGGCCATATCTGTAAGCTTATTCAAAAGATTGACAAAGTCTTCGTTCCTGGCCACGAAATCTGTCTCGCAACCCAAAGATACTAATACGGCTTTTTTACCGTTTGTCTTAATGGAAACACTTCCGGCTTTAATCTCACGGCTGCCTTTTTTGAGCGCAATGTCCGAGCTGGTCTTTTTCAAGATAGCCAAGGCCTTGTTCATGTCGCCTTCGGCTTCTTCCAGGGCTCGCTTGCATTGCATTACCGAAATGCCAGTGCTATCTCTCAATTCCTTTACCTGTTCAGTTGTTATTATTATTGACATAAGTTCTTTCACTCTTGTCCCGTAGTGAACTTGTTCTACTATCGGGATGTTCTGTTATTTTACTTGTGCAGCTGCTTGACCTTCTTTATAAGCGTTTCCAATAGCCACCGCAAAGAATTTGATTGAAGGTATTCCGGAATCGTTGGCAACGATAGGGTAATCAATGCCTTTGATGTTTGAGTCCGAATTCATCAAGGCAACCACAGGAACGCCGGATTTCCTGCCTTCGGTGGCCGCGATATGTTCGCTTTTGGCATCTACGATGAAGATTGCATCCGGAGCTTTTCTCAAGCCGATTAAGCCGGAATAGTATCTGCTCAACTTTTCCATTTTCTTAGCCATCACCACTCGTTCCTTCTTGGTGTATTTATCGAGTTTGCCCTCCGCAGAATCCTTGCGGTAATTTTCAAGTTCAGCAATTCTCTTTTTTATTTCTGTGAAATTGGAAAGTGTTCCTCCTATCCATCGTTCAACAACATAAGGCATATTCAGCATCTCGGCCACATCTTTTACCGCAACTTTTGCTTCAGGCTTTGTGCCGACAAAAAGAACAGTTTTGTTTTTTACTCCCAAATCTTTTATAAATTCCGTTGCTGTGTCGAGTAGCAGGCTTGTCATTTCAAGGTTAATTATGTCCCCTTTGTTCTTGGTGGCATATATATACTTTGAAACCGAAGGGTGTCTTCGGGTTTTACTGTATCCATAATGCGCTCCGGCCTGGAACATTTTCTCGATAATTGTATCCGCTCCTTTTTTGTTTTCCGTTTTTTGCATATGGACAATATAGCAGAAAGAGGCAGGATTTGCAAATTTTACACCTTTGCCAAAAAGACTTTTTTCGGGTAGTATGGGCATATATGAAGCAATCAAAACTTTTTACAAAAACAAGGAAAGAAGCTCCGGCGGATGAAACATCAAAGAATGCTGAGCTTTTGACTCGCGGAGGCTTTATTCATAAAGAAATGGCCGGTGTTTATACTTATTTGCCTTTAGGATTAAGGGTTTTACAAAAAATTGAAAATATCATCAGAGAAGAAATGAACGCTATCGGCGGGCAGGAAGTTTCTATGACCGCGTTACAAGATCCGGAACTCTGGAAAAAAACCGACAGATGGGATGACGACAAGATTGATGTGTGGTTCAAAACAAAATTAAAAAATGACACAGAAGTTGGGCTTGGCTGTACTCACGAAGAGCCAATCACAAACATGATGACTAATTTTATTTCCTCGTATCGCGACCTGCCCTTGTTTGCTTATCAGTTCCAAACCAAGTTTAGAAACGAACTTAGAGCCAAGGCCGGAATTTTACGTGGCCGAGAATTTTTAATGAAAGACATGTATTCTTTTTGCAAAAACGAAAAAGAACATGATGAGTTTTACGAAAAATCCAAAATAGCTTATAAAAATGTTTTTAACCGAACCGGAATCGGGCATATCACTTATCTGACTTTCGCTTCTGGTGGAATGTTTTCAAAATATTCTCACGAATTTCAGACTATCACTTCTGTGGGTGAAGATTTAATTTATCTGGATGAAAACACTGGCGTTGCTGTGAACAAGGAAGTTCTCAACGACGAAGTGCTGACGTCACTTGGTTTGAAGCGTGAAAATTTAGTTGAACATAAAGCCATAGAGGTGGGAAATATATTTACTTATGGAAAACGTTATTCTGAACCCTTAAATCTAACCTTTACCGACGAAAAAGGGGAAAAACACCCTGTTCTCATGGGTGCCTACGGAATAGGGCTTACAAGGCTCATGGGCACCGTGGTGGAGGCTCTGGCCGACGACAAGGGCATAATATGGCCCGAATCTATTGCGCCTTTTGCTGTGCATCTGCTCGCGCTTGGTGATGATGAAGCGGTTTTGAAAGAGGCTGAAAAAGTTTACGAAAGCTTGTCCAAAGCAGGCGTGGAGGTATTGTTTGATGACCGCGCGGGTGTATCAGCTGGAGAAAAGTTTTCCGATGCGGACTTGCTCGGTATTCCCATGCGCGCAGTGATATCCGCTCGCAGCTTGAAAGACTCATCTTTCGGGGGCATAGAAATAAAAAAACGCACAGAAGAAAAAGGCAAAATTGTTTCTCTGGAAGATTTATTGATTTTACTAAAAGCTAAAAGCTAATCGCTATAACCTACTCACCATGTTTGATAAATTTTACAAATTAATTAGCAACGATATTGGCATAGACCTGGGTACCAGTAATACTTTGGTCTATTTAAAAGGTCACGGCATTGTCATCAACGAACCTTCAGTGGTGGCCGTCAATATCAAAACGAATCAAATTCTCGCTGTTGGTACACAGGCCAAAGAAATGCTCGGGCGTACCCCGGGGCACATCAAAGCTATCCGTCCGCTTGTTGACGGAGTCATTTCCGACTTTGAAGTGACCGAAGAAATGCTTTCTTACCTGATAAATAAAGCGGACAAAATTTCCAAGAAACTGACCAGGCCGAGAGTGCTTGTGGGTGTGCCATCCGGCACGACCAATGTGGAGACTCGGGCAGTATATGATGCGGCGAGGAGTGCCGGCGCGCGTGAAGTTTTTCTAGTGGAAGAACCAATGGCGGCGGCTATCGGCGTACGGCTTCCGATAAAAGACCCCGTCGGCTCGATGATTATAGATATCGGCGGCGGCACGACGGACATCGCGGTGATTTCTTTGGGTGGAATTGTGAAATCGAAAAATTTGAAAATTGCCGGTGACAGGTTGAACAACGACATCATCACTTATATGCGTGATGAATTTAAAATATTAATTGGAGAACGCACGGCGGAGATGGTAAAAATTGCCATCGGCACCGTCATCCAGGGAGAATATATGGAAACAGAAGTCCACGGGCGTGACCTTTTGACTGGTTTGCCACGCGAAGTAGTGGTGACGGATTCCGATATCCGCGAAGCGCTTTCGGGATCCATTAAGGGCTTGGTGGAAGGCGTGAAGGATATGCTAGAAACAACTCCGCCGGAAATTTTATCCGACATAATGCATCAGGGAATTACGCTTTCCGGTGGAGGGGCTTTGCTTCCGGGGCTCGACCAACTTTTGCAGAAAGTCCTGAAAATCCCCGTGTATGTGGTGGAGGATCCACTATCAGCCGTGGCTCGCGGGACAGGCGTGATTTTGGACAATATTTCTCTTTATAAAGATGTTTTGATTGGGAATCAAGATGAGCTACCTCCTAGATAAAAAATTAAAAAATAAAAAGAATTTGAAAATTGCGATCAGTATCGTTGTTTTAATTGTTATAATTTTTTTCAGAGTTGGGATTTGGAGCGGAATTTCCGGTATAAGCCAAAAATTTTTTCGTCCGGTCTTGGTTGATGGCAACAGTATTGGCGAAAAATTTAAAAACATGGGCGCATATTTCGTTTCCAAAAGTTATCTCTATGAGCAAAATCAAAAACTGCAAGCGCAGGTGGATTTTAATAATGCCCGAAATGCGAATTATGATTCGATCGTTGCTGATAATGCCAGTATTAAAGAAATTTTAAGCAGGAAAGATTCGAAAACTCCGATGATTTTATCGGCTATTTTAGCCAAGCCGAACCAAAGTGTTTACGACACACTTCTTGTTGATATAGGTACATTGCAAGGCGTAAAAGTCGGAGACACAGTTTTTGCTTTAGGCAATGTACCCATCGGACGAGTAGACACTGTTTATGATAATTCTTCAAAAGTTATTTTGTTTTCAAATCCGGGTGAGACCACCGAAGGTGTGGTGTCCGGTAAAAATGTTTTTATGCAATTAGTCGGCCGAGGTGGGGGAAATTTTGAAATGATAATGCCGAAAGATTTTACGATGCAAAAAGGGGACCAAGTGGTCCTGCCTGGCATCAATCCGTATGTCCTCGGTATAGTGCAAACGATAATTTTCGACCCCAGAGACCCATTCAACAAAGCGCTTTTAACCAGTCCAGTAAACATTCAAGAACAAAAATTTGTGGAGGTGGAGACCTCACCCTAGCCCTCTCCTTGCCAAGGAGAGGGGAAAGAAAGGGGTGAGGTGAATTTATGAATTTCAAAATAGAAAAAAAATTGAAAAATAGTTTGGGGCGGGTGGGGGTTATTGTGACTCCACACGGGGAAATTCATACCCCGGCTTTTGTGGCCGTGGGCACCAAGGCTACTATCAAATCTTTAAATCCGGAGCAGGTGCGGGAAGCTGGGGTGGAGGTGGTGCTCGGGAATACTTATCATTTATATTTGCAGCCCGGGGATGAAATTGTGCGGGGTGCGGGCGGGATTGGAAAATTTATGAATTGGCGTGGCCCAACAATGACAGACTCTGGTGGTTTCCAGGTTTTTTCTCTTGGTGCGGCTTATGGTAAAGATATGTCCAAGATTTTAAAAATTACTGATCCCTCGCTTCTTATTCCGGAACGTTTTGATGATACTGATGCACCACGCTTGGCGAAAATTGGGCAGGATGGAGTTTCCTTCAAATCACACTTGGACGGCTCTATTCATTACATCACTCCTGAAAAATCAGTCCAAATTCAGCACAACCTCGGCGCGGATATAATTTTTGCTTTTGATGAATGCACCAGCCCGGCGGAAGATTTGAAATATCAGGAAGAGGCGCTGGAACGTACGCACAGGTGGGCCGAGAGGAGTTTAGTGGAGCATAAAAAATTAAATTTAGAGAATAAAGTTTCTTTGTTTGGGATAGTACAAGGTGGAAGAGAAGAAGTACTAAGGAAGAAAAGCGCAAATTTTATTAAAAATTTGGATTTTGACGGTTTCGGTATCGGCGGGAGTTTTGCGAAAGAAGATATGTCTACGGCGGTGAAATGGGTCAACGAAATCTTGCCGGAAGAAAAACCCAGGCATTTGCTTGGCATTGGCGAGCCGGAAGATTTGTTTATGGGTATAGAAAACGGAGTGGATCTTTTTGATTGTGTCTTGCCGACTCGGCTCGGTCGGAATGGAACGATGTATACCAAAAATGGGAAAATAATCATTATGAACACAAAGTTCAGAAATGATTTTGAACCAGTTGAAAAAGACTGTGGATGTTATACGTGTCAAAATTATTCTCGCGCGTACATAGCGCACCTTTTTCACGGCAAAGAAATGCTCGCCGGCACTTTAGCAAGTATCCATAATTTATATTTTATAGTTAATCTAGTTAAAAAAATCCGACAGTCAATTTTAGACGACAACTTTTTTGAATTTAAGGAGGAGTTTCTGAGAAAATACATCCACCCCGGCGCAAGCGCCACCCCTCAAGAGGGGAATAATACTTTACATTTCTAGGGTACTTGCTATACTATTTTTTGTCACTTTAATTTAACTTTAATGGGAAAACGAAAAACAAAAAAACCAGGGAAGAATTGGAAAAAGTTTTGGAAACTCGGAATCGACGATTTCAACACTCAATTTTTCGGCATCAGTAAAGATGGAGAACTGACGGCGACAGAGGGCTATCATGTATACAACATAAACGACTTGGCGCAAAAATACGGCACACCACTGCAAGTGGTTTTCCCTTTTATTATCGAAGACCGCCTCAAAGACCTAATGGGTTATTTCCAAGCCTATATGAAGATTTATGGTTACAGGGGAAAGTTTTTCTATCATTACCCGATGAAAGTGAATCAAAACAAAGAGTTCATTCTTTCGCTTCTTTCCGAGGGCGCAAATCTAGAAGCAACCTCGGCCAACGAACTCTGGATTGTGAAAAAACTTTGGGAAGGAGAAAAGTTCAACAGCAAGATTCGCGTGCTTTGCAACGGTCCGAAGACCGACCAGTATTTGGATTTGATAGAAGAACTACGCGCAAAGGGAATGAATATCGTGCCGATATTGGAAAGTTTAGAAGAGGTGGAAAGGCTCTCGAAGTACAAAGGCGACATCGGCGTGCGGGTAGACCTGAATGTGAAAACTGATTCGCATTGGGATAAAAAGTTTGACCGTTTTGGGTTGTCGGAAAAAGACGCGCTCGATTTAAGTAAGATGAAGAATCTTAAAATTATGCATTACCATATGGGTTCGCAGATTAAAACTCAGAAAAGTATTTTCGAAGGAGTGAAGTACGGTTTTGGTATTTATACCCAATTGCAAAAAATACATCCCAATTTAGATACGATAGATATTGGCGGAGGATTTGGCATTCCTTATGAAAAGAAAAAGTTTTACACCGCCAAAGGAGTTTCCAGTAAGATTATAAAAATACTAAAAAGTCTGGCCGACAAAGCCGGAGTTAAACATCCGAACTTGGTGGTGGAATGGGGACAATACATTGTAGCTCCGGCGGAAATTACAGTTTATAAAGTGCTTTATAAAAAAATAATTCCTAAAGCCAATGCCAAGGCTTGGTATATAGTCGATGGGTCTTTTATGAACGACCTAAAGGACACTTGGGCTATTCACCAAAAATATCACACTATACCCGTCAATAATATGCAGGATCCACTCAAGACCACCTGGCTGGCGGGTAGCACTTGTGACTCGGACGACAAATACACAGCCGGTGGAAACTACATTCTCTTGCCGAAATTAAAAGAAGATCAAGATCAGCTGGTGGCAATGCTCGACACGGGAGCTTACCAGGATGGACTCTCTTCTCACCACTGCCTACTTTCCGCTCCGATGAAAATTGTGGCGCAAGATGGCACTATTAAAATTGCTCGAAAACGGGAGAATGCCGAAGCTATTGGCAAACTTTTTGGCTGGAACGGGGATCATAAATAAATTATGAAAAAAATCTTTTATTTTTTTATAGTAATTATATTTTTTTTGGTGGGATTTTCACTAATTCACCCCACCCCTTTACCCCTCCCCTTCACAAGGGGAGGGGCTGGGGAGAGGTCAGGCAACATTCAGTATGTAAACATAGCCGGGCAGAACCTAAAAGTTGACCTGGCCTTAACGGAAGCAGAACAAGAACAAGGACTTTCGGGTAGACAAAGTCTGAATGAAAATGAAGGCATGCTTTTTGTTTTCGACACACCTGGCAAATATGCTTTTTGGATGAAAGATATGAATTTCCCGCTAGATATAATTTGGATAGGGGAGAATATGCAAGTGGTTTATATAAAAAAGAATGCCTTACCTGAATTGTATCCGGAAACATACGGCCCGGGGCTAAACGATGGAGATGCGAAATATGTTTTGGAAGTTACTGCTGGATTTTCGGATAAAAACAATCTAAAAGTGGGGGACAATGTAACCTTTACATATTAGTATTTTATAGTATAATCTATTTGGTCCTGTATTGGATAGTTACTCCCCGACCCAGGTCGGGGGGAGGAAAGTCCGAACACATAGTCCCGACGTTACGTCGGGACAAGCGTAGCGGGTAACGCCCGTCGTCCGCAAGGATAGAGTTGCGAACAGTGACGAGTCCTCCGACCTTGGTCGGAGGGGTGAAACGGTCCCGACGTAAAAAGTCGGGACTCCGACCCCGCAAGGGCGTCGGAGCAAAATACTTACGTATGTGCAAGATCGTGTCCAGCCCCACTTTTGTAAAAAAGTGGGGCTGGGAGAATCGCTTGAGTTCTTGAGTAATTAAGAGCCTAGATAAATTACTATCTGTAAAACAAAATTCGGCTTATAGATACAAGACCAAAAACATGAAAAATCCTCTCATAAGAGAGGATTTTTCTAATGGGCTTGCTTTTTTTTCGCAATATGCTATACTACGGGTGTGAGTGTGGGTGATATCCACATTTTTCGTAAACAATGTGTGTGCCGCAAGAACTCGTTTTGACTTCGGTCGAAGCGGGTTTTTGTTTTTCCACTATTTAACTAGCTTTTCATGTTCATATGTTATATATTTATCTTAATTTAGTATAAATTTATATTAAATAATTATTAAATTAACATAAAAATCACATGGACAACGATAAGCATTTGAAGAACTTTTTAGAAATTCCTTATGACGAACTTGAGGTTATGAATCTTCGCGCTAAAGAACATGCCGAAAAACTCAGCCCGGCAATGCTCGAAAAAGAATATCGCTTATATTTGCAAAAAGAAAAAAGAATCAAAGCTGTAACCCTTTGTTTTACAGACCTGGAAGGGCGTTTCCATATGCTAGATTATGACAAGAAATTTTTGCTGGATTCAGCCAGTAATTTGACCTTTGACGGTTCTTCCATTCGCGGTTTCAGCCAGCAGTCCGAATCTGACCTGCGGTTACTTATAGATTGGAGCAGTATTCGTTTCTTGCCGTCCGACATTTTTGGACCTGGCAAAGTGATAATGTTTGTGAATGTATTAGATAGGGAACACAAGCCGTATATTTCGGATTTTCGCGGTCAGCTCAAATTTTACGCGGAGCAAATTAAGAAAAAAAATGGTTTGACCGCTTTTGTCTCGGCCGAAGTAGAAGGATTCTTAGTGGATGGAATAAATGCCGAACAGGAATACGAAACAAAAGGTTTCAATCTCATTTCCACCGGAGGTTATTATCATTCATTGCCACTCGATAGATTGCGCCAGTTTATAGACAAAGCTGCCGAGGCGCAAAGGGCCATGGGTTTCAAAAACGAAAAAGATCATCCAGAGGTGGCTCCTTCGCAGTTTGAAATGAATTTTTCCTACTCTGATGTCTTGCGGGCTTGCGACAATATTCAACTATACAAACTCGTCTCTCGCCAGGTGGCAAACAATCTCGGTATGACGGCGACCTTTTTACCGAAGCCTGTTGTCGGTATCAACGGTTCCGGTATGCACACGAATTTTTCTCTGGCTAAAAGTGGCAAAAATATTTTTTACGATAAAAAAGGCAAAGACGGACTTTCCGCTATTGCTTGGGATTTTATTTCGCGCATATTAAACCACGCTTCGGAAATCTGCCTAGTTTTCAACTCCAGTGTCAATGCTTATCGCCGGCTGGACCCGCATTTCGAAGCGCCGAACCAGATTAAAGTTTCGCCGATTGACCGCGGCTCGATGATTCGTATTCCGATTGGCAACGAACGCTCCACGCGTATTGAAATCCGCTCCGTGGCTCCAGATGCAAACCCTTACTTGGCGCTCTATACGATTTTAAAAACCGGTTTTGAAGGTAGCCCGCTCGTCAAAGACAAAGACAAGCGTGACCGCGTGCGAGTCTTGCCAGACAATATCAACGACGCAATAAAGCTTTTCAAAAGCAGTGACTTTATAGGAAAAATTCTGCAAAAAATCAATCAGGAAAAATATGCGGATTTCAAACAGCTTGCCGCCGACCGCAGTCCAAAAGCTCTAGGCTCATTCATCAAGCCGTCTGAAGTTGTCTACCACCACGAAGTGACCAACCAAGTGCTTTGGAATAAATTCTAAATTTTGTGGACTTCATTGGACTCTATTGGGAACAAATCGTGAACGAATTGCACCAATGGCATAAGGTAATGACCTTTTCGCAGTCCTTAGATGGAAGTCTCACTTTTTAACGATCGTTTTCTAGTATGACAGACTTCAGATAAATTTTCAATGTTTTTTAATAAATTAGGTACAGCTCGACTTATCCCCTTGATAGGAATGACTACACGATTATAAAAAAGATCGTGCAGTGGCATCCATAACAAAGTCGCCATGTCGTCACTGCCATGGCGACTTTGTTATGGACTTATCATATAAAAATATAAACGAAGAAAATAAAAAATTACTTTCCGCGCTGAAATATCAGTCCATCGGTTTAAAAATTATTCCTGTCGGAGCAAATAAAAAACCCTTCTTTGACTGGAAAGAGTATCAAGACAGACCGGCAACTATTGATGAAATAAAAGAATGGTGGAAACAATTTCCAAATGCTAATCCTGCTTTAATAACTGGAAAAGTTTCGGGTGTTGTGGCTCTTGATATTGATAAAAAACACGGCAGAACTTCAAAAGAATTTCAAATACCTCCGACTGCTTGTGCAAAATCCGGTAATGGCGGAGAACATTTTTTCTTTAAGTATCCAAATACTCCTATCAAAACCAGTTCTGCTATTTCAGGACCTGGGGTAGATATTCGGGGAGATGGTGGTTATGTACTTCTTGATCCATCTGTAAACAAAACAGGTGGAAAATACGAATGGCTTATACCACTTGAAAATAAAGATGACCTTGCTGAAATGCCTGACTGGCTTCTAAATAAAATGACCTCCGAAGAAAGTCAAAATAAAAAATGGCTTTCAGGTAAAGACGGGGTTTCAGAAGGTCAGCGAAATGACACCGCCGCTTCCATGACGGGTAAAATTTTATCTTCCACGGACCCAAGGTTATGGGAAAGTATCGGTTGGGAGCAATTAAAGATTTGGAATAATAAAAATAATCCGCCCCTTTCTGAAAAAGAAATAAGGAGTGTTTGGGAAAGTATCAAAAACCAGCACGGTAAAAATAATCAATCACACCAAAAAATAAAAGAAAAAAATGCAAACAGCAAAGCTGTAACCCGACGCTTTTCTGATATACAGTCCGTTCCTATTAGTTGGCTATGGAAAGGACGAATGGCCTTGGGGAAACTTACCATGATTGTTGGAGATCCCGGACTTGGGAAAAGTTTGGTAACTATCGCTTTAGCAACTCACATTTCTAGGGGTTCTCCTTTCCCTGTTGATGGTTTTAAACCACCGCTTGGAGATGTAATTTTACTATCAGCAGAAGATGATCCAGCAGATACAATTAAGCCTCGCCTTGAAGCTATGGGAGCCGACTGTGCTCATGTTCACATAATGGAAGCCGTTCAAGAAATAAGCACTGAAGGCGAAACGACACAACACATATTTTCATTCAAGCGTGACATTAAAGCACTTGAAGATTTATTACTTAGCATGCCAAACTGTCATCTGGTAATTATTGACCCTGTTTCAGCATATCTTGATGGCACCGACAGCAACAAGAACTCGGACATACGAGGATTATTTACTCCACTGACGGAACTAGCATCAAGGCATAAAATAGCAATTGTATTAGTCAGCCACTTAAATAAAAATAGTGGAGAAAACGCACTTTATCGAACTACCGGCTCATTGGCTTTTATTGCCACAGTCCGATCCGCCTATTTGGTAACAAAAGACAAAAATAATCCCGAACGGCGATTATTGATGCCTCTAAAAAATAATATCGCAAAAGATAATACGGGGCTTGCCTACTCTATTTTGGAAGCGGAGAATAATCAACCAATAATTGCTTGGGAATCTGAACCCATAACAATTACAGCGGAGGAGGCATTAGCTATTCCCGAATCCAACGATGAACGAACTGAGACCGATGAGGCTGTCGATTTTTTACTTGATTTATTGGCTAACGGAGCAGTTAAAGCGGATGAGTGTCAAACAAAGGCACGACAAGCTGGTATCGGTAAAAAACCACTACGAACAGCACGGGAAAAATTAGGCATTAAACCAAAAAAATCCTCCGCCTTTAAGGATGGCTATTGGGAATGGAGCTTACCCGAAGATGCCCTGAATACCGAAGGTGCCCAGCCCAAAACAGAGGGCATCTTGGGAGTAGAAGGGCATCTTGGAGATAAAAAGGTCGGAGACAATGGGGATAACACTAATCCACAAACAGGATTAGAGTTTTAGTTTTTGAAAATGCTATAATGAGTACACGACACGAAAGGTTGATAGGCGACAATAATTTTGTACCTGAAGAGGGGCAACGAGACCTTTTGTGTCGTAACAAAGAGTCGCTTCGTTGTCCCTCTTTGAGTTCAAGCCCTATTCTTTCAAAGGATACGATTAACGCTCTTGAAGAGCTTGGCGAAGTGTTAAGATGTATTCACAAAAGGATGGTTTCTGAAGGTTATGAAATTATTGATGGAGTAGTAAAAAAAGTTTGTTAAAATTTTTATGAATAAAACAAAAATCAAAACTGAAAAAAACATACTTGCCGATATTGAAAGTGGTAAATACCACGACTTTTATCTTACCTACAACAGAAAAAGCACTGATGACATGGAAAATCAAAAAAATTCAATTTCTTACCAGAAAACAGAAACTACCCGTTTTGCTTTTAGAGAAAAATTACCAATTGCTCCCGTTACGATCGAGGGTTTTTGCGCTAACGGCATTATTTCCGAAAAACATTCTGGTTTCAAAGAAGACGATGATTTTATCATCACTGATGGCGGGTTGGTTCAGTACCGTATTGATAGACCTAAATTTCAAAAATTAATTCAGTTTGTAAGCCGCGGATATTTCAAGGGAATTATTTGTCTTTGCTGGGATAGAATTAGTCGAAACAAAGGCGATGATACTCTGATTAGAAAATTGATGCGTAAGGGCGTTGATGTCCGCTTTGTGTATGCCAATTACGACAAGACCAGCTCTGGGGCGTTGCATATGGATATTGACGGAATGTTTGCTCAGCACCATTCACGGGTAACCAGTGAGAAAATAACTCTAACGCTGAGAAATGCCCGAGAGAAAGGTATCTGTACTTACCGAGCACCGATCGGGTATCAAAATTTAGGGGAGATGGAGCATAAACCGCTAGACCCCGAGCGAGCACCAGTTATAAAGCAAATGTTTGAATACTACGCTACTGGTGACTGGAGCCTTGCTGATATTGCCCGATACGGAAAAGAGCAAGGACTGATGACTATACCGATAAGGCGAAAAAGAACCCAAAAAGAAATGCTGGCAGAAGAAGAAAATGACGAGCAAGTTGAGGTGGAAAAAATATCAAAATCGGTGGAGAAAAATAGTATCGGCAGAATACTGGCTAATCCTTTTTATATCGGAAAAATAAAAAACAACGATGGCAAATATATTGATAGCACGAGTCATCAACCTCTTATAAGTGAAGAATTATTTAATCAGGTTCAATCTATGCTCAATAAAAGAAAAGTGAGTATTCACTACACAGAAAAAATTGATTTACCACTTCGAGGCATAATTCGCTGTGCCTGCACTAACTGCCAGCGTATCTATACGCCGTATGTAAGAAAAGGAATCCAGTATTTTTATTCTCGCTGTGTTAAGAATTGCGAAAATACACACAAGAGTTTCAATTTTGATTTTATTGCTGAAAAAGTGGGAGAGCTTATATCAAACCTGCATTTTACTGACGAGGAAATAGAACAGATGGATGCCAAGGCAGGAACAGATATAGCTTTACTTGAAGAAAAACGACAAAAGGAATTGGATCAAATTGAGCGAAAGAAAAAAAAGATACGAGAGGACCTTGCCTATATTCGTTCAAATAAACTTTCGTTGTTAAAGACGGGTGTATATTCACCGGAAGCTTTACTGGAAGAAGAAAATAAACTTAGTGAAGAATTAACGACTTTGCAGGGCACGGAGCAGGTTTCCGATGTCGCTATGCACGAAACAATGAAAGATGTTCAAAAACTTTCAGAACTCGTAAAAAACCTTGTGCCACATTACAAGTTTGCCAATCCGCAGGAAAAAGAGAAAATCATTCGCATAATTTTTTCAGAACTTTATGTTTCCCAGAATACCCTTAAATATAAAGTTAAAAAGGGATTTGAGTGTTTTGAAAACCGTTTCGTTGCTTCGGGTGGACCGTACAGGACTCGAACCTGCCACCCCCTCATTGCAAATGAGGTGCTCTACCAGATGAGCTAACGGCCCAACTATTGCTTTACACGAGGCGCTACAGATAATCTAACGGCCCAATATAAGAACAAAGATATTCTATCTTATTTTACCAAGAATGCAAATTCTTAGTTGTTTTTTCCTTATTTTCTGTTAGTATACAAGTAAAGTTCTTTCTGTAATTAAATAAATTCGGGAGTAGCTCAGCGGTAGAGCGATCGCCTGTAAGTAGTATTGCAGCTTCCTAAGAAAACTTAGGTTGAAAAACAAGGTGAATTCGGGGAAGCCCCTATGGGGTAATCCCGAGCCAAGCCCTAAAATTTTTAGGGAAGGTGTAGAGACTATCCATTTTTGGAGTAGCTCTCCAGTATGTGTCGGAGCGCGAAGCGCCTTGCTCCTAAATTCATAAAGTTATGAACATGGAGATGATATAGTCCACACTTCTAGTAATAGGAGATAAAGTGTAAGCGATTGGTCGTAGGTTCGATCCCTACCTCCCGAGCAGGGTGCTAAAAGTGAGATTAAAATCCTCATGTTGAGCATTTACTGAAGACTTTTCTGAGGTTCGTAATTCGTTACGATCTTCCAAAAGTTTTAACGAACTTTTTACTAATTCAGTAGACAAAGAACCTTTAGAAATAATACTTTCTGAGGTTTTTTGTTTTGGCTCTAATGCTTTATTAACCACTTTAAACAGTGACTTATATTTAGTTTTTTGTACTTGAGATATGGTGAATTTTCTAGGTTCGAACGCCTTGTTTTCAGATTTGGCACGGAGGATGCAATCTCCGAAGGCATTTATTGATTTCCTGTTGGTAATATTAAGGTTTTTCTCCCTAACAGTTAGGTTCGAACGCAACTCAAACAAAACATCCTTTTTCTCGGTAGGAGTGCCACTTTTAAGGATATCTTCTATTTCAGTCATTAAATTAAACTCTTTGATAGCTTCACTATACCAATCAATTTTATGCTCTTTTCTCTGTTTTATATCAGACCATTCCTGCTGCAACTCTTTCTCTTGTGCATCGAAAATTTCCTCTTGTTCTAGAGTAACATTTTGCTTTGTAATTCTATAACTAAGTAAGGTGATGTTTGGGTTGCTATGCAAAAAGCCATGATTGCACAATTTGCGTTTAATAATGCTGATAATGTTGTGAGTATTCGAGATCCGCATAATCCTACAGAAAAAACCAAAGAATTGATGGAAATATCAAAACACAACAACGATAAAGTTATAGAATATAAAAAAGAAGATGGAGGTTTATCTTATTTTTACAAAGGAGGTTCTCTTGCTTTTTATTCAAAAAAAATTATAGAGATTGATGGTGAAAAAAAAGTTACCGAACTTCTAACAGATTTTTGGTCACATATTTCATGGGCAGGAATTGCAAAAGAGGGAGGAGTAAAACTAAAGAATGGAAAGAAGCCAGAAAAACTAATAAAACAAATAATTAACCTAGCAACAGAAAAAAATGATATTGTTTTAGATTATCATGCTGGAAGTGGGACTACTTGTGCTGTTGCACATAAAATGACTCGTCAGTATATAGGAATTGAACAGCTCGATTATGAAGAAAATAATCCGGAATCTCGCCTGCAAAATGTTATAAACGGTGATCAAACAGGAATTTCAGAGTCTGAAAACTGGAAAGGTGGTGGAGATTTTGTTTTTTGTGAGTTAATGAAATACAACGAGCAATTTATTGAAGATATAAAAAAAGCAAAAGATGTCAAAATGCTTTTAAAAGCTTGGAAGGAAATAAAAGAAAATGCCTTTTTTAATTATAATGTTGATTTAAAAGCATTTGAAGAAAATATAAAGGAATTTGAAAAACTTGTTATTTCTAAACAAAAAGATATTTTAATTTCACTTCTTAATAAAAATCAGCTTTATGTAAATCTAAGTGATATTGAAGATAGAGAATTTAAGGTTGGGAAAGAAGATCAAGAATTAAATAATAAATTTTATAAGAATTAACTTTTCAAAATGGAACAATTACTTATACAATTAGGAATAAATTTGGCATCATCCGCAATTTATGAATTAATAACGACATATCATAGATCAACAGCTAACCCAACAATTGAAGGATTAAAAAATTACTTAGCTTCAAAATTACTTATTGAAGGTGCAACAATAAAAGCTTCAACGATTGTTGATTTTATGGCAAAGAATGGAGATATTATTATTCAAGGAACGGATGTTTATGCACCTCAAGCTGTTAATATGGCGTCTTCTCATGGCACTAAATTAGTTTTTGGAAATAATAGTACAAGCACAACAAATAAAACAAAAATAGAAGCTGGCCACGATACTCATATTATTGCAACTGGTGGAGCAGGAATCAGACAAAATGAAGATGGGAGTATTTCCTTTTTTGCATAAGTTATGGCTCAATTTCTTTATGAACAATTAGATAGTGTTTCAAAAATGGGATTTCTAAAAAAGGAAATACCGGATTTTATGGTTAATAACCTAAATCCAAATTTTGAATTGCGAGAATATCAAAAAGAGGCGTTTGCTAGATTTTTCCATTGTTATAATAACCCTTTTGAGGGCAAAGAAAATCCACTACATTTTTTATTCAATATGGCAACAGGTTCGGGTAAGACATTGATAATGGCAGGGTTAATCTTATATCTTTATGAACAGGGGTACAGAAATTTTATCTTTTTTGTAAACTCAGACAATATTATAAAAAAAACAGAAGACAACTTTTTAAATACTTTATCTATAAAATATCTTTTTAATAAACAAATTGTTTTAAACAATAAAATAATCTCAGTCAGAAAGGTTGATAATTTTGAGGATGCCGGAAAGAATGAAATTAATATATGCTTTACCACAATTCAGAAATTGCATAGCGACCTGCATAATGAGAAAGAAGGAGTTTTAACTTTTGAAGATTTTAAGGACAAGAAAATTGTTTTGCTTTCCGATGAAGCACATCACTCACAAGTAAAAACAAGGAATACCATACCTCAAGACGATCTATTTAATAATAAAATCACAAAAGAAATAGACGATAAAACTCCTAACTGGGAAAATACAGTTGAAAAGATTTTAAAGAAAAATAACGCAAATTTACTTTTGGAATTTACGGCAACTATGGACTTTCTTGATAAATCTATCTCAGAAAAATATAAAAATAAAGTTATATATAAATATGACTTAAAACAATTTAGAAATGATGGATTTTCAAAAGATCCACAGCTTTTTTCTACAGATACAGATAAGAAGACACGCATTATTCAAGCACTTATCTTAAACCAGTATCGTCAAGAAGTCGCAGATAAATATAAAATTTCCTTAAAACCCGTTATTTTATTTAAAGCTCAAAAAACTATTGCTCAGTCAGAAGAAAATAAAAAGCTTTTCCATGAAATTATTGAAAATCTCAAGGTAGAAGAAATTAAACAAATTCGAAACAAAACTAATATAGAATTACTTAAAAAAATATTCGATTTTTACAAAGACCACAATATCACTGATTTAATCCTTATTAAAAAACTCAAAGATAACTTTACTGAAAACAAATGCAGAAGTGCTAATGACGAAAATCAGCTAAAACAACTACAAATTGAACTTAATAGCCTAGAAGACAAAAACAATAAAATAAGAGCCATTTTTGCAGTCCAAAAGCTGAATGAGGGGTGGGATGTGCTTAATCTTTTTGATATTGTCCGCCTATACGATACAAGAGACGGGAAAGATAATAAGCCCGGAAAAACGACTATTTCAGAGGCACAGCTTATTGGGCGTGGGGCAAGGTATTTTCCGTTTACTCTAAATGAAGAAAATAAATATAAAAGAAAATTTGATAAAAATTTAGATCATGAACTTCGCATATTGGAAGAACTTCATTATCATAGCCATAATGAATCAAGGTATATCACAGAGATTACAACAGCACTTATCAACGAGGGTATGATGGATGAAGATACGGAGGAAAAAGAACTAAAATTAAAAGAAAGTTTTAAAAATAAACAATTCTACAAATCCGGTCTTGTATATAAAAATGAAAGACAAAAAAGAAGTTTTGACAACGTTAATTCAATAATGGATTTAGGTGTCAGTAGAAAAAATATTGTTTTTCAAATTATTTCGGGTTTAGGCGAAGAAACAGGCGTATTTATTGATAAGAAAATTTTAAAGAGTCAAACAGTAAAAAGTTTAAAGGATATAGAAGTCAAAAAAATTGAATTTCATATTATTCAAAATGCTATTACTAAGAATGATTTTTTTAATTTTAATAATATAAAAAAGTATTTCTCAAATCTAAAGTCTAATCGTGATTTTATTGCAGATATCGAAAAACTCGCTATTACATTTGAGGGAATGAAGAACGACTTAGATAATATAGACAGCAAAACAAAATTAAATGCGATTTTGCAATTATTAACAGAAATAGAAAAACAAATAAAAGAAAATGCGACAGAATACATAGGCACTAAAGAATTTACTCCGGCAAAATTTAATTTAATTTTTAAAGACAAAAAGATAAAAGTTAAAAAAGATAGTGAAAGAGCCTTTGGGGGCGAAGAAAATCTTGCTGATAAAGACTGGTATGTATTTAATGCAAATTACGGAACTACTGAAGAAAAAGAATTAGTGAATTTGATCCACCGGCAAGTGCAAGAATTATATAAAAACTTTAAAGAAGTATATTTAGTTCGTAACGAACGACAAATGAAAATTTATAATTTCAAAGACGGGGCTACTTTTGAACCGGATTATTTACTTTTTCTCATAAATAAAAAAGGCAAGAACATAACTTATCAATTATTTATTGAGCCAAAAGGTCAACACCTAGCAGAATACGATAAATGGAAAAATGATTTTCTCGAGGAAATTAAGGATAAATCAAAAATAATAGAATTAAACAAGGGAAATAAGTATAAAATAATAGGTTTGCCATTCTATAACCACGAGAATGAAAACGAGTTTAAGGATAAACTAATAGACTCTATTAAATAATGTATTACCTTTATATCCTCAAATGTGCTGACAAGACTTTATACACTGGAATTACTACAGACTTAAAGAGAAGAGTTGTCGAGCATAACAACTCTAAACTAGGTGCAAAATATACTTCTTCTCGAAGACCAGTTAAAATAGTTTATTTTAAAAAGTTTAAAAACAGGTCCGTTGCATCCAAAGAAGAAGCTCGAATCAAAAAGTTAAAAAGAATTAAAAAACTAGAATTACTTAAAAAAATTAATTTTTTTTAAGTCTTAAGGAATTAAGGTTAATACATCGTTTGTTGTGTTATCGTCCCTTCTAGCTTTTGTGCTCCTTGATAATTCTATAAAATCTCTTTGATTTGTTGTTTTGCAAAACAATCCAAAATCACATTTGAACTTAATGCATTGGGGGTATAAAGACATAAAGCTAATGTTCGTATTATTTTCTTCTCTCACAATTAAAAATATACAGAGTGCTTTTGGTTTTAATGTTTTAATATAAGTTGCTATTCTTTCGTGTTCAAAAAACTGCATTCTTCTAACAAAACCAATCAATGTCATTCCTGAGTAATCTTTTTTGTCCAATTTTCTCTCAATCGACTTTTCAACACTTTCCTTATCGTATTCACTAATTTCAAAAACTTCAACTTGTAATAATGACATATCATTTCCCAAGCTATCTCTATGTGGTATTAGTTTCATTGTAAGAATATCAGGTGGATCATTTTTAGGTATTTGAATCCACCATTCTCCTGGTTCTATTTTTGAATGGCAAATCATTGCAATAGCACAAATCCAGGCTTCCTTGTTTTTATCAAGTCTTCTTTTGTTTCCTGTCTGTGCAGTTATAGCTAATTCATTTATTACATAGCAAGGAGAAAACCAAATATTTTCATTGTATGGTCTAATTTTCACGTTAAACAAACTTTAATTTAATTTTAAAAAAGAAACTCACATATTTCTTTAAAATGTCTATATCTTTTTGAAGTAAAAAATACTGTTTTCTTAATTCTTCATTGGCTAGTTTTAACTGTTTTTCGTACTGTTGCATTATTTCTATATTTTTACCTGTATAGTTTTTAAGATTTTCTGTAAATTTGAAAAGACTTTCTAAACTTATTTCATTTTTCTTTATATTAGCTAGATACGCATCAGTATGATTTGGCTGATGAAACGTAATAATTTTATTTCCATCTTCTTGGGAAATTTTCTTATCCAGATTTTTATCTAAATATTCAAGATATTTCCCAAATAAAAAAGGTAACTTTTTATTTTTATTCAAATGTTTTTTAAATTGTTCCAACTCTTTAAGAAGTTTATTTTTTGCAGATTTCTGATTATTTATAACACTTTTAATTTCATTAAAGGCAAAATCAAAATTATCATCTGATAAATATCCGTAAGTAGTAGTATTTGTTGTGGTCGTTGTTTTAATTGAAGTTAATCCAGATAATTCTGAATCTACGTTTGTTTCAATAACTTTTCTCCCTATTTTCATAATGTTTGCAAAACCAAGAATCATCGCAGTTAAATCAGTATAAAATTCATTTTCTTTTTCTCTGTGCCAAAGTGAATTAAGCACAATATGGGAAAGCTCGTGTGCCATAACAGCAATTAGAGTTGCTGGTTGCTCAGCACAATTTTCACTAAGCATTATATTAATAGGAAAATTAACCATTCCTTGAGATCCATAGAAAGGTAGATTTGATGGAATAGAAACTTGAGCAGTAATGCTACTAGTTCCACGATTATTTTTATCTGTTTTTACAAGATGTGTACTTTGGAAACCATCATTTGAATTAGGCCTATATCCTTTTGGAACGTAACTAATATTAATTTTAACTGGCAGACCTAGATATAAAGCAATTTCTTTAATAGCTTTTTTAATTTTTTTTGAACCAATTAGTCCAACTAAATTTTCGTGGTCAATAAATTCTTTTATTCCAAGAACAGGAATAAGTTCATTAAGAGCTTTTTCAATATAATCATTTTTGGTTTTGTTAAGTCACGAATTTTCAGTTGTCGAAACATCAGACAATTTTGATATTTATTTACTGGATCCAACTTCTTCTTCTGGCTGGCAAACGATGCAGGGAGCAGGGCAAACTGAATTTAAACCTCTATTTTCATATTTTGTAAACAATAAAACAGGACAAAATCAAACTTTAAAATTAAATTACAATTTCAATTTGTCTCCTTCTCAAAGATTATTTCAAAGAACTCTTCAACCAGGTTGGAACACAATAGGAATTGCTTCACCTAGTTATGCCTTGTTTCAAGGTTCAACCAGCTCAGATACCAATAATCCAAGTAATATTTTAAGTCCTATAATTAGTTCAATTGGTCAGGTGATTGATTTTACTAATGGCAACATTAATTTGGATTCACCAGCCGTAAGTGGTACATGGTTGTCCAAGACAGCATCAGATGCTAATGGTTTAAATGATTTTCGTGAATTAAAAGGATATGGGGTATTTGTGACAAGTGTAACAAATAATTATCTTGGCTCTCAGAATTTACAAGTTACAACCGGTGTTGCTCCAGTTATAACCTTGAATGGGAACCCAACCGTAAATCTTATAGTTAATGGTTCTTATGCTGACGCTGGAGCGACAGCTTCGGATAGTCTTGATGGAGATATTACTGCGAATATAGTTGTCGTAAATCCAGTAAAGACAAATGTAGTTGGAACATATACTATAACTTACAATGTCACTGATTCTTCCGGCAATAATGCTCAGCAAGTTACCAGGACAGTTAATGTTGGAATAACTCCCGCTACGCTTGGGGTTACCCAAAATGGTTCTTACACAAACCAGGTAATTAGCCCTAACACTGCAAATGCAAAAATTGGCTCATATACTCTACAAAACCAAAGTTCATCTGAATCTATTCGAGTTACGAGTCTTGCTGTTGCTTTAACCACAGATGGATCAACGGCACTTACATCTTCAACAACTCCAGCACTTACAAATTTCTCAAATTTGAAAACTTCTGAGACATCAGGTTCTGGTAGTACGCCAATTCAACCGTCAGCTGTAAACACATTCTCAGTTGATTTTACAATTGCACCAGGTGCAACTAAAATAATTGATATATTTACTGATACAGGATCACAAGCTACTAGTGCAACAGTGGTCAGTAAACTCACAGTGACTTCTCTTGGAACAAATAGTAATGTATCAATCAGTCAAAATAGTAACGGCACAGCTGTAACTGGTCAAATAATTACTCTTATTTCCGGCTCACTTACGAATCCACCCACCTTAGTTTTATCTTCTTCTACTGCGGGTCAATATGTTCCTTCCGGTACAACTGGTTCAACTAATGCAACGAAGGCAACATATAACTTTAGAGCAGCAAATGGGTCTGCAACTATTTCTGAACTTAAATTTATAGTTACGACAAGTACTGGCATTTCTGTTTCTTCTGTTACTGTAAATGGTGTATCAGCTCCGGTAGTTTCCAGTATTGCATACTTAACTGGTCTTAATATTGCTGTTCCCAATGGTGGTTCTGGTGTAAATGTTGATGTATTCATGTCTTATGGTCCTGTCGGTATAGACGGTAGTATCTCTGGCGCTACCTCACAAATAGCACTTGAATATATTAAATACACAAGCGGTGGTACAACAACAACGCTCTGTCCTATAACATTAGGAACTTGCGGAGTTGAAATGACTGGACCAGTTACAGCACCTACTATGGTAATCGTAGGTTCAAAGCCAACATTGGAAGTTGTTGATTCAAGTGCACAGCTTGTAAATGGTCTTGTGAAAGTTGGTTCTGTAACTATTGCTGCTGATACGCACGGAGATATTGCTATAAACACTCTTCCTTTAGCCTTCTCTTCAACCGGTCAGGTTTCATCTGCGTTAACAAATCTAGTGATTAAGAATGCATATGGTCAAAGTATTATTAATACGACTAATACTGCTGTTGCTTTGACTGCTGGTAATTCTGACGGCAGAGCACTTATTACCTTTACTGGTGGTTATACTGTAACGGCTGGAATAACAGCCACCCTAGATATATATGCTACCGCAACTACTGTCACCGGTGGTCCTTCCGCTAATGTGTTGTCAATGAATCTTGGTACTGATCAAAGTTTGTTTACATGGACAGATGTTGCGGGTAATGGTTCTACGGCTGGTCAAACGGGTACTCTTCTCTACAACTTCCCAACTAACTCTTCATGGATTAACGACTAAAATAATAAAATGAAATTACTTACCAAATTATTTATTTTTTCTTTATTAATTATCTCTCCAGCTTTTGTTTTGGCGGATAATAGTTTTCCATCTTTTCCGATGGCATTTTGGGGAACAGTAAAAATAAACGGAAGTCCTGCGCCAACTGGTACAGTTGTAAAAGCTTATTATGGCTCTATCCTTGCTGGTACAGTCATTGTTCAAGAATCTGGTATATATGGATATACAGAATCCACAAAACAAAAACTTATCGTTGGAGAAGGAACAGGATTTATATTTTTTGATTTTGCAGATAACACAAACCCAACATTGTTAAATTGCGGTGGTGAATGGAATCCTGTTTCTTTTACTTCTGGTTTAACAGTAGAAGAAAATTTAGCTTTTCACACTACGGGATGCGGTAGTATCGGTGGAGGTCCTGTTGTTGTTGGACCTACTGAAACCATACCCCCAGTAATTACCTTAAACGGTGGGGATGTAACTATTTATCAGGGATCAACATACACTGATGCTGGGGCAACAGCCACGGACAATATTGATGGAAATATTTCTGCAAATATTATTACCACAAATTCAGTCAACTCAAATGTAGTCGGAACCTATACAGTTACTTATAATGTTTCAGATGCAACTGGAAATCATGCTACTCAGGTAACCAGAACGGTTAATGTATTATCTGTTCCTGTTGTTTCTGTTCCTTCATCTGGTGGAGGCGGTGGTGGGGGCGGAGGGTATACTCCACCTCCTACAAATCCAGTAATTCCTACTACTCAAACCGACGGATGTGTGTCTGGTAATTTGTTTAGCACAACTAATGGAAAACGTTGTGCAGTAATTACAACTTCTGCCGTATTGGTTACCCCAACAGTGATTCCAGGTTGTGATGATAGAAAAACTGGATTTAGCGTAATAACAGGTCAATCTTGTGTTGGAAATATTGGAACAACGGTTGTTTCAAATACTCAAACTACCGGACAAGTGCTTGGTGTAGAATCATTTAATTTTACCTTAACACTCAGAATGGGTTCAAAAGGAAATGAAGTTATTGAGCTTCAAAAATTCTTAAATAACGCGGGTTATAGTGTTGGAACAGCTGATGGGAAATTTGGAGCAAAAACCAAAGCAGCTGTCATTAAGTTCCAGATTGCAAATAAGTTGAAAGGTGACGGAGTCGTCGGACCAAAAGTTCGAGCACTTCTTAATAAATAAATATTTATAATTAACTAATAAAACCTCATCCCTTTACAGATGAGGTTTTATTATATATAATACATTTATGTTTCCTTGGTTAAAAAAGCATTTTATTCCTCATGAAGGCAACAACCACCGTCCGCATATGTTGCGCGGTCGTAATGCCCGCAACATTATTACTATTATTATCCTTTTAGAGGTAATAACTTTCCTATTACCAACTCTCAATCATCTGAATACAACAGGAGGTATGACGGCAGAGGTCATATCAGCAGTATTAGCGAATCTTACTAACGGAGAACGACAGACACAAAACCTTCCAACCCTTACAGTTAATTCTGTTTTGAACGAAGCAGCAGAGATGAAAGCTACAGATATGGCCACAAAGGGCTATTTTGCCCATACAAGCCCCGAAGGCAAAACTCCTTGGTATTGGCTCGAGCAGGCTGGATATAACTATCAATACGCTGGAGAGAACCTAGCTATTAATTTCAGTGATTCAAAAGATGTTACGAATGCTTGGATGGCAAGTCCAACTCATAAAGCAAACATTGTTAAAGAAAATTACACAGAAATCGGGACCGGTGTTGCTACCGGTATGTATCAAGGCAAGGAAACTGTCTTTGTGGCCCAAGTATATGCCAATCCTCTTCCTGTAGAACAAACTAAAATAGTACCTGCAAAAACAGAACCTACAACAGTAGAAGTAACACCTAATGTTTCAACCACAAAAGAACCAGCAAATATTCTTGGAGCAGAGACAAGCGCAAATGTAGGAAACAATCCTGGTAATATTGTAATAGACAAAGTTATTTTTATAGACAAAACTCCTAAACCAACATTGTGGCAGAAATTAATTGCTTCACCTCGCAACTCTACAAACATAATTCTTTATGTTGTTTTTGGAATAATTGTTATTGCTTTACTACTATATATACTAATTAAAAGAAAGAATCATCACATTGATTTGATTACCAATGGGCTAATTATCATTGCTGTTGTTGGGGCTATCTTTGTGACGAATTATTATCTCACCCATCGAGATATGGTAGTTGCTCAGAGTTTAGATTATTCAAATCAAAGTCAATAATCCAAAATCGTGCAATAAGGGTGTGTAAATTTGAAAAACGATATAATGACTAGTTGGGCACTTTTTTTGGTAAACGAACCAGTAACCATATGCCTTTTTGGGAGATATTTTATGGTTTGAGACATTTTGCAGCTTGTTGTAATTGGCAAATAGGGGTATTATTGAAAAGTGTTAAAAATTAAATAGGAAGACCTAACCCTTATAGCAATATAAGATATGGTTAAAAAACTCGAAGAAGATACTGAACCCCACGTTCAGCAACTCTTCTTCGAGTCATATCGGGAAACTGATATGAGACCGCAAGGTCTAGCTGGCGTGGGGTTCTGTGTTTTTATAGAATCTTTGCGCTAGCTATTTATTAGCTAGTTTTTTATTTGGTAAACATATGGACATGCAAGATGAAAAATTGGAAGAAATTTTTAATGAAATGAGAAATCTGATCTTGGATAAAGTTCCCAGTGTAAAAAATCGTTTAAAATTTTTGGAAAATGATTTTGATCCTGGAAAAATGACAAGATTAAATAATGAATTGGATTCATACAGAGAAAAATATAAATATTTGTGTCGTGGAGCACTTGAAATAAATAAAGTTAGAGCAAAAAGTGAAATAAAAGAAATTATAAAGATGAGAAAAGAACTAGATGAAAATTTTATACGAGATATGAAAAATGCCCTTCAAGGGGATAACCCTGCTTTTTGGGCTGGTCCTTAACAACTTATGAAACTATAAAAATATGGATATAGAAAATAACAATATAATAAAAATTCACGTTCCCAATACTAATTTTTGGGTATGGGGTGAAAGAACAGAAAGAAATCTTTGGAATATCTATTTAATAAATCCACAAACAACATATAGAGAACTTATAAGGCCAAACATAACAACAAAGGCATTCGCGATATTATCCAACATGACATTAAGAACACCTTTTCCATATATTGGGAAATAAAATGAAAGCAAAAACGCAAAAAACAATTAAATATTCAATCAAGTGCCTTAAGATATTACTGGCAACATATGTTACTTATATGACCTGTCTGCTTTTGGAAAATGCTTTTATTTTTAAGGACCCCGGAATGAAAGATGCTCTTTCTGCGTTTAATGTGATTCTCATTTCCATGATATTATTCAGTTGGGCGTTAGAAATATTTAAAAACGCAAGACAAGAACATAAAAAAAATATTTAATAAAATATTTCTACTCCAACTCAGTAGTTTTTGGTACTTTGATATAATATAGGGATGAGAACATTTATTGAGAATTCATTTGCCCTAAGCACAAAACTATTGAAAAAGGACCTAGAGAAAGCTAGGGGTAAAGAGCTGGTGGAGGGAGAATATTTGAATTTCAGACATAATGGCAGACCTTCTGCCTTGGATTATTACATTGAATATGGACTTGATGGAAATACATATCTTGTGGTCACTGTTGGAGAAGAACCACAAAAAATATTACTTTCTGAACATCAATTAAATTTCGGAGTTAGGACATACTTAACTTGTGGTTGTGGACATAGAACAAACGCTCTGTACTTAAAAGATACTTTCTTTGCTTGTAGAAAATGCCAAAATCTGAGCTATGCTTCTACTACTATAAACCCTAGAAGTGATCATGGAATAATGCTATATCGTGAAAGCAAAAGATTAAAACTTATTACTATGAGAGAACAGATAGGGCGTATCTTTTACAAGTCCAAATATACCAAACGATTTGAACGATGGTTAAAACTATGCAAGCAAGCAGGATTATACTCCCAAATAAAGGATGCACTGGAACTTATGGAAGCAATAAAAAGAAGTCAATCACAACAGATTTAGACGAATGCAGTAAATTCATTGATTTTTCAGAAGCTGTTCGCGCGGCGGAGGATTTTATAGAAACTAGGTGTATATAAAACTTAATTTGAAAAAACGAAAGCCGGTGGTTGTGTTGGGAACACAACGCACCGGCAGATACTTGGATGACTACTGAGGAGGTACAACTACGAAACCACCAGATCGCCGAGTCCCGCACGCAGTCTTGCGAACGCATGCTCGATTGCTTCATCGAGCTCGTTACCAAGCAGACCCATCTTCTCCAAGACCTCCGGATGAGACATTTCCCGGAAATACAGGAGATAGATTGCCTTCCTTTCCCGTCCGTTCAACATCCGAACGAGCTTGCGAAGACGGTGACAGGCTTGGCGTTGCGGTCTCACGGCGGAGATCGACATCTGGTTCGGAAGCACCCATAACAGTTCGTCCATGGTTGCCTCCGGCATTACAACGACCTGCTGGTGACTTCTCAGGCGGGGGATGAGAGCGTCCGCCATCGCGAGTTCGTCCAACTGGTCTTGGTCTAAAAGACTTGCTGTAGCTAACACTATAGATCCTTTCTGATGAACTTCGGTTTTATTATACATCCTCAGTAATTTTCTGTCAATAATGAATTTTGTAATGTTGTTTTTCTTATCTTTTTATAGTATATTCTTATATAGTTGTTTAACATAACAATCATTCAGTCTCGGCTCCGTTTTATTTGTTCTATCTGCCTTAATTCATCCAGTCTTTCTTCGATAAGAGCAGTTCGGACAGAATGTAAACCCCGGAGCCAGTAAAAATCTTAAGTCCACGAAAGTGGGCTTTTGATTTTTTAGGCTCGGGAGAAGAAGTGAACTGCTTCACTTCTGGCATAATATACAAAAATACCGGCCTGTTTTAACCATTCCATCCTTGCTACATATAGCCAAAAGTGCTAATTTTTAGCTATCATGACTAAAAAAACACAAAAAGTGCCCGAATTGTGGTTCGA
>Ga0182021_10000752_pt1 | contig 35986 bp, 31 predicted proteins | sample 612E3MmetaG_FD_120493 | JGI IMG/M metagenome (GOLD analysis project Ga0182021, IMG submission 120493) | Permafrost microbial communities from Stordalen Mire, Sweden - 612E3M metaG (Illumina Assembly) | ecosystem: Environmental > Terrestrial > Soil > Wetlands > Permafrost | place: Sweden...
AGGTTCGAATCCTCTCGCGCCGACCAAAACACCAGAAGGGCCCTCGCAAGAGGGCCTTTCTGGTGTTTTGATCCATCGTTTCGAGAGGATTCGAACCTCCGAGTGGGCTTTCGGAGACGCCACTCTCCACCTGATGCACCCTGCCCCGCAGGGTGCTCCCACTCGCCCTCTGGGCTCGCGGAGGTGTAGCCTCTGTGGCGTCAGAGAAAGACCGGCGGCTGGCGAAGCCAGACGCGCTCGAATCCCGCCCAGGTGTGTCGATGTCAAATACGGAGCATGGCCCGCCCCCACCCATCATGATGCTCAGACCGAGGGGTGCCCGGAATTACAAAGAAGGGGCCCACAGGCCCCTTCTTTCCATGAATTCTAGCGACTACTACTTCTTCTTCGCGGCCTTCTTCGGAGCGGCCTTTTTCGCAGCCTTGGCGGCCTTCGAGGCCTTGAAGCTCATGGACTTCGAGGCGGCGATCTTGATGGGGGCGCCGGTCTGGGGATTGCGGCCCGTGCGGGCCTTGCGGGACTTCTGGCTGAAGGTGCCGAAGCCGACCAGCGTGACCTTGCCACCCTTGCCGACATGGCCGGCAATGGATTCAAGGAAGCAGCCGATGGCGGCAGCGGCGGCGGCCTTGGTGATGTCGGCAGTCTTGGCGACGGCTTCGACGAGTTCAGCCTTGGTGAGGTTCTCGGCCATGTTGTTGGCCTCCTGTATGAAAGCGCCAACGGGCGCTGAGTTATGTGCCGCTTGGATCTTGCCTTAAATTTGAAACAGATCAAGCAAAGATAATCGTTAATTTTTTTTAGCAGTACCTACTTCTTCTCCAGGATCTGTGCGGCGTCAGGGATTTTGACCCCAAGGACCAAGGAGGCCTGCTCTAGGGTCCATCCGGCCTCCAGGGCCCTGGAGATGAAGTCCCAGCGGGCTTCTCGGAGTCCGGCCGGGGTATGCCCATCTCCCTGTCGATCCTCAGCCATCAGCGCCTTGAAGAGCAGCCGTTCCAGCACGGGGCCCAGCTCTGGACCAGCCTCCCTGGGCTTCCGGGCCGAGGCAAGGGACCGCACGATGCCCCCTTCCTGGGCAATCAGGCCTCGCCGCTGAAGGCTCAGCAACCTCCCATACAGCCGCCTCGCCAGCCGCCCCTTGGCACCCTTGCTGGACTTCCTCGAGACGAGGAGAGCCGCGAAATGATCCAGCAACGCCCGGCGGAGGACCCCCTCTGGATACACCTCCGCGACGACTTGCCGGATCCATGCCCCACTGAGTTTTCCCACTGCCATGCCAGCTCCTACCTGCACTGGTGGTCCCACATGAGGCCAGGTTGATCCCACCATGGTTCCGGATACTCAGCCACGGAAAGGAATACCGTCGGTCAGACGTTCTCGTCCTCGAAGGCCTTCCGCGCCTCCCGAGTATCCACATCGCGCCAACCGGGAAGGGTATTGTCCAGGATGCAGTGGGGCACGGACTCGGCCAAGCCCCGGAGAGAGCGTGCTTGGGAATTGGCCAGTACGGGGCGCAGGCAGTGGGGGAGCAGGCCACCGAGCGGTTGGAGGAACCCATCCAACCTCCCGATGACCCAACGGAGATGGTCGGGGTCCGCCGCCTGGGCGAGAGCCATCCATGACCGAAGGTCCTCTTCTCGCCAGCGCACCTGATCGCAGGCGACGACCCACCAGACGTTCACGATGGGTGCAGATGCTGCGGCCCAGTGCCTGAGGGCCACGGCAGGACCCTGACGGGGATCATCCATCACCGGGAGGTCAGGGCGATCCATGAGGGCTTCACCCAGAACCTGCACGGGTCCATCCGGGAACACCGATTGAAACACCGTGACCAGGTGGCTGCCCCACGTGGTTCCAGAAGGGTGCAGCAGATCATGTTTGGGGCTTCCCAAGCGGGCACCCCGGCCGCCTGTGAGGAGCAGCAGCCCGGCTTTCATCCGCCGACCTGCCACATGCCACGGGAAAGAATGGGTTGATCACCATGACGCATGGGGTGGCAATCCAGTTTTTCATTCATCGTGTGTCTGATCAGCCGGGTGAGATCGTCCGCGGAGGCATGGTTGCGCAAGGGTTCGAGGAGTTCCACGGATGAATTCCCGAAGAGGCAGGCCTTCATCTCGCCCCGGCTGGTCAGGCGCACCCGGTTGCAGCGCTCGCAGAAATAGGCGCTAAGAGTGGAAATGACACCCACCTTGCCCAGGGACCCCGGAATGGCGAAAAGCCGCGCAGGACCTTCTTCCAGATTGATGGTGGGTTCCTCTTGAAGCTCAATCCCCAGGCCCTCTTGCACCCGCAGGAGGATTTCCTGGGCGGGGATGAACTGGTCTACATCCCAACCGTTGCTCTTATAGGGCATGAACTCAATGAAGCGCACCTGGAAGCCTTCATTCATGGCCAGACGGGCCAGTGGCACGATCTGATCGTCATTCCAGCCCCGCATGACCACCGCGTTGAGCTTGGTCTTCAGACCTGCCAGGCGGGCTCCATGGATCCCGGCCATCACCCGTGAGAACCCGTCCTTCTGCGTGAGGCGCCTGAAGGAATTCCGCTCCGCTGCATCCAGGCTGACGTTGACACCAAGGAGGCCCGCATCGCAGAGCCCTCGGGCACGGTTGGCGAGGTGCATGCCATTGGTAGTCAGGTGGACCCGACCATCAACCTCCGGCGCGATCATCGCGACGATGGTCTCCAGATCCTTTCTCAGCATCGGTTCTCCGCCCGTCAACCGCACCTTCCGGATGCCTAGCTGCGTAAACAGCTTCACCAGAGAGACCACCTCGTTCCGACTCATGGTCGGAGGCTCGGTCCGCAGGGGGGCGCCAGTACGGGGGCGGCAGTAGACGCAGGACAGATTGCATTGTTCGGTGATGGACGCCCGCAGGTAGGTGATGGGGCGACCCAGGCCGTCCTTCAGGCAATCCTTCACCCGCAGCATTTGCGGCGAATGATGTTCGCCTGATAGGGGTAGGCCGTCTGTCACCCGATGCTCCATCCCATCCAGGATCCACGATCTAACAGGCCGGATCAGATGGTTTTGCCTTTCATCACAGTGCAGAGCCAGGGAAGCGCACATTCTGCTTCTCCTTGCCCGGCCATATGGAGAGGCGTCAACCCACCAATCGTGTTGAACGATCCACGTACCCCGTGGGGTATCCCTAATGCATGGTCTCTGAAGGGAAATTGAATCAGGTCTAAGTGATTTATTTAATTAATACTAATATCAATATTTAAGATAAATTTTTACCTCCCGATGAAACCATGAATGACCCCTTGGCGGTCGGTCGGGATTCGTGACGCCCTGCATACCTAAACCTATTTTTTCCAGAATTTTCAACCGCATCAGCCACACCCCCCGATGGCGGAACTCGGCCATGACTCATTGGTTAAAGGAACTGATGTCCGAACTCCACCTGCGGAGGCAGGTACTGCTTCGGGGACTCATCTGGACCCTGGCCATTGCAGTCTTCATCGGCATCGGGGTCCACTACTCGCATCGGGAAGACCGCAATGTCGCCTTGATCCGGGCCCGGGAGAATTTCCAGAAAGAGGTGCTGATCAGCCTCCTGATCACTCAGCCCGGAGGCGGCTATGCCCTGCCGGAAAAAGCAGCTCCGACCGGTTCCACGGTGGTGGACACACCGACAGGCGGTGACCTCGCGTCAGAAGGGATGGCCTTCACCAAGGGCACCCCGGCCCACATGACACGGATCGCCCATGAACTGGGCATCGAAGGCCCCTTATTGAAAGGCCACATGACCAGTCTCAACCCGCTCCGTCCAGAAAACGGGGCGGACCCGTGGGAGCGAAAGGCCCTGCAGGAGTTCAATTCGGGCCGGAGGGAGTATTGGGAGGAGTTGACCTCGGCAGGGCAGCCTCAGCTCCGGTTCATGGGCGCGCTCATCACTCTAGAGGGCTGCCTGCGCTGCCATGCCGCCCAGGGCTACAAAGTCGGCGATATCAGAGGCGGAATCAGCTTCACCATTCCGTTGGATCCGGCTTCAAGGCTGGTGGGGCAACCTCACAACCTGGCCACGATCTCTGGCATGGGGATCGTCTGGATGATCGGCATCCTGGTGATCCTGCTCGCAGGCAAGTGGAACCTGAATCGGCGCGAGGAGCGCAGGCTTGCCGACGAAGCGCTGAGGGAGAGCGAGGAGCAGCTGAGGACCATCTTCGATGCCTCGGAAGCGGGAATCATTCAAGTGTCGCCCGATGGCACCATCCACTTTGCCAACCATCGCATGGCGGAAATGTTCGGGACCACGCTCCAGGAGTTGATCGGCACGCCCTATACAAGCCACCTTCATGCTTCTGACCTGGAGGCTGGTCGCGAACAATTGCTTCAGATCTTTGATGAGGAGCTGAAATCTCTCTATTGGGATCGCCATTACGTCCGCTTAGACGGGACCGATTTTTGGGGCCATATTTCCGGGAAACGACTGGACAATTCTGACGGCAGCCCGAAAGCGCTGGTCGCTGTGATCTCCGACATCACCGAGCGCAAGGATCACGAAAGTAGACTCGAGCATCTCGCTCACTACGACGCGTTGACAACTCTGCCCAACCGCGTGCTGCTAGCCGACCGCCTGCGCCAAGACATCGCTCAGGCCCACCGACGCAAGCAATGCCTGGCAGTGGCCTATCTCGACCTGGACAATTTCAAGCCCATCAATGACAACCATGGGCATGAGGTTGGAGACAAGTTGCTGATGACCATTGCCACCCGGATGAAGCAGGCCATGCGCGAAGGCGACACCCTCGCCCGGATTGGTGGCGACGAGTTTGTCGCCATCCTGCTCGATCTGTCGGATGTCGAGAGCAGCGTGCCGGTCCTCAACCGCCTGATAGCCGCCCTCGTCCAACCGGTGTGCATCGGTGATCTTGTGCTCCACATCTCGGCCAGCCTGGGCGTCACGTTCTATCCGCAGGAGGGAGACGTGGGCGCGGAGCAACTGCTGCGCCAGGCCGATCAGGCCATGTATCAGGCCAAGCTGGCCGGCAAGAACCGCTACCACGTCTTCGATGCCGAGTTGGACCGCAACGTCCGGGGCCATCACGAAAGCCTGGACCGGATCCGCCAGGCCCTGGCCGAGCGGGAATTCGTCGTGTACTACCAACCCAAGGTGAACATGCGCACCGGGAAGGTCATCGGTGCCGAGGCCCTGATCCGCTGGCAACATCCAGAAAGAGGCCTCCTGCTGCCGAAGGCATTCCTACCGGTGATCGAGGATCACGCCATAGCCATCGAAATTGACGAATGGGTCATCGACACCGTGCTGACCCAGGCGGTGCTCTGGCGTGAGGCTGGGTTGAATATCCCGATCAGCGCCAATGTCAGTGCCCGCCACTTGCAGCAGGCAGACTTTGTCAAGCGCCTGCGCACCCTGCTGGCGGCCCACCCGGGTTTCAGGCCAGGCGACCTCGAACTGGAGGTGCTGGAGACCAGTGCGCTGAATGACATGGTCCAAGCGGCCCAGGTCATCAAGGACTGCCGGGAGATCGGGGTGATGTTCGCCCTGGATGACTTTGGTACCGGGTACTCCTCCCTGACCTACCTGAGACAGCTGCCGGTCGCTCAGATCAAGATCGATAAGAGTTTCGTACTCGGCATGCACGACCACCCGGATGACATGGCCATTCTGGAGGGGGTTCTGGGCTTGGCCACGGCCTTCCGCCGCAAGGTCATCGCCGAGGGGGTGCAGACGAAGGAACAGGGCAAGATGCTGCTGCTGCTCGGCTGCGAACTGGGTCAGGGCTTTGGCATCGGCCACCCCATGCCGGCTCATGACCTGCCCGGCTGGTCGGCCTCCTGGCGCCCCGATGCGGCCTGGATGGATTGCCGTCCGGCCAGCCGTGATGAATTACGGCTGCTTTTCGCCAGCATCGAGTACCCGACCAAACCCTAGTCGACGCCTAGGATTTCAGATGTGGAAATTGGGGGATTGATTTCTAATTTCTAGAAATTAGAATATAGAGCATGAACACGCTGGACCCCCTCCTCAAGGAAATGGCCCAATGCCTGAAGGCGCTCGGCCATCCGGCGCGTCTGTCCATCGTGCGCCTGGTGGTGCAGGGCCCCAGGGAAGGGACGCCGGCGGGGGAGATCCAGACGCGGCTCAACATGCCCGGCTCGACCCTGAGTCACCATCTGTCCGACCTGGCGGATGCCGGTCTGCTGGTAGCCACGCGGCAGGGAACCACCATCCGATATGCGGCCGGTTTCGGCCAGCTCAAGGCCCTCACTGAATACCTCTGGCAGGACTGCTGTGGTGGCGGTGGCCGAGGTCCCCACTGTGTTTGACCCGAGGAGCACCCCCATGGAACGGATCCCCCACCCCACTCACCTGAAGGTCCAGGACGCCTACGGGCGCATCGCCAGCCTTGGTGGCGGGTGCTGTGGCCCCCAGTCCTCCTGCTGCGGCGGCGGTCGCGCCGGAGAGGTCGCCCAGGGCGTCGGCTACTCGGATGCCGAGCTGGCGACGCTTCCTGAAGGGGCCAATCTCGGATTGTCCTGCGGCAATCCCACGGCCCTGGCCGAACTGAAACCCGGGGAGATCGTGCTGGACCTGGGCAGCGGGGCGGGCCTGGATGCCTTCCTGGCGGCTCAGCGAGTGGGAGCCGAAGGCCGGGTCCACGGCGTCGACATGACTCGGGAGATGCTGGCCAAGGCCCGTCACAACGCCGCTGAGTTCCGCCGCCGCACGGGCCTGGGCAATGTGACCTTCCACCAGGGGCAGATCGAGGCCATTCCCCTGCCCGACGCCTCCGTGGACGTGGTGCTCTCCAACTGCGTGCTGAACCTGAGTCCCGACCAGCCCACGGTCTGGAAGGAGATCGCCCGCGTGCTGAAACCCGGGGGGCGGGTCTCCATCTCCGACATGGTGCTTCTGAGGCCATTGCCCCTGGCCGTCCGGGAGAGTGTCGAGGCCCTGGTGGGCTGCGTCGCCGGTGCCGCCGTTGTCGACGACCTCCGCGACATGGTGTTGGCGTCGGGTCTTGTGGACCTGGTGCTCACGCCCAAGGGGGAGGCCGTGGAAGCCATGCTCCCCGTCGATGACCCCCTGACCGACCATCTCCTGGGCCTGCTCCCGGCGGGCACCCGGGCCTCGGACTACGTCACCAGCATGATCATCTCCGCCCGCAAACCTGCCTGAGTCGAGCGATCCGCGATCTCTGAATCATTCTCTAAGGCGTCACCATCGGCACGAACCGCACCGGCAGGACGGCTTGGGTCTCCATCCCTTCCGGGTGTTTGCGCAGCAGGTAGAGTTCCTGGACGCCTCGGGTGGGACCCACGGGCACGATCATCCGGCCGCCCATTTTCAGCTGATCCACCAGGGCCCGGGGAACCCGCTCGGGCGCGCAGGTGACGATGACGGCATCGAAGGGGGCCGCCCCTGGCCATCCGAGGGTTCCGTCGCCAGTGCGGACCTTCACATTCCGGAAACCCAGCCGCTTGAGATCGGCCTGGGCGCGCCGGGCCAGGGGCTCCACGATCTCGATGCTGTACACCTCCGCCACCAGTCGCGACAGCACCGCCGCCTGGTATCCCGAGCCCGTGCCGATCTCCAGCACACGATCCGTGGGTTGCGGATCCAGCGCGGCGGTCATGAAGGCCACGATGTAGGGCTGGGAGATGGTCTGCCCGTGGCCGATGGGCAAGGGCCCGTCCTCGTAGGCCATGGAGCGCTGGGAGGCCGGCACGAATTCATGGCGGGGCACCCGGGCCATGGCCGCGAGCACCCGATCGTCCTTGACGCCGCGAGCCGCGATCTGATCCCGCACCATGCGCGTCCTGGCGGCTTCGAAGGCGGCCTCCTCCGCAGCCGTCGGCGGCGGCGCGGATTCCGGGTCAGGGCCCCCCATCGTGAGCATCAAGGCCACTCCCAGAGGCCATCGCATGGGTACGAGGATACGTCCTCCAGCGCCCTGCGCCAGTGCCTCTCTCACAACGGACGGTCAAGCGCCGGAAATGTCGAAGCGATCAAGGTTCATCACCTTGTTCCAGGCCGCCACAAAGTCGCGCACGAACGCCTGCTGTGAGTCGCTGCACGCATAGACTTCCGCAAGGGCTCGGAGCTGGGAGTTCGAACCGAAGACGAGATCCACGATGGTGCCCGTCCACTTGAGCTCGCCCGTCGCCCGATCGCGCCCCTCCAGCACACCTTCCGAGGTGGCGGACTTCTGCCACGTGGTGCGCATGTCGAGGAGATTCACGAAGAAGTCATTCGTCAACGTTTCCGGCCGCCTGGTGAAGACACCGTGTTTGGACTGGCCGACGTTCGCGTTCAGGGCACGCAGGCCGCCCATCAGAACCGTCATCTCTGGGGCGGTCAGCGTCATTAACTGGGCTTTGTCCACCAGCAGCTCTGCCGCCGATCCCTCGAGTCCCTTGCGGACGTAGTTCCGGAATCCGTCCGCGGCCGGCTCCAGCACGGTGAACGAATCCACGTCGGTCTGCTCCTGCGAGGCGTCCATGCGCCCCGGCGAGAAGGGCACCTTCACGTCGTGGCCGGCCTTTTTCGCAGCCGCCTCGACGGCTGCGCCGCCGCCCAGGACGATCAGGTCAGCCAGCGAGACCTGCTTGCCGCCAGACTGTGCGCCGTTGAAGTCCTTCTGGATCGCTTCGAGCTTCTGCAGGGCCTTGGCCAGGTCAGTCGGCTGGTTGACTTCCCAGTCCTTCTGCGGCGCCAGGCGAATGCGCGCGCCGTTCGCTCCACCGCGCTTGTCGCTACCGCGGAATGTCGCAGCAGACGCCCAGGCGGTATTGACCAGCTGGGAGATGGACAGTCCGGATGCGAGGAGCCTGGCCTTCAAGGAGGCCATGTCCTGCTCGTCGATCAATGTGTGATCCACTGCGGGAACGGGGTCCTGCCAGATCAGCGCTTCCTTCGGCACGAGCGGGCCGAGGTAGCGGGCCAGCGGGCCCATGTCGCGGTGCGTCAGCTTGAACCACGCCCGGGCGAAGGCGTCGGCGAACTGATCCGGATTCTCGTAGAAGCGCCTCGAAATCTTCTCGTAAGCAGGGTCGAACCGCAGGGAGAGATCCGTGGTCAGCATGGTCGGCGCGTGCCGCTTGGACGGGTCGTGGGCGTCCGGAATGCTACCGGCGCCCGCACCACCCTTCGGCGTCCACTGGTGCGCGCCGGCCGGACTCTTCGTCAGTTCCCATTCGTAGCCGAACAGGTTCCAGAAGAAGTTGCTGCTCCACTTCGTGGGCGTGTTGGTCCAGGTGACCTCCAGGCCGCTGCCGATCGTGTCGTCGCCCTTGCCTGTGCCAAAGGTGTTCTTCCAGCCGAGGCCCTGCTCTTCGATCTCGGCAGCCTCAGGTTCACGCCCCACATATTTGCTTGGATCCGCAGCGCCATGGGTCTTGCCGAAGGTGTGGCCGCCCGCGATGAGCGCCACCGTCTCTTCGTCGTTCATCGCCATGCGGGCGAAGGTCTCGCGGATGTCCCGCGCCGCGGCGAGCGGGTCCGGATTGCCGTTCGGCCCTTCCGGATTGACGTAGATCAGACCCATCTGCACGGCGCCAAGCGGATTTTCAAGATCCCGGTCGCCGGAGTAGCGTTTGTCGCCCAGCCAAGTGGTCTCAGCGCCCCAGTAGATATCCTCTTCCGGTTCCCAGATGTCCTTGCGCCCGCCACCAAAACCGAAGGTCTTGAACCCCATCGAATCCAGCGCGACGGTGCCGGCGAGGATCATCAGGTCGGCCCAGGAGATCTTCCGGCCGTACTTCTGTTTGATCGGCCAAAGCAGCCGGCGCGCCTTGTCGAGGTTGACGTTGTCCGGCCAGCTGTTCAGGGGGGCAAAACGCTGACTGCCGTTCCCCGCCCCGCCGCGGCCATCGCCGATGCGGTACGTGCCGGCGCTGTGCCATGCCATGCGAATGAACAAAGGTCCGTAGTGGCCAAAGTCCGCGGGCCACCAGTCCTGCGAATCCGTCATCAAGGCATGGAGGTCCTTGATGACGGCATCCAGGTCAAGGCTCTTGAACTCCTCGGCGTAGTTGAACGCCTCGCCCATGGGGTCGGACTTGGAGGAGTGCTGGTGCAGGATGTTCAGCTTCAGTTGATGGGGCCACCAGTCTGCATTCGAGGGGGCTCCAGCCACTGCGTTTGTGTGAGCGTCGCCCGAAAATGGGCATCTTGCTTCAGTCGACATGGTTCTCCCCTTTTGGCTGTCTGTAACCTAGCACTCGGCCGAATGTAGGGTTTGATAGTGATCGATCAACTCATTTTTATTCCTGATCCTCGGGCAGGAACCGCCTGAAGGGGCCAAGTTGTCTGCGGCCCTCAGGTGGTGGGTCTCCGATGATAGGTCTTGTCATGAGTTCTTAGTGCAGCCTTTCAGCCCAATGTGAGCTCTATGAAGCCAGCCATGCCGCCGGTCCAGGTCCTCAGCCGCCAGGCGGCGATCAGGGCTTTCGCCTTGGCTGCCCCGGGGAAGGACGGGCTGAAGACGACTGACATCACTTGGCCTGAGCCATCCACCTTCAATGCCAGCGTCGTGCCCGAGGGCAGCCCCGACAGCGCGGCGACCAGGGCGGGATCCATGAGGCGCGCCTCCAACTCGCGGTGAAGGGAAGCGGGATCCGAGGTGCCGGTGATGCCGGAGAAGGCCAGGATGCGGAGACCTGAGGCACCGGAGTTGCCCGAGAAGGAGGAGCTGGGATGACCCGGAGCGGCTTTTGCCTTCTCCCGCTGTTCCGCCTTATCCTGCGCCGCGACTTCGGCCATCGCATAGGATGGAGCACTTCCCTTCATCATCATGGGCGGGGCGGGGGCTGCGGAGTAAGCCAGGGTCTGCCGGTTCATGCCACCCACGGCCGCATCGGGAACGCCCTCGGGCATGGGCAGGGGCTGGGTGACCGTGGTAGAGGGATCCCCGGCGTTCCGCACCTGGGTATCCACGGCCACGAAGGAGGTGTAAGCGGTCAGCAGATGATAGGCAAGGCCCAATCTGGTGACCTCGGCCTTGCGATCCGAGTCCGGGCCGAACTGATCGTAGTCCGACAGCATCTGGATGCGCTGGCGGGCCCAGAGCTGGCGCAGGGCGCCGTGATCCCGGTCCTTCACCTTCCCCACCTCGAAGGTCTGGCTCCAGGGCCCGGCGCCGCTTATGCCGGACAGGGTGACCGTGCCCCTGGCCTCGCCCGTCCACTTGCCCAGGCAGACGACGGGACGGTCCGCCAGCACATCGGGCAGTTGCATGGGCTCGAGGTCCTGGATGTGGAACCCGTTGGTGGTGAGCTTGAGGTTGGTGAGCACCGGCGACGACACGTAGGCCCGGAACCGCTCGGCCTCGGCCGCGGCCTGCTCGGGCCGGGTGATGACGAAGGCTTCTCCCTGCCCGGCATGGGCCATGCCTTCGATGAGGTGGCGGTTCACGGAAGAGCCGATGCCGAAGGCGAACAGGTTCGCGGAGCCCAGGTTCTTCCGGATGATGTCGAAGACCTGGCCGTCGGCGCTGATGTAACCGTCGGTGGAGACCACGAAGGTGCGCGAGATACCGGGCACCCGCGGCAGGCCCAGGGCCCGACGCATGGCGCTGCCCAGTTCCGTGCCGCCGCCGCCGTTCTGGGCCCGCACGAAGGCCAGGGCCGCCTGGGCGTTCTCGGAGGTGGCGTGCTGCGAGGCAGGCGACCAGAGCGCCGAGCTGCCCTCGAAGACCATCACGTTGAAGAGATCCTGGGGCCGCAGGCTCTGGATCATCGACCGCATGAGCACCTTCGACACCTCGATGGGGAAGCCCATCTGGCTGCCCGATACGTCCATGATGAAGACGTATTCCCGGGGCGGCAGATCCTTGGGCGTCACCCGCTTGGGCGGCTGGGCCAGGAACAGGAACGTGTTTTCTTCCCTGCCCTGATCCAGCAGCAGCCCCGATTGCACGGCGCCGCCCGCCAGCTGGTACTTCACGATGACGTCGCGGTTGCCCCCCTGGGCTTCGGTGGGATCCAGGCGCAGCGTGGCCTCGGCCTTGCCGTCGTAGGCGATGGAGGTCTTGTGGGTGTCGCAGCTCATGCGCTGGATGGGCAGGCCCGCCGACAGCTTCACTTCCAGCTCGAAGGTGGTGGCCGGCTTCTCGCCCGCGTGGGTGTAGGGATTGGCCACCCAGAGCTCGCCGGTGCTGGACTCGGTGCCCGCCCTGCCGGCGTAGCGCGGGCCCACCACCGTGGGATAGACGAAGGCGTAGGTGCCCTCCGTGGGCACCAGCAATTCCGTGTAGGACAGCTCCACCCGGATCTCATCGCCCGGCAGGATGTTCGCCACGTTCATCTGGAAGACGTTGGGGCGGTGCTGTTCCAGCAACGAAGCGCTGCGCCCCTCTGCCTTCGCCTGTTCGTACTCCGCCCGGGCCTGGCCTCGCTCCTTAATCTGGGCCTTCAGCACCCGCTCGCCGATGGTCATGGTCATGCCGTAGACCGCGGAGCGCGTGGAGCCCGGGAACACGTAGATGGCCTCCAGGGGCTTCGTGCCCGTGTTGCGGTAGACCTGGGTCACCTTCACGTCGGCGATGACGCCCGCGATGGCCACCTTGGCCGAGGTGGACTTCAGGGGCAGCTGGTCCAGGGCGCTGTCTCCGCCCTTCACGAAGAAATAGGGGGAGAGCGTCGTGTCCGCCTCGCCGCCCTCGGCGGGCGGGCTCTGGCGGACGGGCAGCGGCCGACTGCGGGTCTGGGCATCCCCCTGGATCGAGGCGACGAGCCCGGCGCAACAGGTGAACAGAACGGTGGTGGAGCGGCGCAGCAACATGGTCTTCTCCCGGATGACCCGCGCCGGCATGGCGCGGTTCAGGAGGGAATGACGCGAGAGGCAGGATCCTTTCACGTCATCGAAAAAGGAAACACCCGGGGAAAAGAAATTGATAAGCGGAGGGAAGCGGAATTGCGGAGGAAAGCAGAGAAGGAAGGAGATTCAGGCCTTGAATGGCTTTTCTCCGCTCTCCTCAGCCCCTCTGCTTTCCTCCGCTTTCCTAATGCCTTGTTGCCGGGTGGATCCGCACCCTATAGCCATTCACGGGTCCCGTTTCCGGCAGCTTAGCCGGATCGGCCACGGGAGCATTCAGCACGTAGAGATCCAGGACATCGCCTTCGGCCAACCTCACCTTTCCCTGCCACCGGGTAGCCCCGTCCTTCAGTCCATCCACCATGAAGAGCTTCGTCACTTCGACGCCGGTGGCCGGGCGTTTGAGAAGCAAGGCTTGGGTCCCCGGTGGTGCCATCACCGTGACCTGAGTGCTTCCATCGGAAAGCGTGTCCAGGGTCCAGGTGGGTATGGCCAACGCCCCCCCCAGGTTCGTCCCATCCCGCCGGGAGGCCACCGCCTTTGGGACTGCGGGGGTCGGAACAACCGATCCGGTGGCCTCCATCAACGCCCCGACGGAACGCGGTGCTTCGGCCTTCTTGGCCATCCTGTCCTCGGCTTCCGCCTGGCGGGAGGCCGCCTGAACGTTCATCCGGGCTGCGTCCTCCCTGGCAAGGACAGGGGCCCCTGCGGTGGCCGCCGGGGGGGCCAACGGCTTCGGCGCGGGGGCCGGGGGGGGGGTTGCCTCCACCACGGGGGATGGCTGGGCGGTTTCCTTTCGTGGGGCGGCAGGGGCCTTCAGTTTGGCCTGGGCTTGGGTGGCCTGGGGCGCAGTGGGAACAGCGGGAGCCTCGGCTGGCAGGGGCTTGGCGAGCTCCTGCAGCGATGGCGGGGCCTTCTCGGGACTGCGCAGGTAGGCCAGGCCCGCGGTGGCGGCCACGATCAGGCCCGCCGCGGCGCCCAGCAGGCCGGGGCGGCGCCAGAAGGGAGCGACTTTCGGAGGACCGGCCTGGGCGAGCGCCTCCATCAGTTGGGCCTTGGCCCCGGGGCCCGCCAGCAGCTCCCGCAACGCCTCCTCGTCCATCAGCGCATCAAACAGTTCCTGCCGCTCCAGGGCCGCGGCAAACAGCCTCTGGCGCTCCGCCTCGGAGAGGGTCCCCGTGGCGTAACCACCCAAGAGCTTGGCGGCCTCCGTCGGTTTCACGGCGCCCCCCTTCCGGCCGATCCTTCCCAGCTCCCGCCCAGGGCTTCGAGCAGCTGCTTCCGGCAGCGATGGTCCCAGGTGTAGATGGTGTTGAGACTGGCCGCACCCATAAGTGCCTGGATCTCGGGGAAGCTGCGGCCCTGCAGCTTGAGGCGGAACAGCTCCCGGCAGCGCTCGCCCATGCGCGCGATGCCACCCATGAGCTTCGCCAGCAGTTCCTTGCGCTCCAGGACCGTGGCGGGATCCGGCGCGTCCGAAACCGGCGGGAAGACATCCACGTCCACCGCGTCGTACTCGCCCCGGCGGAAGGCCTTGCGGCGGTGGGCCGCCAGCTTGAACCGCAGGATCTGGAACGCCAACGGCATCAGATCCTCCACCCGGTCCAGATGCCCGTACTTCTCATGGATCAGCACCAGCACCTCCTGCGCCAGGTCCTCCGCATGGGCGCCTGCAGAACGGGATGCCGCGAAGGCCACGATCCTTTCACGCAGTCGGGCCAGGATCTCGGCGCGGCCCGCCACGGCCAGCTCTTCCCGCAGGGGGATCGGCAGCGCGGAAGTCGTTGGGAGGTCGGGGTTCATGGTACTAGGGGGTGATTTCCATCCTGACATCGAATGGCGGCCTGGCTCACGCGATAGACTGGGGCATGTCCGAACGCCTGATCCTGCTCACCAACGACGATGGCCTCTGGGCCCCGGGGCTGGCGACCCTGGCCCGGGCCGCGGCCCCCTTCGGCCGCGTGGTGACCGTGGCCCCCGACCGCAACCGCTCGGCCATCTCCTCGGCCCTGAGCCTGCACAACATCCTGCGGTTGACCGAGCTGGGCCCGGATCGCTACGCCTGCGATGGCACGCCCGTGGACTGCGTGCTGCTGGGGGTCTGCGAATTGCTGGAGCGCCGCCCCGACTGGGTGCTCTCGGGCATCAACCACGGCTTCAACCTGGGCGAGGACGTGTTCTATTCCGGCACGGTGGGCGCCGCCTTCGAGGGGCGGCTCCAGGGCTCGCGGGCCGCGGCCTTCTCCATGCATCCGGGCGGCTCCATGGAGCAGGCCGAGCCCTGGATCACCCGGTTCCTGGAGCGCTGGGAGTCCATGGAACTGCCGGCCAACCGCATCTGGAACGTGAACTTCCCCAAGGGCGAGCCCAAGGGCTTCCACCTCACGGGCCAGGACAGCCGCGCCTACCACGACCTGGTGGAGCGCCGCATGGATCCCCGCAACACCGCCTACTTCTGGATCGGCGGCGACGCCGGCCCCACCTATGCCAAGGCCCCCGGCAGCGACGCCGAAGCAGTCTTCCACGGCTTCGCCAGCGTGACGCCCCTGCGCCTCGACCTGGGTTGTCCCGAGACCCTGGCGCGGCAGGCCGACTTCGACGCGACTTTTAACCGGTAGTTTTATGCTCATATTTTTCCGGGTCCACGGGGACGTCCAAGGGGTGGGCTACCGCCGGTATGTGGCGCGGGAGGCCCAGGCCCTGGACCTGGCCGGCTGGGTGCGGAACGAACCCGACGGCACCGTGTACGGGGAGGCCGAGGGACCCGAAAGCGTCCTCGAAGTCTTCCAGGCGAGGTTGGCCGAGGGTCCGCCCTTCGCCTCCGTCTCACGGCTGGACTGGAGACCTCCAGATATGCGATCCTCCCTTCCCCATCCATTCGAGATTCGCAGGTAGCCATGGCCCCCATCTCATCCCTCAGCTCCTTCGTCCGCGATGTCCCGGACTTTCCGAAGGCGGGGATTCTCTTCCGCGACATCACCCCCCTGCTGGCAAACGCCGAGGCCTTCAGCGAGGCCGTGGCCGCCATGGCCGAGCCGGTGCTCACCCTCCAGCCCACCCATGTGCTGGGTCTGGAATCCCGCGGCTTCATCTTCGGCAGCGCCCTGGCCCAGAAGCTGGGCGTGGGCTTCGTGCCCGCCCGCAAGCCCGGCAAGCTGCCCATGGCCACCTTCGATGAGCCCTATGGGCTGGAATACGGCTCGGACGCCCTGGAGATCCACGCGGATGCCTTCAAGCCGGGGGACCGGGTCCTCATCGTGGACGACGTCATGGCCACGGGCGGCACCGCCGCCGCCGCCCAGCGGCTGGTGCAGCGCACCGGCGCCCAGGCCGTGGCCCTCACGGTCTTCATCGAGCTGACCTCTCTCCCGGGCCGGGAGAAGGTGGAAGGCCTGCCCGTCTTTAGCGTGCTCCGCTACTGAGGAATCGCCAGGCCCATCTCAGCCAGGCTGGCGCGAATGCCGGCCCCTGGATCCGCATACCAGGGCGTCCACCCCAACTCCCCCGTTCGGCGACTCGTGACGCGGCGGGATTCCCGCAGGAAGGACAGCAGCCCCGGGCTCAGGACCTCCTGGGCCTCGACCCAGGGGATCTGGGGCGGCGCGGGAAGTCCGGCCAGGCTCGCCACGCGGGCCGTGAAGGCCGCCATGCTCTCTGGCAGGCCATCGGTGAGGTTGAACACGCCCGCCACGGGCCGTTCCAGAGCCGCCAGGCAGGCGCTCACCAGATCGTCCACATGGATCCGGTTGCCGGGACCCGAGTCCTCGGCCCGCAGCACGGGTTCACCGCATCGCAAGCGATCCAGGGGCAGGCGGTGGGGGCCGTAGATGGCGGGTACCCGGAACACCACGCAGCGCATGGCCCGGTCCAGGCACCACCGGGTCACGCGCCGCTCGGCGTCCAGCCGCCTCCGGGAGCGGTCGTCCCGGGGCGCCGTGGGACTGTCCTCGTCCACCGGAGCCCCGCCCGTGTCGCCGTATACGCCCGTGGTGCTGATGTACACGAAGGCTTCGGGGCGGGCGGATCCCAGCGCCCCCAGGAACCGTGCAAGCCGGAGGTCCTCCGTTCCCGCTCCCGAGGGAGGCGCGAGATAGACCAGCGTGCTCAGGTCTGAGGGCGGGTGCCACGGCCCGGCGAGCGCCGCCTGGTCGAAGTCCATGGCGAGGGCGGGAATGCCCTGGCGGGTGAGGTCCTCCGCGCTGGCAGTTCGGCGGACCAGGGCCAGCACCGGGCCTTCGCTCAACCGGCGCCGGGCCAAGCGCACCCCTGTGTACCCGCACCCTGCGATGAGGCAGGTTCCGCTGCGGTCCGAGGGGGCCTTCTCCATCCGGCCAGCATACGCCCCGGCATGAGAGGCTGTTTAGGCCCGGCACCCTAAGGGAGGACCCGTGTCCCCGCTCGTCAAGATCGTCCTGCTCGCCTGGCTCGTGCTGGGTCCCTTGGGGATCTGGCTGCGCCGGTATCGCCGCCGCAGCCGGGTTTGATCAGGCCTTTCCCGCCCTCCTCGGGAGCACCAGGCTGAACCGGCTGCCCGAGGCCAGGGCCTCGTAGCGGGCTTCGCCGCCATGATCCTGGGCGATGCGGCGGGCGATGGCGAGGCCGAGGCCGGTGCCCTTCCGTTTCGTGGAGAAGTAGGGCTCGAAGAGCCGCTCCCGGTCCACGTCCGGCACACCCACTCCGTCATCCGCCACATCGTACCGGAGGGCCTCGCCCTCCACGGACAGGGACAACTGGATCGCGCCCTTGCCTTCGACCGCGGCCACCGCGTTGTCCACGTAATTGATGAGGGCCGCCTTCACCAGGTCGTCATCCCACAGGGCGGACACTGGCTCCTCGGGCAGGCGGACATCCCATCGGATTTCGGGGTAGTTCGGCCCATAGAGCGCGGCCACCTGCCGCAACAGGTCCGTCGGATCGCAGGGCGAGAACTGCGGGACGGGCAGGCGCGCGAAGCGGCTGAAGCTGTCCACCAGCCGCGACAGGCTGGACACTTCCGCGAGGATGGTCTCGGCGCCTTCCTGGATGGCGGCAGGATCAAGGCGGCCTTCGCGGTTGCGGCGCAACAGGCGCTGGGCCGTGAGCTGGATGGGCGTCAGCGGATTCTTCACCTCGTGGGCCATGCGCCGCGCCACCTCCTGCCAGGCGGCCCGCTTCTCCGCCTTGGCCAGCAGCGAGAGATCCTCCAGCACCGCCAGCACGCCGCCGCCCTGGATCGGTTCGAGGATGGCGCGCACGGGCCGTCCCTCCCCTTCGCCACCCAGCCGCATCTCCTCCTGGACGCCCCGCCTGGATTCCCGCACCGCGGCCAGCAGTTCGGGCAGCCGCCCCATGCGGGGCAGCGCGGCCAGCGTCTCCCACCGGGCTTCGGTGGGATCGGAGTCTTCCAGGCCCAGCCAGGCTCGCGCGGCGGCGTTGAAGGTGCGCAGCTCGCCATCCGCCCGCCAGCTCATCACCCCCACGGGCAGGGCCGCCAGCAGCTGATCCAGGTAGGCTCGCTGCTGCTCGATGCGGCTGGCCTGCGTCTCGATGGCCGCCCGGTTGGTCTTCAGGTCGCGGGTCATGACGTTGAAGGTGCGGGCCAGGAAGGCCAGCTCATCCTCGCCCATCACGGGCAACTCCACATCCAGGTCGCCGCTGCCCACGCGCTGGGCGGCCTTGGCGAGGGCGCGGATGGGTTCGCTCAAGGATTTCGCCAGGGCCAGGCCCGACCACACGGCGAAGAAGAGGGTGAGCAGGGTCAGGAAGAGAAAGGTGCTCTGGGGCAGCGTCTGGAGGGTGTCCTTGGCGGCCCGGATCTGCTGGCTCTCCCGGAACCGCTGTTCCAACGCCAGCACCCGGTCCAGCTTCTCCCGGGGCATGAAGACGCCCACGGCCCAGGCGCCATCCCCCCGGGGCACTATGCGGAGCATCCAGAGGCCTTCCCGGGACTCCTGGGTGCTTTCCCCGCTCAAGGCCACCAGCACCGGCGGCGGACAATCCGGCCCGAGGTCGAGGGCCCTCACCCCCGCTTCCGCACCTTTTCCGAGGAAGGCCACCAGGTCCAGACCCGAGGCGGCCCGGATGACCTGCGGCTCCGCCGAGGCCGAGGCCAGCAGCCGGCCCGCGCCGAAGTCCAGCCGGGCCCGGGCGGCGGCGCGCAGATCCTCGGCCATCTTCCCGCCGTCGCGGATGGCCACTTCGGTCTCGGGGCTGAACCAGCGTTCCACATTCTTGTTGATGAAGTTCCGGCCCACCATGAAGAGGATGAGGCTCGGCACGATGCCCACGATGAACAGCGTGAGCACCATGCGGGTGCGCAGCCGGGAGCCCAGGATGCCGCTCTTGCGCTCGAAGTAGAGCTTGGCCACGCTGCGGGCCACGATGAAGAGCAGGGTGCCGATGGCCAGCACGTTGGCCAGGCCCAGGGCGAGGAGGGCCCAGCGCGAGGGCGCGTCCAGTCCGCCCCCGGCGATGCGGTTGCCCACGGCCTTGTAGGCCAGGATGGTCATGAGGATCAGCACGGCCAGGCCCACCGCCACGTAGAGGCGCGTCAGCTCGGGGTGGCGCTTGGGCTGGGGACTGATTGGCATCTCCAGCAGGCTATCCTGGAACCTTGCGGAAAGGCAGGCGGAAGCGAATGGTGACGGACGATGCGGAGGCGGTGCGGCGGAACCTTCTGACGGGATTCATTCCCGGCAGCGGCCTCCCCATCTTCGATCCGCCCCCGCCCGACGAGGCCTGGGACGCCGTGGAGGCCGAAGGGACGGCCTACCCGCGCCTGTCGCTGGAGTTCTGGACTTCGAAGCAACGGCAGGCGTCGAATCTCCACGAGATTTCCTACCGCGCCTGCTACAAGCCCCAGCTGCCGCGCCACTTCATCGAGCGCCTGACGCGGCCCAGGGAGCGGGTCTACGACCCCTTCAGCGGTCGCGGCACCACGGCCATCGAAGCGGCCCTCCTGGGCCGCCGGGTGGCGGCCAACGACGTGAACCCCCTGTCGAAGATGCTGGCCGAGCCCCGCCTGACGCCACCGGATTCCATTGCTGTGGCCCAGCGGCTAAAGGAAATCCCCCTCAGGGGGACCTCCGATGCCCTGGACCTCGGCATGTTCTTTCATCCGGATACGGAAGCCGAGATCCGTGGCCTCCGCGACTGGTTCCTGGGCCGACAAGCTTCGGGCGGACTGGATGACCTCGACACCTGGATCCGCATGGTGGCCACCAACCGGCTCACGGGCCACAGCCCCGGGTTCTTCTCGGTCTATACCCTGCCCCCCAACCAGGCGCTCACGGCCGAAAAACAACGGTCGATCAACGCCCAGCGGGAGCAGGTACCCACCTATCGCGATACCCACGCGCTGATCCTGAAGAAGACGAAGCAGCTGCTGTCCGGCTTGGGGGCCATCCAGCGGCAGAACCTGTCCCTCGCGGCCCAGGATGCCCGCTTCCTCACGGGCGACGCGCGCGAGACCACCATGCTGCTCGAGGGCTGCATGGCCCTCACGGTCACCTCGCCCCCCTTCCTCGACGTGGTGGACTACACCGGCGACAATTGGCTGCGCTGCTGGTTCACGGGCCTCGACGCCGAGGCCATCGGGCGCGGCATCAGCACGCCCCGCACGGTGGTGGCCTGGTCCGAGACGATGGGGACCGTCTTCGAAGAGCTCTACCGCCTCACGCAGCGGGGCGGCTTCGTGGCCTTCGAGGTGGGCGAAATCCGACGGGGAAAAGTGAAACTCGATGAAGTCGTGCTCCCCCTGGGCCTGCGGGCCGGCTTCAAGGCCCACGGCGTCCTCGTGAACAGCCAGACCTTCACCAAGACCGCCCACATCTGGGGCGTGGGCAACAACGACAAGGGCACCAACAGCAATCGCATCGTGCTGTTCGAAAAGGGCTAGCCACGCTGGTAGAGGGCCGCGTCTTCGCCGTCCGGGTAGTAGCCGGGCCGCAGGCCGCAGGGCTTCCAGCCGCAGGCGCGGTAGAGCTGGATGGCGGCTTGGTTGGACACCCGCACTTCCAGATAGAGATGGGTGAGTCCCTCCGCCTCCAGGTCGCGCTGGCAGGCCTCCAGGAGGAGGCGGCCCAGGCTCTGGCCCCGATGGGCCGGGTCCACGGCGATACGCAGCAGCTCCGCCTCCCCCGCCGCCGGGATGCAGGCCCAGCGGGCGAAGGCCACCTCGGGGAGCAGCCACAGGGCCTCGTGCTCGGCCGGGGCCTTCCAGGCCACCCCGAAGGCCGTGCGATCCAGGCGCACCACCCATTCGGGCAACGGCTCCCCAGCCCCCAGCCGCTGAATCTTGCTCTCCGGCTTCCAGTCTCCCCTGTGGAACGCATGCGTTTCCCGGGATCTATGGTCTCCCTCCGGCCTGCCCGTCATCGGGCCACGCCCTTGCGCAGGGCCTCCGACAGATGGGCCGCCGCCAGGGGAGAGTTCACCGCCGCGTCCGTCTCCCGCAGGTAGAAGGGCACCAGGGGCGCTTCCGGGGGGCACTGGGACACGCGCCGGGCCAGGGCCACCAGGCCCGCCAGGGTGGCCGCGCCTTCGTCCTCTAGCCTGATGCGATGGGCGGGCAGCAGGGCCTCGACCTTGGCCGCGAAGGCCTCCGGAGCCCACCAGGCTTCCCCGCTCACGCGCTCAGGCAGCGCCGTGAGGAGATGCTTTGCCGCGGGTTCCGCAGGGCCCTCCTCCCAGCGCTGGTGGAAGGCCTCGTTGCGCTGGCCGTCCAGCAGGACCCAGAAGGGGCCCCTCACGCCTGCCTGGCGCAGGGCCTCGGCCCGCAGTTCGAAGGCGGAAAAGCCCCAGGTGGGCAGGCCCGCGAGGCCGAAGCCCTCCGCCGTGGCCACGCCGATGCGCAGGCTGGTGAAGCCCCCGGGCCCCAGGCAGGCCGCCACGCCGGACAGCTCCTTCGGGGCCGCCCCGGCCTCGGCCATCAGGTCGTTCAGGGTGGGGAGGAGCCGTTCGCTGTGCCCCCGCCCCACGCCGGACAGCACCCGCCGGGCCCACACCCGGTCCCCCTGGATCAGGGCCAGGTGCAGGATCTCCGTGGTGGTGTCGAGGGCCAGCAGCATGGGGCCAGTGTATCGGGGCGTTGGTCCTAGGCCGCGACCCCTCTGGCGCGCAGGTAATCCCCGAACTCACGGTCCTGGCCCAGGATGTGTTCCACCAGCCAGGACTCCAGGAATTCCACCAGGGCCTCGGTAGGCGCCACCCGTCCGGCGCGAAAATCAACGATGAAGTCGCACACCTTCAGGACCAGGGTCGCGTGGGCCGCGAAATGGGCCGCGGCGCCCGGGTAGCCGTACTGGATCATCAGCGCCTCTTCCGTCTTGAAGTGGCTGACCGTGTAATCCCGGAGGAAATTCAGGACAGTGGCCAGCTCCGCCTTGTCCTTCCCCAGGTCCATGGCCAAATGCAACCGGTTCAGGGCCGCAACCAATTCCCGGTGGTCCTCATCGATCTTGGCGAAGCCCACCTCCAAAGCTGGGGTCCATTTCATGTAGTCCATGCGGCTGCTCCTGAGATCTTGCACATCAACGGCGCGGTCCACCATTGAAGACGCCCTTGTATCGGGCCGACTCCCAGCCGCCATGAATTTGCGGACCCGCCCTGGGCCGAGCGATCAGGGGCCCGGCTGCCCGTGGATCCGAAGCCTGGGCCGCCGAGCCCTGGGGAGGCGGCCCCTTCGCGAGGGCCGTACGTGAAAAAGCGGCCCCTCGGGCCGCTTTTAACTTGGAAAGGAGGATCTAGCAGGCCTTGAGGACCTTGCCCGCCTGGATGCAGGAGGTGCAGACGCGCATGCGCCTGGGGACGCCACCCACGAGGGCCCGCACGCGCTGGATGTTCGGATTCCACCGGCGCTTGGTGATGTTGTTGGAATGGGAGACGTTATTCCCGAACTGGGGCTTCTTGCCGCAAATTTCGCACTGACGGGACATGGGAACCTCACGAACCAAAGGTGAAAACAACCAAGAGAACCAGTTTAGCCAAGCAGGGGCATTACGCAAGGGGAAAGGGTCTGCGCGCCTCAGGGGGGACCGCCCGGCCGCCTCTTCGGCGGCCTCTGCTTCCCCCCTGGCCCCCGCAGTGGCGGCGAGCCAAGTTCGCCTCCCCTGCCCACTCCTCGCTTGCAGGGCGGGGCATCACCTGTCCAGGATGGGAGGCATCCCCCCTGGAACCGCCGTGGACCTCCGCCTCTGGGCCCTCGCCTTCACCGTGCTGGACTGGACCGAGCGCCAGAAGGCCGAGTGCTGGGCAGCCCTCCAGGCGGACGCGCAGCCGAACCTGGCCCCGGAGCAGGCCGAGGCCCTGGCCCGCCTGGAGGCCGACCTGCCCCGCCGCCAGCAGGAGGCCCAGGCCCTCAACGGCCGCCTGCTGCTGCCGGGCGATCCCGGGGTGGACGACCTGCTGGCACCGCTGCCCTACCCCGTGGCCCTGTGGGTGCGGGGGACCCTGCCCCCGGCCAAGGGCCCCCGGCTCGCCATCGTGGGCAGCCGCCAGGCCAGCCCTCAGGGCAAGGCCCGCACCCGGGCCTGGGCGAAGGCCCTCACGGAGGCTGGCGTGGCCGTGATCTCGGGCCTGGCCCGGGGCATCGACGGCGCGGCCCACGCGGGCGCCCTGGAAGCGGGCCCCACCTGGGGCGTCATGGGGTCGGGCCTGGAGCACCCCTATCCGCCCGAACACCAGCCCCTCATGGACCGCATCGTGGCCGCCGGCGGGGGCGTGATCACGCCCTTCCCCCCCGAGGCCCTGCCCCTCAAATGGCACTTCCCCCGGCGCAACTGGCTGCTGGCGGCCTGGTCGGATGGCGTGCTGGTCACCGAGGCGCGGCTGAAGTCCGGTTCCCTGGTCACGGCTCGCCTCGCCCTGGACCTGGGCAAGGAGCTTTGGGTCTGCCCCGGCGCCCCGGAAGATTCTTCTGCCGAAGGGCCTAATGCATTGCTAAGAGAAGGCGCCGCACGAATTTGCCTTTCCCCGAACGACCTTATAGAGGACCTTGGCCTCGCACGGACCCCTTGACAAACCTCTGCCCCTAGGTTCCATCCTTAGGGGCCGTTCAGGGCAGACAGCGTTCTTCTGGCAGCCCTGTTACGGCGCCTTATGCCGCCCCTCCCTTCGAGCCGAAAAAGTTGTTCTGAGAAGGCGGCTTAGCCCCCGGGGGTAGTGTCCAGTGACCAAGCAGCCGAACCACGGCGAGACGAGTGCGGCAATTCCAGCTGAGCCTGCGAAGGGTCAGAAGCTTGTGATCGTCGAAAGCCCCTCCAAGGCGAAAACCATCACCAAGTACCTGGGCAAGGGCTACAAGGTCATGGCCTCCGTGGGCCACATCCGGGATCTGCCCCGCAAGCTGGGCGTGGACATCGAGAACGGCTTCCAGGAGGAATACGAGATCAGCCCGGCCAAGGAGAAGGTGGTCAAGGAACTGCGGGCCGCCGCCAAGTCCGCCTCCGCCCTGGTGCTGGCCACGGACCCGGACCGCGAGGGGGAGGCCATCAGCTGGCACCTGCTGGAGGCCATCAAGCCCCCCAAGAGCCTGCCGGTGAGCCGGGTCCTCTTCAACGAAATCACGGCCTCGGGCATCCAGAAGGCCATGGCCGCGCCCACGGTCATCAATAAGAAGCTCGTGGATGCCCAGCGGGCCCGCCGCGTGCTGGACCGGCTGGTGGGCTACAAGGTCAGCCAGGTGCTCTGGGACAAGGTGCGCCGCGGCCTTAGCGCGGGCCGCGTGCAGAGCGTGGCCGTGCGCATCATCGTGGACCGGGAGCGGGAGATCCTGGCCTTCAACCCCGTCGAGTACTGGGTGCTGAAGGGCAAGTTCGCCGCCAAACTGCCGCCCACCTTCTGGATGAAGCTCGTGAAGCTGGGCGGCCAGCCCCTCCAGCTGGGCAACAAGGAGACCAAGCGCCGCGTGTCCGACGCCAAGCAGGCCCAGGATCTCAAGGCCAAGCTGGAGAAGGCGGACTACACGGTCACGGGCCTGGAGACCAAGGAGAAGCGGCGCAACCCCGCCGCGCCCTTCACCACGGCCAAGCTGCAGCAGGAGTCGGCCCAGAAGCTGAAGATGAGCGTGAGCCGCACCATGCAGAACGCCCAGCGGTTGTACGAGGGCGCGGACTTCGGCGAGGGGCCCGTGGGCCTCATCACCTACATGCGCACGGATTCGCCCCGCCTGGCCCCCGAGGCCGTGGAGGCCACCCGTGCCTTCATCGCGAAGAAGTACGGGAAGGAGTTCCTGCCCGACAAGGCCCGCATCTACTTGGGCAAGGCCGGGGCCCAGGACGCCCACGAGGCCATCCGCCCCACGGACATCACGCGGACGCCCGAATCGCTGCGGGGGCACCTCGAGCCCGATCAGTTCCGGCTCTACGCCCTCATCTGGCGGCGCACCATGGCCTGCCAAATGGAGGCCGCCTGCTTCGACGAAACGGTGGTCCAGACCGAAGCCCTGGCGGGCAAGGACGCGGCCCTGTTTGAAGCCAAGGGCGAGATCGAGCGCTTCGCGGGCTGGCTGGCGGTCTACCGCACGGACAAGACTGAGGTGGACGCCGAGGCCATCACCGACGCCGCCAAGCTGCCGGACGAGGAGGACGAGGACGAGGAGCTGCTCCCGGCCCTGAAGCTGGGCGAGGCGCTCAAGCTCGAGAAGCTGGACGCGGACCAGCAGTTCACCAAGCCCCCGGCCCGCTTCAACGAAGCCACCCTGGTGAAGGAGCTGGAAGAGGACGGCATCGGCCGGCCCTCCACCTACGCCAGCATCATCAGCACCATCCTGGACCGGGACTACGTGAAGAAGCACGAGGGCCGCTTCAAGCCCACGGACTTGGGCATGACGGTGACCGACCTGCTGTTGCAGGGCTTCCACGACCTGCTGAATCCGAAATACACCTCGGGCATGGAGGCCAACCTCGACCGCATCGAGGAGGGCAAGCTCACCTTCAAGAAGGCCATGACGGACTTCTACGGCCCCTTCGAGCAGTCCCTGGCCGCCGCGGGCACGGACATGCAGAACCTGAAGATCGGCGTGCCCACGGGCGAGAAGTGCCCCAAGTGCGGCGACCGGAAGAAGCACCCGGGCACCCTGCTCAAGCGCATCGGCCGCAACGGGCTGTTTGTGGGCTGCACCAACTACAGCGCCGAAAAAGAAGCGGACAAGTGCGACTACACGGCGGACCTGGAAAAGATGGAGGAGCCCGGCGACGCGCCGGAGTGCCCGCTCTGCGGCACCACGCCCATGAACCTGCGCAAGGGCCAGTGGGGCCCCTTCTGGGCCTGCCCCAACTACCCGAAGTGCAAGGGCATCGTGAAGGCCGATCCCAAGGGCATCCCCGTGCCCCCGGACGAGCCCACGGGGGAGATCTGTCCCAATTGTGGCAAGGGCTTCGTGAAGCGGCAGGGCCGCTACGGCGAGTTCGTCTGCTGCATCGACTACCCCACCTGCAAGACGGTGAAGAAGGAGATCCTGGGCGTGCCCTGCCCCAAGTGCGGCGGCGGCCTCAGCCCCCGCAAGACGCGCTTCGGCAAGGTCTTCTACGGCTGCACCAACTACCCCAAGTGCGACTTCACCGCCTGGGACAAGCCCGTCCCCGTCACCTGCCCCGCCTGCAAGAACCCCATCATGGGCGAAAAGACCAAGAAGCCCCGAGGCAAAGACCCCATCCAAGTCCTCATCTGCCCCAAGTGCGGGCATGAAGAGCCGATGGGCTGAGCCCCTGGCGGGTCGCGGAGTGGGCTGCGGGGCAGCCCACGAAACGGGGACCCGCCTTGGTTCAGTACCTAGCGGGTCGAGAATCGCACCCCAATGATGGATACACTCCCCTTTTTCGGCTTGCAGATTCAGGGAATGAGCCTGAAATCATAGAGATGTTTATACCCATCCGGAATTACGCGACCTGCCCTCAAGGGTATTGGTTCGCCTAATGCTTAGTAGGGTGGTTCCATCAACAAGGCCACTCCAATGACTATATCAAAGCCTGAGTTTCGAATTGACCTTGCATTAGGAGCAGAAACCTGTCTGCAAGCCATTTCGCCCTTAACAGGATTAGATTCGTCAATTTGTTATCATTTATAACAAAACATTAGACCTCCACTTGGAATATATAATATTTCTTTAAATCGGATATGCAATAAAATTACAAAATGTTGTCAACGTTTAGAGCAATATTTTAAAATCATTGAATTTAACCAATTAACAATATTTTCTGATCTTCGAAATGAAGTAATTGATTATATCGAATTATCGCTTTACGCTTCAGCAGAGCACGTCGATGATCTAGAAGCCATTGTCAAAGGATTCTATAAACATGAGGTAGACTATAAACGATCAGCCGCTGCTAAAGCATTTTTTAGAGAAATAAAAGATTCTAAAAGATTTGTACTGACGACGGCTAATGCAATTAAGCATCATCAAAGCAGAATTAGATTCTACTCGTTCGAATTCACCCACGTTAAAGAGCGGATGTGCTTACATGGATATTTAGTCGAATGTGTAAAACAAGGTGTAGTTGGTCCTAAATCAATTTTTCCTGATATTAACCAACAGGTATTCTCAGTAACTACCCTAATATGGGGAATTATATTATTTTTACTTAATGCGTCACAAAGTCTTGGAAAATTTTTAAAAACCATTTCACCAAATGGTAAGCATGATTCCGCAGTCTGTCAGAGTTTTCAAGAAGCTGTCATTGCTGTTGCAAGGTTACCTTTATATTCTCTCGATGAGGTTCATCCATTTGCCTCAACACGAATTGTTGTATTGGTTGATGATGGCATTAAACCTAAATTAGATTCTGGTCTATACGGTGGAATCTTCTGGAAATGGAGCAAACTTACAGACGGCGCCATTGGTAACTATAGTACGGAATATCAGGGCGATGGTGTTTCTCGGCAATTTCAATTAGCAACACCTAAAGCATTACATCTTCAGCATTGGGACTGATTATTGAAATACTGCAATTAAAATGCAAATATAGCTCAGAGTTCTCATCACCACCTGAACCTCCACTCAACTCAAGCGGTGATTTGAGGTGTCGGCCACTCCGACTTCAAAAGATGTAGGTAAGCGGAGGAGAGCGGAGGTATGGAGGAAAGCGGAGAAAAACAGGGTTCGCCTGCCGCTTTGCCTCCGCTCTCCTCAGGTCTTCCGCTCTCCTTCGCTTTCTAAATTCCTTTCAGGTTGAAGTCATTCGACCCAGGCCTCTATTCACCTGTGGCTTCCGGCACGTCCTGAACCCATCCTTGCTCCGTGTTCGGTCCCAGGAGGCTTCTATGCCCATGACCAGGCTTGTGGAATTCCTCAAGGCGAATGGGGTGCCCCACCAGGTGATCCCGCACCGGCTGGCCTTCACGGCTCGGACGGTGGCGGGGGCGGCGCACATCCCCGGCCGGGAGATGGCCAAGACAGTGGTGGTGGACCTGGACGGCCAGCACGTCCTGGCGGTGGTGCCCGCCGACCGGAAGGTGGACCTGGAGCGCCTGCGCCTGGCGACGGGGGCCTACTACGCGGACCTGGCCGAGGAATGGGAACTCGCCCACGACTTCCCCGGCTGCGAGCCCGGCACCCTGCCGCCCTTCGGCGACCTCTTCGGCCTGGAGGTCTACGTGGAGCCCCACCTGGCGGAGGACGCGGAAATCGCCTTCAGCGCCGGCAACCACAGGGAAGTGGTCCGCATGGCCTACCAGGACTTCGAGCGCCTGGCCCACCCGACCCTCGTGCCCATGTAGCCCACCCGGAAAAGCCCAGCCACAAAGAACACAAAGGGAAAAAGCTGGAACCGCAGATGGACGCAGATCGCGCCGACCCAACGGACATGGGCCGGCCGGTGATTCAAGGTGTTGGCCATTCCGGCCTTCAAAGATGAAAGAAGTAGGTAAGCGGAGGAGAGCGGAGGCACTGAGGAAAGCGGAGAAAGACAGGGGTTGCCTGCCGCTATTCCTCCGCTCTCCTCAGCATTTCCGCTTTCCTCCGCTTCAAGTCCAGTTCCTTGCATTCGCACCCAACTGGACCTTGCCGGTTGGTGGGGCGCCCTTCGCACAGGATGAGCCGGGCCCGGCTCCCCCGCCGCTAAACCATGGCCATGAGCCTCCGGAGCAGGCCCAGGGATTCGTGCCGACCGCGGGACAAGCCCTGGGACACACCTTTCCGCGGGACTAGGTAATCAACCCTATTTCGCCGCCAGGACCAGGGACCGATGCTTGTGAGGTCCGGTCAGCTCTCATCAAGAGGCGTCACCATGAACTACTCACTCCATCCTGCTTGCCCAGAAGATCTGCAGACCATCCTGTCGTGGGTCGGGACCACCGATCTATTCAGGCAGTGGGCTGGTCCCTTCCTCGGCTTCCCCGGCACATCCGAATCGGTCTGGTCGGCCATTGGGGCCACGCCCGAGAATGCCTTTTCGCTGTTTGATTCAGCGGGCGAACTCGTCGGGTTCGGCCAAGCCTATGTTCGGGATCCCAATGTTCATGTGGCTCGGCTCATTGTCGCGCCCAGCCGGCGCGGGCAGGGTCTGGGCCGCATCCTGACCATGAAGCTCATTCAAGAAGCCATCACCCGCCACCCGGATGGAATCACCTTGAAGGCCTATTCCAACCAAGCTCCTACTGTGTCCCTTTTCAATTCCTTGACTTTTGCGACCATGCCCTTGGCGCAACGTGCCGAGTCTTTCCAGCCTGCTTAGCCGGCCCGACCCCTAGCCCAATCTGGACCCCGCCAGGCGGGACTGTCGTGTTCCCCCCGTCGCTACACGATGGCCATGAGCAGCCGCTTCATCTGATCGAGGTGCAGCAGGTCATGCCCGGCCATGAGGACTCGGAGCAGGCCCAGGGATTCCTGCCCCCGCTCGTTGTGCTGGCCGGTGCGCTCCAACTCCTTCGGACTCAGGCCCTGCCACAGACGCAGGTTGTGGGAGCGCAGCTGACGGAATTCCTCGGCCAGTTCCATGGGCTCGCGTTCGTTGTAGTGCTGCCCCGCCACCCACAGATCCTGATCCATGCCCAGGATGGGGGGATGCTCCTCGCAGAGGATGAGCCGGGCGCGGTAGCCGTAGACCCACTCGCAGTCGCAGAGGTGGCCCAGGACTTCGCAGGGCGTCCACTTCCCCTCGATAGGCCGCACTTGCATCCGCTTCCGGCCATGCTCGAGCACGAGGCCGGCCAGCGTGTCCGGGGTGCTGCCCAGCACCTCGAGGGGATCCTGGTGCCCCAGGTAGTCCCGCACCTTCTTACGGTAGGCGGCGGTCGTTTCTTCCTGAGTGGTGGTGGTCGCCATGGCTTCCTCCTGGGTAGGTTGGGATGGGATGCAGCCGGGTGGGCCCGGGTTCCTGGGATGCTTCAGATTTCGAACCTCACGCCCGTGAGGGTCTCGCTCAGTCCCCAGAGTCGCGCCGCGTCCTTGGGATCGATGGCGTAGGGCCGCACTCCGACATTGCCCGGGGCCTCGATGGGCAGGAGGGGGGCCACGTCCACGTCCTGACAGTAGACCCCGCCCAGGTTCGCCAGCCGGGGACTGGTCGCGCACCAGACGGTGGTGGCGGCGCCCTGGGCCTGGGTCTTGAAGTCGCCGCCTTCGGCCACGGAGCGGCCCCGTGGCACGGTGCCCGGGCGGTCCGCCCGGGTGAGGCCGAAGGCGTGCAGTTCTCCGTCCGTCATGTGGCGGCTGAGGTCCGTGAGCACGGCCCCCGGGGTGCACCGCGAAGGCGCGGACGCCCTTTCCCTCGCCGAGCCGGTCCAGCTCCACGGCAAAGAGCACATTGGCCGTCTTGGATTGGCCATAGGCCTGCCACCGGTCGTAGCGGCGATGGAGGAAGTTGGGATCGGCGAAATCCACCTCTCCGCGCTGGTGGCCCCGGGAGGAGAGCGCCACCACCCGCGCCCCCCCCGCGCGCCACAGCGCGGGCCAGAGCCGCGTCGTGAGCTGGAAATGCCCCAGGTGGTTGGCGGCGAACTGGGATTCATAGCCCCGCGCATCCCGCTGGAGGGGCGTGGCCATGATGCCGGCGTTGTTGATGAGCATGTGCAGGGGCCGCCCCGTGGCCAGGAACTGGGTCGCATAGGCGTCGATGGACCCGGGGTCGAGCAGGTCCAGCTGGCCCAGTTCCACGCGGGGGAGGGCGCCAAGCGCCCGACGGGCCTTGTCGGCGTTGCGGGCCGGCACGAGCACGGTCGCCCCGGCCTCGACCAGGGCCCGGGTCGTCTCCAGGCCGAGGCCGGCGGAGCCGCCCGTGACGATGGCGACCTTGCCCTCCAGGCTGATCCCGCGCAGGGCCTCTCGGGCCGTGGTTCTGGGCCCGAAACCGGAGCGGATCGGCGTCTGGGGACTCGGCATGGGCTGGCTCCTCGGATCGCGGTCTCAAGGGTAGGTTGGATCTGATCTATTGCCCAGGCATGTCTGAGATCCGCCACCGGCTTTGTTATGGTTCACAGGTGTCTAGAACCGGTGGTGGGGATGAGCCCTTGGAAAAGAAGGATTGGCCACCGATGAACACCGATCAAGAGCTGAATAAAGATCAAGTGCGTGGGTCGAAAGCTGGAACCACAGATGACGCAGAAAAAGGGCTTGGGTCCACAGATTCCATCGATTCACACAAATTGAAAAACGCGAGTTGATGGCTGTTTTCAGGTATCCAACTTCCAGCATGGGCTTCAGTGGGGGCGCCGGGACACAAGCCCCCCCACAAGGCGCGACCCCGGCGCCCCCGCTGACCGCTAGCAGGGCCGGAGGCCGCTTTCGGTGGGCCCATGCATGTTGGGTCGGCGCCCATCTGTGACATCTGTGGAATCTATGGTTTCAGCTTTGGCTTGTTAAAAGAGCTCAGGTTGAGCCTCGCCGATAACCAGGATGATTGTTTTACCGGTGAGGAACAGTGAAGCACGGTGAACAAGAAGGCCGCTTTCTCACCGTTCCTCACTGGTAGATTTTTTCTTTCCTCCGAGGAACGGAAGGGGGCTGTGACAGACAACTGAAGCCTGGCCTGCTTTTCTCCGCTCCCGCAGCACCTCCGCATACCTCCGCTCATTGAAGGCTTTTCCTGCGGCTCACCCATTGCAGAATGGGGGATGGCAGGAATCGAAAGGATCCAATGAAGGACGCGCTCCCGCTTCCCCTGCTCATCGGCACCGCCTTCGTCGTCACGGCGCTCTGGGGCTTCAACTTCGTGGTCATCGCCGTGGGGGTCCGGGAGATCCCGCCCCTGTTGCTGGCCTGTCTGCGCTTCGTCCTGGCGGCGTTCCCGGCGATCTTTTTCGTGCGGCGGCCGAAGGTCAGTTGGCGGCTGCTGGCCGCTTACGGCCTGTTCCTCGGCGTGGGGCAGTTCGGCTGCCTGTTCACGGCGATCCGGTGGGGGGCACCGGCGGGCCTGTCCTCGGTCATCCTCCAGTCCCAGGCCTTCTTCACGGCGCTGCTGGCCGTGGCGTTCTTCGGGGAGAGCTTCCGGTGGCATCACGCCGTGGGCCTGGTGGTGTCCGGGACGGGGCTGGTCCTCATGGGCTGGGCCAAGACGCCCAAGGGGGGGCTCAGCATGCCCCTGTCGGCCCTGGTGCTGCTGCTCCTGGCTGCCTTCATGTGGGCCGCCGCCAACCTCCTGACCAAGAAGATGGGCCGGGTCGATACCCTGGGCCTGATGGTCTGGTCGAGCCTGGTGCCGCCCCTGCCGCTCTTCGCCCTGTCCTGGGCGTTCGATGGCGGCGGCGCGGTCCTGACCGCCCTGCGGCACCTGGGCTGGGTCAGCCTGGGGGCCATCGCCTACCTGGCCTTCCTGTCGACCCTGGTGGGCTACGGCCTGTGGAACTGGCTGATCGTGAAGAAGGGGGCCTCGGCCGTGGCGCCCTTTTCGCTGCTGGTCCCGGTGTTCGGGATCAGTTCGGCCTGGCTGGTCCTCGGCGAGACCCTGACCCCCAGCCACCTGGTCGCGGCGGGATTGATCCTGGGCGGCCTGGCCGTGCACGTGATCGGCGGCCGGGTGGCCATGGAGGCGCTGTTCCAACGGGCCAAATGAGCGTGGCTGCCCCGGCCGGTGAGCAAGGGGATGACGCGGGCGACAAGGGCGCCAAAAGTCATGCTCGGGCCCGGGTCTTTCGATAATGGACCTGGGGGTAATCACAATGCTCGAACCGAAGCGCATTCCTCACCGCACTGCGGTCATCCACGCAGTGATGGCATGTGCTGTGTTCCTGTGTGGGACCGTCTGGGCGGGCGACCTGCCCGAGGTGAAGAAAAGCGGTGTGCTGCGGCACCTGGGCATTCCCTACGCAAATTTCGTCACCGGGGCTGGCGACGGGATGGATGTCGAGCTGATGCAACTGTTCGCCCGGTCCCAGGGCCTGAGGTACGAGTACGTGAAGACGAACTGGGACACGGCCGTGGAAGACCTGATCGGCAGAAAGGTCGAAGCCAAGGGCGGGGAAGTGAAGTTGCTGTCGGCATCGCCCGTGAAGGGTGATCTGATCGCCAACGGCTTTACCATCCTGCCCTGGCGGCAGAAGGTGGTGGACTTTTCCAATTCCACTTTCCCGAGCCAGATCTGGCTGGTGGCGCGGGCCGACTCGAAGCTCAAGCCGATCAAGCCGTCGAAGGACATCGAGCAGGACATTGCGCAGGTCAAGGCCTTGCTCAAGGGCCGGAAGGTCCTTGCCCTGAAGAAGACCTGCCTCGATCCCGACCTCTACAATCTCTACGCGACCGGTGCCGAAGTGATCTGTTTCAATGGCAACCTGAATGAACTCGCCCCGGCCATCATCAAGGGCGAGGCCGAGATGACCATCCTCGACGTGCCCGATGCCCTCGTGGCTCTGGAGAAGTGGCCGGGGACGATCAAGGTGATTGGCCCGATCTCACCCCGGCAGGGGATGGCCGTCGCCTTTCCCAAGGCTTCGCCCCAGCTCCGGGAAGCGTTCAACAAGTTCCTGGCGCAAAGCCGGAAAGATGGAAGCTACCAGCGGATCGTGAAGAAATACTATCCAACGGCGTTCGCATCGTTTCCGGATTACTTCGTAGGCAGATAGCAGGCTCCCTCTGGCAGCCACTGTGGAGCTCTTCACTGATGAAGCTGGTTCTCAGATCCCTGATCAACTTCCGCCGGGTGGCCGTGTTCTCCATCGGCCTGGGGTTGGTCGTGGCCATCGGGTATCTGGCGGTCGTCCAAGTCCGGGCGCAGGTCGCCATCCAGGAATCGGCCCAGAAACAGGCCGCCTTGGACAGTGAACGACGGGCCACAGCGCTCAGCTATTTCTTTTCGGAACAGAAGGATTGCCTGAAGGACCTCGCCGAGAGCCGAGCGCTCTATGCCTATTTCGAAAACCAGGCCCTCGGGATGTCTCTGGAATATGGCCTCCAGGCGAGCCTCCTGGTGGTCAATGAGCGATTCGACCAGGTGCGGCAATCGAAGAAGCTGGGTGAGCTGCCCCTGTATGAGCGCATAGCCTTTGTGAATGCAGCCGGACTTCTGCTGAACGAGAGCCCTCCGCAGGGTCAGGAACAGAGTGGGCGAAGAGACTGGCAGAACCTCCTCACCCCCCATCATTCCGAGTCGGCCATCCTTTGCGACAGAAACGCCAAGGAGTTGCGAATTCTCATCTCCTCCCCCTGTTTCTTCAAAGGCAAGTATGCGGGACAGGTACTGGGCTGGATCTCGTTTCACCAGATTTATCACTACTTCATTGAAGGGATCGGGGGAACATCCCGCTACCCCGATGCCATCGTCTTCGAGCGGGAGTACCTTCATGTTCCCCCCAGGGCAAGGCGCCTGATTCCCTCCGGCGAATCGGTCCTGCCAGCCAACATCGGACCTGGCCATTCCTACGAGCTTCCGAATGCAGACGGGAACACCACCGGCAGGGGCGCGCACGCCATGCTGGTCCCCGTGAAGGCCACGCCCTTCTCCCTGATGACGTTCATCCCCTCCATGGAGCAACTTGATTTCCAGTCTCCGCGCAAGGTCATCATTATGGCTGGAGGCTTCTCACTGTTGTTTATCGCCGCCATGTTCACCCTGATGCGGCTCAATACAAACAACGCGCTGCTCCGGACCCATCTGCAGGAGACCCTCCTCCGCGAAAAGGTGGTTGACGAAAAGAACCGCGAACTCGCCGCCGAGATCCAAGTGAGGCAGACCGCCGAAAGTGCCCTGCGGGACAGTGAGGAGCGATACCGTGCGGTGGCACAATCCGCCCACGACGCCATCGTGACGATTGACCATACGGGAAACATTGTGGGCTGGAACCGCGGCGCTGAGAGGATCTTCGGCTACGAAGCCGCTGCGATCATCGACCAGCCCCTGACGCGGCTGATGCCAGAGCGCTATCGTGATGCGCATTCATTTGGAGAGGATCGGATCAAATTGGGAGGTGCGCCGAACATCCGAGGCCAGGCGACCGAACTTCAAGGTTTGCGCAAGGACGGCAGCGAGTTCCCGGCGGAAATCTCGCTTGCAAAATGGGATGCCCTCGATACCTGGTTTGTCACTGGAATCATCCGCGACATCACCGATAGAAAGCACGCTGAGGAAGAATCTGCGAAGCTCCAGGCCCAGCTTCTTCAGTCCCAGAAAATGGAGAGTCTGGGAACTCTGGCGGGAGGCATCGCCCACGACATGAACAACATACTTGGGGCCATTCTCGGTCTGGCCTCAGTCAACATCGAGGGCCAACCCCAAGGGAGTCAGGCCTACCGCTCCTTCGAGACCATTGCCAAGGCAGCCACCCGCGGCGGAGAGATGGTGAGGAGCCTACTGGCCTTTGCTCGGCAAAGCCAAGCTGAGGACCGCGTCCTGGATGTGAATGCCATCCTTCAGGAAGAGATCCGCCTCCTCGAACGCACCACCTTCTCCAAGGTGCGCCTCGTGGTGAATCTGGCCCCTAAACTTCATCCCATCCGTGGCGATGCCAGCGCCTTGACCCACGCCTTCATGAACCTCTGCGTCAATGCCGTGGACGCCATGCCCGAGAACGGCACCCTCACCCTTCGCACCCGGAATATCGACAGCGACTGGATTGAGGTGACCGTGGAGGACACAGGAACCGGGATGCCGAAGGACGTTTTAGAAAGGGCCATGGACCCCTTCTTCACCACCAAGGGGGTGGGCAAGGGCACGGGTTTGGGCCTTTCCATGGTCTACAGTGCGGTGAAGGCCCACCAGGGGCAGATTGAGATCCACAGCGAGCCTGGCCAGGGCACCCAGGTAAGGATGCAGTTCCCTGCCTGCGAACCTGCGATCGAAGTTGCTGAA
>Ga0182021_10000753_pt1 | contig 35933 bp, 21 predicted proteins | sample 612E3MmetaG_FD_120493 | JGI IMG/M metagenome (GOLD analysis project Ga0182021, IMG submission 120493) | Permafrost microbial communities from Stordalen Mire, Sweden - 612E3M metaG (Illumina Assembly) | ecosystem: Environmental > Terrestrial > Soil > Wetlands > Permafrost | place: Sweden...
AGAACTGACTTCCAGCTATCAGGTAATGAATACAAGAGATCAGCTCCCTTATCACTGTAACCTACCAAACTGTTATCATTTCGCCAGACAGCGGGTAAGCAAAGGGTATTCCCCTTTCTTAACCGGCGGTCATTTTCGGTCACGGTACTATCGGCAAGAGAGACTTTCACATTACCGGAAAAATAAGCTACCCGGTCCTTGTTTTCTCCTTCGACTTTTAGTCTTTTCAGCCGGTTCAGGTAAAAATATTGTACAGAGTTGAGGAAGAAGTCCCTGGCAAAAGGAGCATCCCATTTCTCTTCCGGGATTTTATTCCGGCCATTTGGGAACAGATTTTCGCCGTATATGCTTGTGCCAAAGAGGAATTCCAGGCCAAAATCACTTTTACGCAAATCAGGATTCATGTGGGCTCCGGTCAAAACATTAGCTGGAATCTTCAGGTAATCATCCTGCGTTCTGTGATTAAAGTGCCAGTAAAATGGAACCAATCCTGTCATGTAATCCATTACCCATTCGCTGGTAACATCAATTCCTTTGGAATTCCAATACTTACAAACTTTTTCCTGGTATTTTGCTTCCATGACAGATGATTCATAGGCGCCTTTGTTCTCACGCGCAATCCATGCATCCAGGTGAATGCTGCCAGACTCTTTCAAAGCGGGCAGAAGTTCAAGAAGCTTGTCAATCCTCATCTGTGCGAAGCCTTTTTCCCATTCGTTCCTGTAATTGATCTGGTATGACTTCAACCCGTTATAGTTACCAATAACCATCAGGCTCCCGTCTGCATTTCTCGAAATCAGGTCATTATCGACATATTCCTTCCATAGAGGACTGTTTTCATAGGCATCCGTCATGTTGATGTGCAGACTGATGGCGGTATGATATTTTTTTGCCTCCTGCATCAACCGCAATAAGCTTCCCCGGGCATCAGCATCACCTGTACGCTTCAATGCCGGGTTAACCTCGAAAAATGCCGGGTATTTATCATCGTGGCCCCGATATTGCCATCCAACCAGGTAGATGATCTTGGGTACACCGAGGGTAAGGTTATCAGCCTGTTTGATCAGATCAAGAGTTTTATCCAGATCACAATATACATTTGTGCCTCCCTTGTTATCCGGGGCAGACAAGAATAATTTCATGACCAGGGTCCGGGAATAGTCATGATTAAATTGATGGCTCTGTGCGAAAACCAATTTATTTCCTGATATGGAGAGGATTAATAATGTAAGGAACTTTAGAAATCCTAAATAGTATGTGTTCATAATCTCTTTATTATTTCTTTGATATTATTAATAAACAATCTCCGTTTGCATCGATTGGAATTGTTTCGTTCAATTTAAAAGAACGTTCTTTCTGGTACTCATGTATTTCAGGGGCAACAATACTTACCTCTTCAGGCTTTAAATTCAAACGTTGCCAATCAATGTTAATTTTTACGCTTACCGGCTCGTTTACCCAGCTTCCGATAGCTATGAGCACCTTACCCTCTTTAAAATAAGTAGTTGCAAAAACGTTTTTTTGGTCTGTAGAAACTATTGGATTCTTCTCCCAAAAACCCACCATTTTCGAATCAGCAATGCCAAAATCGTCCCATAACTTCCACATTGGCCAAAAGCCTCTTGATGTCATACCAAATAACATACCCCGATGGCTGTTCACAGCCATGTGTAAGAGCATATCGTTTCCTATCCCAAAGGGTATGCCGCTAACCTCGACGAGCCAGAAATCGGCTGGCATTATATCGAAATTGAATCCCTCTCCGAACCATGTTTTATCAATATATGGGAAAAGTTCAAGATTCTGATTTGCTGATCCGAGAGAAAAGGCTGTATTAGAATGCAAATCAATCATACAACCGGGTTTGTTCATTTCCATAACTTTGCGCATCCGTTTTAAAATACGGCGATCAAATGAAACATCATCGAGGTATAATCCGTCGATATCCATGTTTTTCACCAACCAGGCCAATCCTTCAATGTAATAATTATACCATCGCGATTCACCACTGTTCAGGATTGCAGCATCCACTTCGCCATTTCCCAGATGTGTATACCACTGTGGTGTATAATTATTTACCAGGTGTTCCCTAAGCCATTGGTATCCACCTCCGTTGCCATCAGCCAATACTTCATAACCCAAACTTCGTAGTGCCCATATTTCCGTCAGATGGTTACTTAATTCACGCACGGTATAATATATTTTAACTTTCCATCCCTTTTCATGCCACTTGTCTACCAACCCCCGCATTTCCTTTTGCGCAATAAATGGATAGTTGATATATGGATTATATTTATTTGCATGATGAACATTCATCACGTTACCACCGTTGGCAATTACTTCAGGAATGGGCTCCACGTCATGAAAATACCTGTTTGAAAACTGAGCCTTTAAATCCATTTTTTTGATAGGAGTTATTAGCAGCGCGAACTCATATGTAACAGACTGTCCTTTAGTCATTTCGCGGGCACCACTGTAAGCTGAGGCAGTAACAATATTATTATCAGAATCTATCCTGAAACCTCCATTCATTCCGTTATACCAACTTGGCGAAGGGTTTGGCTGATATAAATTTCGCAAAGGACCATGATAGGAACCACCACGTAATTCACATTGGATGCCGCCAGTGGTCTCGCCAATCCAAAAGCTATCTTCAGTTTTCAACCAACGGGATATATGATGTTCAGGGGTAAATCCACCCATCCGCCCCATCCCCATCATATAAGTGGCAAATTCTTTTTTGAGCGGCAACTCCAGACGGATATCCTGAATATGAATATCTGCTTTTGATATCACCTGGCAATTGTAGTTCAATCTTCCGTCAAATTCCATTTCACCTTTGCAGATCAGCATAATGTTACTGTTCTCCTCAGTGGATTCCCAGGCTACAATCCCATTTTTTTGTTTTGTGTAAGAAAAAGTTCCGGAATTTAAGGTTTCAATCCGGTTATTGATTTCGATTGTGAATTTCACCGGGGATGCCAAAATGCTGTTTCCCCAGCTGTTTATCACTTCCGGAAACCCGAAATTATTTAGCTGAACCGACCTCCCAAGGCATGAAATTTTCTGATTATCCAACACCAGGGAGGTATAAGGTGCAACTGGTTCATCATCAATTCCCAGGGTTGAATTCAACCAACGAAGCCGTGAATGACGCCAGGGTTCACCATCACCACGGTCCGCAAGAAAATCATTCTCAATTGTCAGGTTAATTTTAACTTTTTGCTCTTTCAGATTTTCAGGTTTTACCACAATAAAACCTTCATAAGTATCAGAAACAGCATTAGCAGGGATATCAATTCCCACCCATAAAGGTTGCACTTTCGATTGTTTTACGTCGAGTCGTTTTGAAAACGATTTCCCATTTATATCTACCCCATCTGTGTTAAAACAGGTAAAAGCACCATTAGAAATACGATTCCCACTCCTGCCAATTAATTCGGAAAATTCAAGCCTGACATTTTCAACCGGCTTTTGAGAAGCATAAATACCTAATTGAAAGGCATAGTATTCATTTTTTTTAGCCTGCCCAAAAAAAGCCTCACCTGGTTTCTTTTGTATCCAGCGCAAAGGTAGTGCATCGGGCATACGGATTGGGAATGCTCTGTCTTCAGCAAATACCAGATAGTCATTTGTGTACTGGTTTAAAAAGCTTTTCAATTCATCGCCGGTTGCAATAATTTCCATCGGGAAAAAGCTATGAAATTCTGTACGGGCCTGTATCCGGGTAATGAGAGCTTTATTTACATTTCTGTATTTCAAAGGACCTTCCTTTAGCCGATGGTTCAGAAGCCAAAGGCTATCCGGAGCATTTTCAACAGGCAGATATTCACCTGAATGATATTGATTGGTTACAGGTGTATATGGCAGGTAATAGAAGTAATACAATCCGGTTCTTACTACCGGACCAAAAACCAGTTCACATCGTTCATTATCAATTTTTACCCGAAAAATATTTTTAATCTTTTCCCCTGTTTCTGCATTAATAATAATCATTTGCCTTTTTTCGGGTGAGGAGTCATGTCTCCTCCATAAAAAATCTATGCTAACTGCATCATATGGCTTGTTTACTTCAATTATTGCCCTGTGATTACCAAATTCTTCTTTCCATTGATCAGCAGGAACAGAATAGGGTATAATTCTCTGACCTAACCCATAGTCAGTAAATATTCCTAAAAACAAGATAAACAGGATCTGCAGTTTCATTTATTTCATTATTTTAATAGATACTAACTTTCCTTCAAGAGGTTGTTACTTATTCCCGTACTCAATTTTCAGTTTCTGATCTTTTGTAATTTTCACATCAGAAAGACGCATATGATGAAGCTCAACATTTCTACCGGGAAACTTATCGTCAAAAATATTTCCTGAAATCTCCGTATTTCTGCAGCCATCCAGGTAAAAATTCACCTTCCTGCCGTGTTGCGGGTAGGAATTCGTGCACAGAATTTTGTTGTTTTTGAAAAACAGCCCACGGACAGACCGGGCATAAAGCAAAGGATAATCGTAAAACTTAAAAATATTGTCTTCAATGCGAATATTCCTGTGGTATGGTTCAGTATTTTCATCCCCGGGAAGATGAGAAGGAGTTATGCAGATTACGGCTTCCCCCCAGTTCCAGGCACCACTTTCAGCTGATGAAAGACAATCTTCAAATACATTGTGGCGGATCAGTACATCGGTGACTGCTCCTGCCTCAAACCAGTCCTTGATATCACCCTCAATCAGGATTGCTGACCCGGCAGTCTGGAAAAGATTGTCTTCGATTACTGCACACTTAGCAGTCGACAGAAGTATGCCACGAGCACGATTTTTTCGTGGTATTGTGCAATTTCGAACTTCAACTTCAGGAACCCAGGTCATGTTTTCGACAACATATCCCGGAATAACTTCTTCCGCAAGCGGTTCAGTAAAGGTTATTTCAGTGTTACCGGATTCTAGCAGGCGCAAAGTCTTTACTTCATCCTTGGTTCCCCGTTGCATCAGTTTGGGATTGAGAAATGTCACCTGGTCGCCCGGATTGTAAAATCCTAATGCGGGGGACCATTTATAGGTGACTTCTATGGCAGATGGTCCTGATTTTTTTACAACTGTTGTATAAGTTCCACGAAAATTAGCCCAGTCATCCGTTTGTCCGGTATGTTTACAATTCTCGATTTTAACTAATCCTTTGCAGTTAGGAAAATAAGTTGCATCTGCCTGAGAACTGAACACTCTGCTCTTCTTCTCGTTGGCTTCAATATTTACATTATACATCGTAACATTTTCGCAAAAGAATGCCAACAGACCTGTTCCCATTGAATGAAATATTCTGATGTTGCTTAGGCCGGTATTGCTGCAATGATAAAGTCCGATACCGACAGCCTCACGCTGAGAATATAATGCAACAATAGTACCTTGTTCCGGTTTATAGTTTGTTCTCCCGTAAAAACGAATATTTCCCGAAGTCATTTCTTCTGCCCGGGAGTTGAATATATTCCCCATAGGATTATCACGAGTCAGGTAAACAATTTCCTTTTTATCTTTGTCGAAAAGGCAATAATGTACAACATTGCTTTTCCAGCCTTCTCCTGTAAAGAAAAGTCTTTCATTTTGAATGATATAGGGATATGTTGCCTTATCAATCATCAGATCAATGTATTCATCGGTTACATTTTTAATAACACCCTGTGAAATAAATGGACGATCCCAGTCAATTTTAAAATTCCGGAGTTTAATGTTTGCACAATCGGTAAGTGCAAGTGGCACCATCTTCCCATGAAAAATGAACTCAGATCCATTCCCTTCCAGAGTAAGGTTTTTGATAGTTTTCATACAGATGCCAATACTCATCTCATTTTTATCCCAGGGTGAAAGTTTTTCCTTGACGCTCTGATCAGGCCAGAAATCGTATCGGCCTTCAGGGAATATAAGTTCCACACCAGGTTTATTTCTGCATGCTTCCACAGCCAGAATTAAGGCTGGTGCAGCATTTTCGAAACTTCCGGGTTTTGCACCATAATCTGTTACATTTACAACATTCTCATCAGGCAGCTTACCTTCCCTCGTATAGGAAAATCCGGTTAAACATTTCTGCTGACCATATTTTTCGGAATTTCCTTTTATTATAATAAAAAATGGAAGAATCAGAACCGAAAGGCCGAAAATAACGGGGATTTTTTTCATGCTTTTGATTTTATTTGAATTTATAATAAATATCATTGTTCTGATAATAAGCCGGATATTGTTTTTCGGGCTATTTTTTTTCTATCAGAAGCATTTCATCTCGCCCTAATGTCAGACTTAGTTTTCCGGATTCTGTTTTTTTAATTTCCTGTTGTGATCTGCCATCTGCTGAAATCCGGCTCAGTCTCACTCTTTTTATATTTGACCAATCTTTCGGAAGTTCCCATAATTTATTTTCATATCCCTTTTTGCTATAGGCTATCAGGCTCATTTTACTAAGCCATAATGCGGGGATCAGCATATCATCGTTTTCAACTAAAGTAACATTGCCTTGTGTTACCCTGTACTGATTTTTCGAAAGGAATGTTCTGACATCATCTGAATACTGGACTGCTTTATAGTCCTTGCTATTAAGGAGATAAAGACGCTTCAGCCTGTTCAGATAATACCAGACCACCGTTTTCAGGCAGAATTGTTCCTTAAAACCTGCCAGAGTCTGATAATCATTTTTGACGATATCCTCACCATGCATGCTTGTTCCGAATAATTTTCCCCATTCGCTATTGTCCTGCCCTCCGCAATAATAAGATGCAGGCCACTTCAGGTAGTTTTTAAGGCCCCCATACCACCAGGCCATAGGCTGGTAACCTTCAAAAGCAGTAATCCTTAAAAAATCGACACCTTCGCTGGTTACATCAATCCCTTTTGATGACCAGTACCTGAAAATGTTTCGTTGTGCTTCGGTTTCGTCCTCCAGAGTAAATTTTAAGAAAGGGCTTATAGGTCCTTTTTTTGTAAGATCAGCGTGGTAGTTGCCGTTAGGTTCGAAAACAGGTACCGGAGGCCATGAATGAAATGCGTCTATATGTATTGTTCCAGCTTTTTGAATGGGGAGCAGGGCACAAAGAGTATCTATTCGCTTCTGCGTAAATCCGGTTTTCCATTCTTGTGCATAGCTTATCGGCCAACCCCATTCACATGCTCTTAAGCTACCGTCTGCATTTTTGGCAATGATATCATTTTTGACATATTTATCCCATAGAGGGCTATCGTCATAAGTATCAAACATGTTAATGTGCAGGCTGACTGTTGTATTGTACCTGTATGCTTCTTTCATCAGCCATCTAAGGCTTTCCAGCGAATTAGTATCTCCCGGGCGTTTCAGCCGTACATTTCCCTCAAACCATGCAGGGTATTTCGAATCATGTCCATTATATTGCCAGCCTGTGACATATATTATTTTAGGAATTCCCATGGTGAGATTATCAATCTTACGTATAACATCAAGCGCCTGATCGTAATTCAAAAAGACTTTTGATTCCCCGTTATCCCTGCGCTTAAGCTTACCGTCATAAAGAGCCTGTGACATGAAAATCTTCATTGTCAGGATTTGATGATATGCATGTTTCTGAGGAATGAAAAATTCAAACTTTTCAGGATATGTAATAAAAGTTGTATCAGGTTTCTCATTTTGAAAAGCCGCACTTCCAAATATTTTGTCAATGGAAGATGACAGCAAGCTACAAGATATTGAGATAATGATTAATACCTTTTTCATGGTTAAACTAATTAATTATTATCAAAAAAAATTTGATTTCCAAACACGGCTTTTTTTGGATAATCATCATTTGTCAATTCTTACGTTCGAGGAATGTAAAACAATAAAAGGCTCGACTTTTTCATCCATAGATTCATAATTGTTTGTTTTTTCTATTTTATTGTCTTTATAAATGAGCCCGTCAACAGAATACAGATTCAAAATGCGTGGGGTAAAAACTTTGAAAAGATTATTTTCGATTAGTATATTTTTGTTGTATCTGCTTATATCTTTTTTGTCTTCGGCAATTCCTGCGCGCACCTGTATAGCAGCAGTTCCCCATGGTCCAATAGAAAAGTTGCAGTTATCAAATGTATTATGTCGTATTATTAAGTTTCTCACGCCTGCCTGTTCAGATCCGGTTCTGGCATCTCCCTCCAGTAAAATTGCAGTACCAGGTGTGTGAAAAATATTATTTTCAATCACGATCTTACCTCGCGAACCTAATAAGATACCGCGTGCCCGGTTATTTCGTATTATACAATTCCTGATCAGAACATCAGGATATTCATTCGTTGAAGCGATCGCATCTCCAACTTTAGCACTTTGAGCCAATGGTTTACCAAATGATATTTTAGAATATTGATTATTTATTCTCTCGACTGTCTGAACATGGTTTTCATCATATGTAATGTAACTTAAGGGGTCCACAAATTCAACTTTATCACCAGATACCAGGAAATCAAAACCATAGATATATTTTACAATTACTTCATTTGGAGCTAAAATTTTATCAATATGGGCATACATTCCGTGAATATTTGTAGCATCGTCATTTTGGTTTTCAAATAAACAATTGATCATTGTTATTTTTCCTCCACAATTTACAAAATGAGTTGCATCAGCTGAAACGCTAAGAACTCTTCCGGAATTTGGAGCAGGTGTGACATTTACGCTATTCAGTGTAAGATTCCTGCTTAATTGGGCAATAACTCCCATTCCTCCGCAATGGTAAATATTGACATTTGAAATTTCAATATCATTACTTTTATAAATAGTAAACGCGGAAGTTATCCGGTCGCCAGCTCCAAACACAAAAGTATTACCTACAGTTCCTTTTATTCCGTTCAAATAAAGTCTTATAATTCCATGGCTCAATTCTTTTACAATCGGATTCGAACCGCACCAATAATCATTTGCCATGAACGCAGTTTCCTTCTTCCGGGTATCATATTCCAATAAATTACTCCATGGATATTCAATATTTTTATCATCCAGAAAAATCAGTTTATAATTTTTAACTCTGTAAGGAAACGCCGGGGAAAGAGATAAATCAATGCTATCTTTATATACAGCTATTATCTTACCTTCAGAATGAAAAGTCCTTGAATAATCGATTGAGAAATTTGTTAATTGAATTTTTGATGAACCGTCAAGCAGGAAAGGACAAATAAAACCGTGAAATATAAATTCAGAACCCAGCCCGTCGATTTCGATATTTTTCATTCCTGAAAGATCAAATGCAAAACGCTTTAATCCTTCACTATTATTGCTTACGAAAATAAATTTCTCGGTAGCATAATCCGGCCAAAATTCGTACTTCCCTTTTGGAAAAATAATTTTCCCCACATTCTCGCTTTTGCATTTTTTTAATGCCGCATAGACTGCTAAAGTTGCATCCTTTCCATTTATAAAATCTTTAATATTGATGGATTTTGCTTGTGAAAACAGGCTCAGGGAATACACCAGATTCATAAGAATTGCAATAGTCATTCTTTTCCACATTTTCTTTTTCTCTGTTTTAATTTATTCTGTCATCGTGTGGAATAATTGATACACCATCTTCTTTGTCAAGGGTTAATAATAGTTGCCCATTATTTATCTCAACATTATTTTGCAACAATTCAGCCTCGTGCATTGTGATTTTGTAGATATCAACCGATTTTACATCCTTCCACTCTTCCGGCATCCGCCATTTCCTGTCTCTATAGCCTTCTTCCGAATAAGCTATGATTTCTTTATTTCTCCACAATGCCGGGACAAATAAATTGTCATCCTCTCTGAGTATAAAATCTCCTTTACGGATTATTTTCTTCCCATTTTCTACTCTTGCTATAACTCCATCACTGTAATACAAAACTTCTTTATCGAAAGCAACCCGCTCCAATTGACTCAAATAATACCATGGCAAAGTCATTGTGCAAAATTCTCTGAGGAAACCCGGCAGAGTTTCCAAATTCTTTAAAAAGATCTGCTCGCCGTGCATACTTGAACCGAAGCGGAAGTCTCCCTGTCTGAGTTCCTGCCCACCTCTACCTCTTTCAGTTGCGCCACGTGCAGAAAGTCTTTCAGGTATTTGCATCTGGAAATTTTTATCATCAGGGAACCACCATGACATTGGTTGAAGTCCCACAAATCCTTCTCCCCTGGGATAAGCCCAGAAAAGGCCTTCTCCTGTTACATCAAAGCCCTTATCTCTCCAATAATGAAATATTTTCCGTTGTGTTTCTACTTCCTTATACATATCTATTCCACCATGTTCTTTCAAAGCATGCCAGGGACTTAATGCCATATTAGTTGGAGGATAATATGCCAAAAAAGCATCTACATGAATGGTATGTCCCTCTTTTAATTCAGGTATCATATCAATCAGCCTGTCAATGCGTCGTTGAGCTAATCCCTCAGCCCATTCCCGTGTATAGCTCACATGGTAAATCGGATCTCCCTTAAAATATTTCCAGTTTACAAGCAGCTTCCCATCTAACCCTTTTCCTATAATATCTTTTGCCACATATTCTTTCCATAAAGGACTATGTTCACCGGCATCTACCATATTAATATGCAAGCTGACAGTGGTATTATATTTTCTGCTTTCGCGTATCAACCATCTAAGGCTTTCCAACGCGGTAAAATCTCCCGGGCGTTTATACTTTTCTTTTACAATGCTCCAGTCAGGATATAAAGTTCCACCTTCTCCTCCTTCCCAGCCTACAAGGTAAATAATCTTTGGTACTCCACGAGTGATGTTATCCACACGTTTTATTACGTTCAGCGCTTCAGAAAATGTGCATATGACTGAGGGGTCTTTATGCCTGAAAATCAAATCTGCCGTATCTTTCACAACAGGGTCACCCTCTATGCCCATAAAAAGTTTCAGCACTAAAGTTTTGTGGTAATCCCTGTAATAAGGTCTAACTACTACCTGTTTCGTTGCTTTAAGTGTAATTCCTTCCCCGATATAAATTGCTTCTATCGATGCTACCCCACCTTCTTTGGGTATTACTCTATTGCCTTCCAGTTTTATCACTTCCACTCCACCGCTTGCATTCACTGTTTTCGCTGTTACAGCTACTTTTGATGAATCCAGCTCCTTTGCGCTTCCATTGGAGCTGTAACCCAATATTTTATAAGTAGCGGTAACTCCAGGTTCCTGTATGGGATTTAATGTTGCTTTATCTAATTGGATTTCAATACGTTCTAACGTAATTTTACTGCAACCAATAAACAACATTTGCAATGCAACTAAAAACAATAAAGATTTTTTCATATCCGGACCTTTTTTATGATATGATAGTTTTGGTTCAAGGTTAAATTTTACCTTGAACCCACAGAAATAAACTGAACCTGCGCAAAATTATATTGCACAGGTCCAGTATTATTACAATTATGACAGAGATCAGGGCTTATTCAGAGCCGTAATTGTTATCGTCCAGGTTTTGGTTGTTATTCCATCGGCAGCAGTAACCAGATACTTCCTTGCTGAGGAAAAATCAGCAGGTACACCTAATTTCGGAGCCCCTTCGAGAGGTGCAATTGTTGCAGCGGTAGAAATATTCATGCTACAAACTAAGTTTGTCAAAGCTACTTTTGCTCTTTCAGTTGTTGTAAATGTGCCGCTAGCTGCAGGAACGTTAATGCTAACAGATACAGAATTTGCTACTGCGTCAATAGTTTTGGTAGCAAGTACGAGAGTAACATATTTCACAATTGGTGAACCATCAGTCCAGAGAGTGGTTGGATCCTCATACCTGTATTCAAAATAAATGTTGGTTATGTCACAATCAGTATACACCGGCAAATCTCCCAATCCTGATTTCAGACAGGAGGTAAGTAATGTTAAACTGCAATACATTAACCCCAGAAATATATATTTTACTTTTTTCATAGTTAATTCATTTAACTGATTAATAATTACCATCCCTGATTTTGAGTAAGCTTTGGATTTCTGACAATTTGAGCTTGTGGAATTGGGAAGAGGTATCGTCTTGAGTTATCAAATACCCGAATGTGATTGTTACTAAAGATACATTTTATCACCTCATAGTGTTTACGATTATGTGAGATTGATATAAATGTAGCAGGGTCCTCCAGTTCAGCAATTTTTGCACCCATAACCCGGCCTGAATTTGCATCATAACCGTATAATCCCCAACGGAGAAGGCTAAAATAGTAATCACCCTGTCCTTCTTTGGCTAATTCAACTCTCCTTTCCCTTTTATAATCGATCCATGCCTGTGATGAAGATGCTGATGTTGAAGGAGGTAATCCGCCATGGAATGTCCGGGTTACATTAAGTGCGCTAACAGCTTGTGGTATCTTATTTTGTTCAAGGAGCGCTTCAGCCTTATTAAGGTATATCATACCCAGCCGGAAGACTACCCAATGATAATCGGATGGAATATTATAGTAAACCCGTGGAATTACATTATAAACGCCTTTCCTCCAGAAATAATTAGTTATTGGAACACAACAGGTAGCCAGACCTCCGTTAACGATCCTGTTTAAATTCCCTTTAACAGCTGTCGTACATAATTCATTAAACCAAAAACATGAGTCATAGACAATGGAGGCTGCAAATCTTTTGTCCCTGTTGATATACATAATATCATTGATTCTGCCTGTACCGGTAACATTCCCGGCATCGATAGCGTTAGGATCTGCTCCGGTTACTTTGGTAACATTTGAAGTAAATTGTGTTGATTGGTCCCATCTGACAGCTTGGCCTGTACTATTATCAATTACTAAATAATCATCAACCAGATTCTGTGATGGTGCACGAGCACCCCATGCTTCGAAGATCCTGTCAACCTTAAATGCCGGCCCGCTTCCCGTTGTTTTTAATATATCATTATTGGTGTTTGGTACAACAGTTTGAGCATCATTAGCACTACTTATAACATAATTTACTGCACTCTTGTAAGTAGCGAGAATAAGTTCTTTGGAATATCTGCCTTGTTCATTAAATAAACCTTCATAATTCGCATCAAGTGAATATCCTCCTTTATTAATGATTGAATCAGCTGCGTCTACTACTTTTTGGAAATAAGTCGGGTCAGTAGTATAAGCACCAGCCTGAAGACCTACAAATGTCTTCAGTGCAAAAGCAGAATATTTATTTGCTCTCCCAGCCAGAGAAGTTGCAGGCAAACCTGCGATGGCATCATCACAATCCTGCATAATCTTAGCCCAGGTAGAAGAAACTGTTTCCAAAGGTAGAGAGAAATCAGTAGTATCTGTGCTTATCATGTGATCAACCCAAACAATTCTTCCGAATCGTTTAGCTAACCAGAAATTAGTCATCGCACGTAGAAATTTTGCTTCAGCAATTAATTGGGTTTTATCAAGATCTGTTAAGGTCTTTGATAATGTAACTTCCTGAATAATTAAATTACATCTTCTGATTGAAGCGAACTTGTTAAATCCAATATCAAAATCACGCGTAATTTCCTCCCGTGTCACTGCAGTACCCGCATTATCTATACTATTGTTTGTATAACAATCAAGTTCAATATTGCTGGCATATAATCCGGCAACAATATTATTATATGCGTTATAAACAAACGCATCAGCGTTTGCACGTGTAGACCATACAGTAGATTCAGTAAATTTATCAAAGGGTTGTGTGTCTAAAATATTTTTTTTACAGGATAACCCGATGAAGATTGAAATAGCCGCGGAGACTATTAATATTCTAATATATATTTTCATAATATTTAGATTTATAGTGTTAAAATCCTACTCTTATCGTAAAGGAGTAAGCTCTGTCAGGTGGATAATCATAATTGTTATTACTACCAACCTCAGGATCCATTCTATACCTTCTTAAAGATTCGGACACAGTAACCAGGTTAATTCCACTCAAAATAACTGTACATTCAGAAACAAATGGCAGATTAGTAAGTAACTTCTTAAAATCATACCCGATCTGTAAAGATTTTAAACGTAAATAACGTCCATTGACCAGCCAAAAATCAGAAGTAGCGGTATTGTTACTACCGTTATAAGTAGGAGAACTCATTAACCTTGGATAAATGGCATTCGTGTTTGTCGGCGTCCAATAGTCTCTCTGAAATGTATAAGTCTGTCCGGTTTGGACAACATCACCAGGGTATATGTCTCTGTTTCCACTTCCCTGAGCTAAAGTTGAAAGAAACCATCCCTTATAACGGAGATCAAGATTAACACCATAAATGATTCGCGGGGTAGCGTCGACGCCGATTCTTCGTTGATCGGATGCGTCAATTCGTCCATCACCATTTGTATCATCATATTTAATATCACCCGGAACAAGATTTGTAGATGTGACAAGTTTCGGACTATTTAACACATCGTCAGCACTGGTATAATACCCAAGACTATGATAACCAATTCCATAATAATCTGTCTGATAAGTTGTTCTGGTATATGGGTTTTTCAATGTAGCCTGGTCTTCATTAGGATTCATTTTCCACATCTGCATAAACCGGGAAAAATTACCTCCTATTGTGTATTGAAGGTCGCCAATATTGTTTTTGTAATTCAGCGTTATTTCATATCCTGCCCTCCTGAGATTTCCATCAGATTTTCTTGATGGCAAAGAGGTTCCGAGAGGATCAGTATATAACGTGCCGGAAAGACTTGCCAACATACCTGTCGTTTCCATAAAGAAATAATCGAAAGAACCGGAGATTCTTGAATTTAACGATGTAAAATCAACCCCAAAATTGCGTGATTTTTGAGTGTACCACGTCAGGTCAGGGCTGACAAGAGGGCCTTCGGTAAAGCTAGGAACAAAGGAATTGTTTATCAAATAACCTGTTTGTGAAACAGAATATCCCGGAAGGTATTGAAATCTGCTGATTCCGGCATCTCCCCCATCCAAACCTACAACACCATATGAGGCTCTTAATTTAAGGTAGTTGATAATATTCCTGTCGTAAAGTGACTTCATGAAGGTTTCGGAACTAACGATCCATCCGGCAGACCCTGACCAGAAGGTACCCCATCTTTTATTGGGAGGGAACCAGTCGCTCCCATCTCTCCTAAAACTACCTTCAATGAAATACTTCGATTTATAATCATATCTGAAACGACCAAGATAACCGGCTCTTGCATTTTCTGCGGCGGTTCCTCCATTAGTTGCATTTATAGTCGGACCGGCAATAAATTGATCATAAATCAATATATAACCAATTCTTGTAGCATTTATAGATTCACTATAACCATAGCTCCGCTCATAACCAAAAAGTGCGTAAATTGTATGGTCTGTTGAGATAACTTTATTGTACTCACCAAGGAATTGGTTAGTATAAGAGTATCCCTGACCAGATAGTGCGTAAAGCTGAGGAGCTGTGTGTGTAATTGGTGTTGTACTATGAAGAGGGTATTGGTTTGCAGTTGCATTCCATGTCTTTTGCCAGTTATTATCTCCTCTTAACTGATTAATTGCTTTTATCTGTAGTCCCTTGACCCAAGGAACACTCCAATCCAAGTCAAGTATTCCATTTACATTTCTGGCTTGAGTCAGATTATAGCCTGAAGTTGGATCGATCTCTACAAGAGGATGGTCTCCTTTTTGAGAATATAATCCCAGGTCAGTATATGCTATTTCCATTGGCGCTGAGTTCTGAATATGACCCCAGGTAAAATAGTAGCCTGAGCCATATTGACAGGATGGAATCCGTACAGTCTCAATCGTACCGTATAAATTCACGTTGGCAACAAGTCCTATTTTATCAAAATTGTTTGTAAGACTAAGTTTGTAATTATAACGTTTAAGCCAGTTAGTATTGAACTTATATAAAGTACCCTGATCCAAATAAGATACTGAAGCATAATATTTAGACTTTTCACTACCACCATTTATGGATAATGAATGACGTCCTACAGGTGCAAATGTGTTCAAACAGGCTTTTTGCCAATCAGTGTTGGGATAATTAAATGGGTCAGATTGATTCTGGTATTTTGTAACAATACTATCAGCGTAAGCGGGAGCCTGACCATCATTTAATCGTGCTTGATTTGCTATTGTTACACGGTCATAAGAACCAAATTTTTTAGGAAGAATTGTAGGTTGAGTAAGGGTGTATGAATATTCATAATTTATTTTCATAGTTCCGGAAGTACCTCTCTTCGTGGTAATAGCAATTATACCGTTCCCTGCCCGTGCACCATATACGGCAGCGCCTTCAGCATCTTTTAATACACTGAAATTCTCAATATCATCTGGGTTAAGGTTTTCTAAGTCTGTTATTGTTGAGACTATTCCATCTATTACGACCAATGGAGTACTTCCTCCGCGAATTGTGATTGTAGGTTTTTTACCCGGACCACCACCGCTGGATGAAACAAATACTCCGGTTGCTTTACCAGCTAATTCATCCCCAACTGTAGGAACAGGTATTTTTAACTGATCTGAGTTTATTGTAGAAATTGAAGAGGTTGTAACTCTTTTTGTTGTAGAACCATATCCCACAACCACAACTTCTTCCAATTCTTTCGTTTGTTCCTTGATGGTAACATTGATAATTGTCTTCCCGGCTAATGGAATTTCCTGACTTATATATCCGATAAATGAGAATGTCAGGCTATTTGATCCCTGAGGAACGTCAATACTGTATTTGCCGGCAATATCTGTTATTGTTCCCTGATTTGTTCCGGTAACAACAACGTTCACACCTGGCATAGGAGTACCGTCAGTCCCTGTAACAGTGCCAGTAATTTGTTTTTGCTGGGGGTCGGGGCTCAAAACGTCAGTTAGTTTTGCATCTGAAAAATTTGAAGAAAGCCTGGTTTTCTGGGAATAAGTGTCGGTAGCGTGTGCTTGCAATACTCCTAAAAACAATAAAATGAAAGCATTACGCGTAATTTTTAGAGTTTTTTTTAAAGAACGATAAAACAATTCCTTAAAAGATTTGTTTCTTTTCATAGATTTGTAATGTTTTTAAGTTAAAAAATATCGGAATGATGTTTTAAGGAAATCGTTAGCGCGATTTCCTTTTTTATCCATATTTCTAAGGTGCATTTATTGTACTCATAGCAGATTATTTTTTAAAATTAGTACTATCATCTTTTAATATAAATTGTCTCTATTTTTTTTCATAGGTTCCATCGGTTAAAGCCATGAGCTGAGTGGGTGTAAAATAGATTATAATTGGTATATAAGTTAAGTAACAGCCCCATGATACAAAATATAATAATGTCTATTCCAGATTTGACCTTCAGGTGTTCTCAATGAACCAAATGTACAAAATACATTTGATTGTTGAAACTTAAAAATAGTTAAATTTTTTTTGATTAAGAAAAAAAATTCAGAAGTACCTAAAAGTTATCATTGCCCAACTGGCAACGGATAAATTTCAGGGATTCTGACATATAATTGTCGACAGTTCCGGGAGAGAGACCAACTTCTTTGGCAATCTCATTGGTTGATTTGCCTTCCTGCCATCTTTTCAGAAAGATGATTTGCTGTTTTTCAGAAAGCTTATCAACGATTTGCCGGACCCGTTCGAGAACAGACTGGTAATCAATACTTTCTTCTATCTCAGAGGAAGACTGAGAATTCTTATACAGGGTATAATCAAAGAATTTTTGCCAATAATGCCTTTCTCTGAATAATTTGCAAATATCGTTGTAGGCAATCGTAAAAAGATATGATTTGAAAGATGATTCTTTTTTAAGGCTCTCATGGCTACCCCACAGCTTAAGAAAAACCGATTGAACGAGTTCCTCGGCTTCGACCTTCGATTTGAGGTACTTCAGACTGAAGGCATACAGTTTCCCTGAATACTTTTCGTATATCAAGTCGAACGCTATTAAGTCGCCCTTTTGCAGTTTCTCGACCAATACATTATCTTCAGGAATCAATTTCAAAGAAGTCCTTTTAAAAATTAGTTATGTGTAAAGATATTTATTATACAATATCTGACAATATCTAAACCTTAGATTAATATTTTAATTCCCCGGCTTGAATTAATCGAAACATAGAAGCACTGATCTATAGGTAAAAGCAGCTTAAAAGTGTCCAAATTAGTTTAATTTTGCAACTTGAATTTCCTCAGGTCTTTACCCCTGGAACGATATTTCTCTTTGTTATTGATTCATGAGTTTAAGCAGACAAATAAGGATACCTCCCGGGGGATATGACAAATGTACCGATAATAGTGATGAGCGCCGGCATTAAATCCTGTAAGCCGTCTCCGGCTTTGAGTTGTCCAAATACCTCACAAAATATCAGGTCAAAAACTCTGTGGGTCAGGATATCTGACCCTGTAGGAATATATATTTGACTTGATTCAAGGATTTAAGTATCAATTGAAGTAAAAATCAGGCTTGCAATTCCAATCGTTACGATACAAGACATCGGTTAAAGTCCAATATATCACTGATTTAAAAGATCTTTATAAATAATTTATACCCTAAAGTGATATTATTTTATTATTAATTCATAATTTGCTTTATAACCAAAAATTTAAATAACTTTAGAATACTGATTATTAGATTTTGTAATATTTCTCATATGCCAAATATCGGTTCATATGAAGAACAGCTCAAAAGTTTTAACTGGTCCCTTGCTGAGAAAGAGCTGGAATACTGCAAGGAAGATTTAATTAATATTGGATGGTACTCTTCCGATAGAATTTGTCTGAAAGGTAACGGTAGTAAAATTGCTCTTTATTATGAAGACTTTGCGGGTATTGAAAAGAGATTTACTTTCAATGAAATTCGTCTGGCAAGCAATACTATAGGGACATACCTCTCCAATCTCGGATTAAAAAATAAAGACAGGATTTGCCTCTTTATGGACCGAATACCTGAATTGTATTTTTCGTTCCTCGGAATACTAAAAATTGGAGCTATTGTACAACCATTATTCTCAGCATTTGGTGATGAATCACTTTATGTCAGACTAGAAGATGCCCAAACCCGTGCGATCATTACTCAAAGGAAACAATTACCTAATATCAGAAAAATACGCGATAGATTACCCAATCTTGAATATATTATTATTGTCGATCATTGCCTGACAAAAGAGCTGGAGTACAAGGAGTTTGCATTCAGTTTTGAAGAGACTCCTTCTGTTGAAGAAATGGTAATTTTTCCAACAAGAGCTGAATCTCCATCAGTCTTGCATTATACATCCGGAACCACAGGACAACCAAAGGGAGTACAACATGTTCATTATTCACTTATATCACAATACCTTACTTCCAAATGGGCTCTTGATCTCCGGGATGATGATGTTTATTGGTGTACAGCAGACCCCGGATGGGTAACAGGTATTTCTTATGGAATTATTGGTCCCTGGAGTATGGGAGTTTCTATATGTGTACTGAATGCCGGATTTTCCGCTCAAAGTTGGTATAAGTTCATTGAGAAATATAAGGTTACAATGTGGTATTCATCACCGACAGCTATAAGATCTTTAATGAAAACCAGTGATCATTTAGTTAAGAGTTTTAATCTTACAAGTTTACGTCATCTTGCAAGTGTTGGGGAACCTTTAAACCCAGAAGCTGTAATCTGGTCTGAAAAGATTTTTGGGATACCCTTTCATGATACTTTCTGGCAGACAGAAACCGGATCTATAATGATCACCAATTTCCGGGGGATGAAAATAAAACCCGGATCAATGGGAAAACCATTTCCGGGAATTATTGGTATAATTCTCGATGAAAATACCTTCGAACCAGTAAAGACATCAGGCATGATAGGTCTGATAGCTTTTAAGCCAGGATGGCCTTCCATGATGCGTGCTTATTGGAACAATGAAGAGAAATACAGGGAAAAATTTGTGAATGGATGGTACATTTCAGGCGATAAAGCATATACAGACAATGAAGGTTATTTCTGGTTTGTCGGGAGAGATGATGATGTTATTAATACCGGTGGACACTTAATCAGTCCTTTTGAAGTGGAATCGGCTCTCCTTGAGCATCAGGCCGTAGGGGAATCAGCAGTAGTTGCAAAACCAGATGAAATAAACATGGAGGTTGTAAAAGCCTTTATCACTCTAAAACCCGGCTACACACCTGGTTCAGATCTGGAGCTTGAAATAATGAATTTTATCAGGAAAAGATTGTCCTCATTTGCAATGCCTCAGGAAATAGAATATATGGATAAACTTCCAAAGACAAGAAGCGGGAAGATAATGAGGAGATTTCTTCACGCAAAAGAATGGGGTGAGGAAATCGGCGATATTTCCACTCTTGAAAATGAATAAATTAATCAATTATAAGTAAAAACCCGGACTTAAATCCTATTTGTATGGAAAAAATGAATCGGCAGGAAAAGAAAGATCTTGTCTTAAATTATGTTATCAAAGAGTATATTGAAGATGAGGATCAGGAAATTACATATGACACACCTTTGATTTCAAGCGGTTTTGTCGACTCCTTTTCAATGATCTCCTTGTTAGTTTTCATTGAGAATAAATTTAAAATAAAGATACCGCCCAACGAAGCAACATCCGATGCTTTTGACAGTGTAAATAAGATTATTGACCTTGTGAATCAGTTCACAAAATAATTACTGGCAGAAGCCTCTTTACAACCTGTCATAACAACGCAGTATAAATTAATGATAAAACTTCCGGCGTTATTTATTTTCCTATTCTAAATTATACACCCGCTTTATATTGTTTACATAACATTTAATCTTATTTATAGGAATGATATTTAACTCATTTGAATTTGCCATCTTTTTGCCAATTGTTTTTATACTCTATTGGTTTGTAACTAATAAGAATCTTAAAACTCAGAATGCATTATTATTAATTGCAAGTTATTTCTTTTATGGTCAGTGGGATTGGCGTTTCCTGTTTTTATTGGTCTCGTTGTCTCTCACAAATTACTTACTAGGAATCGGGATAGAAAAAAATGAAACAAACAGAAAAGCTAAGTTTTGGTTTTTCGCAGGTCTTTTTATTAATCTTGGTATTCTTGGCGTTTTCAAATACTATAACTTTTTTATTGACGGTTTTATTAATCTGGTATCCCTTTTTGGATATGATTTGCCGAGATCGACCACCAAGATCATTCTTCCTATGGGAATTAGTTTTTACACTTTTTTATCATTAAGCTATATAATAGACATATATAAGAAAAAACTTAAAGCAAACAGAAATCTTATTGAGGTTTTGCTGTCACTGAGTTTTTTTCCTATAATTCTTGCAGGCCCGATTCAACGTCCGGTATTACTGCTCCCTAAAATTTCACAAAAACGTTTTTTTAATTACGCTCAAGCAGTCGATGGGTTAAAACAGATACTATGGGGTCTGTTTGTAAAGGTGGTTATTGCTGACAATCTTGCCGTATATGTAGATGATTTCTTCCTGAATTATGCCAATTATTCAGGCAGCACACTATTGCTGGGAGTTATATTTTATACTTTTCAGATTTATGCAGATTTCTCAGGCTATTCTGATATGGCAATAGGTATAGCAAAGCTTTTTGGATTCAACCTGATGCGAAACTTCGCCTATCCTTATTTGGCAAGAGATATAACCGAATTCTGGAAAAGGTGGCATATATCATTAACAACATGGTTTCGTGATTATGTATTCTTACCATTATCATTCACTGTTTCATGGAAAATCAAAGGTGAAAAACTCCTTTTCATCAAGATTGACCTTTTCATTTATATTTTAGCGAGCAGCATAACCTGGTTATTGACCGGTCTTTGGCATGGAGCCAATTATACATTTATTATCTGGGGATTGATTCATGGGTTCTTTCTGATTATTTACCGCATACAGATAAAATCAAGAAAGAAGTTGTTTAAAAGAATAGGGATCAGCAATAATCATTTAGCAATTATTTTTTTTGAAACTATTATTACTCAGACCATTATTATGATAGCGTGGATATTTTTCAGGGCTGAGAATACGGGCCATGCTATCAAATATCTTTCGGCAATTTTTTCTCCCTCTCTTTTTTCTATACCTCACTTTATAGAAATGAAAAGAGCTCTGGCTCTTTTCATTCTCATAATTGGTTGTGTATTTCTAGAATGGGTAGGCAGAGACCAGGAATACACTATCTCCAATTTAGGGATTAAGTGGAAAAGACCATATAGATACGCATTATATTATGCAATTATCATTGCAATAATCTTGTTTGGTGCCAAACAACAACAATTCATCTATTTTCAGTTTTAATATGAAGAAATTTATAATTAAAATCTCAATATTTATTCTGCCGATTGTTATTGCAGCTTATTCGCAACATTTGTATTTATTTTATTCTCACAAATACTATTATAAGGCTGTGGATCCTGAAATTTATTATTCAATTACAAAAAGCAACCAAAAAAGTAAAACAAAAAAACTACTTATTGGGGACAGTGTCTGCAATCAATTATTCAGCAATATTACACACAATGACAGTATTAACTCGTTAGCTTGTAATCAGGCAATTAGTATGGTTGGCCATTTTATTTTATTAAATAATTATCTTTTAGCAGGCAATCAGTTAGATACGGTTTATATGATTTTCACCCCTTATTCTTTTTTAAATAATTTAGACCAGTTATATACCTACCATTATTTTTTGAAACCGTTTTATAATAAAGAGTATAGGCCTTTATTTACGAAAACGGTCATAAATCAAATTCATAAAATACCCTTTTATTTTATTTGCAGAGATCCAATTATATTAACCTCAAATTGGGCTCCGACTTTCAAATCAAAAGAGGATGTGAATTATACTTTTCTTTCACCCATTTCAGTAGAATATTTGGCAAAGATCAAAGAATTAAGCATTAAATACAACTTTAGATTAATCATTCTGCCGACTCCAACTAAAATCAGCAATAAGATATATATCGAAAAAATTAACAGAAATGAAATTATTGGAACTGGTTTAGACAATGAATTTAAAAATTACTTTAAAAATATTATTTATGTCAACGATACAAACTTTACTGATAATGTTCATTTAAAAGATAAAAATAAGTATAGCGATTATTATAAAAACAAACTTATGAAATGGTAAAACACTGTAGTAAATAAGTGAAGATTCGTATTGTCTTATTTGAACAGGAAGCATTCCCCCTGGGCAAAAAAATCATTCATAATAATATACAGGGTAAACAAAATAATGAGATAGATTTTTGAATTTGCTCATCTGAACTTTGTTTATAAGTTCTTACAGATTGTTCTTAAATTATATTGACTCTGGTTTTGTACTGGTTTAACTTTGATAATTAAATAATTAGAAAAGCTATGGCAAGACTCATTCCCTGATAATGGTACGTCATTTTTTATAATCTGCTTTCAGAAAACAGATAATGACAACGGGATGGATTTTCAGGGATGAACATAAGAAGCAGGAATTTGTTAATAAAAAGGGCACCACTAAAAGACTAAGGCAGGATGTAAATTCCTGATAACAATGTTAAAAAGAGAGGACCCTTATGAGACTAAAATTCGCAATAGCACTCTTCTTTCTCAGCATCGATCTCTTAGCTCCGGATGATAATTCAGTCATTATTCCGGTTCCAATTGAAATCAATCCCTGGCAGGATTTATGGGAAGCAACCTGTATGGTTGAGAGTGAGAACAATCCTTCCAAGATCAATTTTCTGGAAGGAGCCTATGGTATAGTTCAGATCAGGAAGTGCAAGTTAGACGATTTCAATAAAGCGACTTCAAAAAAATATAGTATTTCAACTGTGTTAAGCGAGTCTGTATCCCGTGAAATATTTATGCATCATTGCAGTGAATGCAATTCTATCGAAGAAGCCGCACGAAAATGGAATGGTGGCCCTAAAGGAATGACTAAGCCACAGACTAAAGATTACTGGAAGAGGATCAGAATTGTTTTAGAAAATAGATAACGATAGTTTAATCCTGAATCAGACCCACTCTTCAACAATTTAAGCCCCTGTTAATAAGTCCTTTCCCCACTCCGGGAGTGTCTCCACCTCCCGGAAGCGATAGTTTGATTAAAATAATGTAAAAACTTCCTGAATGACTTTGTAGAGTGACCATTCAGGAATCCCAACCTGGGTATCAGATACAGATGGAACCTTTCTGGGCCGGACCCAGTTCAGATGCAGTCAAAATGCAGGCCTTCCTTTAACCACAATATAGGTCAAAACTTATTTGACTTTGGCTTTTGGTTATCGTAACTTAGCATGTTATACTGCTTGGAGTAAATAAATTATAAATTAAAAAGCTTTGATATGATAGTAAAAATCTACTTAAGATCCATAGTAAAAGATGAGAAGGAACATCTTGCCATGTTCGATACAAATCGTGATGGAGATATCGATAACCTTACGACAAAGGCTCACGCCGGGGATAAGGTTATTTGGAAATTAGATTGCTGCAGTGGGATAAAGAGCATAACTAAAATATACTCAAAACATGAGAAACGCAATGTGTTTGAAAGCAATCCGAAAAAACAATTGTTATGCAAAGGATTTACGTTACAAATATCAAAATCTGCAAATCCAGGAGAAGAAGAATACTCAATTGAATATATCCTCAGCAATGAAACAAAAGTGGTTATTGATCCTTGTATAAGGATCGACCCTCCTGGCATCAGCAAATAGAACAATGTATACTCGGTTTATTACAGCTATTTGTCTTGCCTTTTATATGGCAATAAACTCACTTACATTAGTTAATGGTCAATCCTCTGACAGCCTAAACCATGACATGGTTAAAGATGATACCAAAAAATTTGAACTTCTTTGCAAATTAGCATCAATGCCAGGTGATGCTGATACCATTTTAAAATATAGTGAACTGGCCATAAAACTTGCTGAAAAACTGAATATTAATCCTGTACGTCCTATTGTTTACAAGGGATTTGGCTACCTTAATTCGGGTAAACTTGCATCAGCACTTGAATGTTTTATGAAAGCAGCCAATTATTACAAATCTGCTCACAGCAACACAGGCCTGGCAGCGGCATATACCTATATATCAGAAGCATATATCCAGCAAGAAAACTATGATAATGCTAAATACTATCTTAATAACGCTATTGAAATCTTCCAAAAAGAAAAAGATACGGTAAGTCTGGTTACTGCCTTGCACAATTTAGGTTATGCAAATTACAGTATGGGGCAATACGACACTGCCTTAATCATATTCACAAGGGAAAGTGATATATACCAAAAGTTAGGTCGCCTTACTGACTATGCCTATTGCCTGGGGAATTCAGGATTAGTTTATTCGAGACAGTCGCAATTTGATAAGGCAGAAGATTATCTTCTCCGCGCTATTCCAATTCTTACTAAAAAGGGCGATGAACGAGCCGTTACAGAGTATATGATTGAATATGCTGGCATTCTTCAGCATAAAGGAGAAATAAAAAAAGCCATAGCCTCTGCTACCTTAAGTTTTGGCAAAGCTGCAAAGAATAACTTACTCGAATTTGAACGCGACGCAGCATATCGTCTTTCTAAGCTATATCAGTCTTCCGGAAGATACGACAGCGCTTATCATTATCAATCTTTATATATAAACGCAAATGACAGTATAAAAAGCGTTAAGAATATTCAAAAAATGGCTGACCTGCGCACGGAATTTGAAGTAGCTAAAAAGCAGGCAGAGGTTGATGTGTTGAGAAAGAATAAGCTAATACAGTTTATTGTGATCGTAGGTTTAGTACTTATACTATTGCTGGCCATAGGTATTATCCTTCTGTATTATTACAGCCTGAAGCGGTCACAAAGGCTTACAACTGCCCTTGATGAGCGTCGCATATTATTGGAAAAGCAAAGCCAGGAACTGAAAGAACAGCGGGAAGAATTAATACTGCAAAAAGAAGATATTATTAGTAGCATAAACTATGCAAAACTAATACAATCAGCTATTCTTCCTCCCGAAAGTTATGTAAATGAATTACTTAATAATAATTTCATATTTTATCAGCCAAAAGAAATTGTGAGTGGTGATTTCTATTGGATAAAAAGAGTAAAGAATTATACCATTTTAGTATCTGCGGATTGTACGGGTCACGGAGTGCCTGGAGCATTTATGAGTATGCTTGGTATAAGTCTTTTGAATGAAATTGTGGAAAGACGGGAAATTACTCAGGCAAATCAGATTTTGAATGAAATGAGGGAACAAATTAAACATTCACTCAGACAAGTCGGGAATAAAGAAGAACCAAAAGATGGAATGGATTTAGCTTTATGTGCTATTGATAATAACAATAACCTGATGCAGTTTTCAGGCGCAAATAATCCATTATATATAATAAAAAATAATAATGGGAAGCCGGAATTAAAAGAGATAATAGCTGATCCAATGCCTGTGGGTTTTTATTTATATAATGATGAATCATTTTCTAATCATGAGATTCAACTTCAAACCGGGGATTCTTTTTATATTTTTTCAGATGGTTATATTGACCAGAACGGAGGAGATAATAATCACAGATTCAGTAGTTCCAAATTCAAGAAATTGCTTTTAGATATCCATAAGCAGCCAATGGCCCGACAAAAAGCTACCCTGGAGCAGACTCTTAAAGACTGGATGGGTGAGCATTCTCAAAGAGATGATATACTAGTCATTGGAGTGAGATTGTAATTCTATATCAGATAAAATAATATGAACATGTGTATGTCAGTCCTCTTAATGTCCTTCATCTTCTATTATTTATTCTATATTTTTATTTGTAGGGCACAAATAACTTAAATATATTAGCATCAGAAAGGGTATGGAAAGACCCTAAAGTATCTTTGAGATTCTGGAAGCTTATACAACAATCAAAATATATCAGATCTCACAGATTTTTTCTTTAGGAAGGATTAAAGATTTTTCGCATGAGGTGGTATCAGCGCAAAACGGTTGAAATAGTTTCTGGCATAATTGTTGGCATAATTGCTTTATTCTTCCTATTTGTTGTAAGGTTTTATACAAAAATTGAGAATAATGAGGTCATCAATTCGAATGACTATCTGACGCCAGGGAACATTCCTTTAATGGAACTTAATTCAGAGGTTATTCAACGCACAAGTCCGAAAGAATCTGCTATGCGGGAGACCACTCTCATTGATAGTTCAAAAATAAATGGCAATCTTAAAGTACAGGTTGACTACTATATAATTGTTGGAAGTTTTAAAAATCTCGAACAGGCTCAACAAAAAGCAGATAAATTAACAAATGAATTTAATACAAATATCATTTTACTCCCTGCAACAAAAGAAGGTTATTTTAGAATTAGCTGTGGAAAATATTCTACACTTGAAAAGGCTGAAGCCGCAATTAAAAATATCAGAACAAACATTAATTCTAATGCATGGATCTTATCATTAAAGGAATGATCTGCCAAATACGGAACTTCAATATGGAATTTATTGGTAAGGATTGTGGGGCTATTGTTTGTTTTATCAGGACCTATTAACCATAAACACACGGCTGTCCCCGGCTGAGGAAAATATTATTTAAACATTAGACATTCTTGTAATGTACTTAGTATATTTACTGATGAAAACTTTTTCAATACATGAACTCGGATGTGGTCAATTTCTACTGGCATACAATCTATGGTCTGTATGCTTGATTAATAAAATATGTGGCACTTAAAAGTATTAAATACTAATAATAGTGAAACAGGTTCCAGGTGATTATGAATTGGTTGAAAGGTTACATGAAGGGGATGTGGAAGCCTTTGACCTGCTATTCGAAAGATACTCAGGGAAACTTTACGCTTTTGGTTTAAAATACCTGAGATCATCTGTGGAGGCAGAAGAAATGGTTCAGTCAATCTTCCTTAAGATATGGGAAAGTCAGAAAAACCTCAGAAAAGAGTCCACTTTCAAATCATTTCTTTTTACCATTGCATACAACGATATATGCAAGATCTTCAGAAAAAGGTATTATAAACAGAGATTCATCGACAATATCCAGTATGATAATTCTCAAGCTTCCTATGAAACAGAAGAAAGAATTGACTTCAGTTCCGATCTTGCGCGAGTATACCAAATCATTGAAAAACTTCCTGAACGACAAAGAATCATTTTTATCAAAAGCCGACAGGAGGGTAAAACAACAAAAGTTATTGCCAAAGAAGTTGGGCTCTCCCCTGGAACTGTTGACAATTATATATCAGAAAGCCTGAAATTTATCCGGACCCAATTTATCAAGGAAAGCTTACCTGTGCTGCTGTTTTTTTCACTGTATTTCCTTTAATCAACAAATCCCTTTTCATCCGATTATATCTTTGTTTAAATATTATCATTAAAGCGCTTTATAGTAGCGTATATGATACAAACTGAGATAATTCTGACAAAAAACAACTTTCACATATAAAAAATGTGAATTTTTCTATGAGATCTTTTATAGCTACGGGTATTATATATACAGATCGTAACAGGAGGTTAAGGTTAGTAGGATTGGGAGTTAATCAGGGTTAACTGACAGGCACTTGCAGGTGCCTTAAAAAGTACTCTGCAATGTCTGTCAGTTTCTTAATCAGAATAATACATTTTAAAGTAACAATATCAACTGGTTGTAATTCTTTAGAAGTGGCTTGTTAAGCAGTTTATGATATGAACAAAATAATAAATTCTGCATAAAAAGTGGATCTGGTAAAAAAATCTGTTTTTAAATATGAGATTCATCTTACTCAGGGGTATTAATAAAAAAGGAGAATAATTCTTTGAAAAATTTTGCATAAAAATGTTGCAACAAAACGATTTTGATCTAATAGAACGCTTTAATAAGGGAGAGATTACCGATAGCCAAAAAGAATATGTAGAATACCTTTTTCTTACGGGTGAAGAAAACCTTTACTTACGAAAGTCACTCGAAAAATGCTGGGATCTTATGCTTAGGGATCCAGCTCCATCACAGGTTGATTTATTACCCCTCCTTAACCGGGTTCATCATACAATCCGGAAAAATGAGATGCTGAAAAGGAAGACACCTTTGCAAAAAATAGGACAGATTTACATGAAAGTTGCCGCTATTATAATTTTACCATTACTGGTCGCAGGAGGTTTGCTCAACTTTAATCTGGTTAATCGTCTTCGTATGCTCTCGGACCAGAAGTCCTTATCTACTATCTACGCCCCTTTGGGAGCAAGGGTCTCCTTCACGCTACCCGATGGAACTACCGGAAAGCTCAACAGCGGTTCATACTTATATTATTCACTGCCATTTTCCAGAAACCGTCAAATTAAACTTGAAGGAGAAGCGTGGTTTGAAGTAACCCCTGATAAGAAACATCCATTTGAGATCATGGTTGGCGGTTCAACATTGAAGGTATTGGGCACCAGCTTTAACGTTAGTGCCTATCCTTCGGAAAATTATATTGAGGTAGTTCTTAATACCGGGAAAATGGAATTTATGTATAATGCAACTAACAAGAAAATAAAGATAGATCCATCTGAAAAGCTGGTATTTAGGAATGGGAACATCAGCAAGTCAGTTACCGATCCGTCAAAATATTCTGCCTGGACCGAAGGCAAATTGGTCTTCAGGGACGATCCGATGACCGAAGTTGTCCGACGTATAGAAAAATGGTATAATGTTAAGATTAATCTTGACGATAAGGTTTTGGAAAATTATTCATTCCGGGGAATATTCCAGGATGACACACTCGATGGTGTGCTAAAGTTTTTAGCTATGACATCCCCTATCCGGTATAAAATCAAACCGGGCGAACTAATGACAGATGGAACCTTCACGAAAGAAGAAGTAACCATCTTTCTTCGAAAATGATAACGTAATCCTTAAAACCTGCAGCCATGACAACAATCAACGGACCATAAAGAATAAAAAAAAAGGAAGTCGCGCTAACGATTTCCTTAAAACATCATTTCGATATTTTTTAACTTAAAAACTTTGCAAATCTATGAAAAAAAACAACCCATTTGGGGAATCGTTTTACGATTCACTAAAAAAAATCCTATTAATTATGCGTATAACAATTATTCTCATGATTCTGGGAATCGTGCAGGTACGCGCATCAGATTCTTATGCTCAGAGTACAAGACTCACTCTCAGTTTTTCAGAAACCGAGGTTGTCAAAGTGCTTGACAAAATTGAAGCAGAGAGTGAATTTTACTTCCTTTTCAATGAGAAACTTCTTGATACTGAACGTAAAGTCAATATCAATGAAAATAATCAGTTAATTGATGTCGTACTGGGGCATCTGTTTGCCGGTACCGATGTGAGATATACTATCGTTGACCGCAAGATTATTCTTGCTCCTGACTATCTGATCAAGAGTACAGATGCAAATGCCTTCATGCAACAACAAACCATAACAGGTAAAGTTACTGATAGTCAGACTGGCGAACCTATGATTGGTGTAAATATTTCGGTCAAGGGGACAAGTGTTGGTGCTATTTCCGGTGCAGATGGGATGTTCTCATTATCTGTACCTGACAGGAAAGCCACACTGGTCTTCTCCTTTATCGGTTATGTTAGCCAGGAAGTTCCTTTAGCCGGCCAAACCGTAATGAATATAGCACTGAAAAGTGAAACTATAGGTCTGGACGAGGTTATAGTTACAGGATTTGGCACTCAGAAAAAAGTAAACGTTACCGGATCAATTTCCGCAGTCGGATCTGCAGAACTTAACAAACGTCCTGTTACTAACGCAGCATCTTTGCTCCAGGGTAAAATTCCCGGTATCCAGATTGTTCAGAACTCAGGAGCGCCAGGTAATGAATCTGTAGCCATACAGATACGAGGTAGAAATTCATTCGGAACTTCTAATAATCCGTTAATATTGATTGATGGCGTTGAGGGTTCGCTTACCAATATTAATCCCAGTATGATCGAATCCGTTTCTGTTCTGAAGGATGCCTCTTCATCTGCTATATACGGTTCACGAGCTGCGAATGGTGTTATTCTGGTGACAACCAAAAAGGGAATCGCAAACAACCGGTTAAACATCGAATATAACTATAATATTGGCGTTCAACAAGCCACATTCCTCCCCCAATTGGTATCCAACTCAGCAGAGTATATGACCATGATAAACACGGCTCGTGTGAATTCGAGAGGCCCTGGTAATGAAGCATATACTCAGGCTCAAATTGATGCATATAAAAACAACGTTGGAAATCCGATGTATCCAAATACCGATTGGAATAAACTTATTTACAGGAACGGAGTGACACAGGACCATTTTCTTAGCCTTAACGGAGGTAATGAATCAACAACTTATAATGTTGGTTTGGGTTATGTGGATCAAACAGGCGTTGTTGAGCATTATAATGCAAAAAAATACAATCTCCTGTTAAATATGGAGAGTAAACTCAGTAAAATTGTCACTTTATCCGCAAACATCAGGTTGAGCAGGATTTTGCGCAATGAAAGCCAGGGGGGAGTAACAAACCTGGTACTGACAACCTGGGGTGCACATCCTACATATGGACCAAGAATTGTTCTGGAGGGATCACCAAATATAGGGAAATATACCAGATGGGGCTTCCCCAATGTGTACAATAACTGGCAGCCTACCATAGCAGCTGAAAACGGTGGAGACTACTATTCAGATGACAATGCCGTTGCTTCTCTGGGCTTAAAAATTAAGTTAACAGACGCATTGGTCTGGGAGACTTTAGGAACAGCAAATATGACTTATTCCTATTTCAAATCAACTGGTTACTCTGTACCTACCTACGATTGGTTTACGGGCAATTATGTGGCTTCAATTCAGAATGCATCTACTGGTATTGCAGTTACCAGGACTGATACGAAAAATGCATATTATAATTTATACTCCAATTTGAAATACAGTAAGGTATTCGCACAAAAACATGCATTAACCGCTTTACTCGGATATAGCATGGAAGATAATATTAATGACAATTTAAGCGGGTACAGGAGAAATATAGCAAACCCAAGTACAACACAAATAAATGACGGGGGATCAACTGGGCAAACAACCAGTGGAACTGGCTATGAATGGGCAATTATGTCTCTCTTCGGGCGTGCAAATTATGCTTACAGTGATAAATACCTGTTTGAATTATCTTTCCGTTATGATGGTTCTTCAAGGTTTTCTTCAGGACATAAATGGGGATTGTTCCCTTCCTTTTCTGCAGGATGGAGAATTAATAAAGAAAATTTCTTAAGCGATGTAACATGGGTCAACGACTTGAAGCTTAGGGCTTCGTGGGGCCAGTTGGGTAACCAGCAAATCGGAAATTATCCCTATCAACAAACTTTGACCATCGGCAACAGTTATCCCTTCAACGGAGTAGTACAACAAGGTGCATACGTTAGCGCGTTGAGCAATAATAATATTACCTGGGAAACAACATCCATAACAGATATAGGAGTTGATTTTTCACTTCTCAAAAACCGCCTCTATGGCTCATTTGACTACTACAATAAATTAACCACAGGTATTCTCGGGTCAGCTCAGGTACCAGGATTTGTTGGCTTATCCGCACCAACAGTCAATTATGGCACGATGAAGAATGAAGGATATGATTTTGTGGTGGGATATAGAAATTCATCCGGTAAATTTAATTATGATATAAGCTTTAACGGTGGCCATTATAAGAACACTCTTGTTAAATTTGGAGCAACACAGGATGGTGGTACCTATCTTAATAAGGAGGGACTGCCATATCAGAGTTATTATACATGGCAATGGATAGGTATCTTTCAATCTCAGGCAGAAATCGATGCTGCACCGATACATCAGTACAATCCAAAACCAGGCGATTTCCGTTATGCTGATGTAAATGGGGATGGTAAAATCGATGCGAACGACCGGGTTGTTGTTCCCGGGATGTATCCTAAATTCGATTACGGTGGTACTGTTACTGTAGGATGGAATAATTTTGAATTGTCGGCATTCGTCCAGGGATCTGCAGGTAGAAAATATAATGTAATCTTCTGGGGTTTCGAACCATTCTTCCAGGAGGGAAGACCACCGACATTCTGGGAAAATGCATGGTCACCCACAAATCCTTCTACTACCTTGCCAAGACTTTATCTGCCGGGTGAGGAAAATGCCATTACCAACGGTCAGCAAGGTTCATCCTGGTATCTGCAGGATGCCTCCTACTTTAGGCTGAAAAACCTTGTATTTAGTTATAACCTGCCTAAGGAAATTTGCAATAAAATAGGATTACAAGGTCTCAAGATTTACTACTCAGGAGACAACCTTTTAACTATTACACAGTATTATATAAAGAATACTGGTTCGAGCCATGTGGGTGGTGACCCTGAAAGATCATCCGGTGCCGGAAGCCAATGGTTTGCAAATTATCCCCAGGTGATAACCAATTCAATTGGTGTAAGATTAAGTTTCTAACTTTTAATAAAGAAAACAATGAATACACGTAAAATACTATTTTTAATCATTGGAATTCTCTTTGCAGCGACATTCTGGTCATGTAAAGATTTTCTGGATCTGCAACCTCTTGATACTCCATCCAAAGCCACCTTCTGGAAAACGGAACAAGATGCCAACATGGCCCTTGCTGCCATTTACGGAAGACTTAATAACGATGTTACCGGGTGTACTAACGGTGGTGGATCACTATCTCACTCAGGAGGAATGACAGACGAAGGTTATGCTCAGTATCCCTGGGAAGGAGGCTATACAACCATACCTACAGGAGTAATTACATCTACTGTTGGTGGAGTTGTAAGTAATTATTGGTACGATAGTTACCGGGGTATCAGCACTTGTAATATTTTCCTTGAAAATATTGATAATGTGCCGATGGCAGCTGACGCCAAAAACGTGATGAAGGGACAGGCCCTTTTCATGAGAGCATTCTGGTATAATTACCTGACCATGGTATATGGTGATTGCCCATTGATTCTGAAAACTCTTACAATTGATGAATCATTAAAAGTTACACGAACTGCCAAGGCAACCGTAGTTACACAGATAATACAAGATCTGAATGATGCTATCGCTGCGTTGCCCGATGCAGCTTATACTGGTAATGCGGTGAAAGCATCTGCTTATGCATTGAAAGCAAGGGTATGTTTGTGGAACGAGATGTGGGCTGATGCTGCCACTGCAGCCAAGGCTGTTCTGGACAACCCATTGTTTGCCCTCGATGCCGATTGGCTTGGCATGAACAATGGGACAAAAGAATCAACCACTAAAGAAGTTTTGTTTTCGACAAAATACCATGCACCTGATATTTATCATGGGGAAGATTATGAGGACGGGAGTTGGTTTTCCACTTGTCCTTTACAGGATTATGTTAATTCCTTTGAAAAACTTCCGGGCTGGAATGCGGCAACACCTTATGAAAATTGTGATCCCCGCTTAAAACTTACCTGCTATACCCCTGGTGATCCGTTTGCGTACCATGTAGCCGGCGGCACATTTGATCCTACCAAAGAAGCTACAAAGACAAAATTCGGACTTCGGAAATTTATTAAAGTCGTCAGCGAAACATCAAATCAATGCGATCAGCAAATTATACTTATCAGGCTTGCCGATGTAAAGCTGATGTATGCCGAAGCCAAACTTAAAAATGGACAGAATGATGCCTCAGCTTTGCAGGCACTGAATGATGTTCGCGCTCGTTTTGGTGGTGTGCTTGCACCAAAAGCCACTTTGGATATGCCGGCCATTATGTACGAAAGAAAAGCTGAACTTGGGTTCGAAGGATTACGGTTCTTCGATATCCGGCGCTGGAAAATAGGTACCCAGGCTATGACAGGATTGATTGACCCGATTGCAGCTAAATATACATTCGATGAAACCAAATTTTACCTCTGGCCCATTCCACAGGGAGAGATAAATATAATGGGATCAACTTTTGGTCAGAACCCTGGTTATTAAACCAGAAATAATAAAAGTGTAAGTGCTTTGCACTTACACTTTATTTCTTTTCATAGTTAATTAAGAAAGGAAATACTCTAAAAAAAATTTGAATCAGGTATTCTCGTTTTGCACCTGATTCTAATATCTATTTGTACCAAAATCAAACTGATCTCTTGCGACTATCTGAAGAATTCAAAATATCTGTTAGACCCACATTAAGTTTGATTACTCCCATCTTATAAGATAACCAGTAATATACTTCCAATTATGAAAACATGTAAATTATATTACTTAATACTGCTTATTCCATTGTTGTTCATTATTCCTTCAGGATGTAAAATGGACAAGGGAGAACAGCTGGCAGTTTCAAGGTATAAAGGCGTTTTTACCAGTCCTCCTGTGAATATTCCGACCGGAAAAACGCCTGATGGACCAATTGCCGGAAACGGCGATGTTGGTCTTGTTTTCAGCGGGACTCCCGATTCACAGCGGTTTTATTTCTCGAAAAATGATTTCTGGAAATCCAAACCAGGCTATCCTGACGGAGGGGTCTTCCTTCCGGGTGGATTAGATATCCGGGTAGACGCTCTGAAAGGCGCTTCATATTATGCCGAACAGGTCCTTGAGAATGCCACCCTCAGGGCAGCCTTTAAAACAGTTGAAGCAGGGTATCAGTTGAATACATGGGTAGCAGCTGGAGACAATATTATCATACTTGAATTTAAATCTGAGGGTAAACCATTTGACGTCAAATTGAATCTATGGTCCCAAACCGGTAATGAATCAGTTAATGAATCGGGGCAGGAAGGAGGAATATACTGGGTAACACGCAGGTTTGAAACACCTGACCTGCTATGGCCGACCCAAATTGCCATGGCAATGAAAGTACTCGGCGCCGATAATAAGGATTTTCAGTTGGGACCCTCAAAAAAAGTGATAGTAGCCATTGGCTTCTGTACAAATCATGACAACAAGAATTATTTCGAAACGGCCCTTGCAAAAGTTAAAAATCTGACTGCAGAATCTGTCACGGGGTTACGGAAGGATCACGAAAACTGGTGGAAAAAGTTTTGGTCACAGTCAATGGTGAATATCAGCGACACGCTTATTGAAAAGTTTTATTATGGCTCAGAGTATTTACTCGCCTCATGCAGCAGGAACAAAAATTTTCCTCCGCGGCTATGGGGAAATACTCTCACCGAAGATGCTTCATTTAATAACTGGGTAGGCGACTATCACCTGAATTA
>Ga0182021_10000754_pt1 | contig 35923 bp, 30 predicted proteins | sample 612E3MmetaG_FD_120493 | JGI IMG/M metagenome (GOLD analysis project Ga0182021, IMG submission 120493) | Permafrost microbial communities from Stordalen Mire, Sweden - 612E3M metaG (Illumina Assembly) | ecosystem: Environmental > Terrestrial > Soil > Wetlands > Permafrost | place: Sweden...
AGCTACGAAACGCAAGCGGAATCCGGTTCAAACGATTGGCTCCCACCTCTTAGGATACCAATCGCCCGCTACCGCCGTAGCGCCGGCGGTCTTTGCCGCCGGTGTTCTTCCCAGTCCGCACAAACCCACCGGCGGCAAGGGGGTGCCCTCTGGGCCCGGCGCTACCGCCCGTTTGACAACCCTTCCCCGCCGTCCGTATGATGAAAATTCGAGTTGACCGCCTGTCTGCTCTGGAACACTTCAATATGATCAAAGTGCAAGGTCTGACCAAGCGATACGCCCGCACTGTCGCCGTGGACAATATTTCCTTCGAGGTCGAAAAGGGCCAAATCGTCGGCTTCCTCGGGCCCAACGGCGCCGGTAAGACCACCACGATGCGGGTCCTTACCTGCTTCCTCCCGCCCACCATGGGAACCGCCAACGTCGCCGGTTTCGACGTGCTGGAGAACCCCATGGAGGTCAAGAAGCGCATCGGCTACCTGCCGGAATCGCCGCCCCTTTATCCCGAGATGGAGGTCATCGAGTACCTCACCTTCGTCGGCAAGTTGAAGGGCATCCCCGCCAACGACCTGGCGCGCCGCCTCGACGACGTCCTGGGCCGCTGCGCCCTCGGCGATGTCCGCAAGCGGCTCATCGGCAAGCTCTCCAAGGGCTTCCGCCAGCGCGTGGGCCTGGCCCAGGCCATCATCCACAACCCCCCTGTCCTGATCCTCGACGAGCCTACTTCCGGCCTGGACCCCAAGCAGATCATCGAAATCCGCGAGCTGCTCAAATCGCTCGCCGGCGAGCACACCATCATCCTCAGCACCCACATCCTCTCGGAAGTGGAGCATTCCTGCGAGCACGTCATTATCATCGACCGCGGCAAGCTGGTGGCCATCGATACGGTCTCGAACCTCACCAATCGCCTGCGCGGCTCCGAAGCCGTGGCGCTCGAAGTGGAAGCCGCCGGCGGCCAACCCAACCCCGCCGACGTGCAGCAGCGCCTCGAGCAGGTGGCCGGCGTCAGCCGCGTGGTCATGAAGGATTCCAAGGACGGCCGGCTCACTTTCGAAGTGGAAAGCCTGACGGGCCGCCACATTCGCGCCGATCTGGCCCGCACCGTGGTCAATTCCGGCTGGGCCCTCAGCGAGTTGCGCGCCGTCGGTCTCAGCCTGGAGGACATCTTCCTCCAACTCACCGCGGCCGAAGAGAAGGACCAGGTTAAAGAAGGAGACAAGCAGTGAAAAACGTACTCCTCATGTGTCAGAAGGAACTCAAGAGTTATTTCGCCTCGCCCATCGCCTACGCGGTCCTGGCGTTGTTCGGGTTGATCTTCGGTTTCGGCTTCTACACCGCCACCCGCGACTTCGTGCGCTTCAGCTTTCAGTCGCAGATGATGGGTCAAGGCCAGACCATGAACGTCAACGAGCAGATCATCCGCCCGTTGCTGGGTTTCGCCTCCACCGTGGCTTTGTTCCTCATCCCCATGATCACCATGCGGCTCTTCGCCGAAGAGAAACGCTCCGGCACCATCGAGCTGCTGCTCACCTCGCCCGTCACCGATACCGAGATTATCCTCGGCAAGTGGCTGGGCGCTTTTCTCCTGTACCTCTGCGTGCTGGTCATGTCGATGATCAACATCGCGCTGCTGTTTGCCTGGGGCAAGCCGGACCTCAAACCGGTGCTGGTGGCCTACCTCGGGCTGGCCCTGCAAGGCGGCTGCCTGCTGGCCATCGGGACTTTCATCTCCACCCTCACCAGGAACCAGATCGTGGCCGGCGGCGTCACCTTCTTCACCTGCCTGTTGCTGTGGCTGTTGAGCTGGTTCACGGCCTTCGACTCGACCGTGCCCGCGCAAGTGGTCAATTACCTCTCCATCGTCACCCACTTCGAGAACTTCGGTAAGGGCGTGCTCGATTTGAAAGACGCGGTTTTCTACGTTTCCTTTATCTTCTTTGCGCTGTTTGCGACCTCGCGATCGATGGAATCGCTGCGGTGGAGGGCTTAACATGTCTCACGAATGGCTCAAGAAAAGGCAGACCAAGTACACCGCTTACGTAGCCGTCTACATCGTCGTCATCCTGGCCGTCCTCGCGGCCGTCAACTTCCTGGCGAACCGCTACGACAAGTCGTGGGATTCCACCGCCAACAAGCAGTTCAGCCTCGCCGACCAGACCATCAAGGTGGTCGCGGGCCTCAAGCGCGACGTCCACATTCTCTACTTCGAGGAAACCAGCCGCTTCCCACAGGCGCGCGACCTGCTGGACCGCTATTCGGCCCTTTCCCCCAGGCTGCATGTCGATTACAGCGATCCCGTCAAGAGGCCGCAGCAGGCCAAATCCGCCGGCTTCCGCCGCGACGTCAGTATTCTGGTGAATAGCGGCGTACGCACGGAAGAGGCCAAGACCCTCAGCGAAGAAGAGATCACCGGTGCGCTCATCCGCTCGCTGAAATCGGGCGAGCGCAACGCCTGCTTCGTCTCCGGCAGCGGCGAGCACGGCATCGACGATTCCGACCGCACCGGATATTCCTCCGTCAAGGATGCGCTCGAACGCAACAACTACAAGACCCGCACGGTCTCCCTGCTGACGGCCGCCCCCAGCGCCCCTCCGGCGGACACCAAGGCAGGCACGCCGCCCGCCCCGCCCGCGCCCGGCAAGCCCGAGGTTCCCAAGGACTGTACCGTCCTGGTGGCCGCCGGCCCGCAGCACGACTACATCCAGCCTGAGACCGACGCCATCAAAGCCTACGTCGAAGGCGGCGGCCACGCGCTCTTCCTGATGGACCCGGCGCTCAGCCTCGGCCGCTCCCAGACCGACGAAAACACTACGCTGGCGGCGCTGTTCCAAACCTGGGGTATCACCCTCAACAAGGATCTGGCGCTCGATACCAGCGGCATCGGGCAGGTCTTCGGGCTCGGTCCGGAAGTGCCGCTGGTGGCCAGCTACGAATCCCATCCCATCGTGCGCGATCTGAAAGAGGTCGCCACGGCCTTCCCGCTCTCCCGCACTCTCGATACCAGGAACGGGGAGAAGACTACCGTCGAGAAGCTCTTCGCCACCGGCGCCAACAGCTACGCCACCACCAACCTGGGCTCCGGCTCCATCCGCATCGATCCCAAGAAGGACAAGAAGGGACCCCTCACCCTGGCAGCCGCCGGAACCTACAACGGCCCCACCGCGGGGCGCTTCGTAGTGGTGGGCAGTTCCATGTGGGCCGGCAACAGCTTCCTCCGGTTCAACGGCAATCGCGACCTGTTCCTCAACACCATCAACTGGCTCACCGCGGATGAGGACCTCATTTCCATCCGTCCCAAGGCGCCTGAAGACCGGCCGCTCAATATCACCGCGCAAAAGATGAACATGGTGTTCTGGCTGAGCATCGTGATTTTCCCGCTGGCCGTAGTCGGGTTCGGCATGGCCACCTGGTGGAAGAGGAGATAGCCCATGAAGCCGAAGGGGCTGTTGGTTGCGGTCGCGGTTTTGGCGATCCTGGGCGGCCTGATCTGGTGGTCGAATAAGCGCGAGGCCACAGCCAGTAAAAAGTCCGCCGACACTTCCACCAAACTTCTTTCCATACCGGACGACCAGTTCCAGGAGATCAAGATCAAGAAGCTCACCGGCGAGCTTCAGGATCTGCAACGCGTGAACGGCAAGTGGCGGCTCACCCAGCCCTCCCAGCTTTCGGCCGACCCGGACACTGTGGGATCCATGGTCACAACGCTCGCCTCCCTCAACGCCGACAAATTGATCGAGGACAAGGCCACCGACCTCCAGCCTTACGGGCTGCACCTGCCCACGCTCGACATCACCGTCGTGAAGAAAGACGGCAAGAGCGACCAGTTGCTGATCGGCGACGACACGCCCACCGGTTCCGGCGCCTATGCCAAGCTGGCCGGCGACGCGCGCGTGTTCACCGTTGCCAGCTTCACCAAGACCAGTCTCGACAAGACCCCCACCGACCTCCGCGACAAGCGCCTGCTCACCTTCGACACCGACAAGCTCACGCGCCTGGAACTGGCCGCCAAGGGGACGCCCGTCGAGTTCGGCAAGAACAATCGCAACGAGTGGCAGATCCTCAAGCCGCGCCCGTTGCGCGCCGATGGCTCGCAGGTGGAGACCCTCATCACCAAGCTCAAGGACGCCAAGATGGACCTTGCCGGCGCCCAGTTGGACATCGCCAAGAGCTTTGCGGCCTCCGCCAAGGTGGCCACCGCGGTGGTCGCCGACGCCAACGGCAACCAGACGCTCGAAGTCCGCAGGGACAAGGACAAGAACTGCTACGCCAAGAGTTCCGCGGTGGAGGGCGTTTACAAAGTAGCCTCCGATCTGGCCGACGCGCTCGACAAAAACCTCGACGACTTCCGCAATAAGAAGTTGTTCGATTTCGGTTTCAGCGACCCCAGTAAGGTCGAGCTCAAGACCGCTACCTACACCAAGAGCGGCGACAAATGGCTGGCCGGTTCCAAGACCATGGACAATACCAGCGTCCAGAACCTGATCGACAAGCTGCGCGACCTCAGCGCCTCGAAGTTCCCCGAGAAAGGCGGCGGCCAGCCGGTTTTCGAAGCCAAAGTGACTTCCGACGGCGGCAAGCGGGTGGAGAAAGTCGTCATCTCGAAGCAGGGCACCCAGTATTTTGCGCAACGCGAGAACGAGCCAAGCATCTATGAACTGGATAGCAAGGCTGTGGACGACCTGCAAAAAGCCGCCTCGGACGTGAAAGAGCCGCCGCCGCCCGCGCCGCCAAAGAAGAAATAACGTTGTTGTCCCACTGCACTCTCACGATGATTTCGTGGGGCGGGCCCCCTGGCCCGCGGCCGACCCCCTGGTCGGCCTGCTCCGACGAAGGAAGAGCCGGACCAGGGGGTCCGGCGCGGACGAGGGCGTCCGCCCCACGCCCATGAACGGCCTTCTCACCGACCTCTACGAACTCATCATGGCCGCCGGCTACTTCGAGTGCGGCAAGGTCGCGGAGAGAGCCGTTTTCGAATACAGCATCCGCCGTCTTCCTCCGCACCGTAACTTCGTCCTCACCGCCGGCCTCCCGCAAGTGGTCGATTACCTGCTCAACCTGAGTTTCACCGCCGAGGAAATCGATTACCTTCGCGGCCTCGATCCCTTCCGCCACCGGTCGCCGGCTTTCTTCGATTACCTGCGCGATTTCCGCTTCACCGGCGATCTCTTCGCGGTCCCCGAAGGCGTCCCCATATTTCCCGGCGAGCCGGTCCTCACCATCCGCGCGCCGCTTGTCGAGGCGCAGCTCCCGGAAACCTACGTGCTTTCGGCGGTGGCCTTCCAGTCGCTCATCTCGACCAAGGCCGCGCGGTCGGTGGAAGTGGCCGGCGGCCGGGCGGTGGTCGAATTCGGCACGCGCCGCGCGCATTCGCCGGAAGCGGGCGTACTCGGCGCCCGGGCCGCCTACATCGGCGGCTGCGCCGGCACCAGTAATACGCTGGCCGGCTTTCGCTACGGCATCCCCGTGATGGGCACGGCGGCGCACTCCTGGGTCATGTCGTTCCCAGGCGAGCTGGAGTCCTTCCGCCAGCTCCAGCGGGTTCTGGGCGATTCCACCGTCCAGCTCATCGATACCTACGACACTTTGGAAGGCGCGCGCCGCGCCGCCGGGCTCGGCCGGCCCCTGCGGGGCGTGCGCATCGACAGCGGCGATTTCCCGGCCCTCTCGCGCCAGGTCCGCGCCATCCTCGACCAGGCCGGCCTGCCCGAAGCCCGGATCATGGTGACCGGCGACCTGGACGAATACCGCATCCGCGACCTTGTGAACGCCGGCGCGCCCATCGATTCCTTCGGCGTCGGCACCCAGCTCGCCACTTCGGCGGACTCCCCCACCCTCGCCGCGATTTACAAGATGGTCGAGCTGGAAATGTGCGGCATCCAGCGTTTCACCGCCAAGTACAGCGCCGACAAGATTTCGCTCCCCGGCTCGAAGCAGATCTTCCGCGAGGAAGCGCGCGATGTGGTAGCGCGCTCGGGCGAGTGTGGCAAAGGCGAGGCGTTGCTGCGCCCGGTGATCCTGGGAGGGCGCCTGGTGGAGCCCCTGCCCACCGTCGAACAGGCCCGCCGGCGCGCCGCCGAGTCCTTGGCGAAGTTGCCCCCGGCTCTGCGACAATTGGAAGTAGCCGAGCCGTGGCCCATCGTCTATAGCCGCGAGCTGCGCGCCCTGATCGATCGCACCCGCGTGAACGTGGCCGGATGAAAACCGTCTTCTTCGACATCGATTCCCAACTGGATTTTCTCTACCCCGCCGGAGCGCTGTACGTGCCCCGGGCCGAGCGCATCGTCCCCGCCATCGCGCGCCTCAACCGCTTCGCCGCGGCCCACGGCATCCCGGTGGTCTCGACGGTCGATGCCCACGCCGAAAACGACCCCGAGTTTGCCGTCTGGCCCCCGCACTGTATCGCCGGCACCTGGGGACAGCGCAAGGCCGAGGCGACGCTGCTGGATACTGCCTCGCAGATCATCGTCGAGAAGCAGACCGTGGATGTGTTCCTTTCCCCCGACCTTGTCCGCGTGGTGGAGCGCCTGAACGCCGACGCCTACGTGGTATACGGTGTGGTCACCGAGATCTGCGTGCTTTCCGCCGTGCGCGGATTGTTGAAGACCGGCAAGCCCATGACGCTGGTGACGGACGCGGTGGAGGCGCTCACCGCCGAAGCCTCCGCGCGCGCGCTGGCAGAAGTGCGCGCCGGCGGCGGGCGACTGGCCACGGTGTCGGAGATCTGCTGAATATGAGCCGCGCGGTGAACGCTGACGAGTACACGCCCGCCCGGCGCGCCAAGCCCGCGCCCCGCAAGTGAGATGCCAAGCGCGCCGGCAGCCGAGCGGCCGGCTCAAACCCTTCGTAATCGCTTTCCGTGATCTGCGGAAGGAAGCAAGCTGGCTAAGCGACGCGTCCCGGAGCGTTGCGCAGTTCGGCAAACCACTCGCTACGGCCGGTTTGGCAGAGAATTCCGGGCAGCTCCAAGCGTCCGTGGGAAGCTGCTCCAAACTCGTTCACGAGACCCATCCAGGCCTCACGATCCATTCGGCCGCTCTGGCGAAGTTCGGTAGCGCGTGCGCCAATGGAGGCGATCTTCTCCCAATCAATCTCCGGGAGCTTCATTTGTACTTCCTCATCAGGGCGATGGCCCGCCTCACCATTTTACCGCCGACCAGGTCATACGCCGCAAGCGCCTCAGGCTCGACCATAAGGGCGACAAACGATTCGGCAAAGTACTCATCGGCGGAGGTCCCCGCATAACGGGTAATAGGCCGCCTAGCCGCATCGGCGAAAGCGGCGTTTACGGAATCCCCGATCCCTGGAACGACATTCTGGAGATGGTGCGCCGTTTCTTGCAGTAGAGAGCGGCGCATGCTCTCCGTTCTATCTGAAGTCGCGGCGGACATGTTGCCAGTCGTTCCCGGCCGGAACTCCTCTCCAAAATGAACGCCGAGCTTTCTAGCGCAGTTGATGGTGATCGCCATGTCGTGCCAGTCGTATTCTGCGGGATACAGTTTGTTCCCGGTGCGCTGGATTGCGATGCTGCTTATCGGGTTCTTCTGGAGCGCTGCCAGCACATCGGGATTCTTCAATGCGGAAAGTACCTCCTCGGTCGTCTGGCGCGATAACTCGCTGTATACTGCCCGATAGTGCGTGCCTCGCTCTGGTTTCATCTCCGCCGAAAAGTCCACTGTAGCCGATATCCAATGGATTGTGGGGCAGGATTGTATCCTTCGCGCCGGTTTTCGACCGGTGCTGGGCGGGTTACCAACCCGCCGGACCCAGAGGGTACCTCTGCCAATCTGCCCCACAATTCTCGCCAAATTCCAGGCTTCGGGAAAAGTGTGTGGCATTGGGCTTTTCAGCCTGAGGACAGGATGGCCCGCCCTACCAGGTTCATGTCCGCGCGATCACTTCGAAATTGCTGCCGCGCCTCCGCAGCGCTGCGACGCGCAGCAGCCAGTCGTCCACCACGCGCGCCGCGCGGTAGCCCGCGCGCCAGCCGGGCAGCAACCCCGCCAGCGGCGACGACCCGAAATCGTACATGGCAACTCGCGCGTCGAACCCCGCGGCGCGAAACAATTCCGCGGTGGGCTCCGGCTCGAGTTCCCGCTCGCCCGGACTCTGGTATCGCTTCATCATCCCCGGAACCAGCAGCCGCCCAACGACGCCGGAGAGCCGCCGGCTGCTCGGGTCGAGCGAATAGAATACGCCCCCCGGCGCCAGCACGCTCTTCACCCGGCCCGGCAGCTCCACCAGCGCCTGGTCCGGCAGGTGGTGCAGGAAGAAGATCGCCATCACCACGTCGTAGACGCCCCCGGCGATGGTTCCTTCTTCGAAGCGTGCGTTGGCGACGCCCAGGCGGCCGGCATCGGCGCGCGCCTGCCGCACCGCCGCCGGCGATAGGTCCACGCCCACCACCCCGGCCACGCGCGGAGCCAGCAGCAGCTCCGTATCGCCGATTCCGCATCCCAGGCTCAGCACGCGGGATCCCGCGCCCGCGCCGGTCGTCCGCAAGATGCGCTCCACCATGTGCTGGCGCAGCGCCCTCACCGCGGGCCGCGCGAAGTGCGTTTGGGCGAAGCCCGAATACAGCTTCTCGTGATACTCAAGATCTCCCGGGAGAACGTCTTTCACGCCGTTTGCCGACGGCCGCGGAAGCTCGTCCAGGTCAAGAACAGGTAGCCCACCAGCAGAGATCCATCGCGGGCCAGCGTGCGGACCGAAATCGGATCCCCCAGACCGAAGCAGCCGCAGTCGATTTGCATCCCCTTAACGTACGACCTGACCATCAGGACGAAGAACATCAGCAGCAGCAGCGAAGCCGCGGCCGATGTAACCCGCATCCAGCGGCCCGCCATGAGCGCCAGGCCGATCAGCATTTCGGCCCAAGGCAGGGTGCGCGCCACCGTCACCACGGCCCAGTAGGGCAGCACCTTGTAGGCGTCGATGGACATCGCGAACAGCTCCCAGGGCGGCCGCAGTTTGGCCCACGCGGCGTAGACGAACACCGCGCCCAGCGCCACGCGCAGGGCCAGCACCACCGCCCGGAAGACTCTACTTGAGGAGACCATCGAGCATAGACCTCAACAGATTGTAGTTGACCGAGCCGGCCACCGGAAACCGGCTGGTGCCGTGCGTGACGATCATAGTGGGAGTCTGGTTGATTCCCGCGGCCATTCCCGCGTCCGTATCGCGCTGAATGGCGCTCAGAACGGAGGGGTCCTTGGCCAGCGCCTCCACCTTCTTGGCTTCCGCCGGAGTCAAAACGCCCGCCACCGTGTCCCAGACTTTGCCACTCGCGGCCCAAGCCACCTGGTCCTTGAACAGGGCGTCCGCCACCTGCGGGTACTTGCCGAGCCGCGCGGCCGCGGTGGCGTAGGCGGCGGCGTCGCGCGAATAGCGATGCATGCGAAGCGGAAACTCGCGGCTCACCAGGAATACCTTGCCGGGTATCACGTAGTCCTTGAAAACTAGAGGCAGGATCTGCTCGTGCAGTCCCTTGCAGGCGGGGCATTCGAAATCGCTGAAAACCTCGATCCGTATGGGAGCGTTGGGGCTGCCCAGAGACTTGCCCGGATCGGCGTCCGAAGAGGCCGCCAGGCTGGCCAAAAGTGCGGTGAGTGCGAGGGCGAGAAGCTTCATTTTTCTATTCTACGTGCAAGCGCCGCCAATGGCCACTTCGGCTCGCCAGACTTCAGCCATTCGGCTCCGATTCGTGCTTTAATCGAGTAGACCGTGGAGGTCTTATGTTCATTAGATTTTTGCTGACCGCGATGATGGCCGGCACTCTGGCGTTCGCTCAGGGTGGCGGTGGAATGGGCGACGACATGGGCGGTAGCGGCGGGCGGGGCGGCGGGACGGGCGACGACACGGGTGCCATGCCGCGCGTGCAGCGCCAGACCCCCTTCGACATCTTCGCCGACCGCCTCAAGCTCAACAAGGACCAGAAGGCCGAAGCCCAGACGGTTCTGGTCGACGCCATGAAAGAATCCACCCCCCTGCGCCAGCAGTTGGCGCAAAGCCGGGCGGCGATCGCGAATGGAATATTGGGCGGCAAGAGCGAGGACGAGCGCAAGACGGCCATGGACGCCTATACTGCCCTGGTCGCTCAGGTGACCGGCATTGAGGCCAAGGCCTTCGCCAAGGTCTGTGCGAGCCTCAAACCCAATCAACGGGGCAAGGCCGGGGCGGCATTCGAGGCGATGGACGGAGTCTTCAATGCGTCCCCAGGCGGCGGTGGAAGAAGAGGAAGGAACTAGGAGAATCTCTCATGCTTTTCAGATTATTACTGGCCGGCATACTGGCCGCCTCCCTGGCCTCCGCCCAACGCGGCGGAAAGGGGGGAGGAGGGGCCAGCGGGCCCATCATGCCGATGAACACGGCGCCCGATAAGCTCACGATTATCACCGACAATCTCAAGCTCAACAAGGACCAGAAGAAGCTGGTCAAGACCGTCCTCGACGAGAGCCAGAAGGAAGCCAACTCGATGCGCGACGAGGCAGTCAGGAGCCGGCAGGCGATTGGCGAGGCTGTTTCCACCGGCAAGAGCCAGGACGAGATCGACAAACTGGTGAAGAGCCACGCCGACATAGAGTCCAAGATGGCCGGCGTCGAAATGAAGGCCTTCGCCACCATCTTTAAGGAGCTCGACAAGGACCAGCAGACCCGAGCCCAGATGCTGTTTCAGATGATGGGCGGCATCTTCAAGAACAAGAACTGGAACGACTGAGCGGCCATCCCGCCCAGGGCGGGATGCTCGTCCTTCCTCACCCGCGGAAGGGGAACCTCACATCTCGCAGCGGCGCACCCACAATCTCGATTTTCGAGAGGTCGCGCGTGCCGATTCCGGCTTCCTCCGCCACTTTCAACATGCTGTCGCAACTCTCAAACGGGGCACTGCCGCGATCCGCCATTGGATCGAAGCCCATGGCCGCGGCGGCCACAGCGTCCGTCGATACCGGGTTCCACCCAGCCACCAGAATCCCGGGCTTGACCAGCCGGATCTGCCGCTGGTCGCCGGGATCGAGCGCCGCGGTCTCGGCAGTGGTCTGCGTTTCGATTCCGTCGATGATGGCCAGATCGACCGGCCTTGCCCGGACCAGATCCGCGATGACGCGCGGAACCCGGTAGCCGAATTCCCGCGGCGTCGCCTGATCCACTTCCGCCGGCGCGGTGGCCGAGGGCGGCCGGTGGCCGGTGTGCAGCATGGAGCGGGCCCCGTAGGATCGCGGAGCCGGGTCTTCGTAGGGAGCGGCATCGCCGTAGATCGTCGGCGGGGTGATGCCCACCATGTTCTTCAGCGAGAGAGAGAGGCCCGCCTTGAGATGTTCCTTCAGCTTCGTAATGGACACCAGGACGTCGCATTCCACGTAAGAATGGTTCACGTCGAATCCCGGGTATAGGTACGGCTTTCCCGGCACGGTGATACGGTGATACTTCTTGCCGTAGCCCAGCGAGCCGGTGTTTTCCATTTCCACGCGCGGCGCCGCGGTCAGCAGAGGCGCCGGGTCCCAGCCGCCGATCAGGAAGTTTTCTTCCAGCGGGTTGTCGTCCTCGGACGAACTTTCGAGAATGCGGATGCGGGTGGCGCCGGCCTCGCCTAAAAGTTGCACCGCGGCGCCTATCGTGTCCGGGTGGCTCCACCGCGTAAACCATGCCGGCGTGTGCCCGGTCCGCGCCAGCAGCGGGTTCGCCATGTTGATCTTGATGGCTACGGTCTTGCCCGAGACCAGGCGGCCGATACCGCCAAGCTGGTCGAACATGCGGCGCAGCACGGGCGTGACCGCTTTCCCATAAGCCGGGCAACGGGCCAGCGCCACTTTGGAACCCGGCGCGGCGGCGCGAGCCACGCCGGCGAGGCCGCTCGCCGCGACCGCCAGCCACTCCCGCCGGCTCAATGGAAACAGGGAATCGCACGGTCGCATGTCAGGCCTCCAACTCCACCGCGGCGTATCCCGAGAACTCGCCCACCGGCACTTCGATTCCGATTCCGCCCCGCACCGGCCGCACCACCTTCTCCGAATCCAGAGTGCAGACGCGGGCGGAGCGGTATGGCTTGCTGAAACCGAGCGTCACCGGCTGGCTCCTTCCCGACGAGTAATGAATGAGGTGTGCCACGGCGCGATCATTCTTCTCGCTGGCCAGCACATGGCTGTTCATGCTGCCGCCGTTCCAGACCTGGACCACATTGTCGCGGTTGCCGATGAGAAGCTGAACCCCGGCCACCAGCAGAAACGGGTCGTACCAGGCTTCCTTGGGAACCGCCACGCGCCCCTTGCCGAGCCGGTGAATCTGGTAGTCGAAGAATGTTTCGCTGGGATCCCCGGCCACCACTCCGCGCGGCGAGATGAGCAACCCGCCGGCTTGCGCGAACTCGAGGCACTGGTCGCGGAGCGCGCCCGCGGGAGGCGCTCCATCCAGCCAGAGGATGGCCTTGAAGCCGCTCAACGTAGCTTTCCCAGCGTCGGCCTTGCGGATGGCCCGGTACGCCAGATGGCGGCGCGGCGCGAGGATCAGGAACTCCTCGGCCATCAGCTTGTTGTCGCCCTCGAAATCGGACACCACCGCGAGCGCCGCCGCGGGCTCCCAGTTTCGCCATTCAGAGTGGCGCTCGAAGAGGTTCAGCGCGGCGGCCACCCGTTTCCACTCGCGCAGGCCGGCCTCGCTGCGCTTCTCGATTTCCGCGCGAAACGGCCCGTCCAGCGCGACGATCCATCGTGCGCGGTAAGCGCAGGCCTCGGCCACCGCCCTGGCGAACTCCTCCAGCGGGACCACTTCCTTTCCCCCCGGCGGCAGGGTGGTGAGCCATACGGGCTTCCCCGGCTCCATGGTTTGGGCCAGGCGGATCAGGCCGGCGTTGGAATCCACCCACGCGGCCCCGGTCGCGCCCGCTTCGGCGGCGTCCTTCTTGGTCTGTGCCGGGAGGACTCGCGGCCACGTTCCCTCCCGAACGGCGATACCGGCGGGCAGTTGGTCTTTCGGAAAAAATGCAAGATCGCCGGTTGAAAAGGGCGGGGGTGCGTCGCCTACCAGACAGTTAATAGGCGTGCCTTTGAGGATCTCCAGCCGCGACGCGTCTTTCCACTCCACCGGCCAGCGAAACGGAATCAGTTCCGGCACAGGTCGTCTCTTTCGGAGCGGGCTACTTGGATGCGGCCGCCGCGGCTTCTCCGGTCATCGCCAGCGGGACATCCTCTTTGGCCATGGACATGTTCGAGATCCCCGCCACTACGCCGCTCACATTGGGATTCCGCAAGACCCACGAGAAGCCCTTTTGAAACAGCGTCATATTGCCGGGGACCAGCTTGTCGAGCGCGTTGGCGCGCTCGGGAATCGTCTGCCGGCGATTGAAGGGGTTCTGGACCACCCGGCTGGCCTTCATGATCATCACGCCATAGTCGGCTTTCTTAGCCTTCTCCAGAACGGGTTCCACCCACTTCGCGTTCAGGAAATGATAGGCGATCAGGCACATGGAATAGGTGCCGGTCTCCATGGCGGCTTCCAGAACACCGGCCGGATCCGTGTGCGCCGAAAACCCCAGGAAACGCGCCTTGCCCTGCTTCTTGAGCGATTCGAAGGCCTCCAGAACTTCCGGCGTGTTCCGGACTTCGTAGGGCGTCTCGATGCCGCGCATCAGCAGACAGTCCACATGGTCGGTTCCCAGCGATTTCAGGCTGCCCTCGACGGAATTGACGATGTAGTCCTTGATTTCCTTCTGGCGGTCGAACTTGCCGCCATACTTCTCCTGGAGCGCATTGGCGATCATGGCGGAGCGCAGGCCTTCGGCTTGTCCGCCGAAGTACAGACCGAGGTACTCCGGAGTCTCCAGGCCGCGGCGCGCAATCTCTTCCGTCACCCGGTTGCGGATCTGGTCCTGCTCCTTTTCGTCGAGGCTCTGGAACATCCTCCGATACACCATGGTGCGGTTCGGGAAGACGTTCACCTTGGTGTTCTGGAAGACCTTGTCGCGTCCGCACGACTTGAGAACGTCGCCGTAGCCGCGCTCGCTGGCGCCCCGGTTATAGTTCGGGGCGGTATCGAAGTAGTTCAACCCCAGGTCCACGGCCCACTTGACGAAATCGTTGTTGTCGGGGGCGATGTCGTCCCCGCCCATGCCCATGGAGGAAACCATGAGGCCGGTGCGGCCGAGCCGGCGGTAGGTCATGCCGGATTGCTTGTTCCTCCATTCGGGTTCGGGGGCGGCAGGCGCCGCCACGCCACTTAAGGGAACGGCGGCAACCGCCGCGGTGGCCGCCGAGAGCGCCAGAAAATCGCGCCGGCGCAAATTGCCACAAGACTCAGTTCTCACTAGTACTCTCCTGTCCTTCCATGCTGGGGATGTGACCAGGCCAACCTGTAGAGACTCAAATATACTACATGGCGGCGTTTATACTACTATCCATCATATTCTTCGCGCGCCGCGACGAATTGTGGGGCAGGTCTTCTTCTTCGCGCGCCGCGACGAATTGTGGGGCAGGTTTTCAGGGTACCCTCTGGGTCCGGCGGATTGTCAATCCGCCCGCCCGGCTTTGGACGCGCCCGCCGCGTCCTTGGAGAATCGCCACCACTCGTTGCGGCTTTGCCGATATGCGGGGCAGGCTGGAGCCTGCGGCGGGTTGGCAACGGGCAGGCCGAGTGCCACTCGGCCGCAGGTTACCAACCTGCCCCACAAAATCAGAAGTACAGCTTCAAGGCTAGCTGAATGACGCGCGCCGAGCGCGCGCTGGTGACGGCGCCGAATCCGTACCGGCCGCCGGCTCCGCCCAGTGCCGTGGGCAGATTGGTGATGGCTCCCGTCGCGCTCAGCGTCGCGGAGTTGTTGAGTCCGCTGAACTGGGTGTGATTGAGGGAGTTGTACATCTCGCACCGCAACTGGAGGAAACGGCTCTCCGCCTTGGTAAACGGTACGTTCTTGAAGATGGAAGCGTCGAAGTTGTTGGTCCCGGGACCATTGAAGATGTACGGGCCGGAATCGGCGCCCCGGCTGCCCTTCACCGCCATACTGACCACCGACGTGTTGTAGTACCTGTACATCGTGCGGTCACTCTTGGAGAGAGTGGGGTTGGCGCTCAAAACCGGGCGCGGCGCCACGCTTTCCAGACCCGTGATGGTCCGGTTCAGCACCGCCGAGCTCACGCCGCTGATCGAATAGCTGATGTTTTGGGGCGAGCCCGTCTGGAAGGTCGTAATACCGGAGACCTGCCAGTCGTTGAGGAAAAACCGGGTCGCGACGTTGTTGAACGAACTGCCCTTGGGCAGCTTGGGCAACTGGTAGATGTAGTTGATCGCCATGACGTTGGTGAAGTCATACGCCAACCGGCCGTAGTTGGTGTGGCGCACGTCGAAGGGGTTCAGGGCGGCACCGTAGGTAGAGGCCGACCCCAGCACCTTGGAGAAAGTGTAGGAGGCCCCGAATTGCAGGCCGTGGGCCATACGGTGGTTGGCGGAGACCTGCAACCCGTTGTAGTTCGAAGTGCCGCCGAAGTTGGTCATCGAGATGGCGCCGATGCCAACGTAGGGGCGGTAGAAGTTGATCGGCAGCGTGGTGGTGCCGTCGTTCTTCGCGGTCATGGTCGGATCCTGGTTCTGCGGCAGCCACGCGCTGCCGAACCCCGGCTCATTCACCGGGACGCGCAGCGGCAGGTGCCGACTGGTGGTCCCGACGTACCCCACATCCAGGAGGACGCTGAAAGGCAGCGTGCGCTGGACGGTGACGTTGTAACTGTAGACCGTGGGGATATGGCCGTCCTTCGCCATGGCGGCGCCCGGAGTCTGCGGGAAGAAGTTCTGGCCCTGGGAGGCTAGTGTGGCCAGATTGCCGTAGTATATGGTCGGCGTGTTGGTGGTTGGCTGGGAGCTCAACTGATCGTAGGTCAGGTTGCCTTCGAGCCGGTCGTAGAACACTCCGCCGCCAAACCGCACCACGGTCTTGGGGTTGACGGACCAGGCGAGTCCGATACGCGGCCCAATCTGGGGTCCGCGGCTGTCGGTGAGGCCTACCGGATAGCCGTTGGCGCCGGCCAGCACGAATCCGTTGTTCATGTTGCCTACGTTGGGCACGATGGCGCCGACCAGAACCGCGGGCGCCAGCGCTCCGGTAATGGGGTTCAGCGCCGCTACCGCGCCGGTGGGACCCAGCGTCTTCTGATACAACGTCACCTTCTGGGCGGCGGTGTACAGGGAGGGATTGAAAGTGCCAAGCTGGTTTTTGGCGTCGTACATGGGCTCCAGGATCATGAAGCGGATGCCCACGTCGAGCGTCAGGTTGGGCCGCAACTTCCAGGTGTCCATGACGTACCACTCGGCGTTGGTGAAGCGGTAGCGCCCCCACAGTTGGGCGCTGGCTTGAGAGAAGCTGTCGAAGTTGCCCAGCAACGCGTTGGAGAAGGCCCAATTGGTATCGCCGGGGTTCTGCGCGTCCCGGTCGAACGCGATGGCGCCGGTGGGGTTCTTGGTCTGCTGGTCCTTCCGGTCGCGCTCGATCATGAAGCCTACTTTGACTACGTGCTTGGCGAACACTTTGGCCAGGTTGTCCGTGAAATCGAAGTTGGTGTTGACGTTCCCCCACGGAGGCTGACCTTGCGTGCTTTGGCCCTGGCCCAGCGTCGGGGCGTTACCCACGCCTCCAAACGTAGCCAAGGGACCAATGTCATTCTGGATAGCCCCCGGATAAGGCGACTGATATTTTAGACCCATCCCGGACCGTGTGTAGGTCGGGTTCAGCACCGACCAGACGTAACGGTTCTGGCTGGGGCCGAAGATGAACTCGTTGGTGAACGTGGGGCTGATGATGGTGGTGATGTTCACGACGCCCGAGAAGGCCACTCGGGGAACATACTCCGTCCCCAGATTCGGAACGGTGGAGCTGAGACCGTAAACGTCCAGGTTCTGGGTGTAGTTGTCGTGCAGATAGCGGGCATAGACGCGCCACCTGTCGTTGACGTTCCAATCCGCCCGCTGGGAGTCGAGCCGGCGCGGACTGCTGGAGGAGAAGGCCGACTGGTAGTTATAGGCGGGCTGGCCGGAGACGTTGGGTTGAGGAAAAATGCTCAAGATGGCCAAGCCATCGGCGCTGAAGCGCGTTTTCGGAATCTGGTTGCCCGGGAACGGCGCATTCGCGGTCGGATCCCGGATGACCACGGCGGCGCCGTTGGATTCGTGGGTCTGCGAGAAATCGCCGTTCCGCTCGGCCGTGGTGGGAACCGTCGCCAGGCGTAGAGCGGTCACCGGATTCAACTGTCTCTGCCACTCCTCGCTGACGAAGAAGAACAGCTTGTTGCGCTCCCGGTTAAACACCTTGGGGATGAAGACGGGACCGCCGCCAACGAATCCCTGGATGTTGTACCGATAGGGAGGGCGAGGCACGTAGGGAGACGCCTGGTTGTTCTGCCACGAATCGGCGTTGAATTCCTCGTTCCGATGGAACCAGTAGACATCGCCGTGGAAATCCCTGCCGCCGCTCTTGGTCACGGCGCTGACCGCCGCTCCGGCCGAGCGGCCAATGTCGGCCGTCTGGCTGTTGGTCAGCATCTTGAACTCGGCCACCGTGTCCATGTTGATCCATACCGCGCAGCATCCGTTGATGCCGCTGTCCATGTTGGTGATTCCGTCGATCTTGAAGCTCATCTGGTCGGTGCGGCCGCCGTTTACGTTGGCGTTATACGGATTGGCGTTGACTACGCCCGGCACCAAGGCCATCAGGTTCATGAAGTTGCGGCCCTGAACGGCGATGTCGGTAAGCTGCTGGCCGGCCAGCACTCCGCCGCGGTCCGCGCTCTCGGTCTGGAGCTGGGTGGCGGTTGCCTGAACGATGACCGTTTCGGTCAACGCGCCCACTTCCAGGTTGATATCGCTCAGACCGACCCGGTCGTTGGCGAAAAGCACAACGTCTTTTCTCTCGTACTTCTTGAAGCCCGCGGCTTCCACCACCACCGTGTAGGTCGATGGCGGTAGGGGAGTGAAGGCGAACAGCCCCTCCCCTCCGGCCGTCTGGTCGCGGGTGGCCGCCTGGTTTTGATCGATCAGCGTAACTTTGGCGCCCGGAATTACGGCACCCTGGGCGTCCTTCACTATGCCCGATATCATGCCGGAGGTTTGCTGCGCCACCAGCGGGAAAGCGCACAAACATAGGCAAAGAACCAGCAGACTCCAACTCCGTCGTGAACTGCGAAGAATCATCGTTGAATACCTCCCCATATAGAATCGAGAACCGCGAAAATCGCGTTCGTTCATGGAGAGACCGTGTCTCCCCGAAAGCGATGTCACCCACGCCATGTGTCTCGGTCGTTCGCAGCGTCGCCTCGGTTCAGCCGGGGCCAAGACCGTGCGTGGATACACTAAACCCCACGAAGGAATTTAGCCCCACTCGGAGGCAAGTAGGTCTGAACTAAGGCTGAATCGGTGACAATTCCGTTATGAACCGTCAAGCTTTTCAGATTCAATGAATTAGCGCCGGTCATGAACCGCCTGCGCGGCTCAGTACCGGGCTTGCGGGAGGCGCGGAATAATGCTATGTATAGGACCATTCGGCAATTGCGGGGTTATGGTGGCCAAGGAAGATCGAAACATCGGGTCAACGAAGGTGCGCTTCGGCCTGTTTGAGTTCGACTTGTCGACTCGCGGGCTTAGCAAGCAGGGACGGCAACTGAAACTGCAGGACCTGCCCCTGCGGCTTCTCGCATCGCTGCTGGAAACGCCCGGCGAGCTGGTCGCCTACGAGAAGCTCCGAAGCGATCTCTGGGGCGACACCTTCGTGAATTTCGAGGACGGGCTGCACACGGCTGTGCGTAAACTCCGTGAGGCGCTGGGCGATTCCGCCACCAATCCGCGATTCGTCGCCACGGTCCCCCGCCAGGGCTACCGATTCATCGCGCCGGTTTCGCTGCCCCAGCAGGTGGAACAGCCTCTTCCCCGGCCTGCCCGGCACACATCCGCGTTCTACCCGCTGATTGGGGCGCTGGTCGCGCTCGGCATGGCGGTCTCCTTGTTGGGGTGGCGCGCCGTTTTCAAGAGGAGCGATGTCAAGCCGCTCCTCCAGACGGTCGCGCCGCTCACCAGCTTTCCGGGCAACCAGCGTTCGCCCAGTTTCTCGCCCGATGGCCGGCAGGTTGCATTTGCATGGGCCGGCCCCACCGGGGACGTTCTCCATGTCTACATCCAAAGCCTCGACGGCGGTTCGCCTCGGCGTTTGACCAACGACGCGGTCCCGGACGACTTCCCGGAGTGGTCCCCGGATGGCAGCCGCATCGCTTTCATCCGGCGCGGCACGGTGTACCTGGTGCCCGCGACGGGCGGACCGGAAAGCCCGTTAACAGAGGCCATCGGATCGGGCCTTGCCTGGAGCCGGGATGGCTCGCTTCTGGCCGTCTCGGACCGGACTTCGGAGAGCGCCTTAGTCGGAATTGTCCTGGTCTCGGTGACAACCGGCCAGAAGCGCCGGTTGACGACACCCGGCGCCTCAGCCATGGACGAGTTTCCCGCGTTTTCGTGGAGCGGCCAAGAGGTCGCGTTCGTCCGCGTGGATACCACCGTTAGCGACGTGTATGTGGTTCCGGTGGCGGGCAGTAGTCCCGCCCGGCGGGTGACCAACCACGGCGAGCCGATCAAAGACGTGACCTGGACCCCCGACGACCGCTTCGTGGTCTTCGGCGCGCGCGGCTTGTTTCGGGCGCCCGTCCGGGTTTCCACCCCGGAACGGCCCGTGCGCGTGGCCACCTCCGACGACAACGCGCTCGATCCGGTTATTTGGCATTCCGCCCAAACCGGGCGGAGCCAGCTCGCGTTTGCGCGGGGGAACCGGGACACCGACGTTCTGGGCATCGAGATCGGAGGTGGAGGCTCCGCGGCGCCCGCGCCGGTACGCGTGGCGGCCTCGACTATGGCGGACCACGGTCCGACCATCTCCCCCGATGGCGCCAGGATCGCGTTCTCGTCGGGCCGAACCGGGATCGAGCAGATTTGGGTGGCCGGTGCCGATGGATCGAACCCCCGGCAGCTTACCTTTTTCGAAAGCGGGCTGTGTGCCACATCGCCGAGCTTTTCGCCGGACGGCAAGCGGATCGCTTTCGACGCCACGGAGAAGGGCAGCCGCGACGTTTATGTCGTCCGCGCCGAGGGCGGGGGTATGGTCCGTCTGACCCGCCAGCAGGCCGCCAACGCCCAGCCTAGCTGGTCCCATGACGGCGCATGGATCTACCTCAGGTCGGACCGTTCCGGTTCCGGGCAGATCTGGAAGGTGCGCGCGGACGGCAGCGAACCAACCCAACTCACCACGGGAGGCGGCTATCAGGCCTTCGAATCGCCGGATGGCAAACTGGTGTTCTACGCCAAGGAGCGCGGCCACCCCGGAATCTGGAGTGTGCCGGTTGGCGGAGGGCCGGAGCTTCCCGTGCTCGAAGCCGCCCGGCACAACGCCTGGGCGGTGGCTAGCGGCGGCATCTATTACATCGACTACGATCGTGCGGACGCATCCACGGTCCCGGTGAACCGATTCGACGTGGCGACCGGCAGGACGGTGACCGCCGCGAAGTTGCCCGTGCCCGTCGCCCACAACGTGCCGGCGCTGGCGGTGCGGCCAGATGGCCGCTGGCTCGCATGGGCCGCCATGGTGGACCGCGGCTCCGGCCTGATGCTGGTCCGGGACTTCCGCTGGTAGCCGCTACAGCGCTCCTCTGAGATTTCGCCGATACTCCTCGAACGCCTTGCGGCCCGCCGGCGTGAGGCGCAGCAGCGTTTGCGGCACCTTGCCGCGATAGGTCTTCTCCACCTCCACGTAGCCAGCCTCCTCCAGGCGCGACAGGTGGCTGGAAAGCGTGCCCTTGTTCATACCGGTTTCATGTTGCAGATAAAGGAAGTCGGACCGCTCGACGGCGAATAACAGGGCCATCAGCATGAGCCGCCCCGGCTCGTGAATCACCCGGTCGAGGTCCGCAATGGTCCGGATTTGGGGGTTCATTGCGCCTCCGGCGCCGGCGCTTCGGTGTGGCGAAGGTAGAGCCAGAAGCTGATGCCGCCCGATACCAATAACGCGACGCCGTAGAGCACAAAGGTGAGCAGGAATGCGCCCCTCACCGATGAGTGGTCCGCCAGTGCTCCCACTACATCCGCCGGAAGGACGGCAATCACAATTGAGCCGAGCGCCACCACCGAGACTACGGCCCATTTCCAGCGAACCGTCCTGGCAATGCGGTAGGCATAACCTGCCGCGAGCAGGAGGCCGATGAGGGAGGCGGGTGTCGTCATATTCCAGTGCCGCCGGAGGCCGAACATCAAGCCCGCGGATAGCGCCGCCGAAACGACAAACCCAAGGATCATCGGACGGCAAACCGTGTGGCACTTCCGATACTCGACGAACCCGGTGCGCGGATAGGTGATGTGCTTCTTGATCGCCTTGGGTCCGTAGTGGAGGATCAGGCACATCAACCCGACATAGACAATGAACGCGGGCATCCCATGCCAGATGGAATCCTTGGGCGCATTCGCCTGCAACCACATGAGCAGCGAATAGGCCAGGCACATAAAGCCTATGGCCAGCTCGCCCACGCCATCGATGTTGCAGTAAGCCTTGGGCCGGTTTAAGAGACTTTCAATCTGTTCCATATGCCAACTAGTTTGCACTACCAACCTGTTGGTGTCAATAGAGAATGTTTCGACAGTTCCGTCTGTGGCGCAGCCTCTCAAGCCGCCGGGCCCGGAGGGCACCCCCCACTCGTGGGGACGCTCCGCCCTGGCCACGCGCCCGCCGCCCCGAACTTGAGCCATCGCGGCGAGACCGTCTCCCGTGCGCGCCGCGATCGCCAGTTCCAAACGTTGACAAATGCGTTGAGGAGGCGTACTATCCATAGTATGTCTACCGTAGACAATCTATCTGAACCACTCGAATTCTTGCAGGGGACGCTGGAGGTGCTGATCTTGCGGAGCCTGCAAGCGGGGGCCAACCATGCCTATGGCGTCGCGCAGTTTCTCAGGCACCAGTCGGCGGAGGAGTTCGTGGTGGATAACGGCTCGCTCTATCCGGCGTTGCAACGGCTGTTGCAGCGGGGGTGGATCGCGGCGCAGTGGAAGATGTCGCCGAACGCGCGGCGGGCGCGGTATTACCGGTTGACGCCGGCGGGACGGAAACAGCTCGTGGCGGCGGAATCCAGGTGGCGGCGGTTCGTGGAGGCGATGGCGCGCGTGCTGGCGCCGGAGGTCTAACCGATGCGGGCGTGGTGGGCGAAGCTGTGCAGGCTGGTGGGCGGCGGGCAGCGGCTCGACGACGAGCTGCGCGAGGAAATGAGCGCGCACCTGGAATTCGAACTGGAAGAGAGCCTGGCGCGCGGCCTGCCGGAGGAGGCGGCGCGGGCGGATGCGCGGCGGCGGTTCGGGAATGCCGCGGCCATCGCGGAGCGCAGCCGTGAAGCGTGGAGCTTCCGCTGGCTTGCGGCGCTGGCGCGCGATCTACGGTACGGGGTGCGGTCGATGGCGCGGCGGCCCGGGTTCACGGCGGTGGCGGTGCTTTCGCTGGCCGTCGCGCTGGGCGCCAACACGGCGGTGTTCTCGTTCGTGAATACCATCCTGATCGAGAAGCTGCCGGTGGCGGAGGCGGGGCGGCTGGTGGTGCTGCGGCAGAAGGACGAGCAGTTCCACATGGAGAACTGCTGCTTCACGCATCCGTTTTTCGAGGAGTTGCGGAAACAGCCGGGCGATTTCGAAGACCTGCTGGCCATGAGCCCGGTGGATGCCGCACTCACAGACCGCGAGCAGACCGAGCGGCTGCGGGCCGACGCGGTGAGTGGCAACTATTTCCGCATGCTGGGGGTGCGGGCCGCGGCGGGGCGGCTGCTCGGCGAGAGCGACGACGGCGCGGAGGGCGCCAACCCGGTCTGTGTGATCGGCTACAAGCTGTGGCAGGAGCGCTTCGCGGGGGATCCCGGGGTGGTGGGGCGGCGCGTGCTGCTGAACGGCCAGCCGTTCCGGATCGTCGGGGTAAGCCAGCGAGGCTTCGGCGGCGCTTCGCTACGCACGCCGAGCGATCTGTACGTGCCCGCGTCAATGGCTGAGACCTTCTGGGGAATGAAGCGCGATACCTTCGGCTTCCTGTTTCTCATCGCCCGGGTGAAGCCGGGGGTGAGCGCGCAACAGGCGGCCGCGCGGCTCAACGCGACGGGGCCGCGGATCCAGAGAGCCACGGGGACGCGCATCGGACCGCATGACGATTTCCTGCTCTACGACGGCAGCCAGGGGATCGGTTCGGGACGGGAGCAACTGGGCAAGCCGGTGTTGGTGCTGCTGCTGCTGGTGGGGGTGCTGTTGCTGGTAGCCTGCGCCAACCTGGCCGCGCTGCTGCTGGTGCGGTCGGTGGAGCGTACGCGGGAAGCCGGATTGCGGGCGGCCATCGGGGCCTCGCGGGCGGTGCTGTTCCGGCAATTCCTGGCGGAGGCCGGGCTGCTGGCGGCGGCTGGCGGAACGGGCGGATGGGTGCTGGCGCTGGGGCTGATCGGCGTGCTGCTCCACTTGCTGCCGCAGGACGACGGGCTGACGAAACTGGTGCATCCGGACGGGCTGGTATTCGGCTTCACGGCCGCGGTCACGCTGCTGGCCGGATTGCTGTTCGGGCTGCTGCCGGCGTGGCGCGCTTCCCGGGCCGATCCGTTGTCGGCGATTCACGGAGCGGTGCTGGCGCGGCCGGGGCGCCGGCCGCGTGTGCTGTCGAAGGTGGCGATCGCGGCGCAGATCGCGCTCTCGCTGGCGCTGGTGTTTTGCGCCGGGTTGTTCTCCAGGACGCTGCACAATCTGCGAGCCGTGGACCTGGGCTTCCAGGCCGAGAACGTGGCGATTGTGCCCATCGACCTGGGAGGCACCGCGTACCGCACGCAGGCGGCACCGTTCTTCACGGAACTGCTGCGGCGGGCTCGGGCCTTGCCGGAGACGCGGGCCGCGGCGCTGACGCAGTTGAGCGTGGTTTCGGGCAGCATGCAATCGATTGCGCTGAACGTGCCGGGCTACACCGCGCCCAACGGGATGCGGCCGGTGGCGTACTTCACGCGCGTCACGGGAGGCTACTTCCGGACGCTGGGAACGGCGCTGGTGGCCGGGCGCGATTTCACGGAGCGCGACGGCGACGGGCGCAACGGGGAAGGAGCGGCCATCGTGAATGAGAAGTTCGCGCGGCAGTTTCTCGCTGGCGATGCGCTGGGCAAGGCGTTTGCGTATGGCGGGGGGCGCACGGTGCGTGTGGTGGGGGTGGCGCGAACGTCGAAGTTCCGGTACATCCGGGAGGAGCCGCAGCCGGCGATGTATTTGCCCATCGCGCCGGGCGGGTTCCCGGACAGCCTGTACCTGGAGGCGCGCACGACGGCCAGCGCCGCGGCGGCGATCGGGCGGCTGCGCGGGATGGTGCACGACCTCGCGCCGCGGGTGCCGGTGGGAGCGGCCACCACGATGGAGATGCAGATCGACGCGGCACTCTCTCGGGAGCGGCTGCTGGCGTTTCTTTCGACCCTGCTGGGAGGCGTGGCGGCGGCCCTGGCGGCGGTCGGGCTATACGGGGTATTGTCGTTCGCGGTGACGCGCAGGACCAGGGAGATCGGCATACGGCTTTCGGTGGGAGCGCGGCGCTCCGGGATTGTGGCGCTGTTTCTGCGGGAGAGCGCGTGGATGGTGGCGGCCGGGGTGGCGGCGGGAGTACCGCTCATGCTGGCGTGCGGGAAGCTGGCGGGGTCGCTGCTCTATGGGCTGCAGGGACAGGACGCGGGAACGGCGGCGGCGGCTACCGCGGCGCTGGGGTTGGTGGCGCTGGCAGCGGCGCTCGTGCCGGCGGCCAGAGCGGCAAGAGTGGATCCGGTAAGGGCGCTGAAACACGAGTGAGGGACCTCGCGGCGCAGCCTCTCAGGCCAGGTTCCCAAGTACGTCCGCCGCAGATCCCCCTTGACATTCTATGCGACTAGCCCTATTATTCACCTAGAATGTCTACCAGTGTAGAAGATCCTATTGCGTTTTTGCAGGGCACCCTCGACATGCTGATCCTTCGGACCCTGCTCCTGGGAGCGGCGCACGGGCATGCCATTGCCCACGCCATCGAGCGAAACTCCGACGACGTTCTTCAGGTTGAGCAGGGGTCGTTGTACCCCGCGCTGCACCGCTTGATCAAACGCGGGTGGATTCAGGCGGAAGACGGATTGTCGGAGAACAACCGCCGGGCGAAGTACTACCACCTCACGGCCAAAGGAAGAACGCAGCTTACCGTCGAGAACGGCAGGTGGGAGAAATTCGCCGGCGCCATCGCCCGGATCATGCGTCCCGCGGAGCTGGAAGCCGATCTATGAGATGGAACCGCCGCATGGAAGAGGAGCTGGCGCGCGATATCGCCGACCACATTGCCATGGAGACGGAGGAAAACGTCGCGCGCGGCATGTCTCCGGCGGAAGCGCGCTACGCCGCCTTGCGGAAGTTCGGCAATGTCGCGCGCGTGAAAGAGGAGACGAGAAGCGTCTGGGTCTGGAACTGGCTCGACACGTGCTACGCCGACGTCAGGCACGCATTGCGGAGAATCCGGCGGTCGCCGGGCACCGCGGCTCTGGCGGTTCTCTCGCTGGCACTCGCATTTGCTCCCAACGTGACGGTGTTCTCGGTGATGGACCGGTTGTTCCTGACGCCACTGCCCGTCAAGGCTCCTCGCGAGATCGTCCAGATTGAATTCCAGGACACGCGCCCCACCGCGAATTTCCAATATCTGAAAGTTTCCTATTCCGACTTTCAGGATTTCCGCCACTCGTTGAAGTCTTTTTCGGGCCTGGCGTACCAACTCGGTAGAGGGTCCATGGTCGCTCTGAATGGGCGCCGCGTGCTGGTCTACGCGAACCTGGTGAGCGAAGACTATTTCAGCGTGTTAGGCGTGCCCATACTGTCGGGACCTGGTTTCCTGAAGAACCGTCCCAGCCTCGTCATCAGTCACGGCTTCTGGGTGCGCGAATTCGAGGGCCGGCCCGATATCGTCGGCCGGACCCTGCTGGTCGATGGCCGGGCCTTCACCATTGACGGCGTGGCAACTCCCGATTTTCACGGTACCGACAAGATCCTCTCCCCCGACCTCTGGATTCCGGTGGAGACATTGCTCCAGCTCCAACCGGGTCTCCGTGCCGACATGGAGCGGCGCGACACCCACGACGGGACTGTTTGGGCGCGGTTGCGGCCCGGTGTTCCGCCGGCCCAGGCGGCAGCCGAGGTGGCAAGTGTTGGCCGCGAGCTGGCGCGGCGATGGCCGGCAACCAACCGGTACCTGGCCGGCTACACCTACGATGAACTGGCCGACCGCGAAAGAGGCGGCAAAAACGTCACCGCCATCGGCGTATTTCTACTGGGCATTCTTCTGGCCGTGGCTTGCGCCAACGTGGCCGGCATCCTGCTGGCCCGCGCCGAGGAACGCCGCCACGAAACGGCCATTCGACAGGCGCTGGGCGCCTCGCGCGCGCGTTTGGTTCGGGAATGGATGGTCGAAAGCGCGGTGCTCTCCTCCATAGCAGCCGCACTGGGCCTGGCGGGCGCCAAGGTATTGATGAATCTGCTCCCCGGCTTGCTGCCCTCCATGGTGGTGCCGATCCACTTCGAGTTTTCGTTCGGCCCTCGAGTCTGGCTGTACGCGGCTTTGCTGGTGTGTTTTTCGGCGCTCTCTTTCGGACTCGTCCCGGCCTGGCGCGGCTCTCGCCCGGACCTGCTTTCCGGCCTGCGCCGGGATTCCGCCGTCAGCATCCTGCGCGTCCGCATCCCCATCCGCAGTCTGCTGATCGTGATGCAAGTCGCGGCCGCGGAAGTCCTCTTGTTCAGCGCCGGCCTGGTACTGGACACCGTCTCCACAGTCGAGCGGTTTGAGGTAGGGTTCGATCCCCACCGTCCCGTCGCGATGGCGGTGCTGCTGGGGACAGGAGAGGACGGAAGCCCGCGCCCGGTCGATTGTGAAGCGGTTCGCGACCGCCTGGCGCGCATCCCCGGTGTCCGCCGCGTGGCCTACAGCCGGAGTGTTCCACTCTCGGGAAGCGGGAGCGGTGCTACCTTCCGGCTCGAGATGCCCGGGCAGGAACCGCGCGAGGTGATGGGAGGCTCCGCCGGGCCGGCATTCCTTTCGACACTCGGTGTGCGTGTGCTTTCCGGACGCGACCTTGAGGCCGCCGACCAGCATGCAGTTCTGGTGAACACGACCTTGGCGCGCCAGCTCGACCCGGCCGGCAATGCCGTGGGACGGGAGATTCGGCTCGATGGCGCCATCCGGCAAATCGTGGGCGTGTTTCAGGATACCGTCTGGGGCACGGTTTACGATCGGCCCCAGGCCCGCGCCATCGCTCTTGCGCCCGCGCGCTCCGGAGGGGACGTCACATTCGCAGTGGAAGTGGCTGGCAATCCAAGCGCCTATCTGGCGGCGCTGCGCAGCGAGCTTGCCGCGGCCCAACCGGGATCGACGGTAGCATCCTCCAAGACCCTGTGGCAGCATTATCGGGACTCCCTGTTTCTGGAACGTTCGGCCACACGGTTGTTTTATGTGCTTGGATTGCTGGCGCTGCTGCTCACCGTCTCGGGACTGCATGGAATCACGAGCGCGCTCTTCGCCCGGCGATCCAAAGAATTCGCCATACGGCTGGCACTCGGCGCGGCTCCTCGTCAGATCATGGGGACGGTGCTGGCGAGCGGGGTGAAACTGGCCGCCGGCGGGTTGGTCCTCGGGTTGGCGATCGCATTTCCAGCCGCGCTGATAGTCGCATCGAGGCAGCCGGGGTTCTCACCCTGGTCGGTACCGGCGCTGGCGCTCAGCTCCGCCATCGTGATGGTGGCGGCGATCGCCGCGGCGGCGCAGCCGGCCCGCCGCGTGCTCCGCATTCAGCCCGGCGACATCGTGCGGGCGGAATGAGTGGGGCGGACGCCCTCGTCCGCGCCGGACCCCCTGGTCCGGCTCTTCCGGCGTCCTCTACCGCCGCACGGCTGTGCTCAGCGTCCGGTAGGGCTTGCCGACTTCCTGCGCGTCTACCACGGCCACGGCCGCCACGTGCACGATGTCGTTGACTTCCGAGCCGCGCTGTAATACGTGGACGGGTTTCGAGAGGCCCGTCAGCAGCGGCCCGATGCACTCGGCGCCGCCGATGCGTTGCAGCAGCTTGTAGGCGATGTTGCCGGCCTCCAGGTTGGGGAAGATCAGCACGTTGGCGCCGCCCTTGAGCGTGCTGAACGGGTAGGTCTCCTCGACGATCTGCGGGGTCACCGCCGTGTCGGCCTGCATTTCGCCATCGATCATGAGGCCGGGGGCGCGCTGCCGCACCAGGTTCACGGCGCGGCGGACTTTGTCGGCCAGCGGATGGCGGGTGCTGCCGAAATTCGAGAAGGACAGCATGGCCACGCGCGGCTCCGTGTTGAAGCGGCGCGCCTTTTCCGCCGTCTGGATGGCGATTTCGGCCAGGTCTTCGGCGGTCGGCTCGATGTTGACCGTGGCATCGGCCAGGAAATAGAGGTCGCCCTTGGGCGTGATGAGCACGTAGACACCGGCGACTATCCGCATCTCCGGCCGCACCTCGATCACCTGGAGCGCGGGCCGTATGGTATCGGGATAGTGGGTGGTCAGGCCGCCGATGAGGGCGTCCGCGTCGTTGAGCCGCACCATCACGCTGCCGAAGGTGACGGGGTTGAGGATGAGCTGGCCGGCTTCGGTGCGGGTGACGCCTTTGCGCTGACGGAGGCTGTAGAACTCTTCGACGTACTCGTCGAGCCGCGGGAATTTCAACGGTTCGACGATTTGCGCGTCCTCCAGGTGCAGATGCAGTTCCTCCACCTTGGCGCGGATGATTTCCTCGCGGCCCAGCAGGATGGGGAAGGCGATCTTTTCGTCCAGCAGAATCTGACAGGCGCGCAGGATCTTGCCCTCTTCCCCTTCCGTGAAGACGATGCGCTTGGGCTGCCTCTGCGCCTTGTTGATCATGCTGCGCACCACTCCGTAGGCCTTGCCCAGACGGCGCTCCAGCGCTTCGCGGTACTGGCCGAGCTCGACCGGCTGCTGGGCCACGCCGGTATCCATGGCGGCCTGCGCCACCGCCGAGGCTTCCCAAATCAGCACGCGCGGATCGAAGGGTTTGGGGATAATGTACTGGCGCCCGAAGTCGAGGCGCTCCACGTCGTAGGCGCGCAGCACGGAATCGGGTACGTCCTCCTTGGCCAGGGAGGCCAGCGCGCGGGTGGCGGCCAGCTTCATTTCATCGTTGATGGTGGTGGCGCGCACGTCCAGCGCTCCGCGGAAGATGAACGGGAATCCCAGCACGTTGTTCACCTGGTTGGGGTAATCGGAGCGGCCGCTGGCCACGATGGCATCGGGGCGCGTGGCCACCGCCAGATCGTAAGCGATTTCGGGGTCCGGGTTGGCCAGCGCGAAGATGATGGGGTTCGGCGCCATCCCGAGGATCATCTCGGGGGTGACGCAGCCGCCGACGGAGAGTCCGAAAAAGACATCCGCGCCAACCAGGGCCTCGCCCAGCGTGCGCGCCTCGGTCCTGGCGGCGAAGCGCGCCATATACGGGTTCATGCCCTCCGTGCGGCCCTCGTAGACCACGCCTTGGATGTCGCACATGACGATGTTCTCGCGCCGCACACCCAGCCTGACGTGGTGCATGGCGCAGGCGATAGCCGCGGCACCGGCGCCGCTGAACACCACTCTCACGTCGCCGATCTTCTTGCCTACGATTTCGAGGGCGTTGAGCAGGCCGGCGCCCGAGATGATGGCAGTGCCGTGCTGATCGTCGTGGAAAACCGGGATCTTCATGGTTTTCCGCAACTCCTCTTCGATATAGAAACACTCCGGCGCCTTGATGTCTTCCAGGTTGATGGCGCCGAAGGTGGGCTCGAGCATCTGGCAGGTGCGGATGATCTCATTGGGATCTTCGCTGGCCAGCTCGATATCGAAAACGTCGATATCGGCGAAGCGCTTGAACAGCACTCCCTTCCCTTCCATGACGGGCTTGCCGGCCAGCGGGCCGATGTTGCCGAGGCCCAGCACCGCCGTGCCGTTGCTCACCACCGCCACCAGGTTGCCCTTGGCGGTGTACTTGTAGGCGAGGCTCGCGTCGCGCTCGATCTCCAGGCACGGAACAGCCACGCCGGGGGTATAGGCAAGGCTCAGATCGCGCTGCGTTTGGCAGGGTTTGGTCGGGGTAACCGAGACCTTTCCCGCCGGAGATGCGGAATGGTATTCGAGGGCATCTTCAGGACGAATCTTCATGCGGGCGCCACCTTTCAAGATAGTTGTATCACGTGGCGCTGTGGCGCCGTCGGCCGTCGGCATCGACGTTGGCACCATTTTGTTCGAACAGGTCGCTGACAAAGGCGTCATGGCCTATCGGTAGGTCCGTGCTTATGTGGGACAGACGCTTTGGTCTGTTGGGATGGACCTTCGGCCCGCGAAAGTCCATGAAAAACCGAGCGGCTGGGAGCGGTTTTCAGCGGCGCACGTGGCCTGCCTTTTCGACCCTGTCAACCCGCCAATCCCGGAGTTTGTTTCACGGCTCAGCAGCAGACCGCTTGCATCCGCGCCATGGCGTGCACCGGCCGTTCGTCGAGGCGTTCCCGAAGGCGCGCCAGCTTCCATTCCAACCGTCGGCGCTCGGCTTCACCGACATTGCGGACGGTGGGAAGCAGCGCGCGGACTTCGGAATAGGCTCTCTCCGCTTCGGCGCGCGACGCCAGCCCGCCGTCTAGTGCGCTCCGAATCAGGATGACGAGTTGACGATCCGTCTTGGCTCGCAGTTCCGCAATCTTGGAATTCCGATCCATGGAAACCCTCCGTTCACCTATTAGACGCATGAGCCGGCGATTTCGATCATTAAAAGTGCGGGGAATCGTAAACGTAAGTGCCGCCAATCCATGTGGCCCAGGCCGGCTCCCGCCCGAAAAAGTACGGAAGTTCACGGTATCCGCCGGTGCGCAATTCCAGGCGGCCAGGTCACTCTTCGAGGTTCAACGCGCGCAGGCGCGCTTCCACCAAAGCTCGAAACTCCCGGTCCTCGATGGCCTCGAGATCGATCCGGACGCTCGCCAGCGCCGCAGTCTTCGCCGCCAACGCCAGCGCTTTCGCCACCGTCAGATCGGACGCGGACTTTGGCGGGATTTGGATCTCTCCCAGTCGCGTCAACATGGCGCAGGCACGTTCCAAAACCTCCAGCGGAACTTCGGCGGCGTCGCGCCCCACGGCCCCGGTGAAGAATTGCCGGTCCTCCTCGAACCTGCCACTGTCGAGTTTCGCCAGTCGCGTCACTTTGGTGCCCAGCGCGGCCGCCATAGCCGCCGCCGCCGCGCTCCCGCCGCCGGGCGTGGCCGTGGGAGCCGCCAACGCATCCAGAAACTCCGGCAGCCCGCCGCGCGGCGCCAGGGCTTCGGCGATGCGGTTTTCCAACACCACCTCCGGCCGGAAGTTCTCGTAGCGCAGAAAATACTCCGCCGACATTTCCAGCGCCTTCCTGGGAATCAGCCCCACGATTTCGCTTCCCACCACCGGCACGCCATACCGCTCGGCTTCCCGGCGCACGGCTTCGAAAACCACGTGCATGGGGGTCTGCTCAAAATCCGTCAGGTTGATGGAGACCTGGGCCAGGTGGCGCGACGCCAGGGCCACCCCTATGGATTTCACGCAGCGGAAGCCGCCCGACGAGAAACGAATGGTCCTGGCAATCTTCCGGGCGATGCCCACATCGGCCGTGCCGAGGTTGATGTTGTAGGCGATCAGGAATTTGCGCGCGCCCACCACCACCGCGCCGGCGGTCGGGTGGCACACCGGGTCGCCCACGTCCGGGTGGCGCTCGGGCGCGGTCCCCATCTCTTTGCGGAGCGCCTCGAATTGGCCGCGGCGGACGTTTTCGAGGTTCACCCGTTCGGGCCGCCGGGCCGCCGCTTCGTAGAAGTAGACCGGGATTTTGAGCCGGTTCCAGATCTCGCTGCCCACCCGCTCGGCCAGCTTCACGCAATCGTCCAGCGTCACTCCCTCGATGGGGATGAAGGGCACCACGTCCGCCGCCCCCACGCGCGGGTGCACGCCCTCGTGCCGGGTCAGATCGATGAGCGAGGCCGCCTTTTCGACCGCGCGGAACGCGGCCTCGGCCACCGCCGCGGGCGGTCCGACGAAGGTCAGCACCGAGCGGTTGTGATCGGCGTCCGATTCGCGGCCGAGCAGGGCCACTTCCGGAACCGAAACGATGGCCTGGACGATCGCATCCATCTTGGCGGCATCCCGCCCTTCGGAAAAATTGGGAACGCACTCAACCAGTTGTCTCATTGCTCCGCCCATGCTCACTCAGCACACCGATTCGGAGTTAGGGTAACGTATTCCGAGGACTTGGTGGGGCGGGCGGCACCCCCAGGCGGCACCGCCTGCCCCACCGAAAGATTTGCAACCGTATTTGCGGAATCGTGCACTTGGCTTCATCGTAGCTCGCCGCGGTGACCCCGATAATCCCCGGGAGCGGCCGGTCCTCCTCGATCGGCGCCGCAATCGGCAGATGCAGCCGAACCATCGCACGGAAGGCCAGCCAGGGTATATACTTACTATTCGGACCAAAAGAGGTGGTTTTCCTATGTCATTCTCACGACGCAACTTTTTGAGCATCGCCGCCGGTGCGGGTGCTCTGGTGGGGGCACGTGGTGTCCTATCAGCCCAGGCCCAACAACAGCCGCCCAGGCCGAACGCCATGGACGTGTTTACGGGCCCCGATCAGCCCTACCCCTACCAGACCGCCCGGTCCACGGTGGCGCTCGTCAAGGGAGAGAGCCGGCGCAAGAACATCACCGATGCCCTGGTGGCCATCGACGAACAGATCCTGCCCGTCCTGAAAACCAAGAAATACGTGGTCCTCAAGCCCAACTGCGTCAGCACGGTAGCGCTCGGAACCACCAACCCCGAATCGCTCATGGGCATCCTCGACTACCTGGCTCCCCGCTTCAAGGGCCAGGTGATCATCGCCGAATCCTGCGGCAATGCCCTGGCCAATTTCGAGGCTCTCGGCTATCAGAAGATTCTCGAACAGCATCGCAGCCAGAACGTGAGCCTGGTGGACCTGAACGTCGAAGGGAAATACCAGGTGATCCCGGTGTTCGACTACGATACCCACGTGGTCCCGGTGCGTCTGGCCGCGCGGCTGCAGGATCCGGACGCCTATATCGTCTGCTGCTCCGTCATGAAGACCCACAACGCCCAGTTGGCCACCCTCTCGGTCAAGAACATGGTGCTGGGCGCGCCCCTTTCGGCGCCTCCCAAAGCAGCGCCTCGCTGGAGCGACAAGCGCAAGTTCCACGTCGGGATCCGCATGATGCAGGTCAACATGATGCTGGCCGCGACAAAACTGAAGCCCTTCTGGGGCGCGGCCGTCATCGATGGGTTCGAAGGCATGGAGGGCAACGGCCCCCACGCCGGCACCCCGGTGCCTCATCGCATCGCGGTCGCCTCCACCGACTACATCGCCGCCGACCGCGTGGGCGTGGAAGCCATGGGCATCGACCCCGGTTGGGTTGGCAGCCTGGTCTATTGCTCCCAGGCGGGTCTGGGGCAATACGACCTGAACAAGATCGATGTTCGCGGCGTGAAGGTCGCCGATGTGAAACGGACCTACAAGCTGAGCATCGACGCCGATCGCGAAAAGCAGTGGATGGGGCCGATGGAAGAGCTGCCCGTCAAATTGGGCTGACGCTGCACCCTTCGCACAGCGTTCAACGCGCCGCTTCAACCGGCGGCGGCATCTGCTCCCTGGTAAATCGCGGCAGCGGCTGCTCGCGATTGGCCACGTGCCAAACCGCGGCCGCCATCACGGTGGCGGCCTGCCGGGCGTCCTCGGGGACAATCCGTTCGTAGGTATCCAGGTTGGTGTGCCAGGTGTGGGTCTGGTATTCGATGGGGTCCTGTTGCAGCCCGATGCCGGCCAGCCCCGCGTTGCTGAAAGAGGTGCTGTCGGTGCCACCCACGGCCCGGCTGGCGGAGGGCACCGCTCCCGCTACGCCCATATCCTCAAAAGGGGCCAGCGCCGCGCGCACCACCGCCGCGGCTTCGGGCGGTCCGAAGACATTGGCGCCGCGCACGCGCCCGGTTCCCGCATCGAGGTTGAAGTAGGCCACCAGTTTGGAGTACTCCGGCTGGGGGTCCTCAAACGTTCCGAAGTGCTGCTTGACGTAGGCCAGCGAGCCGAGCAGGCCCTCCTCCTCGGCGTCCCACAGGGCGATGCGGATGGTGCGGCGCGGCTTCTGCCCAAGCGTTTGGATGAGCCGCGCGGCCTCCATCGCCACGGTGGCGCCGATGGCATTGTCGGTGGCTCCGGTGGCGGCGTGCCAGGAATCCAGGTGCCCGCCCAGCATCGCGATTTCATCGGCCTTGTCCGTGCCGGGGATCTCCGCCACCACGTTGTAGGCGGTCTTGCCCTCGGGGTAGACGTGGTTGACGATGTGGAACTCCAGCCGCACGTCTTCGCCGTCGTCCAGCAGGCGCTCGATGCGGCCGTAATCCTCGTTGCGCAGCACTACGGTGGGAACGGCCTTCTCCACGTCGTAGGTGCGGTTGTGGAAGGCGCGGATCTGGCCGTGCTCACGGCCCGCGTCGTTGACGCGCACCAGCGCGCCGTTGGCCACCAGCCAGGCGTCCACCATCTCGTTGACCTGGACGGCCGTGAGCCGGCTGCGGTCCGGCGTCGAAGGCCGGCCCCGCCCGCCGCGTCCGGCGCCGGCGTCGGGATTGGTGGGGTTGAATTGGGCGCGGACTTGGGCGTCGTCCCGGCGCTTCGCGGGCGGCGTGAAATCCACCGGAATGGTGGCCGCTTTGCCCACCAGCACAATCTTGCCCTTGACCTTGGCCCGGTTGGTCTGAAGCCACTCGGTCAGTTCTTCTTTGGTGGGCCACTGCTGCTGTGCCGGTGTGACGGTGACGGCTGCCGGAGCGCCGCGGCCCGCGGCGGGCGGCCCTTGCGGAGGCGTCACTTCGATGGCGGCGGCCGCAACCGCGCCGTTGGTGGATGGCGTCCAAGCCAGCACCTCGAAGGTGAGCGTGTCCTGAACCGGCGCCACCAGGTAGCCGGCGGCGCGCTCGTTGAGCCAGCCGGGGTGGCCGAAATCCCACGGCTCCAGGTGCGCGTTCTTGAGGCCCCATTCGGTGAGTGTCGCGGCGGCCCATTTGGCGGCGCCTTCATAGTTTGGCGACCCCGCCAGGCGCGGCCCATAGCGGTCCGTGAGCATGTGCAGGGTGCGCATGATCTCGGAATGCGCGGCCTCTTCCGAACGGATTCGCGCGTTTACGTTCTGGTCCGCGGTCTCCTGCGCGAACAGCAGGCCGGAGAGGACCAGTGCGGCGAGCAACCTTCTCATGCCAACAGAATACGCTACCGGGGCTGGGGGCGGGGGACCTTGGCGTTAAGTTAAGGGCTGGGACCGATTCCCGGCGGGTTTCGTGCCACTCTGCCGGCCCTTCTAAACCCTGCGGCGTCAGTGAGGGTGTGGGAGGATGCGGGGGGAGCGGCCTCGCTGTTGCCGTGACTGACGTCACGGGAGTGATCTCCCAGAACGCCGTTTGGGGCCAGTTCCCGGGCGCCCCGATGATCGGCTCACGGTTTGGCGCCCTGCACCACAGTGGTGCGGATGATATGATGAACGTGTGAAAAACAGCCCAAAGGCTCGTACGCGAACCGCGCCATCCGTCCGCCAGAGCGTCACGATTCCAGCGCACCTGGCGATTGAGGTCGAGCGGGTAGCCAGAAGAAAGCGTCTCACCACGAGCCGGGCGCTGGTCATGCTCGCACAGCGCGGGGTAGACGCTGAAGCGGCGGCACGCGAGAGTCTCAATGCAACATATCGGCGGTTCATGTCGGAGGGCGATCCCGTGCGCAAGAATGAAGCCGGGAAGGATCTGATCCGGGCAATCTTCGGGAAGGATGCCATTGCCGAAGATTCGATTCTCTAGTCTCCCACG
>Ga0182021_10000755_pt1 | contig 35911 bp, 21 predicted proteins | sample 612E3MmetaG_FD_120493 | JGI IMG/M metagenome (GOLD analysis project Ga0182021, IMG submission 120493) | Permafrost microbial communities from Stordalen Mire, Sweden - 612E3M metaG (Illumina Assembly) | ecosystem: Environmental > Terrestrial > Soil > Wetlands > Permafrost | place: Sweden...
ATGATCCCGGGCCACTGCCCGTCAAAGCGCCGGAGGTCCTTCTGGGTTGCCCCCCTGTCACCTCAGGATCAGAAGAGTCTTCATCAGCGTTGACCGGCCGGTTCTCAGTTGATAGAAGTACACTCCGCTTGCGAGGTGTTGTCCGTCGAACGCCGCCTGATGCATTCCGGGTCCCAATTCCCCGGTCACGAGCGTCTGAACCTCTCTCCCCAACAGGTCGTAGACCTTGAGCGTCGTGAATCCTGAAGCCCGGATTCTGAATCCTATGGTCGTGCTCGGGTTGAACGGGTTCGGATAATTCTGCATGAGTTCCGGCGCCGACGACAGATTGTCCCTGGTGATGATGTGGACGGCCGTTGTAATCCCGTTGCCGTGTAGAGCCACCTGGAGACGGGTCTGGAGAGTGTCGCTTATTGTGATGGTGTCGTCAACGGCTCCCTGAGAGGAAGGGCGGAAGACAACACCGAGACGAAGTGAGGAGAACGGGTCAAGAGTCACTGGATTGGAAGGCATGGTCAACAGCTCATACTCGTCCCGGGTATGGAAGATTCCGACTGTAAGAGGAACAGAAGAGATGTTTCGGACTGAAAGGGCGATGGTGTCGACCGTATGGACCGGGACATTTTCAAAGTCGATCGATCGGACGCTGACGGTGAGTGTTGAAGGGAGACGGGTGTTTCTCACAAAAGCCCAGATCTCAACTCCGGCATTGATATCGCCGTTCGTATTGCCAAGGAAAGGGTTGGAAGAAGCCCCAGGCCAGCAATGCCCCCCATTGATGACCTTATAAAACACTACTTCGGGATTGCCGGAGCGATTGGTGTAAGAGATTCTCTGCACAGTGCAGCCGTCCCCCGGATCACTGTCCGGGAGGTTCACTGTGTCAGGTTGATTGGTACAGCTATCCCGGCTCACCCAATGTTGCACGGTTTGTTCCGCTGAATGGAAATGTGGGGTTCCAGCATACGGAATTATCGGGTCAGCGGTACCATGCATGGAGAGAATGGGAACAGGATGTTCGGGATGCGAATTGCTCGCGGTACTATTGGCGATAACTCCCGACACTGAAGCAACCGCGCTGATGCGGGAACTGAGCTCCCCGGCAAGTTTGTGGCACATGAATCCGCCGTTGGAGTATCCGCAGACATACACCCTCCTGAGGTCGATACGGTACTCCGCGTCCAATGAATCGATGAGCGCTGAAATGAACCCCACATCATCAGATGACGGAGCAGGGATGGACGGTTCATCGTTAATTCCGCTGTTCCACACACCCCCGATTGCATCGGGGTAGACAGCGAGGAACCCGGCGGTATCCGCTATGCTGTTCGTGCCCGTGTACGACATTTCCGCCTGACCATTTTCGCCATACCCGTGCAAATCCATGAGAACGGGTCCATGAGGTGCGTAGGTTCGCGGGAGAAAAACAATGTAATTCCGCTGCACCCCCTGATACACAATACTATGGTTGCTTGTCTGAGCGGAAACGAGAACAGGCAAGGCGAATAGGATGAGAACTCGGACCAGCTTGGTCACGGGACATCCTGAAGAGATCTGCATGATGGGGATCCTCGGGGCTGCCTGCTCATACATCCTCCGGAATATAACACACTGGACCTCCTCGTTCATCCCCCGGCAACAGTTTTCCGGGCAACACGGGGTATTGACATCATTCACAGGGATACCTAGATTGCGAAATCCTGCAGGAACGTCATTCCACCTTCAGAGTATTCTCGAAACGATTCTCCGTTTGAGTGCCGATTGCGCTGCTAGCCACATCCCGCGGCTTCTTGCTCTTCGTGGCAACTCGATGTACAGAAATCAGTTACAGACATCCCTGACTGCAAACATGGCTGAATCCGCCCCTTGAATAATTGCAGAGAGTATCGATGAAGACCAACGGCCGGAAGAACCAGGGTACGAACGGACGGACGAAGAGCGGCGGCGCTCGCGAACCCATTGCCATCATCGGCATTGGATGCCGGTTTCCCGGCCATGTAAACGGGCCTGGCACATTCTGGCAAATGCTCTGCAACGGCGTGGATGCGATCACGGAAATACCCCCTGACCGATGGAGCATCCGGTCTTTCTACGATCCTGAAACCGGGACTCCGGGCAAGACCTATGCGAGGTGGGGAGGCTTTCTTGAGGATATCGACATGTTTGATGCGGGGTTCTTCGGGATATCTCCGCGCGAAGCCGCACTGATGGACCCGCAGCAGCGCCTCCTGCTTGAAGCGGCGTACGAAGCCTTTGAAGACGGCGGGCAGGCACTGGAGAACATTGCCGGCTCTAACACTGCGGTCTACATCGGTGTCTCCACAGCAGACTACCAGCTGATCCAGTCGGCCCACGATGACCAGGAAGCAGTGGAGCTCCATTCCACCACCGGCAGCGTGATGAGCATCGTGGCGAACAGGATCTCGTATTGCTTCGACCTGAAAGGTCCCAGCGTGGCTCTGGATACGGCCTGCTCTTCATCCCTCGTTGCGGTCCATCTTGCCTGCACGAGCATCTGGAACCATGAGAGCGATTTGGCCCTTGCCGGAGGCGTCAATGTGATCATCGCGCCCCAGGCCTACATCGGCTACTGCAAATTGTCGGTGCTCTCACACGATGGCAGGTGCAAAGCATTCGATGCGTCCGGCGACGGCTTCGTCCGCAGCGAAGGCGTCGGTGTCATTCTGCTGAAGCCTCTCTCGATGGCATTGCGCGACGGCGACAACATCTACGCCGCCATCAGGGGAACTGCCGTGAACCAGGACGGACGCACGAATGGTATCACCGTGCCCAGCCAGGAGTCGCAGGCTGCCATGGTGCGGGAAGCCTGCAGCGTTGCTGGCATAGCGCCAGAGCGCGTGCAGTATGTCGAGGCACACGGCACCGGCACATCGGTGGGCGATCCCATCGAGGCAGAAGCGCTTGGCTCCGTCCTCTCCAGGACCAGGCCGGCGGGACGCCCCTGCGTCATCGGTTCGGTGAAGACCAATATCGGACACTGTGAAGCGGGTGCCGGCATTGCCGGTCTGATCAAGACCGCCCTGTGCATCAGGCACAGGCAGATCCCGCCGAGCCTCCATTTCAAGACTCCGAATCCGCTCATCGATTTCAAGAAGCTGAACCTCACCGTGCGGACAACGCTGGGGCCATGGCCCGATGACTCCGCACCGCTGCTGGCAGGCGTGAATTCGTTCGGGTTCGGCGGAGCGAATGCACACGCCCTCCTGAGCGACGTGCCGCCGGCGGGAGAGTCAGTTGTGCGAACCACCCTTCACCCTGCCCGCATCGCCTGCCTTATTCCGTTCTCAGCGCAGAGCGCCGATGCGCTGAAGACCCTTGCCCAACGGTATGCCGGCTTCATCAGGGGCATGAAGAACGGGTCTGACATCTCCCTCGAGGAGCTGGGCGGCAATCTTGCGCTTCGGAGGTCCCACCACAGCCATCGCATGAGCATCGTCGCCCGTACAAAGGAAGAGCTCGTCCAGAACCTCGAGGCCCATCTCCATGGAGAAGCACGCCCGGGGATGCGAACAGCAGTCGTCTCGTCCCACTCCAAACCCGGGCTGGCGTTTGTGTTCTCCGGCCAGGGCCAGCAGTGGTGGGCCATGGGACGGCAGCTTCTCGAACAGGAGCCGGTGTTCCTCGAAGCTCTGAAGGAGTGCGACGCCCTCCTTGCACATCATGCGTCATGGTCTCTGCTGAACGAACTGACCGCAGCGGAGAACGTCTCCCGGCTGCACGAGACAGCTATCGCCCAACCGGCAATCTTCGCGCTGCAGGTCGGACTCACAGCACTGTGGAAATCGTGGGGCGTCGAGCCGGATGCCGTGATCGGTCACAGCGTCGGCGAGGTGGCCGCGGCACATACAGCGGGAATCCTGTCACTGGAAGATGCTGTCAGGGTCATTGTCCACAGGGGCCGCACCATGGATCTTGCTTCATCCCGGGGGCGCATGCTCGGCGTTGGCATGAGCCCGCAGGAAGCCGCTGACGTCATGCGCGGCTTCGAAGACCGAGTCTCCGTGGCGGCCATCAACAGCCCGTCGTCCGTCACCCTCTCCGGAGATCCGGAAGCTCTGGACACGCTCGCCAGGATCCTGGAGGAGAAACAAATCTTCCACAGTTTTCTCAAAGTCAACTACGCATTCCATAGTCCGCAGATGGATCCTGTGCGCGATGAGCTGCTCAACGTTCTTCAGGGCATCACGCCGAAGACCGCACGCAGAAAGTTCTTCTCCACGGTCCTCTCGACGTTCGTTGAGGGGACAGAACTCGATGGACACTACTGGTGGCACAACGTTCGGGATACCGTGAGATTCGGGCCGGGCATAGAGCATCTGATCGATGACGGGAACACGTTTTTTGTGGAGCTCAGTGCACACCCCGTCCTGTCGGCATATGTCAACGAATGCCTGAAAGGAAAGGAGACGCATGGCGTCATCGTCCCCTCGCTGCGCCGGAACGAAGAGGAGGGGTTCGTGATGCTCAACTCCCTGGGAGGACTGCACACATCAGGCTATCCTGTCGATTGGAAGAGGCAGTATCCACGCCGGCTCGTTCAGGGGGAGCTTCCGCGCTATCCGTGGGCACACGAATCGTACTGGCATGAATGCGAAACCATGAGAGCCTGGAGGCTTGGCTCCCCGGCTCACCCTCTGCTTGGGGAGCGGCTGAAAACCGCGAATCCGTCATGGAGTGTGCAGGTGAGCTGTGCCTCGTTCCCGTATCTCGCAGATCACAGGGTCCAGGGCCATGCTGTGTTTCCTGCCGCAGCATATTGTGAGGTGGCCCTGGCTGCGGCACGCGAGGTTCTCGGGGGAGGCACGTACATTCTCGAAGAAGTGGACTTCCTCAAAGCGATGTTCGTTCCCATATCGGGTGAGGCACCAACACTGCAGACGAGTTTCTACCCCGAGTATTCCACGTTCACCGTTCACTCGAGAATGCATTCAGGACAGCCGTGGCAATTGCATGCATCAGGAAAGATCAGGAGCGAACAGCCGGCCTCAGGCAAGAGGCCCGTGGACCTCGGGCAGCTGCAGGAGCGGTTCACCGAAAGCATTTCCCGCGAAGCGTGCTACCAGGCCTTCGATGATCGAGGACTCCAGTTCGGGCCTTCCTTCCGGGGCATTGAGACCATGCTCAGGAAAGACGGCGAATCCCTTGCTGCCATCCAGCTTCCGGCACACCTCCAGGCCGGAGCATCGGAGTATATCATTCATCCGGCCGCGCTCGACGCGTCCCTGCAGGCACTCTCCGGGGCGTTCGCGAAGGATGCTCTCCGGTCTGACCTTGCGGTGATGCTTCCCGTCCACGTCGCTCAACTCAAGTGTTGCGGCAGGCCTTCCAACAGGATCTGGAGTCATACCCGCCTGCTGCACCAGGGACCGCAATCGCTCGAGGGGGATATTACACTGCTTGACCAGGAGGGGAACATTCTCATCGAAATCCGCGGTCTCAAGGGTCAGTCCGTCGATACAATGCAAGGCACCTCACCCGAAGCCGTGGATGACTTGATCTACGAGGTGCTCTGGCAACTGAAGCCCCGGATGCAATCGTCGGCCTCCGGGCTGCAAAACGATGAGATGCCCGGCATGGCGGAGATGGAACGGAGATTGAGGGCAGAATCGTTGAGGTTTGCAGACCTGGCAGGATGGAAACAGAAGCAAATCGCGGTGGTGCCGGCGATCAATCAATTGTGCTCATCCTACATCATGAGTGCATTCAAGACGCTTGGCTGGGTTCCGGTGCCCGGCGAAAAGGTCGCACCGGAATCGCTGGGTGCCAGGCTCGGCGTCATTCCACGCTATCATCGGCTCCTTCGCCGGTACCTTGATATCCTCGCTGAGGATGGAACACTGGTCAAGCTCGAGGGTGAGTGGAAAGTCGGTTCAGTGCCGGACGCCCCTGATCCGGCGGCGACGTGGAGATCGATCCTGCATGAATTCCCTGCGTTCTACGCTGAGCTTTTGCTGACAGCCTCCTGTGGAAGCCACCTGACGGAGGTGTTGCAGGGTAAGACCGATCCCCTTGATCTCATCTTTCCGGATGGGTCGCAGGTCATTTCCGAGCACCTGTTTCAGGACTCCCCGTCGTTCAAGGTCGACAACATGGTCGCAGCCAGGGCGGTATCGATGGCCCTCGAACGTCTGCCCGAGGGGAGGAAGGTGCGATTGCTGGAAATCGGCGGGGGAACTGCCGGGATGACCTCCTACGTCCTCCCGGGTCTGCCAACCGATGGGATGGAGTATGTGTTCACGGACATCTCGCCCCATTTTCTTCGGGGCGCAGAACAGAGGTTCCATGATGCCGGGTTCATGAAGTATCAGACCCTTGACATAGAAAAGGATCCAGAGACACAGGGGTTCGCTCCGCATGCATACGACGTGATTCTTGCGTCCGATGTCCTCCATGCGACAAACGATCTCCGGTCCGTTCTGGGCAACGTACAGCGGCTTCTGGCGTCCGATGGGCTGTTCGTCCTTCTGGAGATCGACCGGCCGGCTCGCTGGCTTGATCTTGTGTTTGGATTGACCGAGGGCTGGTGGCGATGTACGGACCATGAGCTTCGTCCTGCGTATCCTCTCCTGTCCAGAAGTGCATGGACACACCTGCTTCGGGAGACCGGCTTCAAGGATCCAATCGCGATCTCGGAAAGAAACGGGCCGCAAGAACCGAGTCAGGCGGTTTTTGTTTCCAGGGGTCCAACTCTCGCGCCTCAGCCAACGGAGAAGGCCGACTTGCGGCCTGAGAGGACGCCCGGGCACTGGCTCCTTTTTGCGGACAGTGGTGGAACGGGCACTGCCATCGCTGAGAGACTCGGGCGGCGGGGCGATTCGTGTATTCTTCTCTCTCGCGCAACCGGGTACAAGCAAGTCAACGACCTTCAGTTCCAGATCAACCCCGCGGAACGGGAGGATTTCCAGAGGCTTCTCCGTGATCTTGTCCGGGTCTGCCCTTCGCTTCATGGGGTGATTCATTGCTGGAGCCTGGATGCCTCGCCGCCCGAAAAGACCACCCTCGTCTCCCTGGAAGATGCGGCAACAGTGGGCGTTCACAGCGTGACGAACCTGATCCAGGCGTGGGCCGAGACCGGCACCTATCCGCGGTTCGATCTCTGGTTGGTTACCGGCGGCGCCCAGCCGGTCGGTGCCGGCCCCGGACGACTCTCGGTGGCACAGGCTCCCCTCATTGGCCTGGCAAGAGTCATCGCCAATGAGCATCCCGATCTTCACTGCAAACTCGTGGATTTGAGCCGGACGCCGACACCGGCGGAGATCGACTCCTTGGTTGAAGAACTCTTCAACACCGGGAACGAGGATGAGATTGCGATCCGCGGCCAGGGCAGATATGCCCCCGCTCTGGCACGGTCATCGGTCATCCGCTCTTCAACGCAGGGGAAAAAGGTGGTGAACCCATCAACCTTTCCGGTTCGGGTTGCCATCGACACGCCTGGCCTCCTGGACAATCTCGAGCTGCAGGAATCGGTGCGGCGCAAACCTGGCCCGGGTGAGATCGAGATTCACGTCCATGCAGCATCGTTGAATTTCCGGGATGTGTTGAAGGCGCTCGGGATCTATCCGACCGACAGTGTTGAGCGTCTCCAGCTCGGCGATGAATGCGCCGGCGTTGTCACGGACGTGGGCGAAGGTGTAACAGGGTTCAAGACCGGTGACGAAGTCCTTGCCAGCGCCCGGGGAAGCCTGAGCTCCTACATCACGACCGACAGCATTCCCATAGTCCGGAAACCATCGCACCTCAGCTTCGAGGAAGCGGCCACAATCCCCATCGCCTTCATCACTGCCTATTATGCACTGCATGTGCTCGGAAGAATCGCAGAAGGAGAGCGCGTCTTTGTTCAGGCAGGGGCCGGCGGGGTCGGGATGGCCGCAATTCAGATCGCACAGCTTGCCGGCGCCGAGGTGTTTGCCACCGCGGGCAGTACTGAAAAGAGGGAGCTGTTGAAGTGTCTCGGCGTGAAGCACGTCATGAATTCACGTTCGCTCGCTTTCGCCGAAGAAATCATGGAGATGACACACGGCAGGGGCGTGGACATCGTCCTGAACTCGCTCGCCGGTGATGCGATTCAGCAGGGACTCTCATGCCTTGCACCCTCCGGACGGTTCATCGAGCTGGGCACAAAGGACATCTTCCAGAACACCAGGCTCGGACTTCGGGCTTTCAAGAACGGCATCTCGTTCCTGACTGTTGGTCCGGCGACGCTCAGCGAGAAGCCCCTCTTTGTCCGGTCAGGCCTTGAAACCCTTGTACGCCTGTTCGAAGACCGGCGCCTTCACCCGCTTCCTCACCGGGTGTTCCCCCTGCGAGAGGTGAGGAATGCCTTCCGATACATGGCACAGGCAAAGCACATCGGAAGGGTTGTTCTCTCGTTCCAGGATGATACGGTCGCGGTTGAGCCGCGTGTGCAGGAAGCTCACCGATGCAGGGAAGACGCCACATACCTCATTACGGGAGGTTTGGGAGGGTTTGGCCTTGCAACTGCTGAGTGGCTGGCCGCCAATGGCGCCCGGCACCTCGTCCTGGTAGGGCGCAGCGGTGAAATCACCGGCAATGCAGCCGCAGCAATAACGGGAATGGAAGCGAGGGGAGTCCAGGTCGTTGTTTCCCGTGCGGATGTCACAATCGATGCGGATGTGCTCCGCGTGATCAATGATATCCAGACATCGCTGCCGCCGCTTCGCGGCGTCATCCACTCGGCGATGGTGCTCGATGACGGGATTCTTCTCCAGCTTACGGCGGACCGCTTCAGGCATGTCATGCGCCCGAAAACATTCGGGGCCTGGAACCTGCACAACGCCACGAAACATCTCCCGCTGGACTTCTTCCTCCTCTATTCCTCGGTCGCGACGATGGCTGGCAATCCGGGACAGGGGAGCTATGTTGCGGCCAACGTGTTCCTCGAGGCGCTCTCGCATTACCGGCACGAGCTGGGCCTTCCCTCACTTGCCATCGCCTGGGGGCATGTCAACGATGTGGGATATGTCGCGCGGAACGCTCAGGTCGGCGCACACCTTGACAGTATAGGTCTCAAGGGGTACAGCGCAAAACTCGCACTGGGCGCATTGGGTCGCGTCATGGGATCGTCACAGGCTCAGGTCGGGATCATGAAGGTCGATTGGCACGAGTGGTTCCAGTACGCGCCGGCCCACGGCTCATCACGGTTCTCACTCCTGATCGATCCTGAACTGGCGAACGCAGAAGCCTCCCGGGGCCAGGCCCGGATTCGGGATGCCATTATCGCTGCACAGCCCGAAGGACGCGCAGAGCTCGTCCGGGCGTTTCTCACGGAGCAGGTAGCACGGGTGGTCGGAATGTCTCCGTCGAAGATGGATCCGGAACGGCCGATCAATGAAATGGGGCTTGACTCCTTGATGATGATGGAGCTGAAAAACAGAATCGAGAAGGACACTGGAGCATCATTGCCGACTGTGGAGCTTATGCGGGGGCCGAATATCATCAGGCTCACCCAGATACTGCTCGCACAGACCCCGGGTTTGGACGCGACGGGCGGGAAACCGGTGGAGCCCGCCATACGCCCGATCGCTCCCATCGTGCCGCTACAACAGCCGGCGGCCGAGCTTCTTGCCGGCATCGACAAACTTCCCGACGAAGCCGTGGAAGCGCTTCTGAAAACTCTCGACCATGAGGGCGAGCTCAAATCGATGGTCATTGAGAAAGCGAGAAAGTAACCCCATGTCCTCCCAGCTTGAGGGATTGTCGATCGAGGAAAAGCGGGAGCTGCTTGCACGGGTACTCCGCAGGAAAGCGCTCCAGGAATCCCGCTATCCTCTCTCGTCGCATCAGATGCGCCTGTGGTTTCTCGAACAGCTGGATCCCGGCAACGTCAGCTACACCATGGTCAACGCCATTCGCATCGAAGGGAAGATTGACCTCGAGGTGGCGCAGCGGGCGATTGATGAGATCGTCCGGCGGCATGAGTCTCTCCGGACAACGTTTCACGCCGACGGGGGAGAGCCTCTTCAGGTGATCGCCCCGTCCATGAATGTCCCCATGAGAGTCACGGATCTTCTCGATGAAGACCGGCGGGCCCGGGAGGATTCCATTCGGCGCATCATCAGACAGGAAGCGCGGACGCCCTTCTCTCTCTCGAACGGCCCTCTTGTCCGGATTCTGGCGTTCCGGATCGAAAAGGACGAGTATGTCGCCGTCATATCGATGCACCATATTATATCGGATGGGTGGTCGCTCGGCGTCTTTGTGCGGGAGCTTGGGATATTGTACCAGGCGTTCTCCAACGGTCACCCTTCTCCGCTGCCTGAGCTTCCCATCCAGTACAAAGACTATGCTCGCTGGCGCCAGGAACAATGTCAGGGGGTGAACCTCGGAAACCTCACCTCCTACTGGGGGCGCCAGCTGGAGGGTGCGCCGCCCGGAATACACCTCATGACGGACCGGACTCCCTCTGCCTCGCTGAGCGACGATGGGGCCCGCTTCACGCTGCCTCTGCCCGGGCAGCTCGTTGAAGACCTTAAACGACTCAACGCCCTGCACGGCGTCACACTCTTCATGACCCTGCTTACGGCGTTCCTCGCGCTGCTGCACCGCCGTACCGGACAGGAAGACCTTGTGGTTGGAACCGCAATGGCCGACCGGGAGCGACCCGAAACACATGGACTCATCGGGTTCCTGGTGAACAATCTTGTGCTGCGGGTGGACGCCGGCGGCAATCCCACCATGTGCGAATTGCTCGCCAGAGTGCGCGAGATGTCCATCGGCGCTCATGAACACCGGGATCTTCCATTCGACATGCTGGTTCAGGCCCTGCAGCCGGATCGCACTCCCGGGTATCACCCGCTGACCCAGGTGCTCTTTGCCTTCCTCAACATGCCGCTGCCCCCGCTCACGTACCCGGGACTCAGCGTAACACTTCTCGATATCGACACGGGGATTGCACCGGCGGATCTCTCGATACAATTTTTCGAGAAAGCCGGCGGACTCGAATTCACGCTTGTGTACAAAACAGACCTGTTTGAAAAAGATACCATCGAGCGGTTCGCTCATGAGTTGCTTGGGGTGTTGCAGTCGTTCGTGCACGATACCGGCCAACGCCTGGCTGACCTTCCGGTGGTGACTGAAGCCGGGCGGCAGCAGCTTCTCGTTGACTGGAACGACACGGCCATGGCATTCCCGTCACACGATCCGGTCCAGCGGCTCTTCGAGGAGCAAGTGGCAAAGGCCCCGGAAGCAGCAGCAGTTGTGACGTCCGGAGAATGCCTCTCGTACCGCGAGCTCAACCGCCGGGCGAACTCTCTGGCGCGCCTCCTGCACACGAAAGGCGTTGGACCGGAAACCGTCGTCGCCCTCTGCGTCCAGCGCTCTCCGGAAATGGTGGCCGCCCTGATCGGCATACTCAAATCGGGCGGTGCATATCTCCCCATCGACCCTGCATATCCGGGAGAACGCAAGCTCTTCATGCTTGAGGATTCAGGTGCCCGTCTTGTCCTCACGCAGGACGCGCTGGCCGGGGGTCTTTCCGGGTTTACCGGCGAGATACTCTGCCTTGACGGACTGGCCTCTGCCCCCGACGGGGGATCGGACGGCATGGTTACAGGCGCTGTCACTCCCTCCGATCTTGCCTACGTCATCTATACGTCCGGTTCCATGGGAACACCCAAGGGTGTGATGGTCGAGCATCACTCTCTGACGAACTTCGTTCAGGCGATGATTGGCCTGTACAGGCTCGAATCCTCTCAAAGGCAACTGCAATTTGTGTCGTTGGGATTCGATATGTCCGTCGAGGAGATCTTCCCTCCCCTGTGCTCGGGGGCCTCGATTGCGCTCCATCCCGGCCCGGCGGACTACTCAGCGTTGGAAACGCTCGAGGTGTGTGAGCGGCTTGGCGTCACGATGATCAACCTGCCTGCCTCCTTCTGGCATCAGATGGTGGACGAACTTGTGGCGGCACGGCGCACAGTGCCGGAATGCATCCGGGTGCTGAAGACCGGCGTGGAACCGCCCTCGCCGGAACGATTTGCCCAATGGGAAAAACTTGTTCGGCATCCTGTGCGATTCTTCAACGGCTATGGCCCGACCGAGGCGACAGTGCTCACCACTTCGTACGAGGTGCCCATGCACAGCGGTGCGCTTGCCGGCAAAAGGTCCATCCCTATCGGCAGACCCCTCCCGAACACACAGGTCTACCTCCTCGATGCCCGGCACCGCCTGGTTCCCATCGGTTCGCCGGGAGAGTTGTACATCGGGGGCGCGGGTCTCGCGAGAGGGTACCGCGGGAAACCGGAGCTTACCGAGGCCAGCTTCATTGCGAACCCGTTCACGAGCAATCCTGACCAGAGGCTGTACAGGACAGGCGACCTGGCCCGGTACCTGTCCGGCGGGACGCTCGAGTTTCTGGGCCGGGTCGACCGGCAAATCAAGATTCGTGGTTTCCGGATCGAGTTGGGGGAAATCGAAGCAACCCTGCGCCTGCACCCGGCTGTCAGGGATGTGGTAGTAACAGCCCGCGCCGGAGCACCCGAGCAGCAGCGCATCGTGGCATTCGTAGTTCCGAATCGTACCTGGAGCGAGGGTGGCGCCCCTGGCCCGGAACACCTGCAGGCGGCACCCGCCCTGCGGTCTTTCCTTGCTGCACGTCTGCCTCACTACATGATCCCATCCCAATTTGTGGTGCTGGAATCGTTCCCTTGTACAGCGCACGGCAAAATCGACCTCGAGGCTTTGCCTGAGCCGGATAACCGAAGACCGGAACTCGCAGATGCGTATCGTGCACCCCGGACCGATACGGAAACTCGGCTTGCTGCAATTTTTGGGGATCTGCTCGGTGTCGAGAAAATCGGCATCGACGACAATTTCTTCGCTCTCGGAGGGCATTCCCTGCTGGTCATCAAAGTCGTCCACAGGGTGAACGAATCGTTGGGGACCGCTGTCCCGGTAAGAGCATTGTTTGAATCTCCCACGGTCTCGCAGCTGGCAAAAAGAATCGATGAATTCAAATCCGGCAAGACACTGTCCCTTTCCGCCGCGGGTCACGAGGTCGAACCGCTCGTCCCGATGCAAGCAGATCGTGCTCCGTGTTCTCTCTTTTGCTTCCACCACGTGGGCGGACAGATTCACTCGTACGCCCATCTGGCAAGCGCCCTGCGCGGCACGTGCCAGGTCTACGGAATACAGTCGAGAGCCGTTGCGGATCCCTCCAGGGAGCATCATTCGCTTGATGCCATGGTTGATGACTACGTCAATGTCCTGGTCCATCATCAGCAGACCGGCCCATTCTTCCTGCTCGGCTATTCCACTGCCGGGATTCTGACGATGGCAGTCGCCCACGCGCTTGAACGAGCCGGGCGGACCGTTGACCTCGTGGTCCTGCTCGATCCCACCTCGCCGTCCGGAGAGATCCCACAGATCGACAACGATCAGCTGCCCGCTATCGTGATGTCTCTTCGCGCGAGCTTTGGCAATGAGATGGCAAGCATTACGCAGGATGAAGAGAGGCTGTTTCGGGAGGGGGCGCGGATCAACGAACGTCTGGCCGCACTTCCGGAGGAAGAGAGAGCGGGTCTTTTCTCCAGATGGCTGCAGACAATGAGCCTCCCCCAGGAGGAGGCTCGAGAGATCCTGAACAGGAGGCTGGATCTCATCAAACGCCACTATGAGCTGCTGAAATCCTACCGGCCGTCACAGATTCAAGCCCCGATGTTCATTTGTTGGCCGGCGAAATCCCTCACCGGCCCTCATGCAGAGCGGTTTGCCTGGGAGACCTGCACGAAGGGTCCGGTTCATACAGAGACCATCGATGCAGACCACTTTGGGATGGTACGGCCGCCGTCCGAACAGGTGCTCGCCCGCCGGCTGTCAGAATACATGACGGCGTCTCGCATACAGGCTGAATCGCCCCTGCCATGACTGCCGCCTCGGACATGATGCGTGACGGCACGGGTTCTCAGAAGTGGACCGTCCCGCCCTCTCCACCGTCAGCACGTATGGACCTGGTGGAAGGAGAGGTGCACGTGTGGCTTGCATCCACCGGCAAAGCACTGATTCCGCCCGAAGAGAATGTTCTCTCCACGGAGGAACAGGTACGGGCTGCACGATTCTTCAGGAAAGAGGAGAGAGACCGGTACATCGCGGCCCATGTTGCGCTGCGGAAGCTCCTCAGCCGTTACACGCAGGTCTCACCTGCGTCGATCAGGTTTTCGGTAGGGAAGTGCGGCAAACCTGCTGTGATCGGACCGGGAGGGCCGAGCCCCCTGCACTTCAATCTCGCGCATTCACATTCGCTGATGCTCGTTGCCGTCGCGAACAACCGCGATGTCGGAGTAGACATTGAATACCGGCGCGGCGATCTTGCAGTCGAAGAGATTGCCGAAAAGCACTTTCATGCCTGCGAGGCTTCGATGTTGCATGCAGTCGACAAAGGCCAGAGAACCCGTGCGTTCTTCGATTGCTGGACCCGAAAGGAGGCCTATCTGAAGGCGCGCGGCGTGGGGTTGAGTGCGCCCCTGAATGAGTTCTCCGTCTCCTTTGGTGGAGTCGAACCTGCCCGGGTAGTGCACCCTGCTCCTGACTCTCGCCTCGGTGAACAGTGGTCGCTGTTCGACCTGCCAATCGATGGATACAGTGCAGCGCTTGCGGTGGCGCGCGAATGCACATCCATCCGCTGCTGGCAATGGGAGCAGTGACAGGCATGCCACAAGGGCCCCAGAAGGATACGGCCAGATCGATGACAGGATTCCTCGCTACCCTGAAGCTCGCTTTGTCATCTCCTTCGGTCCCTCTCGCAGCTGCAACACTCGCGCTTGTCCTCTCCTTCCCCTCGGTCCGCCTGGGGTTCATGTGGGACGATTTCATCCACAGAGCCGTGATGGCGAGCGCCGGCGACTCATCGCGTTTCGTGCAGAATCCCTGGCATCCGGCAGGAGAGCCGGCCACTCTGAAGTCAACGGTCTTGAGACTGTTTCGCTTGGCTGACCCTGGTATGAATGCCCGTATGAAGGATCTTGGTGTTGTCCCGTGGTGGACATTCGATGGCCTGCGCATTGCGCATTTTCGCCCGTTGAGCGCTCTCACACACTGGTGGGATCTTGTCTTCTGGGGGGATCAACCTGTGCCCATGCATCTGGAGAACATCCTGCTGTATGTCATGGCGTGTTTCCTGGCGGGGACGCTCTATCGCCGTATGTCGACCCCGCTATGGGTTGCCGGGCTCGCGGCTGTCATGTTCGCCGTGGACGACAGGCACATCATTCCCGTGGCATGGATCGCGAACCGCAACGGCCTGCTTGCGCTTGTCTTCGGCCTGTTGGCAATTATTTCCCATGATCGCTGGCGCAGGGAGAACTGGAAGGGGGGCGCCGTGCTCGGCCCTCTGTTCCTCGCGCTTTCGATGGCGTCTGGAGAACTCGGCCTCGCCACGGGAGCATACATCCTCGGGCATGCAATTTTTCTCGACAACGCTGTCTGGCGCAAACGCGCACTCGTTCTGCTGCCGTACGCGGCCATCGGCGCGGCGTGGTTCCTTGTGTATCATTCAATGGACTACGGGGCGATCGGAACAGGGCTGTACGTCGATCCTTTGAGAGAACCCGTCCGCTTCCTGGAAACGCTTATCCGGCAAGGCCCCGTTATGTTGCTTGGTCAAATCGGCGCAGTGGATCCGCTCCCCTTCTTCTTGATCTCTGCCCCTGCTCGCGTCATGTTCTGGATGAGCGCGGTGGTGTTTCTGCTCCTCGTTGGCTCATTGTTCTGGCGGATGATGAAGAACGACAGGGTTGCCGGCTTCTGGACCATGGGCATGGCGCTCTCTGCCATGCTCGTTTCGGGCATCAATGTGACCACCGGCCGACCTCTCCTCTTTGCCGGAGTCGGGGCCATGCCGCTTATTGCTCAGTTCATATGGAAGACCGTTGATGGGCGCGGTCCGTTGCTCATGCGTACAATCTGGGGTAACATGGCGGGCGTCATCTGCCTCTGGTTTGTCGTCTTACATCTGTTGTTCTCGCCATTGCATTTCGCCGTGCGCTCGCTGACCCAGCCCCCGCGGCTCCTGGAGCTTGCTCCGATGCTGAACCTCTCCGCTGTCAACGTTACGCAACAACAGGATCTGATCGTTGTCAACCCGCCGAACACGTTTGCATTCCTCTATGCATCAAGTGTAAGGACATTCCTCGATCAACCTGTGCCGGCACATGTGCGCATCCTCTCGCCCGGTGCAACATCGGTCACGGTAACCCGGCTTGATCCGTCGACAGTCATCGTCCGCCCGTCAGGCGGCTACCTTATTCCGCCTGGCAGTACTCTAGGAGATCCTGAGCGCTCGTTGCCTCTCATCCATCCGGCGTATTATTACCAGCATTTTGATGAGACGTTCCGGATCCGCGCCTGTTCAATGAAGCTGCACGAGCGCGTTGAGGTCGCTGGGATGAGTGTGGAGGTGGTTGCTCTGACCGGCGACGGAAGGCCCTCAGAAGCACGCATCCGTTTCGCGGGGGGGGTGGAGTCGCCCCGGCTCAACTGGGTGAAGTGGGACTGGGATCAGCGTGCATTTGTCCCCTTCTCCGTTCCTGCGATCGGCGCGTCTGCCGTCCTACCAGGTCCTCCTGCGGAGATGTCCGTTGGTCTGGGCCTGTTTGACGGCATATGAGGAGACCCTTGAAAACAATCTTTGCATTCCTGCGCTGCCTGCTAATAGTCATTCCCGTTCTCCTCCCGAAGACGACATGGCTGCTTGCCTCAATCTCACGCTGCACGTCAGAATACATGAAGACATTCGCTCATCCCACCGGCAACATGGGAGAACTCTCTCGATGAAACGAAGAGTATTGAACCTTTCCAGACATTTCGCGTGGGTGATCGGAGCTTGCTGTCTGACACTGTCGACTCAGATGCTCATCGCGCAGTCGTCCAGCCTGCGGGTTGGCATTGTGGGCCTTGTTCATGGCCACGTGGCAGGATTCATGCAGGGCGCATTGAACCGCAAGGATATCGAAATCGTCGGAATTGTAGAAGGAGATACCGCTCTGGCAGCGGAGTTCCGTACGCGGTACCATGTGAGCCAAAACCTGTTCTTCACAAGCCTGAATGCCATGCTTGAGCGGCAACGGCCGGAAGCAGTTGTCGTGTTCACGAGCACGTTCGATCATCGCTCGGTTGTGGAAACGTGCTGCAGGCAAAAAATCCATGTGATGATGGAAAAGCCGCTTGCCGTGAGCTTTGATGCCGCTAAGGCCATCGCCCGGTCGGCACAAAATGGTAACATCATCGTTCTGGTGAACTACGAAACAACATGGTACCCGAATTCCCGCGAAATCTACCGTATCATCCATCAGAACAGGTTGGGCGAGATTCGAAAGATGGTCGCTCATGATGGGCACCGGGGACCGAAGGAAATCGGCGTGGGGCCGGAGTTTCTTTCCTGGCTCACCGATCCTGCACTCAATGGAGGGGGTGCTTTGATGGACTTCGGGTGCTACGGAGCAAACCTGCTCACCTGGCTGATGGACAACCAGCGGCCCGGCTCTGTCACGGCCGTCACTCAGCATCTCAAACCGCACCTGTATCCGCGCGTGGATGATGAGGCGACAATCATTCTCACCTACCCGCATGCACAGGGTATCATTCAGGCTTCCTGGAACTGGCCCGCCGGCCGGAAGGATCTTGAAATCTACGGGGAAACAGCTTCGGTTCTTTCTGCCGGCAGGGACGTCGTCCGGCTTCGCCTCGGAGACAATCCTGAACAGGAGTTGTCGTCCGCTCCACTCGGACCTCCCGAAGATGATCCGATCTCATACCTGAAAGCCGTCGTCCGTGGTCAGGTGCATCCTTCGGGGCTGTCGTCCCTCGAGAACAACCTGATTGTTACCGAGATTCTTGATGCGGCCCGTCGATCAGCTGAAACCGGTCAGACTGTGCAACTGCCGGTGGACGGAGCGCTTCAAGTGAAATGACAGGCGCGCGATGCACGGCCGCCTGGTCTTGACAATCCGAACGTGTCTCTGTAACATGCAGCGTCCGGAACTGTCCCGCGCTCCACCCGAGTGTGCCCCATATGACCCTTTTGGAAAAATATCCGGAATATGCCGATGTGATCGACCCGGCCTCTCCTGATGAGTGGCTTGAGCGCTTCTTCCGGGAGACCACCGAGTTGGGTATGGCCCTCAAGGGGAAGGTCAGCTTTCCGCCGCCGTGCTTTCGCGATATGAATGCCCGGTTCGTCCGCTATGAATCGAGGGTTCTGCTTGTCGTTCGCGTTCCCGTCCCCGAACGATCCCTGAATCCCGTCGGCACGATGCAGGGAGGGTACGTGACGGCCGCGATCGACAACACCATTGGGCCGCTCAGCTATATGGCGGCACGGCGTCCGTGTTCGACTCTCGACCTCCATACCCAGTACATCCGGGCGATTCCGCCGCATGATGAGCTTACCATCACCGGACGGGTCATATCCCGCGGTCCGGCCACGATGTTGCTGGGCGCCGAAGCAACGAACAGGAAAGGGCGCATCGTCGCGATAGCCACTGCCAATGCCGCCGTCCAGGCTGTATGATGCACGAAGTCGAATTTCGGATGAAGAGTGGCTGCCGAGACCGGATTTTCCTCGAGGACCAGGTATGTGTTCAAGAATTCCCACTCCCCTGCTCTGCGTCACCATTCCTCTCATGGCCGTCATCCTCGTCGGATGTTCAGCCTCGCATGTCGCCGAGCAGGTAATCCGCTCGGACCGTTATGCATTCAGTGAAGCAATTGCCAGATCCTGGGATGAACAATTGCTTCTCAATCTTGTCCGCCTCCGCTACCGTGACAATCCCTTGTTTCTTGAAATGGGCTCGATCGTCACGACGTATAGTGTGAGCGGTGCGGCAGGCGTGGGCGGGACGATCAACCTGGGAGGAGACACGAAAGTGGCCTTAACGCCGTCGTTGGGCGTGGCTATGGCAGCGATTCCGACGATGACCTACGCGCCGTTGCAGGGGGAGGAATTCGCCGTCCGTTTTCTCTCGCCGATCACACCAGCAACAATCCTGCTCCTGTCGCAGTCCGGTTGGAGTCTCGAGCGGCTCTTCGTTCTCTGTGTCCAGCGAGCCAATGGCGTTTCCAATGCCACCTCTGCCTCAGGTCCGACACCCGACATTGCGCCGGAGTTTTCCCGCTTTCACAGGCTGACCGAGGCTCTCCGTGCGCTCCAGCGGAAAGAACTCCTGGACGTTCATCCCGATTCCGCCGGGCGGACGGTCTCACTCCGGATCCGTGAACCTCGTGGCGTTCACGAAGACTCCGCGGCGGCCACAGTCCGGAGTATCCTGGACCTTGACAGCTCTGCCCGCAGCTTTGCGGTGACAGGTTCGCCGGAGCGGAATCGGACCGACGAGATCGCCGTAACCGGCAGATCCCTTCTCTCCGTAATGTTTTTCCTGAGTCAGGCGGTAGAAGTCCCGGAAGCCGATGTGCATGCGGGGAAGGTGACTGTGACGCGACGGGAGGATGGGACCGCCTTTGACTGGTCGGAAGTGACCGGCAGGGTGCTGCACATCCATTGCTCGGAGAGCGAGCCTGCAGATGCTGCCATCAGCGTGGCGTTCCGGGGCCACTGGTTCTCGATCGACGACAGCGATTTGAATTCGAAGTCCACCTTCAACCTCCTGAATTACCTCTTCAACCTGAAGGCTGCCACCAAAGGCAATCACGAACCGCTGCTCACCTATCCGGTGCGCTAGTCTCTCAGATAGGAGGATCATGGCCATGAAGCAAATTCGTCTTGGCATCGTCGGCTCGGGCATCGCTGCACACGAGTTGCACTTGCCGGCGCTGCGTAAACTCCGGAAAGAATTCAAGGTCGTTGCTGTGTGCAGTCGCCGGGTGGCAAAAGCCCGCTCGTTTGCCGCAACGGTGGGAAGCTGGGTCGAGGTGGAGTCAAGCCTCGAGGCGATGCTCGCCCGCACAGACATCGACGCAATTGACGTTGCGACCCCCATCATGCTGAATAACCCCACTGCCATGGCCGCCCTCAGAGCGGGGAAACATGTCTTTATCGAAAAGCCGGTCTGTGTGGATCTCCAGGAAGGGAGGCTCCTGGCTTCCCTCGCTCGACGTTCCGGCCTGGTGGCCATGACGGGTGAGAATATGCGCTACCGGGCCGTTGTCGACAGGGCTAGGAAGCTGCTTCGGGAGCGCACGATCGGACAGCTGCGTTCATTCACCTGGATTCTGCAGTCTCACCTGAAGACTTCGAACAAGTATGCGCAAACCCATTGGCGGCAACGACACGCATACGAGGGCGGGTTCGTTTTTGACGGCGGGGTTCATAACATCGCCGTGATCCGCCGCCTCGCAGGCAACGTTGCGGAGGTGAACGCCCGGACGGTGTCCGTCAACAGGCGGATCGGGGAGATCGACGGAGTCTACATGGAATTGCAGATGAAAAACGGCGTCAGGGGAGCGGTGAACATGCAATTCTCCGCACCCCTGGATACGGTGGACCAACTGACCCTTGTAGGGACCAAAGGGATCATGGTGATGCTCGGAGATACGCTGCTGATCTCCGCCGGCAGGGGACCGGTCTCGAGGGAGGTCTTCAAAGACGATGGAGGGTTCCAGGCCGAGTTTGAGGACTTCCATAGAGCCGTTACGGCAGGAGGGGAACTCCGATCTACTGTTGCCGAAGGCATGGCAGATGTCGCCGTCTTCCTGGCCGTGTTTCGCTCTGCAAAGAAAGGACGGTCCGTATCTGTTTGAGAAGCCCCATAGCGACGTGAAACTTTCTGGATCCGTTGCTTGCGGCGTTGCAGACCTATGCAAACGAGCGTTCGCTATTCCCGACACTCGACTCTCGCTATCTGCGGGTGCCATTGACCCGTTTGACAGAAAAAACCCCGGAAGCCGGTGGAGGAAACAGTTACGCCTGCCTCAGGTTCCCACGTATGCTAAAGCCCGAATGCGAGGAGTGGACAGCGGATGCCGGGAAGGTCCCTTTCGTGAGGCCGTGGTGTGCGTTACTGATTCTCAGTGGATAAGCTCAAATCAGAACTCCACGATCTGATGAATCGTTACTTAGGTGGGCATTCTGAGCCTCGTGGGGCTGACCGCCTGCCGCACACAGAGGATCATGGGGATGAGCGTCTCGCCAGGCTCTACCTGGATTTCATCCTCCTCTTCCAGCTTCCACTCCGGTGACCGATGAGGGATGTCTCCTGACAACGGACCTGCACATGAAGTGGAATACCCGCCGCTTTCACAGAGGGGCGAAACCTCGAGCCCTGCTTAGCCCGCACAAGGTATTCCCGCGCCTTCAGATACGCGCAAAGCTCCTGATCGCATTCGTGGGGCTCTCCCTTCTGCCGGTCTTCCTCGTAAGCCTCTACGGCATGTACGTGAACATCAGAGCTATGGAACGAATTGCCCTGGAGGACCTGACACACGACGTGAACGCCACCCGGGAGCGGGCTTCAAACTTCCTGTCCAATGTGGAAAGCGATCTTCGCGTTCTGGCCGGGTCTGCGGCGACCGGTGAATATGTGCGCTCGGCCGGTCGCGGACCGTCCGCCGAGCGCGACGTCAGGATGCGCCGCCTTGCTGATGAGCTTCTTGCTTTCGCCAGGACCAAGAGCATATACTACCAAATCATCGTTGTCAGCGCCGACCGCGAAGAAGTTGTGCGGATCGAGTCCAATTCCATCCTCGATCCTTCTCCTCGCTATGCCATAGCACCTGCTGAAGACCTGAACGGAGCAGGACTGGACTACTATGTCCTCCTGACCGACAGTCTGAGTTCCGGGGAAATTGCATTCTCCCCTGTTGAGATGCGGTACCGGGGAGTATCCCGTCTTCCCGTTCTCAGTTTCTCGACTCCGCTGTACGGACCGAAAGGGAGAGCCGGATTGCTCATCGCCAATGTCTTCGCCGGCAATCTTTTCAGCGAGCTGGAAGCGCAGCGCAATCTCGGCATGAATGAGAAAGTCGTCCTCGTCAGCAGCGACGGCCATTTCATGTATGATTCTGACGAACGCGGTGATTGGAATAAGCTCCTCGCATCCCGCGAGGAGGATAATCTTCAGAAAGAATATCCTCCGCCGGTGGCATCCATGATCCTGTCCGGGAGCGAAGGAATCTTCACCGGAGGGACGGGTGATATTATCGCCTTTGCTCCCCTGCTCCCCATGCGGATGACTGGCTCCAGGGGCGTATCTGCCATGGGTATCACCCGGCCGCTGTATCTTTTCGAAAGCGTTCCGCGCTCACGGATCACGCAGGATGCACGCGCGTCAGCGATGACCTTTGCCGGATTCCTCGTTCTCTTTTTCGGCGGCGCGCTCGCACTGGGATTGCTTGCAACACGGCAATTTACACGCCCGATCTCGGAGCTTCGGCGCGGCGCCGAGATCATTTCCCGCGGGAGCTACCATCACCGGTTAGAAGTCGACACTGGAGATGAAATCGAAGGGCTCGCTCAGCAATTCAACGTTATGGCGGCCTCCCTGGCACAACGTGAGGACGAGATCCTCCAGCATCGGACCAGACTGGAGGAAATGGTCGATCATCGGACACAGGAGCTCGAGGAAGAAAAGGGCAAACTCCAGGCCATCCTCGACAACGTCGCGAGTGCGTTTGTGATGCTTGATGGAAACAGACGGATCCAGACTGCAAGCGCTGCGTTCAGCTCCATCACCGGTCTGAACCTCAAAGAAGTGCTCGGCAAAGACAGCGTTACTGTGTTCCGCGCTGCGGGATTGTGCCAGATGACGGAGCAGACAGACGGGACAACGGCGGACAAGGTTGAGAGTCACCTCGACAGAATTGTCGATAAGAGCGGCAATGATCAATACCTCGAACACACCACGATCCCGATTGTGGAAAACGGCGAGGTTACAGCCCTCCTCCAGATTATTACAAATGTCACCAAACGAAAACGGCTTGAAGAACACCTGATCCATTCCGAAAAATTGATGGCCACAGGTGAGATGGCAGCGATCATCGCACATGGATTCCGGAACTCCCTGACTTCGATAAAAATGATCCTGCAGCTCCAGCAGGAGTCAAAGCACCAACAACCCTCAACCCGAACATCGCTCAAGGTCGCCCTCGAGTCCATCCAACGAATGGAGTCAGTCGTCCAGGAGCTTCTCAACTTCGCACGCCCGTCACCAATGGTGTTCCGGCTGGGGGACCTGAACAGCCTGGTGGAGCAGGGTCTGGCGTTGCTCGGGTCGCGCCTGAACCAGGACAACATTGCCGTCAAGAAGAGCCTGAATCAGAAAATCCCGCCGATGGTGCTCGATGGCGCGCACGTCCGCGAAGCGATCGTGAATATTCTCCTCAATGCGATTCAGGCGATCGAGGGACAGTCCACGAAGAAACGGCCGGGAAAACTTACCATCACGTCGAAGCAGACCGCCCTTGCTAAGACTCTCCGCGATTACCATTCTCCGGAGATGATGCCTGATAAAGGGGGGATCCTTGAGGATGGTGGAAAAGAGATTGTCCTGCGGAAGGGGAGAGAATGTGCGATTCTGACAATTGCGGACAACGGGCCGGGCATTGACCGCGCCACCATGAAGCGCATCTTCGATCCGTTCTTCACAACCAAGACAAACGGTACGGGACTCGGATTGCCCATGGTAAAACGAACCATCAATGCCCACGGGGGAATCCTCTCTGTCAAAAGCACGAGAGGAAAAGGGTCTACGTTTGAATTCGTATTCCCGGTGCACTGGAGTGAATCGTAGCAAAAGGAAATCATGAAATCGCCCCGGAGCAGAATTCTGATCGTCGACGACGACGAGAAGATTCTCTTCGCATTTCAGGAAGTCTTCAAGAAGGACGGCTACGACAGCTTCATCGCTCGCGATGGCGCGGAGGCGGTGACAAAGGTCGTGGCCTCACCCCCAAGCGCCGTGATTATGGACATCACGATGCCCGGACTCGACGGGCTGGAAGCGCTGAAGAAGATCAAACAGCAGAACCCTTCCCTCCCCGTCATCCTCATAACGGGGTTTGGCACAATGCAGACCGCCATCAAGGCGATGCAACTGGGCGCGTTCGAATACCTGACCAAACCTCTCGATGTCGGCGTGGTTCGCGATGTTGTGCGGCGGGCTTTGTCGAGCATCAGCCGCTCGCCTGTTTCCGGGGGGAAACCGGTGAGCTTCAACGCCGAGGTCATGAACCGCTACGAAATCGTTGGCCGCACACCGGGGATGCAGGAAATCTACAAGCTCATCGGTTCGATCTCCACCACCCCAACCCATACTTCCGTCCTGATCCTTGGTGAGAGCGGGACCGGAAAAGAACTCTTCGCCCGGGCGATTCATGCGAACAGCCAGAATGCACAGGAACCCTTTGTCGCTATTAACTGCACAGCGCTGCCGGAAACGCTGCTCGAATCCGAACTTTTCGGGTATGAAAAGGGAGCCTTTACGGGCGCCCAGGGAAGGAAACTGGGAAAGTTCGAGGACGCGGGACGAGGGACGATTTTTCTCGATGAGGTCGGAAATCTCTCCCCTCAGCTCCAGCAGAAACTGCTCCGCGTCCTCCAGGAACGGGAATTCAATCGCTTGGGAGGAAATGAGCCGCGTCACGTCGAGGCACGTTTCGTCACCGCGACCAATCAGGATCTGCATGCTGAGGTGAAGAGGAAGGCATTCCGGGAGGACCTGTTCTTCCGGCTGAATGTCGTCACGATTCAGCTTCCTCCGTTGAGGGAGCGGAAAGAGGACGTGCCGCTCCTGGCAGTACACTTCCTGATGAAATACAACGAACAACTCAAGAAGAATATTCAGGGGTTCAGCGAGGAAGCCCTTCACCTCCTGTGTGAATATCAGTATCCGGGCAATGTCCGGGAACTGGAGAATCTCGTCGAACGGGCGGTCATGCTTACCAACGGCAATGTCATACTCGCGAATGCGATTGGAGAACTGCCGTCGCAGCCTTCGCCCCACCCACCTTCACTGCCGATTGTCAGTACGGTGTTCAGCAAATCGCGCTTGCACGTGATCGGCCTCTTCGAAAAACAGTTCCTTATGCACCAGCTCTCCCTGTCTCACGGAAATGTTACGGCAGCTGCAACTGCGTCCAGAATGACACGGCAGAACTTCCAGAGACTGATGAAGAAATACGGGGTCGAATCCCCGTCGTTCAAGAAATAGAGCCTCACGCTTTGCACGGCTGAAGCGCTCGCTGCCAATCCGCGCTTTGCACACTGCCAAACTCCGCTTGGCGCTCATCTCCCCCGTCTCCACCCCCATCTCGCAGGAACTCTCGATTCGGCCCCGTTTCGGGAGGTTCTTGCCTCTCTGAAGGATTGGCACACACCTTGATTGTCAGTCTCAGAGAATGGAAGGGAATTCCTCATGCGGCATCAACCGATAGTCCTTGTCGCCGATGACGATGAAAGCATCATTTTCGCCTTCAAAGAGTTCTTCAGGAAAGAGCACTGGACGATGATGGCGGCCTCGAACGCGGAAGATGCCCTCACCATCATAGCAGATCGTCCGCTGGACCTTCTCATTACGGATGTCCTGATGAAGGCACAATCCGGGGTCACGCTGATGCTAAAAGCCAGACACTCCCACCCCGGACTCCCGGTCATCGTCATCACGGGACATCCGGATGCGATCAGCGAGGCAGATATCCGGCTTTACGGTGCAGACTTTGTGTTCGTGAAACCTCTTGACCTGGTCTCGCTGCGCGAGGCGATCAACGATTGCCTGCATCGCTCGGCGCACCGCCCCAATGGCAGCAACCCCTGACGCTCTTGAGCGCGCCCATTCACCGTACGCACAATGCAAGGAAGCCGATCATGAGACAATTCGCGTGTGCTGCTCTGTTGGTTGGGACACTCCTCGTGCTTGTGAGCCATGAATCGTATGGAATTCCCGCCTTTGCGCGAAAGTACAAGACCAGTTGTGCCACATGCCACAACGGGTATCCTAAATTGAATGCTTTCGGCGAGGCGTTCCGGCGGAATGGGTACCAGTTCCCCGGGGGGACGGACCCCGAAGTCATCAAAGAGGAACCAGTGAGCCTGGGGGCGGAAGGGAACAAGAAAGCATTCCCGGAGGCTATCTGGCCGGGGAGCATCCCGGGCTCCTCGCCGATCTCCATATTCCTGAATGGAGAGATGGACTACAATCCGAAAGTCGACCCACGCTTCACATTCGGCGGCCTCGGCAGCAGCATCGAGGCTGTGGCCGGTGGAACCCTCGGAGAGGACCTCTCCTTCTGGGGTCAATTCGCTCTCACCGGTGAGGGCACAGTCGAACTTAACAGGATCTTTGTCATCTTCAGCAATCTCATAGGCGAACAGTATGCATTGAATATGCGCGTTGGCGTCATCGAGCCAAGTCTGTTCTCGTTCTCCACACACCGTGCATGGCTCGAAGGATACTGGTTCACGACCCGAGCCCTCAGCACCACGACCGGCGACATGGGATGGACCATCGAGGAGACGCAGAAGGGGATCGAACTGAATGGGATGGCCAAGGGCCGCTTTGGATGGAGCGCAGGAATCGTGGAAGGCTTCGGTGCCGCACATTCCGACAAGGACTATTACGCTCATGTTACGTACAAATTCGGGGGCTTGCCGCTTGATGGTGTGGTTGAGGGGAGCGCTCCGGCAAGCGCAATGCAGCCTTACGTCGACAATTCAGTCACGGTTGGTCTGTTTGGGTATGCGGGGAAAGGTTCTCTAGGCCCCGATTCATCAGGCCTTTCTCCTGACAATAAGTTCGCCATGGTGGGAGGAGACGTCAACCTTTACTACGATAGGTGCAATCTTTTTGGTGGTGTCGGATTCCGCCACGACGGCCAGCCCTACCTGGCTGGCGCGGGAGTAGGCATCACGAGCACACTCTGGTTTGCAGAATTGGACGTAACCGTGTTCCCGTGGCTGCTCCCCGGTATCCGGTATGAATCCTGGATGGGCGAGTCCCTCGATCCGGCGAATCCCGGGAAGACACTGTCGTTCACGGATAGCCAGATCGTCCCGGGCGTGGTCTTCCTGGTACGTCCCAATGTGAAGGTGACCCTTCGAGGGAGTTTTGCCAAACAGGCTTCGCTGGGCGACACCAAGCTCCAACCCGGCCAGGTTGCCGTCCTGATGACTGTGGGGATGTGAAACGACGGAAATGATACTTTTCATCCAGTAATCAGAGAAGGATAAATTCCATGAACCGCATGCATCTTGTGCTCGTTGCCGCGCTAACCTTGTTAACGCTCGCTCTCCTTGCAGTAATTCAACCTGTCCTGGCAGGAGAAATCTCCGGCAAAGTCAAGGCCAGGGGCGTCAAGAACAGCGGCGACGCCGTCATCTATATCGACAAGATATCGGGGAAGACGTTCCCGCCTCCAAAGGAACATTCCCGGGTGGATCAGAAGAATCTGACGTTCATACCCCATGTCATTCCCGTTCTTGTGGGGACCACGGTCGACTTTGTGAACAGCGACGATGTGCTCCACAACGTGTTTTCTCCCGATAAGTGTGCGGAAAAATTCAACCTCGGGTCATGGCCGAAAGGACAGTCCAAATCCTACACGTTCAAAGAGCCCGGATGCTCCTCGACGTTGCTGTGCAACGTCCACCCCGAGATGGAGGGTCATGTTGTAGTCGTCGAGACGCCATACTACGCCGTCAGCGGGAAGGACGGGAGCTACACGATAAAGGACGTGCCGGCGGGGAAATACGCGCTGAAGATCTGGCACGAAAAACTCAAGGGTCAGGATGTCGCGGTCGAAGTTCCTGAGAAGGGGAGCGTGACCGTGGATTTCGAGATCCACAAGTAAGAACGGATCTTGCCCAGATGGCCGAGCAGATACGATTCGTCGACCGCCAATGGCTTGACGCCAACTTCCCCTGTATGAGCGCCTGTCCGGTGCACACGGAGGCGGGCCGCTACGTTGCGCTGGTCGAAGAGGGACGCTATCAGGAAGCGTATCGTGTCGCCCGCCGTCCGAACCCCTTTGCCTCGATCTGCGGACGCATCTGTGCCGCACCCTGTGAACCAGCGTGCCGTCGCGGGTCGCTGGATTCTCCGATCGGGATCCGCGCGCTGAAGCGGTTCGTATGCGAACGATTCGGTGTCGAGAGCATGGTCGATCTCGAAAAACTGAGGGAGGTCTTCGGTACGTCGGTCACGAAAAACGGCCTCAAAGTTGCCGTCGTCGGAGGCGGCCCAGCCGGACTTTCGTGCGCCCACGACCTCGCACTGCTCGGCTACGAGGTGACGGTCTTCGAAGCGCAGTCTGTCGCCGGCGGCATGCTCCGGCTGGGCATACCGGAATACCGTCTTCCAAGGGAGTTGATTCGTCTCGAGATCAACGCCATCTTGAGCCTCGGGGTGGAACTCAGGCCGAATGTTGCCATCGGGAGGGATTTTACCCTCACGGACCTGAAGCAGGAAGGCTACAGGGCTGTCTTTGTCGCCATCGGCGCACACAGGAGCCGTGACCTCCAGATCGAAGGGGTACAACATGATGGGGTCCTCCGCGCGGTCGATTTCCTGCTGAATGTCAATCTCGGCTATCGCGTCGAACTGGGGAGCAGGGTGATCGTGATCGGGGGCGGCAATGTCGCCATAGATACCGCCCGTACGGCTGCCAGGCTGGAAAAGGCTGAAGCAAAGCATGTGACGGATGTGACCGAGGCCCTGGATGTTGCCCGATCCGCAGTCCGGTTCGGGGCAAAAGAAGTCCACATGGTCTGCCTTGAAGACTGGAGTGAGATGCCCGCCTCCAGGGAAGAAGTTCATGATGCGCTTGAGGAACGTGTGCAAATCCATACACGGAGGGGACCCGGAAGGATCGTCGCCCGGGACGGCAAGGTTGTCGGCCTCGAAACTGTCCAATGCACTTCGGTCTTCGACAGTGCGGGCCGGTTTAACCCTCAATTCGCCCCCAACACGGAAGAAACGATAGACGCCGATACGGTCATCATGGCCATCGGTCAGATGTCAGATCTCACGTGGGTCCGCCCGGAAGACGGCCTCGAATTGACTGCGCGGAACACCATCAAAGTCGATCCGCAGACGCTCGCAACAAGCGCACCGGGCATTTTTGCCGGCGGCGATGTCTCGTTCGGACCGCGCAATGCGATAGACGCGATCGCAAACGGCAAGAATGCGGCACAGTCCATCCATGCCTATCTCTCCGGCGAGCGGCGACCCCGGGGGGATGTCACAGTCGGCAACGGGGATGTGGAGATTATTGTCGCCGACACCCGGTCATACAAGCGTGCGTGGGGATATGAACGCCTTGCCCACGTTCCCGTGCCTGCATTGCCGATCGAGCGCAGGATCGGACTGGCACAAATCGAGCTGGGGTATACGGAGGACCAGGCCCGGCTCGAATCGTCCCGCTGCCTGCACTGCTGGGAAAACACCGTCTTCAATGAGGGAGGCGAAGAGACCGGCAGCGAATGCATTCTGTGCGGGGGGTGTGTGGACATCTGTCCGGAAACCTGCATCGATCTGGTCGCACTTGACCGGATCGAGGCAGATGAAACGCTTGCAGCAGAGATCGCAGGCCAGTTCGATGTCGTGATCGCCGGGGAGACCGCCTCGGCAATCGGCGCCGTGATGATCAAGGACGAGGCTCTGTGCATCCGGTGCGGCTTGTGTGCTCTGCGATGCCCTGTCGGCTGCATCACCATGGAGGGATATACTGTTTCCGTCAAACCCGCGATCGAGTAGTCATTTCTTCCAGGACTCACGACATGGATGACTCCCACGAGTTGAAATCCTCATTCTCCAGGCGACACTTCCTCGAATTGATCGGCCTCGGAGCCATCGGCGTCACCGCGGCGGGCAGTATAGTTCTCAGCGGTGAATATCTCTCTCCGAATGTCGTGAAGGAAGCGCCGATGCGATTCAAGATCGGCTCCCCCGAAACCTTCCCTCCCGGGAGCGTGACACTCGACAAGGATCATAAGGTGTTCATCGTCCGGGCGAAGGAGGGATATTTCTACGCACTCTCCGCCGTCTGTACGCATCTCGGCTGCATCGCGAACTGGAAAGCAGATGACGGCATTGTTGCCTGTCCCTGTCACGGGAGTAAATTTGACCGGGAAGGCCGGGTGATCGACGGTCCCGCTCCGCGTCCTCTGCAAAGATTCTCGATGTCGCTTGATGATTTGGGACAACTGGTTGTTGACAGGTCAGTCGTCGTTGGTGAAGAAACCGTGCTGAAGGTCTGAGGTGCCGCGCACGCTGTTCCCCAGACAGTCATATCCGCGGAGAAGGCCATGAGAGCATTTCTGAAGGAACTGACACGGTCACAGGTATGGCGGTCCATCTTCCGGCATGGCCTCCCACTGTCGAACCGGACTCGTGCGGAGGCGGTGTTCTACAATTTCTTCCTGCACCTTCACCCCACAAAGGTGCGAAAGCGCTCGATCAAGTATACGTACACCTGGGGCCTCGGAGGTCTGTCCGCCGGGCTCTTCATCGTCCTGGTTCTTACGGGGGCGCTCTTGATGCTGTATTACCGACCTTCGGTCCAGCAGGCCTACAATGACATGAAAGACCTTCAGTTTGTCGTCTCTTCAGGGCAATTCCTCCGCAACATGCACCGTTGGGGCGCGCACGCCATGGTGGCGATCGTCTTCCTTCATATGATGCGTGTGTTCTATACCGGCTCGTATCGTCCGCCGAAGGAGTTCAACTGGGTGGTGGGAGTGGTGCTGTTTGTCATTAGCATTCTCCTGAGCTACACCGGCTATCTGCTGCCCTGGGACCAGCTTGCATATTGGGGTATTTCAGTCGGCACGAATATGGTGCGGGCAGTTCCCTTCGGCATCGGCGAGAACATTTCGTTTGTCCTGCTCGGCGGGCATGCAGTCGGCGAGAATGCCCTGGTGAGATTCTATGTCCTCCACTGCTTCATTTTGCCCGTTTCCGCTGTACTCTTCATGGGCATCCACTTCTGGCGCGTCAGAAAAGATGGCGGGGTGTAGCCGTTCTCGATAACCTCGATACTATTGACTGCAGGTGGGAAAACAATGACGGCTGACTTCAGGCTTGAGAAGAATTCGGACGCGAAAAAGGTGCCCCGGCGTCTTGCGTTCATCAAAGGGCGGACAGCTGCGCGCGTCAAAAAGAGCGACGAAGAGATGGTGATGACCGTCCCGCATCTCGTCGTGCGCGAGGCGATAGCGTTCATGGTCATGGTCATCGTGCTCGCAACCCTCTCCCTCGTGTTCAATGCTCCTCTGGAATGGGTGGCAAATCCAGGCCATACACCCAACCCGGCCAAGGCGCCCTGGTACTTTCTGGGACTTCAGGAGCTTCTCCACTATTTTCCCCCGGTCGTCGCAGGGGTAGTTCTGCCCACGCTCGTGGTCCTCGCCCTGGTCGCAATACCATATTTTCAGGTGAATGTGAAGCTCGAGGGACTCTGGAAAGAAAATCGGCGCGTGACGCTCCTCGCTCTGGTGGGTGGGGCGTCCGTGCTCGCGATCGTGCTTCTGGCCTATAAGGTCTACGCAATGCTGGTGCCTACCGTTTTCGTTCTGGGATGCATGCTCCTTCCTTACTTCCTGCGAAGGGAGACGGGAGTCATCGCGTGGCTCGGTAGACGGCCGCTTACCTGGTGGATCATGACCTGGTTCGTCATCATCGTCCTCGTGCTGACGGCTATCGGGATACTCTTCCGCGGACCGGAGTGGAGCTGGACGTGGCCCTGGAAGGAGATCTACTGATGAACACTCTCAGGAAAGTCTTCGCAGCCGTCGCCGTGCTGTTCCTGATTGTTCTGGCCGTTTCGCCGTTGAAGGACTTCTTGCGGGAATGGAAGCGCTATCAAGTGAAGTATAACACACTCACTGCGGACCTCCCCCAGCGTGTGAAGCCCGTTGAGATTGGGATCCGTCAGATCTGGGTGGAGAAGCTCGACCGGGTCGATCGATGCGTAACATGCCACGTCGGGCTGAAGGAACCCGCTCTGAAGAATGCCCCGGAGCCCTACCGGACACACCCGCAAATGTTCCACGACACCGAAGAATTCGGCTGCACAATATGTCATGAGGGCCAGGGGGCCGCCACGGAATACATGGAGTCGATTGGGAAAGGGAAGTACTGGGACCGGCCGATCCTTCCGCGTGCGTTCATGGAGGCCTCCTGTGCAAAATGCCACAAGGAACAGGAAGTCCCCGGAGCCCCCGTTCTCAATCTGGGCCGCAAGCTCATTCGTGAGTCGAACTGTCTCGGGTGCCACAAGATCGAGGGTTACGTGAAACAGTGGGTGCCGGTTCTGAACGGTGTCGGATCGAAAGTGAACCGTGCCTGGCTCGTGAACTGGCTGAAGAACCCCGCCGGCTATGCTCCCAAAACAAGAATGCCGGATTTCATGCTCTCCAATGACGAAACCAACACACTGGCGGACTTTCTGTTGTCGTTCAAGGAGTTCCCGGCTCCTCTCGATCCGATTCCTGCCCGCCTTGCCTCGGCGACGGAGGCGGCGAAAGCGAAGCTGGTCGAGCTCGGGTCGACGCGGTTCCGGGAAGCTCGCTGCATCAGCTGCCACCCCATCAACGGCAAGGGGGGGTATGTCGCCACCGATCTCGGCAAGATCGCGAGCAAGGCCGACCCCAGGTGGCTCTATAACTACATCAAGAATCCGAAACGCTTCCAGCCCGGCGTACCGATGCCCCGCTACCGGTTCAGCGAGGACGAACTCCTGGGCATCGTGGCATATATGCAGAGCGAGTTTGTCGACTATGACATGGAACAGCCTCCTGCTCACACCCCGGATCCCGGTTTCTTTGAAAAAGGGCGCGCGCTCTTCAACAAATACAGCTGCGGCGGCTGCCATGAGCTCGGAGGGATTGGCAGGGCGGAAGTGATGGCTCCGGAACTGACTTCCATAGGCGGCAAAAAACTCTATGAAATCGATTTCGGGAAGTCGAAGATTGATCAGACGCTCCCTTCATATTTGACCACAAAGCTCCTGCAGCCACGGGAGTTTTCCAGTTCGATGAAGATGCCGAAATTCGGGTTTTCGGACGAACAGGCAACAGCGATCGCTGTCGCGCTCCTGGGAAACGACGACGAAAAGATCCCTGATGAACTCCTCGTGCGTCCGGCTCCCTCAGCCGCTTTTGTGCCACAGGGAGGTTTCGGAAAGCTGGTCGATGATCTCGCCTGCTTTGGCTGCCATGTCATGAACGGGCGTGGCAGGCTGGTCGCGACTGACCTTTCGCTCGAAGCGAGCCAGGCGCAGCGTAGCTGGATTGAAGGTTACTTCAAGATCCCGTATTCGTTGCGCCCGGTCCTTACAGAACGAATGCCGAACCTGTTCTTGCAGGGGCCGGAAATCAAGACTCTCGTGGACTTTATGGAAACATCGTTCATTGCGGACAGCCTCGACCGGGACGTGCCGTCTGATCCCGTTACTATTGCGAACGGGCGAGGGCTGTATTTTGAGCGGTACGGATGCCAGGGCTGCCATCAAATCGGCACAAAGGGGGGATATGTCGGACCGCCGTTGGACAAGGCCGGCACACGGCTGAAGAGGGGATGGATTTTCCACTGGCTCAAGAATCCGCAATCGCTCAAACCGGGAACCATTGAGCCGAACAACAACCTACCCGACGCGGAAGCGGAGGCCATTACGGCATATCTGATGACGCTGAAATGAATAACGATCCTCGAGGCCCGGTTGATATGAGATCCCTCTTCTTCGTCTGCATCCTCTGCGCCCTGTTCGTCGTCGGCTGCAAGGGAACTCGACCACAACCGGAAGAAGAGACCAGGCAGAGCGTTCGAGTTCCTGACTCTACGATCCAGCCTGCGGTCGCACTACCCGGGAAAACATCATCCTACGAGGAGAGGCAGGGAGCGTTTCTCTATGGCAAATACTGCGCCGTTTGTCACGGACAGGAGGGAAAAGGAGATGGCTTCAACGCGTTCAATCTCGATCCCAGGCCCCGTGATTTCTCGGATTCCGCCTCCATGAAGAGGCTGAGCGACGGCCAGATCATCCAGACCATCAGTGGAGGCGGCAGGAGCGTCAACAAATCACCGCTGATGCCCTCATACGGCTGGACGTTGAGCAGGCAGCAGATACTCTACCTTGCGGATTTCGTGCGGAGTCGATCGACGGACTTTTGAGGTTAGGAACAAAGTATCTTCTGAAGCGCGACGGCAAGGAGATGTCAACCCTCTGGGTGACAAAAGACGTCAGCGGCTGGGACAACCTCCGGAAAGATTGGATGGAGTTCGGCAAGCGCATGGCAACACTGAGTAACGCGCGCAAACCGCTCCATTGTTTTTTCAATTCCAGTAACCGTCTGCTTAACGCAAGTGCACGGCTTTGCTGGAGCTGAAAACGCCCTCTGCGGGCGTTTTCAGCTCGGCTCTGTTCACTTCTGATTCTGGGTCTGGTAATTCTCGTATTGTATGGACTTCTTCGCCCGCCTTCGGTCGGTCTCCTTCCCGATCATCGAGCGGTACTGGTCCAGTCTTGCTGCCTGGTCTTTGACTGCTGTCCCGGCCGAACCCGCGGCGGGGGCTGCCGGCGAAGCCTCCAGCGATGCCTTTGCCGCCCCAAGGATGCGGTGTGCCTCCTCCATCTTCCCCTCATCGATTGCCCTGGCAGCATGTTCCACTGCTCTCGTAGATACGGCAATGTCTGCTTTCGCCTGCGCCCGCATGTTGCGATCCCTATCCACATCGCCTGGATTCGACGAATAGCGCAGATGCGCGGAAAAAGGCTCTGATCGTGCCGGACCTGACCCACCCTCCTCGAATTCCATGGCTCCTTCAACGATCTGGCGGGATCCGGTACCGGAGGACACTTCGAGCGCAACGGTAATATCCCGGGCGTCGCCGCCGTACAGGTCCCCGAGAGCCACGGTGCAGCTTCCACTGCCGGCATGCCAGTCGTGTCCGATCACGTCGATGATGCGGACCCCTTGACCAACCCGGAGATTGATGATTGCCTTGCATGCGTAGACTGATCGGAGGAGGCCGAATTCCCTTTCGAGAATGCTCGCAATGCCGAGAGGGCTCTCGATGAAGTAGTAATTCCCGCCCCCCGCTTCCGCCAGCGCCATCATCATGTCTTCGGCATAGTCAAGCCCCATTCCCATTGTCGTGAGCGAGATCCCTCTGTCACGGTATCGCCGGGCGTTCGACGTGAGCTCCTGGACATTCGTGACGCCCACGTTGGCCAGACCGTCGGAGAAGAGCACCACCCTGTTGACATACTCCCGCCGGGTGTTGAGGCCCGCCTGGTGAAAGCCTTCGAGCATCCCTCCCCCGAGATTAGTGGAGTTGCGAGGTCTGATTTCGCGGATAAGGCTCTTAATGAGGCCGCGGTCCGTGACCGGCCCTGCAGAGAACGGGACTTCCACAATGTCGTCATAGATCACCAGGGAGAACACATCATCCGGCCGCAGCTGGTCTACGAGAGCGCAAATCGCGTTCTTTGCGTAATCCAGTTTACCCTGCTCGGCCGTGGAACCGCTGCGGTCAAGCACTACCGAAAGATTCAGCGAAGTTCTGTCCCGAACCTGAGGCCTTGGCACTTCGAACGAAAGCTGCAGGAAAAGACTGCCTCCGCTGGCGGCCATCGTTGGCGTGTTGAGCGACGCGTGTATGGTAACGCCGGCGTTCGCACCGGCGGCCACGGCTGTCAGTAGAAACGTGAGGATGCATTTCGGCAGTGTCATGGGACGATCCTCCCTCATAGGTGATGGGTCTGGGGGCAGATCGACCTGCCCTCTGCCTGTTAATGACATTGGTGAGGCAAAGGTAAACGGGGAAGACCCCAGGCTCCTCTCCCCCCCCGGGGTAGTCCTTTCACAACGCAGTAACGGCTTCCGGGAAGCGAAGGCTTGCAGGGGGGAATGATGGGGGTAGCCACGTCCAAGATGCCGGCTGTCGTCTTCTATGTTGACTCTTCGTATCACACACTGACACGGCGACGAAAC
>Ga0182021_10000756_pt1 | contig 35891 bp, 37 predicted proteins | sample 612E3MmetaG_FD_120493 | JGI IMG/M metagenome (GOLD analysis project Ga0182021, IMG submission 120493) | Permafrost microbial communities from Stordalen Mire, Sweden - 612E3M metaG (Illumina Assembly) | ecosystem: Environmental > Terrestrial > Soil > Wetlands > Permafrost | place: Sweden...
AACCATCGGGGTGAGTGGATTTGAACCACCGACCTCAGCGTCCCAAACGCTGCGCGCTAAACCAGACTGCGCTACACCCCGTCCCGGTGAAGTATAACTAACCGAGTACTACAGGTCAATATAAATGTTATCAGGCTTCTTACTAACGGCAATCAGGACATTTATCAAAGAATTCGATCGGCTGCCCGGATTGCTTAGCCATATATTCTATCTGTTTCACCGGCGCCCAGTAACGACCGCAAACCTTGCACTTTGTCATCTTGAATTTCATGTCGTCCCAAGGCTGGTGAATAAACCGTGTGTCGTTCCTGTCTTCAACCGTAATTGCTCCAGTGGGGCAGATATAAGCGCATGAACCGCAAGCAATACAGGCATCTTTGTTATCGAAGAATGGAATACCCATCTCGCGCTCCACACCACGATTGACGAAGCTGATGGCGGATACTCCCACGACCTCAGCACAAGCGCGGGTACACAGGGCGCAGAGGATACATTTATGATGGTCTTCCACGGGGAACGGTGTGGCTTCCACACCAAGTTTTTTGCCCATGTCTTTGATCACATCGGAATCAGGACAACGCGCCATCAACAACTGTATCAGCATTTTGCGGTGCGCCGACACTTTTTCGGAATTAGTTTGCACCGCCAGTCCTTCTTCCACCGGATAGAGACAGGACGTTACCAGATTTTTACGTCCGCTTTTAGTGGTAATCTCCACCATACAAAGCCGGCAAGCGCCGTAAGAAGTTACCGATTCATGGTGGCATAGTGTCGGAATATATATATTATGGGCGCGGGCTACATCCAGTACCATGGCACCTTCTGCGGCTTCAAATTGTTTACCGTCTATGGTCAGTTTCACCATCTCTGTTGTCCTCACTTTACTTTCACCATTTGCAGTTTACAAACATCCAGACAGCTACCGCACTTGATGCATTTCGATTGATCGAGCACCACCGGTTTCTTCTTTTCTACCGGGGTGATAGCTCCCTGCGGACAAGCCTTGATACATAAACCGCAATTGGGACATTTTTCATTGATATTGTAAGTAATCAGCGCTTTGCAGACCTTTGCCGGGCATTTCTTGTCGCGGATATGAGCTACATATTCATCCCTGAAGTACTTAATGGTACTGAGCACCGGATTCGGGGCGGTCTGTCCCAAACCACACAGAGCGGTGGAGTTCAAGGTGGTTCCCAGCTGTTCCAGCAGATCAAGGTCTTCCATCTTGCCGTTGCCCTCGGTGATGCGGGTCAGAATTTCATACATCCGCTTGACACCTTCGCGGCAGGGTAAACACTTTCCACAACTCTCGCTCTGCAGGAAGTTAACGAAGTATTTGGCAATATCCACCATGCAGTTTTTCTCGTCCATGACGATCATAGCGCCGGAGCCCATCATCGAGCCGACGCGGGTCAATTCGTCGAAATCAACCGGTAAGTTCAACATGCTTTCCGGAATACAACCGCCGGAAGGTCCGCCGGTCTGGACGGCTTTGAATTTACGGTTACCCTGAATGCCGCCGCCGATATCGTAGATGATCTCTTTCAGGGAAATACCCATCGGCACTTCCACCAAACCGGTGTTCCGGACTTTACCGACAAGCGAGAATATCTTGGTGCCCTTACTACCGGCGGTGCCGATAGCAGAAAACCATTTAGAGCCGTTATTAATAATGATCGGAACGTTGGCCCATGTTTCTACGTTGTTCAAGTTGCTGGGTTTGCCCCAAAGTCCGCTGTCCGACGTATGAACATACTTTGCTCTCGGTTCACCGACCTTACCCTCCAGAGACGCCATCAGAGCGGTCGATTCACCGCAGACAAAAGCGCCGCCGCCGCGACTTACCTTGACATGGAAATTAAAGCCGCTACCAAGGATATTATCGCCCAGCAAGCCGTATTCTTCCGCCTGTTTCAAAGCGAGAGTAGCATTCTCAACGGCCAGGGGATATTCATGCCGGACGTAGATGTACCCTTCTGAAGCCCCAATGGCAAAAGCGCCGATGATCATCCCTTCCAGAATGGAATGGGGATTACCTTCCATCAGACTTCGATCCATAAAAGCGCCGGGGTCACCCTCATCACAGTTACAGATAATATACTTGGGATCGCCTTTGGCTTTGCGGGTGGATTCCCATTTGCGGCCCGTAGGAAAACCGCCCCCGCCACGTCCCCGCAAACCTGAAGCTTTTATCTCTTCGATAATGCTATCGGGTTTCATGGTCGTGAGAGCTTTAGCTAAGGCGCCATACCCGCCGAAGAAAATATAATCGTCGATAACTTTGGGATCGATTTGCGAACTATTGGCCAGCACCAGCCTATGTTGCTTGGCGTAAAAAGGCACTTCCTGCTCATGGACAAATTGCCCGCTAAGCACGGGGTCGCGATATAATAGATGTTCGACTGTTTTGCCGTTCAGTGTCGCTTCGACAACTTCTGCGACATCCTTCGGGCGGACACGCTGATAGAATATCCCTTGCGGCTCAATAGTAACCAGGGCGCCGTGCTGACAGAAACCACGGCAACCGCTGACTTTTACTTCAATTTTGTCTTCCAACCCGCGATTTTTCAGCTCTTCTCGAAGAGCTTTGATGACATCGCCGGAGCCGAGCGCGGTACAACCGGTGCCGCCGCAAACACTGACAATGGTCTTCTTAGGGTCTCGATTTTTAATGATGGATTTTCGCAGTTCCTGCAGATCCATCGGGGAACTTAACTTTTTCAATGTCATAGTCCTCTCTCTGTTTTCAAACTCTCGCGGTATTTATCTACGAGCGGTTTGACGGATTCAATTCTCATCTCGCCATTATATTTATCATCAACGATAACAATAGGGCCCAAGGCGCAGGCGCCGACGCAGTTCACCGTCTCCAGCGTGAAATCCAGATTCGCGTCGCTTTCACCTGCCTTGATATTCAGTTCCCGTTCGAAAGTATCCAGAATCCTTTCCGAACCGCGGACATGGCAGGCAGTCCCCATACAGACGGAGATCTGATGGCGGCCTTTCGGGATCAGTGAGAACGCTTTAAAGAATGTGGCCACGCTGTATACCTGGGTCAACGGCACAGCCAATAATTCATGCAAATCGATCAAAGCTTCTTTGGGCAAATAACCGACTTCAGTCTGGGTGTCCTGAAGGATAGAGACCAACATCGAACTATCGTTATTATATTTTTTAACAATGGCTTCGAGTTTTGTTTTCAATTGTTTTCGGGTCAACTTCATTTGGATTTCTCCTTGATGGCTTCAAATTCGTGGATCACTCTCTCTTGAATCTGCTTTACCGTGCCTTCCGAAAGATGGCGGAACCTGCCCTGCAGTTTGAAATAATCCTGTATCGGTCTGAGGGGTGACGGATCGTAACTAAGGGTGTATTTGCCGTTCTCAACTTCGTACAGGGGGAAAACACCTGTTTGCACAGCCAGTCTGCCAAGTCTCACCGACAAATCGGTGGCCGACCGCCAGCCGGTGGGGCAAACAGAGAAAACGCTGATAAATGCAGGCCCATTAACTTCCAGACCTTTCTTGACCTTTCGCATCATATCGAAAGGATAGCTGGGAGAAGCAGTAGCCACATAAGGAATCTCGTGGGCGGCCACAATGGCGGGCATATTCTTTTTCCAGGATTTCTGCCCGATACTTTTCTTACCCGCCGGCGAGGTAGTGGTCGAAGCGCCAAAAGGAGTAGCGGACGACCTTTGAATACCGGTGTTCATATAGGCCTCATTATCGAACATGATATAAAGGAAGTCGTGTCCTCTTTCCAAAGCTCCGGACAATGCCTGAAAACCGATGTCACTGGTGGCACCATCACCACCCATGGCGACTACTTTAGTGCCTTTCGAAGGCAGTTTGCCCTTTCTTTCCAGCGCTTTTAAAGCGCTCTCGACGCCGGAAGCAACGGCGGCTGTATTCTCAAAAAGAGTGTGTATCCAAGGCATATCCCAAGCTGTCGCGGGCAATTGGGAGGATACAACTTCCATACAACCGGTGGCATTGGCAACGATAATGTTACTGCCGATCGCTTTGCAGGCGATCCTGACCGCCAGAGCTTCACCACAACCGATACAGGCGCGGTGTCCCGGCGCAAATCCATCCATCTTAGGCGCGATACGCGCCGCATAAACTCCTAAATTTTCCATTATTCTCTCACCCCGAACATTTCAAATTCATTTTCAGCGCCGGTATTCGCAATTCCCGGACCTTTTTTAACCATTCCCTCGAATTCCGCTACCGTGAGATCCCGGCCGCCCAAGCCACCAACGAAACCGACGATCTTGGGATGTGTTTTTAAGCTATATAAGGCTGATCTGACTTCAGAGAAAGCCGGGCCACCGGGGCCGCCAAAGGAAAGCGCCCGATCCACGACAATCAAGGTCTCGGCATTACCCACAGCTTCCCGCAGTTCTTCAAACGGGAAGGGACGCCAGAGACGTAGTTTCAATAAACCCACTTCCTGGCCTTCACTGCGCATCTTATCGACGGCGGTCATGGCAGTTTCACCGAAACTACCTAGTGTCATCAATAAGGTTTTAGCGCCTTCGGTACGATATTTCTCAACCGCATGGTAGTGACGCCCGAACATCTTGGCGAATTCAGCCCAGTGTTCGGTGATCACTTTCTTGGAGTTTCTGATGTTCACTTCCTGAGCCTTTTTCGCTTCGGTGTAAATGAATGACGGAGCAAAAGCCCCCATGGTCACCGGCTTATCCGGATTGAGCGGTAAAGGATAATCGATCGGCGGCAAGTAGCGGTTGACTTCCTCCTGTGAGAGGAATTCTATCGGCTCGACGACGTGAGTCAGATAGAAACCATCGCAATGTACCATCACCGGCAGTAAAACCCGGTGGTCTTCCGCGATGCGGAAGGCCAAAAGAGTAGTATCAAAAGCTTCCTGTCCGTTTTCACAAATCATTTGAATCCAGCCGGTATCGCGGACGGCCATTAAATCCGACTGGTCGCCCCAGACGTTCAAAGGCGAGGACAATGCGCGGTTGGCGACGATCATCACTATCGGCAAACGCATGGCCGAAGCGACGTAGAGCACTTCGTGCATTAATTCCAAGCCTTGTCCGGCGGTGGCTGTAAAAGTACGGGCGCCCACACCGGAGGAGCCGAGACAGGCGCTCATGGCGGAGTGTTCCGATTCTACGGGGATATATTCGGCGTCCAATTCGCCGTTAGCGACGATTTCCGCCATCCGTTCCACAATATGGGTCTGAGGCGTGATGGGGTATGCGGCGATAACATCGACATTAGCCAGTTTGGCGGCTTCGGCGATCGCCAGAGATACTTCAATACCTATCTTTTTCCCCATTATGCCTCCTCGTTCACCATTGAAATTACTCCCGTCGGGCACTCGCGGGGACAAATGCCGCACCCTTTGCACCAATACATATTGGCTTCAAAATGGCCCTCGGCGTTCTGTTGGATGCATCCTTCCGGGCAATAAATCTGACAAACACCGCACTTAATGCATTTCTTAAAATCATAAGTGGGTTTTTGAGAACGCCAGTCACCGGTGCGATATTCTCTCGAACTACCGGGTTCGGTAACGATACACCCGATGTTAAAGTCCTTCCACGTTATTTCATTTTCATTCTTTTTCAAATTGAGTCTACTCCTTTACCATTGTCTCTTCGTAAGCTTTTTTAACGGCATTGAAATTCTTCTCTGCCAAACGATCAAAACGCTCTTTGATGGGTTCAACCAGCGATTCCATCTTGACCACAGCCATTGCTTTGAGCAACGCGCCCAACATGGTGGTGTTCACGATCGGAACCCCTAATACTTCCCGGGCGATCTTATTGGCATCAACCAGCGCCAGTTTCCAATCTGTCCCGAAGTCCTTTTCAATAGTGGCAAAGTTCTTGCTGGTATTGATGACCAGAATGCCCTTAGGCTTTAACCCGGCAGTCACTTTAACTACGCTTAGTAAGGTAGGGTCAAGGACGATAACCACATCCGGCTCTCTAATTTCGGCACGCACCCGGATCGGTTTTTGGCTATCGATACGGTCGAACGCGACCACGGGAGCCCCTCTTCTTTCAGGACCGAACGCGGGGAATGCCTGAGCATACTTTTCTTCAATAATTGCGGCTTTTGCCAGCAATTCCGCAGAAGTTACAGCGCCCTGTCCGCCACGTCCGTGCCATCTTATTTCAATCAGTCCAGTTTTACTTACCAAATCAGCCTCCATATTAATATATGTACACTTACTCCACAAAAAAGTACCCCTAGGGCGACTCGAACGCCCGCAACCGGCTTCGGAGGCCAGTGCTCTATCCAACTGAGCTATAGGGGCACAATTCCCAAATACTTATTATAGTACTTTAACAGAATTGCGTAAACACAAGGAGAAAAATGGTAGTGTATCATTTTGAAATGAATATAATAAAATGCTATCATGTCACATACTATAATAAAGAGGTGATATCAAATGACAGCATCAGCCATTGGTCTAGTCATACTTCTTATTTTATTAGCATTCTGGATTGTGTGGTACATACTTTATGTGATACGGATTAGAAAAACACAAAACGAGAGTCAATCAAAAATTATTAACTCAAATGATAAACTTACTGAATCAAACAATCATCTAGCTGAAGCGGTGAATCATCTGGCCGATATTCTATCGAAAAGGTAACTATGTTTTTGTAGTTGCCTTAATTTAATAGACCTACAATCTCTTCAACTCTCCAAATGTGGTCACTAATTCCTGCTGCCATTGCTGGAGTCCGGGGATAGGGATTAGCCAATGTCTTATGTACTCTAGCGAAATTGTAGTGCATAAAATAGAGAGCTAAAGCGTAGATATGATTCTCTAGCTTCTTTGAAAAAGCTTTGGTAAATCGGGTGAAACGCCTCATACTCATTCTCATTGTTAGATTCTGACGTTCCACGTAGCTAGTTGATACTGCATTAATATCGGGTTCACCTTGAATGATATGCTTTTCAGCACCAATACATTCAGAAGGGCTATACCGCTTTTCAGTGATAGGCTCTGAACCATACAATTTAACAAGCATGGCATAATCAACCTCTGAATCGAAAGCTCTTTCCATCGCTTCTAAATATGCTTTATGTCCATCAGTGGTGATTTGAGGTAGTGTATCATTTTGAAATGAAAGGTAGTGGGTCAATTTGAATTTCGGTAATGCATTACTTGTTTATTCTGTTAGATAAAGAATCTATAATAGGGGCAAGCACTCCAAGGGATTGTTAATGAAATCGAAGATATTACGTTTAAGTAGTTTTTTTATTATTATATGTATACTTGTCTCAGCCTTATCTTGCAGTTCAAATAAGACTACCGGTTTTACAACGACCTCTACAGTCATGGCAATCAGGAATACCACTGCCTACACAATAATTACAAGCACTCCGATGTCGAACAATGGCAGTATTCAAATATCTGATGGCAGTACCTCAAAAACTTTCCAGTATATAGAATGGAGTCCCACAACCCCTGCTTCGTTAACTTTTCTAGGTGTAACATTTACACTTTGGCTTTCAGAAACAACTGCCGCTGGAATTGAACGCTATGGACCTGCTATAGGACATGGGCAGGGAGGATATAACATCAAGTTTGCGGATGGAATTACCGCGACAATGGCCACACAAGGGATCGGCTCCAATCCCCCTGCAGAATTAAAATACCTGACGACGCATATCAACCCACAAGCTGGAATATTTATTAATACGACCACCGGAGTAGTTTATTTTCTTGTTTCTCAGTAAAACGGACTGCAACTAATTAACCAGTTTTACTATTTTTTCGATTGTCCAAATGTGGTCACTTATTCCCACCTTACGCATACCTGACGATCAGCATCAACCAGCAGATGCCCACCACCAGAATCATAGCGGGTAAGGCGTATTTCAAGAATCTTCCCCAAGAGATATGGTAACCTTCTCTTTCGGCGATGGCGATACCGACAACATTGGCTGAAGCGCCGATAGGTGTACCATTACCGCCGATGTCAGTTCCCAGCGCCAGCGACCACGCCAGGGGAGGCAAAGGCAGGCCGGTTGCCGCCAGACCTTTGATCACCGGTATCATCGCCGCCGCAAAGGGAATATTGTCCACAATCGAAGAAGCGAAGGCGGAGACCCACAGGATAATAGTAATAACAGCAATAAGACTGCCGCCGGAAACCCGGCTGATAAAATCGGCCAGAGTTTTTAATGCGCCGGTTTGTTCCAGACCGGCGACACAAATAAACAGACCAAAGAAGAACAGTAAAGTCTGCCAATCGACCTTCCTTATAATATGAAGGGCATCTTTATAGCCGAACACCAATGTCAGGACGGCGGCAATCACGCCAATGAGCGCCACGGACATCCCCGTCTGCGCATGGGTAATCAATAGAGCCACTACCAGCAGGAAAATGGCGATGAACGTCAGGAACCGTCCTTGATCGGTGATGGCTTCCTTCGGCTCAGGATATCTGTCCGGAGCGGGATTTATCCGGCCAGCAGAAGACTTGAGGGAATTTCTGCATACGAAATAGAAGAAAATCAAGACAACGATCATCCCAATCCAGGCGATCAGGCCGGTGTTCGCTAAAAAGTCAGAGAAGTGATAACCCAAAGAGGTGCCGATAATAATGTTCGGAGGGTCTCCGGCCATGGTAGCGCTGCCGCCCACATTGGCAGCAAAGATCTCTGCGATGATAACGGGGACGGGGTCGAATTTCAGCAACCTGGCCAGTTCAATTGTTATCATAGCGAAAAACAAAAGAACCGTAATGCTATCGATGAACATGGCCAGAAAACCGGCCAGCAAAGTAAAAGCAACCATGACAGCAATGGCTTTGTATCTTACGATCCGGGCGACGTGGAGGCAGAGCCAACGGAAGAAGCCGACTTTACCCAAGCCCTCGACCATCACCATCATGCCGGCGATAAAAATAATAGTCTGCCAGTTCACGCCGACCGACTCGAAAGGTTTATGACCGGGCACCCAGAAGGCGATCTGTCCGATCTCCCCGAAGTTCAGGACGTGCATTACCGTGGAGGGGCTTTTCATTATTATAAGGAAGATAAACAGAATAGTGAGAGCCCCGCCTGCCAACGCCGGTATATAGCGGGGTAACCTGTTAATAATGATGATAATAAACATCAAAAGGAAAATAGAGACAGCGCAAATCTGAGCCAGCATGTGAACAGAGTTACCTCGAATTACTTATTTTTGATGTTTTATTTTAGCACAACAATGTTTCAAGAGTGCGGGTTTTGTAACAAATCAAATTTAATAGTCAATATTCAAGAATCAATAATCAAGATTCGGAGAGAAAGACAGCATTGGGTAGGATTTTTATGGATTCCAGCCTTTACCGAAATGGCAAAGGGAAGGTGTCCAGCCCCATTATAAGGAAGTGGTTAAGGTTTTATACACTGGATTCCGTGTCGTAGCACGGAATGACAGAGGGAAGGTATTAGCTCCAATGTAAGGATGTGGTTAAGTTTAATATACTGGAGTCCTGTATATTTGCTAAGGCTAAGTGCCTACGGCATGCGCTGCGTGAAGTGCTAACCAAGTACCAAGAGGTGCATTAATAAGTAATTCTCGTGTTGACCACCTCCGGACTGTCACAACGCCCCAACTCCAGACCTCTTCCCCAGTGGTGAAGAGGATTTTTATATCTCAGAGGGGCTTAACGCCTACATTTGCTTTACAAAGTACCTATAGCCTCTAGGACTCCCTTTAGAAGAGAAGGGCTTTTACATGAATAATTAAGCACCTACCCATACAGGTTCATACCGATTAAAGCCGGTGTCCATGTGAAAATTACGTGGATTCCTGCCGAAGTGAAATCCCGTGAATCGCATTATAGGAATGACAATGGGGGGAATAAAGAAGGATAATTCTCCCTCAATCCTTCTGTCGAAGGATGAGCCCTCCTTACAAAGGAGGGAGATTAGCACAACAGGAACGACAGTGGAGATTTTAAGCCATTATGTAAGGATGTGGTTAAGTTTTGTCATATTGGATTCCGTGTCGTAGCACGGAATGGCAATGGAGGGATGATACAGGTTTTATTTAACGTGAGGATTTATTTTGAAGAGTTCGAAGTAGGCTTCGAACCACTTCTTTTTGATTTCGTCATTCCAGGCGGGATCGAAATGAGGGAATTTATCAGCCAGCATTTGATGCCAAGGTAATAATTCTGGCATTTTGTTTTCTGTAAATGGCACTACAAAATTCTCCGTTGTCCTAGTGCCAACTTTTTTAATGGTATTTTTGGTACTGGTATTGGTACGTGGCATTTTTCTTTTTTTGGTAATTTGGGGGGATAACGGTATGCCGGCGTCCTTGGAGAATTCCGTAAAGAATTTAATGCATTTACGGCAGACGTCGCTCTTCATTCTATAGGTATTTTGGAATACGTCTTCAAGCTCGGCGTAGGTGGCGTTTTGTGTGTCCAGCGTACCTTTCAGAACAAAGGCGTAACACTCATCGGCCACCTGCCGCATCAACGCGGCGCGATGTTCTCCACTGGTGGCGGAGACCAGTAATTTCAAACGGGGCAACGGTCTGGTATTACCGTCAACCAGATTCAGAAACCGCATTGCCGACATTAATTGAGTGCCGGTGCTGCCGGAAAACAATTCGCCCCAATAACTGCGATCGATGCGGGTGGGCAGTTGTTGTTGTAACCTGGCCAGAAAACTTTCAAAGGTTTTATATGAAACGTAAGGAGGGGAATGCTTCCTTCCTTCGTCGGTTGTCATAGTACCACCTCACTTAGTGTTTTTATTATATGCCAGTAGTTTTTGGTTTTCAATAGTTTTTGGAATTATTCAGGACAAATATTTAAAACATATCGGGACAAAACGGAAATAGTAAGGACAATTTTTGAATATGGGTTTTGGTACCTTTAGTATTGATATAACAGTATTATCTGGGAGCGTATTAAAGGGGAGTACTAATATGGAAACAACCATTGAGTACGATAGCATATCCACCGGTGTAGTAAATCACAACCTCAGCTCTTCAGGAGAGCCGTCTTCGGCCAACGGCCTTAATTCACCGAGCGGTTTCCTGGCAGAACTCTATCTGACACCGAGAATTGAAACCCAAAGTAATTTAATGAATGGCAAATGGCACATTCATTATCGTGAATAAATAGAAACATAGAAATTGTAGGAGGAAACGATATTAATATGAAGAGAACAAGGATTTCAGCGATCGACGTTGGCACAACCAAAGTTTGCTCAGTAATGGGCGATATAGATGAGAAAAACAACGTCCGCATCCTGGGAGTCGGGGTCTCCGCATCTCAGGGGTTAACCAAAGGTATGGTAGTCAATCTCAATGAAGCACGTGAATCCATCCGTGAATCCGTGCACAAGGCGGAACGGACCGCGGGTTATAAGATGGAATCGGCTTGCGTCGGTGTCACCGGCAGGCACATCAGTTCCGTAAATAACAAAGGCGCTGTGGCGATCTCACGTAACGACCGGCTGGTGCGCCCCGAAGACTTGAAGAGAGTCCTGGAAGTAGCCCGTTCCGTAGAAGTTCCCACCGACCAGAAAGTTTTGCATGTCATTCCCCGTGCCTATACCGTGGATGGACAAGATGGGGTTAAAAATCCGGTAGGGATGCATGGTTTCCGGCTGGATGTAGAAACTCATATTATTACAGCCGCCGCAACCTCAGTACAGAACCTGACCAAATGCATCCGTGGCATAGGCATTGAGATTGATGACCTAATTTTAGAGCCGTTGACTGCAGCTGAAGCAGTCCTGCAACCGGAAGAAAGGATCGATGGCGTAATGATGGCCGACATCGGCGGCAGTACTACCGATATCGCGGTCTTTAAAGACAATTCCGTTTGCTTTACCTCAGTCCTGCCCGTTGGCGGATATCAGATATCACGCGATATCTCTATCGGACTGGGACTTACCTTTGAAGCCGCCGAAGAATTAAAGAAGAAATTCGGGGATGTATCCCCATGGCATGGAGAGTCCCCGGAAGAAGATAGAACCTTAACTCTAGGTCAACACTCCATCTCATCTCACGACCTGAGTGAAATCATACGCGCCCGGGTCGAAGAACTCGTCCGCCTGATCGTTATGGAATTACCGGACAAAGATTTTGCCCATGCTATTCCCGCAGGTTTAGTACTCACCGGTGGCGGAGCCAACCTCAGCGGTCTGGCAGAATTATCTCACGATATCGTCCGCTTCCCTGTAAGAATCGGCGTGCCTCCGGCTCTTCCGGGTGTGTCAGATGCGCTTTGCGATCCGGCTTATGCTACCAGTCTCGGCCTGATGCTGTGGAGAAGCAGAAATACCAGCGCTCAGATGCCACAGGCGAAGGGCGGAATCCGCGGGTTTGTTTCACCGGTTCTTAGAATGTTCCGTAAATAATAGGGACTATAAGGTTAGATATAAGGAGCGCCTAATATGTCGAAAAGTAATTTTGTCCCTGTTGGGGCAAACATCAAGGTAGTCGGTCTCGGCGGAGCCGGTTGCAACGCCATCACGAGAATGGTGCGCGAACAGATTCGCGGCGTTGAATTCATCGCAATGAACACCGATGCGCAACAATTATCATATACCGAGGCAGCGGTAAGACTGCAACTCGGAGAACGTCTTTGCCGCGGTATGGGCGCCGGCGGCGATCATGAGGTGGGACACAAAGCCGCTGAAGAAAGCAAAGATGAAATAAAGGAAGCATTAAAAGGCGCTGACATGGTCTTCGTTACAGCCGGAATGGGCGGCGGCACCGGTACGGGGTCAGCAGCGGTGGTGGCAGAAATTGCCAAACAGAGTGGCGCCCTGACGATCGCCATTGTCACCAAACCGTTTGCTTTTGAAGGGAAACACCGATTAAAGAATGCCGAAGCAGGCATTGAGGACATGGCCGGTAAAACCGATACACTGGTCATTATCCCCAACGACCGCCTGCTGCAACTCTGCGACCAGAAGACGAGCATGGACGCCGCCTTTAGAATCGCCGACGGAGTACTGCATCATGGAGTGCAGGCAATCGCCGAAGTCATCACCGTCCCCGGACTGATTAACCTCGACTTTGCCGATATCCGCACTATAATGAAAGATGCCGGACCCGCCTGGATGTCCATTGGAAGAGGAACAGGACCGAACCGCGCGATAGATGCGGCAAAAGAAGCTCTAGCCAGCCCGTTACTCGATGTTTCGATGGACGGCGCGACCGGGGTAATGTTCAATATCACCGGCAGCAGCAACCTGACGCTGTTCGAAGTCAATGCAGCTGCGGAAGTAATCAAACAGGCAGTCGACCCGAATGCTAATGTTATCTTCGGTGTCGCTTTCGATACGAATATGGATAACGAAATCAGGTTAACGCTTATTGCCACCGGTTTCGCAAATGCACAAGGCGTAAGCAGCGCCGTGCACGAGAAGGAAATCACCAAACAGCTCAAGGATTTGAAACCTGAACAGTATGATACCCCATCTTTCCTGCGGCAGCGCGCAGTACCCCAGGCCAGGACGATGCCTGCGCCGGCGCCGGCAACCAATAAAGTTCGCCAGTAAGAAATGGATGTGATAATTATGCGTTTGAATTATTGACAAAACTGTGCTTGAGACCGTATATTGAGAATATCTAACACTTAATTGGAGATAAATCGAAATGGGCAGAAAACAAGAAAAAGCACAGCAGAGAAAGACATATCAGGATAATTTCAAAGGCGTCAAACACGGCCATGGCGGACGCTCGATCCGGAAGAAGGACGAGGCAGCTCTCGGCAAGTAGTTTGCAAAAAGGTTTACCGTCAGGATACGGTCCCCCGTCACCGTAAAGGTGATTTAATATATAGAGCGGATGACCAAAGGGTTTATTCTATATATATCCTTTGGTCATCTGCTTTTTGGGGTTTTAATATGAGAGTGGCAACAGGTAATATTGTCTTTCCCGACTAGTCCAAGATATAACGACAATCCCCCAAAATATATATTGCTTTTATAATGCAATTACCGCACTACGACCCTCATCTCTAATCTTCTCCCTAAAAAGGAGAAGAAGATATACGAGAAGGAGGGCTATAGCGCTCCTTCTTCTCGAGTTTGTACTTAGCCCCAATCAATGAGGTTTTAATCGATGAGTACAACATGACTTGTTCACTACGTACAAAACAACATTTTCAATTCTTTAGGGTTAAAAAGCGGCTGCGTAACTGACCGCAACCGGCATCGATATCCTGTCCCCGACTCTTACGGAGAGTGCAGTTGATACCCCGATTTTTCAATTCCTGCTGAAAAGCCAAGACACTGATTTTAGAAGAAGGCCGGTAATCCTGATCGCAGACGTTATTGGCAGCGATTAGATTGATATGGCAGTTCACGCCCTGAACCAGATCAGCCAACGTCCGCGCTTGCCCAACGGAGTCGTTAACGCCATCAAAAAGCGCATACTCGAAACTGACACGCCGCCCTGTCTTTTTAAAATAGTCCTCGCACGCCGGAATGAGGGCCTCCAGGGGATACTTTTTGTTCACAGGTACCAGTTTATTCCGTAATGTATTATCGGGGGCGTGCAGAGAAATCGCCAGTCCTACCTGTAACTTCTCTTGACTTAAACGTTTGATACCCGGCAATAAGCCGGAGGTGGAGATGGTCATGCTACGAGCGCTCAAACCAAAACCGTCCGGTGAATTCAACATTTCGATCGTCTGCCAGAGAGAGTCATAGTTGGCTAACGGTTCACCCATCCCCATGAAAACGATATTAGCGATCCGCTCCCCTTCCCGGCCGTTGCTCCTGTCCTGCAACCAGCGGGCGAAGTATAAAGCCTGATCAATGATTTCGCCGGGGGTTAAGTTTCTTTCAAATCCCTGTTGACCGGTCGCGCAAAACGGACAGCCTATAGGACACCCAACCTGGGTTGAAAGACAGACCGTATAACGATCTTTTTTGTCAGTTGAATAAAACTTCATCAGGGCGGTTTCCACTGTCCGGCCGTCATGTAAACTTAAAAGCACTTTTACCGTGCCGTCCTTAGCTCTCACTTCTTGCGACGGTGTCAGGGTATGCAAAGATACCTTCTCCGCCAGTTTTTGGCGGAAAGATAACGGCAGATCGGTCATTTCATCCAGAGAAACGGCTAACTTCCGGTAAACCCAAGCCAGTAATTGCCTGGCGCGGTAAGCCGGTTCCCCAAGAGAAACCACCAGTTTATTGACTTCCTCAACAGTCAGATCGGTTAGAAAGACAGGCATACCTAATTATACCCTATGAGATTGGAGATAATTATTCTAGCTTTTTAGCTTCATTTCGTGTATAATAATACTCGTAAGGTTTTAATGGTTAATATTTTTATGTATTGTATCGGTAATTACAATCATACACACCGATTCCGGCTATCGCCCGTCAACTAAACGGCGCTGATGCGTCATTGCAAGACGCGGGCTCCCGAAAATATTTCTATTACCACTTTTCCTATTTTTCAACTTGTCGACTACTATGCATTGAATTATGTAAATTAATAAGGATAAAACAAGTATTATGAAGTACCGTAATGACATCAGAAACATCGCTATTATCGCCCACGTCGACCACGGCAAGACAACCCTGGTTGATGCCCTGCTGAAACAGAGCCACGTCTTCCGTGATAATCAGGATACGGTCGATTGTATTATGGATAGCAATACTCTCGAAAGAGAGAAAGGTATTACCATTCTGGCAAAAAACACCGCGATCATGTACAAAGATGTGAAAATCAATATCATCGATACACCCGGTCACGCGGATTTCAGCGGTGAGGTGGAACGGGTCATTAACATGGCGGACGGCTGTTTACTGTTGATCGACTCGGTGGAAGGGCCAATGCCCCAGACCAAGTTTGTCTTACGGGAAGCTTTCAAGAAGAAACTGAAGATCATCGTGGTGATCAATAAAATGGACAGACAAAACGCGCGCATCCCGGAAGTGTTGAAATTCACTCAGGACTTATTCCTGGAACTGGCCACCGATGCCGAACAGCTTGACTTCCCGGTGCTTTATGCCAGCGGTAGAGAAGGCGTGGTAGTGACAGAACCCGGGATGGAGGGTAAGGATGTCAGTGCCCTCTTTGACCTGATCCTGGAAAAGATCCCACCGCCACAGATCGAGGAAGGTCCCTTCCAGATGCTGGTCTCCAATCTGGATTATGATACCCACAAGGGTAAAATCTCAATCGGGCGTATCTGGCGCGGTAAAGTTTCCCCCCATGACACGGTCGTCTGTTTAGGCGCGAATGGAAGCCAAACCCGCTATGAAATAAATGAAGTCTTCACCCACCTCGGTCTCAAACGACTGGAAGCCAAAGAAGTCGAAGCCGGCGATATTGTCGCGGTTACCGGGGTTAAAGAAGTTACCATCGGCGACACTCTGGCCAGTCCCGAGGCACCGGAAGCTTTACCCCGTATCGAAATCGGAGAACCCACGGTAGAGATGACCTTTGGCGTCAACACCTCACCGTTTGCCGGTAGAGAAGGACGGTTCAGTACCACCCGGCAGTTACGGGAACGATTATACCGGGAACTGGAATCAAATCTCAGCCTGCGAGTCCAGGATTCAGACAGAACCGATACCTTTATTGTCAGAGGCCGCGGCGAGCTGCACCTCTCGATCCTGATCGAAACAATGCGGCGTGAAGGGTATGAATTCGAGGTTTCCAAACCGGAAGCGATCACGAAGACGGTCGACGGGAAATTAATGGAACCTGTGGAAGCCCTGACGATCGATATTAAAGAGGAATATATCGGCATCATCAATGAATTATTAAGCAAACGACAGGCCGAAATGAGCGATATGCGGAATGACGGGAAAGGTAATGTGCGGATGGAATTTCATATCCCCACCAAGGGATTGATCGGTTTCCGCAGCGCTTTTCTCACAGCTACACGCGGCAGCGGTGTGATGAACACTATCTTCCTTGGCTACGAACCCTGGAAGAAAGAAATCGGCACAATAAGGAGCGGCGTGCTGGTGGCATCGGAATTGGGCGTTTCTGTAACCTATGGTTTGAATAACGCCCAGGAACGCGGACTTCTGTTTATCGGCCCGGGCGTGCAGGTCTACGAAGGTATGATCGTCGGCACCATCCAGCGTTCACGTGATATTGCCGTCAACGTCTGTAAAGAAAAGAAAATGACCAATATCCGCTCCTCGACTTCCGATATTGCGATCAAACTGACACCCCCGATCCTGTTCAGTCTGGAGCAGTCCATCGACTTTATCAACCGCGACGAATTGGTAGAAATCACCCCGGAGCATATCCGGTTACGCAAGAAAATATTGCAGGAAACGATGCGTCTGCGGGAAATTTCCGCGACACGCCGGAGTGAAGAAGAATAAGACTGAGACCAAATACGAATTTCGATATACGAAGCACGAAACTCTAATTCGAATCAGGAGATAGTATTTAATGGAACAGACTCCCCTACCCGCTACGCGGGAGGTAGAACCGACTGGTTGCTGTCCGCCTTTCGACCCTGTTCCATGGCAGGAGAAGGAATTCGTGTGGGATAATAAACCGTTTGTGGCAGACCACATCATCAGTTTTTTGCACATGCCGCTCACTTTAGGTAACACCGTTAAAAAGGATGCGAAGAAAATAGCCAGAGCTCAGGCTGATTCTCCTGAATACCTGATGCTGATCGACGAGAATTCAAAATGGGGCGCCGATATTTACCTCGAAGTCACCAAAGTAGTACCGGGTGCCAGAATGACGACGATTTCCGGCGCTATGATGACGAAGGTCTTTGAAGGCCCGTACAAGAATATCGGTAAATGGGCAAAAGAAATGGATGATTATGTAAAGTCCAAAGGCAAAACGGTAGAGAAGATCTATTTCTTTTATACAACCTGCCCCAAATGCGCCAAGGCGTACGGTAATAACTACGTCGTGCTATTCGCAAAGGTGAGTTAAGCTCGACCGTACCGTTGAAAAACGGGATAATAACAATGCGCGCTAGTTCTACCGGACTCTTAAGTTTGTCACAACGCCCTAACTCCTAACCTCTTCCCCGTACATTTTGCCTTAATGTCAAAAGTATTTCAGCCTTCGACTGGCTTCAAGGAAAGAGGATTTTTTTATTACCCAGAGGGGCTTAACGCCTACATTTGCTTTGCAAAGTACTATAGCCTCTAGGACTTCCTTCAGATGAGTAGGGCTCTTAAGTACAATCTGGCATATGGTTCATACTTTTCATGGGTACGACAGGACTCATCGCGGTGGATGCCAACTTCCCCACTTAACCCTTCCATCCCGCTTAATACAGCAAAGTTGATGTTAAAACAAAGAAAGGTGAAGTATCTTTGCGAGGAGTAATAGCGACGAAGCAATCTTTGGCGATTGTGAATCAACAGGCATCGTATTTCTTGAAAAGTCAGGCGCCAATAATCTTATTCCTTTGGAGTGATTTTCATACAGGCCTTTAGATAGCCACGTCCTTCTTTGGAAGGACTCGCAACGACAGTATGGAGATAATTGAGTACCGGCAGTAGTTAATCCCATACGATTGTTATCGGACAGGTAGGGAAGGTGGGTTTCATCTCTCCGACTTCGCCGACCCTACTTCACTGCCCCGTTGTGTCAGCTTGGCGAATAATGGGCGGGTTCATGCATCAATTAATGATTGAGTATACGTTTATTATGTATAGTACCGCCGGTTTCCAGCCTAGGGCCTTCGGAACCTCGACCCTGCTGTGAAATAACAACTCCTGATAAAAATCTGCTAGAATTACGTTTAATAATCGATTTGAGCGTAAGAACCGCAACTAGCCAGATGAAATGAACACAGCGACTAAAAAAGTCTCTTTCAAAACCAAGCTATTCAAGTTCTTCTCCGGTCTGGTGCCGCTGTTTATTCTGGCGCATTTCATATGCACCACCGAGTCATATGTCATCAGCAATGTTTCCCCTCAGAACCGCTCCACTGTTCTGGGGATTTATTACTTCGCCAGTCGCGGTGGCCCCGCCATTTTACTGCCGATCATCGGTGACCTGATCGATAAATATAGCTTCAGCACTGCGTTTACAACACTGGGTATCGGGCTTTTTACCATAACCCTTATTTGCACGGGGTTATTATGGGGGACGAAAGAATAACAATTTTTACCGATGAATCAGTTAGCTTCGGTTAGGCAAGGTATCCGTTCCGTAGAAATAAGAACACCAGTCCAATGTTAATTATATTTTCTCTAGGCAGATATTTTCCCACAATTATGGCATTCAAATCTATTATGATAAGTTCCGGTTATATTATGGCTTCCACATTTAGGACAAGTCAGTCCGACAATATTATTACTGAAATCCTTACCTAATTGAAGATACTCATCGCAAGGCTCACCACGTACAAACCCCCTTCCACCGTCTTCCATTTTCGTGGGTTGATTGTTAAAAGGACAGCCATAATTATACTTTGCACAAGAATAACATTGCGACCATTTGATGGGTATCTCTTTATTTTTGTCCTTCTTATTCCTTGGAAAAATATTCATTGAAGTTCCTTTAATAAATCAGTTAAGCGGATTATACATCTTTTGTTTAGCCATTAAAATGCCTCCTTTATTGACATTTGAAGAAATTGCAAAGTTAGTTGTAGAATAGGACAGCAAAGGAATATATTCATTATGCACATGCGAGAAGAGAACGAAATAACATTTAAACATCTTACAGATGTTGTTTGGCGTTGTCCGTATTGTAGTAAAGAGGCTGTTCGTTATGACAGCGTTAAGAAGTTATTTGTTTGTTGGGAATGTTGTAAGATATTGTCCGAAGATAATGGACATAAATTATTAGAAGGCTTCAAAGTCGGCTGGGAATACACTCAATTTAGAGACTAATTACGTGTTAACCCAATTCATGAATTTTCATTTCTCGCATTTTAGAATTTCAAACTGCACCCATACCTAGTTTTGGGGTAATCAAAGCTAGATTTAGAGTTTCGCAACAGGCTCTACGTTGTTTTGATTTGAATGCGTGTGCTAGAATTACTATGCTCTAAAGATGAATAAAAAAGACTTGAAATACTGGATAGGATTTAGTTTCGTTCCCGGCGTGGGACGTGTCCGAATGAGTCAGCTTGAGAGTTACTTCGGTAATCTTGAAGCGGCTTGGAACGCTTCCGCTGTTGAATTGAAGAAAGCGCGTCTCGATGACGGCATTGTCAATGCCATTACCACGTGGCGTCCCCGTCTTTCTCTCGACGAAGAGATTGAAAAGATGAAACGATACGGCGTAGAGGCGCTGACGTGGCATGATGAAAAATACCCGGCCCGACTCAAAGAGATCTATGATTATCCGCCGATATTATACGTTAAAGGTAAAATACTGCCGGCCGACGAGTGGTGTTTAGCTGTCGTCGGCACGCGACGGGCGACGATCTACGGCAAGCAGATAACCGAGGAAATCGTCACCGATCTGGCGCGCAATAACATCACCGTTATCAGCGGTCTGGCACGCGGAATCGATACCATTGCCCATCAGGCAGCCTTGGATGCCGGCGGCCGCACTATTGCCGTCTCAGCCTGCGGACTGGATATTATTTATCCTCCGGAAAATCTGGCCCTGTCTAAATTAATCAGTGAAAACGGCGCGCTGGTCAGCGAGTATCCATTGGGCACCAAACCAAAGCCGGAACATTTCCCGCGGCGTAATCGCATACTGAGCGGCATGAGCCTAGGTGTTTTAGTAACGGAAGCCGGTGAATCCAGCGGCGCGCTGATCACAGCCGATCTGGCACTGGAGCAGAACCGCGATGTACTGGCCGTTCCGGGCAGTGTCCTTTCCCCGACCAGCCGGGGGACTAATCACCTGATTCAGGAAGGAGCTAAGCTGGTGCAGAATTGTCAGGACATTCTGCAAGAGCTAAATCTGCGCGCCGTGGCGCAGCAATTGGAATTCAAGCAAATAATCCCGGCATCGGACACTGAGTCGCAGTTGCTAAAGAGATTATCGTCTGAGCCGTGTCATATCGATGAAATTTGCGCCGGTAGCGGCTTGCCAGTGTCGACCGTAAGCAGTACACTGGCAATGATGGAGCTGAAAGGACTGGTCAAGTCAGCCGGCAGTATGAAATATGTACTGGCGCGCGAAGCCAGAGAAGTTTATGGAGTAAAAGTTGAGTAACAATAAGAAAAATCTGGTCATTGTGGAATCTCCTGCGAAGGCAAGAACGCTGGGACGGATATTGGGCAGCAAATACAATCTCAAAGCATCGATGGGACACATCAGAGATCTGCCCAAGAGCCGTCTTGGTGTAGATATCGAGCATGATTTCGAACCAAAATACGTCGTACCCCGCACTAAGGCAAAGACAGTGAAGGAACTCAAAGACGCCGGCAAGAAAGTAGGGACCATCTACCTGGCAACAGATCCCGACCGCGAAGGAGAAGCAATTGCCTGGCATCTGGCCACCCAAATTCAGCAAGAAGGAGTACCGTTCAAACGCGTGGTATTCCATGAAATCACCGAAGAGGCTGTTCTGGAAGCTTTTAAGCACCCGCGTTCGGTAGACATGCATCTGGTCGATGCGCAACAGGCACGCCGAGTTCTCGACCGGCTGGTAGGTTATAAACTCAGTCCGCTGCTCTGGCAAAAAGTCAGACGCGGCCTCTCCGCCGGCAGGGTGCAATCGGTCGCCCTGCGCATCATCGTCGACCGTGAACGGGAAATTGAAAAATTCACGGCCGAAGAATATTGGGTTATCGAAGCAGAACTGGCTAAGGCCGATGCGACGAAAGCGGTTAATTTCCGCGCGCAACTGGTAAGCTTCACCGACGGCACGAAACTGGATATAAATAACCAACAGAAATCAGATACATTGAAAAGCAAGCTGGAGATAGCAAAATATAGTGTCGACAAGATCAAGGTCAAGAAAGTCGTGCGCCAGCCTGCCCCGCCTTTTATCACGAGCACACTACAGCAGGAAGCGTGGTACAAGCTGAGGTATTCCGCCGAGCAAACAATGATGCTGGCCCAACAACTATATGAAGGCCTGCCCATCGGTAAAGAGGAAAGCGTCGGTTTGATCACCTATATGCGTACGGACTCGACGAATGTAGCCCACAGCGCGATCACCGAGACAAGGGAGTTCATCACGGAGAAATACGGCGCAGAATATTTACCGCCTCACGCCCGTGTTTTCACCAAAGCGGTAAAAGGCGCGCAAGAAGCTCATGAAGCCATACGTCCGACTAAAATACACCGCACGCCGGAAGCAGTGAAACCTTACATGGCAGCCAACCAGTATAAACTTTATCAACTGATCTGGAATAGAATGGTGGCCAGCCAGATGTCTGCGGCGCTGTATGATAACACCACAGTAGATATCGAAGCGAAGTGCGGCACGTCTAAAGATGCCTATCTGTTCCGCACGTCGAGTTCGGTCAATAAATTCCTCGGGTTTACGGTCCTTTATAATCGGGAGGAAGGCAAGACTGAAGAAGAAACCAGTCGGAAACCGTTACCGCCTCTGGATAAAGGGGATCTGCTTAAACTGATCGAACTTTTTTCGGAACAGCGTTTCACACAACCGCCCTCACGTTTCACTGAAGCCAGCCTCATCAGGACATTGGAAGAGCGCGGTATCGGACGTCCCAGCACGTATGCTTCGATCATGCTAGCCATCAAAGGGCGGGAATATGTGACTAAGACCAGCGGTATTTTCAAACCAACCGAGCTTGGTATGCTGGTAACCGACCTGTTGATCAAGAATTTTTCCGATATAGTCGATATTGATTTTACAGCCCACATGGAAGACGACCTGGATGAAATCGCCCAGCATAAGAAAAAATGGGTAGATGTAGTAAAGGAATTCTATACTCCTTTTGACGCCGATCTGAAAAAAGCTACAGTAGACATCGTAAAAGTTGAGACACCGGTCGAACTGACCGATGAGAAATGCGATAAATGCGGCAAGCCGATGGCGATCAAAATCGGGCGATTCGGTAAATTCCTGGCCTGCACAGGATATCCGGAATGTAAGACTACCCACTCTTACCAGGTGAAAACGGGTGTTAAATGCCCGGAATGCGGTAGCGAATTGATACAACGGTTTAATAAGAAAAGGCAAATTTTTTACGGATGCAGCAGTTACCCGAAGTGTACTTTTGCCGCCAATGCCAAACCTCTGCCCCAACCCTGCCCCACTTGCGGCGGGCTCTTAGTGGAATATAAAGAAGGCAAGGCGAAGTGCACTAAATGCAGCTATCGCGGCAAACCGGAGGATAAAAAAGAAGAAACGACAAGCGTTGTCGGAGCCGCGCAGGAATAACAGATAAAATGTCATAATAAACCCTTCTTTGAGACTATACTCAGGATATAAATCACGAAGCATCCAGTAATTGATATACGCAGGCCAGAATATAGAAATGTATTTATATAGATTCCTGCTTTCGCAGGAATGACACAGGTGCCGGATACCGGCTTTCGCCGGTATGGAAGGAAGAAGACACCTCACTGAGATTGCTTCGCTTCGTTCGCAATGACAAAGAGCGTTTGGGGCAGCTGATGCAAGAGATTATCAATAAATATATGGATTATCTGAAAGTGGGACGGAATGCCTCCCCTTATACGATACGCACTTATTATAATTCTCTGATGGGCAATAACACCCGCGGCTCACAAAAAGGTTTTTTCCCTTTCCTGTATATGAACAAAGTTGACTCGCTGGACAAAGTCAACAAACAGATCTTGCGCGACTATATTATGTGGTTAATGGACCAGAAGGTAGCAAAAACCAGCATCACGTGTAAATTATCGGCGATACGTTCTTTTTACGTTTACCTGCAAAAAGAAGGCTTGATCCAGGAAAATCCAATGGAAAAAATATCCTCACCCAAGCTTGACAGGCGGTTACCGTCTTACCTCACCAACGACGAAATCAATAGATTTCTGCTAGCTCCCGATGTCTCAACGCCAACAGGGCAGCGTGATAAAGCGATACTGGAACTGCTATATGCCTCCGGATTAAGAGTCAGCGAACTGGCACACCTGACACGCGGTCAGATCGACATGGATACCCGCGAGATCCGCGTTCTGGGTAAAGGATCAAAAGAACGACTGGTGTTAATGGGGAAACCGGCTGAAAACGCAATTACCGTTTATCTGAAAGAAGGCCGACACAAATTACAGGGTAAAAAGAAAACCGAGGCTGTTTTTATTAATCGATACGGACAGCAGCTGATCGAGCGCCGGATACAGAAAATAGTGAAGCAATATGCTAAACAGAGCGGCATTAATAAAAAGGTGCATCCCCATACCATCCGGCATACGTTCGCTACACACTTGCTCGACGGCGGAGCGGATCTGAGGGTGGTGCAGGAACTACTGGGACACGCCAGTCTGACCACCACCCAAATTTATACACACGTCAGTAAAAGTCAAGCGAAAAAGGTGTACCACGCAGCTCACCCACTGGCAAGAGAGGCGACAAATGATTAAAGATAGACTGGCAAGATTACGTCCTGAATTAGAAAAAAAAGAAGTAGACGCCATTCTGGTGTCTCAGCCTGAAAATAGATTTTATCTATCCGGATTTAGCGGCTCGGATGGTTATTTACTTATTACAGCTAAAGCTACGATCATTGCCACCGATTTCCGTTACGTTGAACAAGTGAAAAAACAATCGCCGGACTTCACTCTGTTCGAAATCAAGGGTAAAATGTCCGATTGGTTTCCCAAGATGTTTGACGGCTTGAACATCCGCAGATTGGGATTTGAGTCAGGGGCGACTACCTTCGCCCAATATCTACAAATCTCCGAAATCATAACAAGCCACAAAATGCCAATCGAGATTACGCCTGTTTCAAACATGGTAGAAAACCTGCGGGCCATCAAAGAACCGGAGGAACTGGCTTTCATCCAAAAAGCCACCGATATCGGTGATCGCGCTTTCGAGTATGTTGCCGACAGAATAAAAACCGGCATGACGGAAAAAGAAATCGCTTGGTCACTGGAAAAACACATGCGTGAACATGGGAGTCAGAGCATTCCCTTTGAGATCATTGTTGGAGCAGGCCCGAACGGCGCTCTGCCGCATGCTCAACCATCCGACCGTCCGGTTGCTCTACACGAACCGATAGTGATCGATATGGGAGCTAAATACGGAGGATACTGTAGCGACCTGACGCGGACTATCTGCATTGGAAAACCCGATGATCGTTTTATAAAGATATACGGCATCGTGCAGAAAGCGCAGGAAGCCGCGATAAATGGTATCCGAGAAAGTATGTCCGGTATAAAGGCCGATGCATTGGCCAGGGATATTATAAAAGAAGCCGGTTATGCGGATATGTTCGGGCATGGATTAGGCCATGGCGTAGGACTGGCTACCCACGACCCGGCGCCGCGCCTGAGCTACCTATCGAGCGATGTACTGGCTAACGGCATGGTGTTTAGCATAGAACCCGGGATTTACCTGCCCAGATGGGGAGGGGTGAGAATCGAAGACCTGGCGATGCTGGAGAACGGTAGTGTAAAATTGATTTCTCATGCCAAGAAGATGACACCATGAACTCAATAGTGTAGGAGATCCTTCGGGTACTGCGTCACCTCAGGACGATATTGAAGACTTGTAGAAGGAATAAGAATAATTGTTAAAAGCCGACTTTCACATACACACCAGGTATTCCGCGGATTCTCAAAATGAACCGGAAGACATCATCAAGCGTTGCCAGAAGATAGGCCTCAACTGCATCGCGATCGCCGACCATGATGCGGTCGATGGCGCTATAAGAACACAGGCAATCGCGCCTTTCAAAGTGATCGTGGCTGAAGAAGTGCTGACCTATAACGGAGAGATCATGGGGATGTTCCTTAAGGAAAGGATAGCCAGCGGCATCTCTATCGACAGGGCTATCGCGGCCATCAAAGAACAGGGCGGGCTGGTATGTGTCCCCCACCCGTTCGCTCCTCTCAGAGGTTTACGTTTAACCGCTGAGGAATTTAACCAGCTTGCTCCAAAGATCGATGTTATCGAGGTTTTCAATGCGCGCTGTCCTTCGATGCAACCGAACAACAAAGCTAAATCATTTTCCGCAGGACACAATCTGCCGGGAACTGGCGGCAGCGATTCCCACACCATCGCGGAAATCGGTCACGTCTCCGTGGAAATGAATGATTTTGATACGCCGGCTGAATTTCTCGAATCCCTCAGGCAGGCCAAAATCCAGGGAAAGCTTTCCGGGCCGTTCGTCCATTTCCATAGCACAATAGCAAAATTCAAGAGGATGTTTTAAGGGTTGGATGAGTCTCTCCTACCTCAACGAGGTTGCTTAGGACTCACATCGCAATGATGATGGTGGTTTTTACCCACCCTTCTTATTTATTATTTCTGATTTCTTCCAGAGAAGCCTTGGCGGTTGGGGCCATTGCAAAGAATTTTTCCAATTTCTCACAGGCATATTCCACGCACCAGGCGCAATTCTTGACCTGTTTTTCCTGACCGCATTTGCGGATTTCACAAACGTTGCAGTAGTTAAAAGACATCTTATCTTTTGTTGTACAGCCGTTACAATTAATATCTTCGGGTTTGATCTGAGTGCCGAACTGTTTCGACCATTCTTCGGCTTGTTGCTTTCTGAGGTTATTATCGTTGGTTTTAGTGGCCAAATAAGCCCCGCAGTCACTGCAAACCAGTCCGCAATACGAAATCATTTTTCCCACTTTTATCTCCCGATTTTTGTTTGTTTTAGCCTCGCATTTCCGAACAATGCGAACTATTGTTCTATTATAGCACTACTTGCAGGATTTTTATCAAGAGTAAGTTTAGTAGTGTTTTTTTGATGTAGATTCAAACTTGACCAGCCAATTTTCGAAATCTCTCTCCCAAACTTGGAGAGACTGAAATGAAGGGTGAGTGTAACTTCAAAGAACAGATTTTGGCAAACAGCGGCTTTAATATCACCTGCCGCAAAAAAACAGAAAGCTATTAAAAGAATATTAAGAATACCATTTTTTCATTATGTCATTATATCAAATTTAGAACGATGGGCAATTTAACATACTTGACAAATCAAGAAAAACGTACTAAGTTCTGTTTAGTAACGTTTTAAAAACCGAATATTGAAAGTCAGGGCAAATGCCCAATAGAACCGTAATTACCATATTGATAGTAGTAATGGTAGCATTGCTGCTCACCTTATCTGGATTAGGTTTATATTTTTGGAGGAGTGGCAGTATAACCCCTCCTCAAACCAATGGGATTAGTCCCATTGTAAACACGACCACAACTATTCCTGTTGTAAGCGCAACATTGGTGGGAGCACAAGGCAAAGATATAATTGATGTGATTAACAACTCCCAAGTAAAGGGCTACATCGAACCAAAGATGGATATTCGAGAGTTGGATTACGGGGCGAAGTAACAGACATTGTCGACCATGTGCTTATGCTGTTAAGGAACGGAGAGATCCTTTCCGTCCCGGTGGATAATGCGTCCATTTGGGTTGCTACGGCTCAAACAGGTGTGGGTAAGTATGACACTAGGGATGGCGACTTTAGCGAAATAAAAATAGGCGATTTTGTCACCATAACGGCAGATGTTCGGCCAGACGGACCTCTAGAAATCGAATACATAGTACTATTTTCCGGCAACATCAAACCTTCTAGCTATTAGAGGGACAGATGAAAACAGGAAAACTGCTTGGCGTAATAACCAAGCAGTTTTTTATTAGGGAGTAATAAACGTTATTCCTTGGGCCGTTAGCTCGCCCTCTTTTGTCGATATGCCGTAGATAGAAACCCGATCTCCTTTCTTTAGTTCCTTAACCGCTATACTCTCGGGCTTCGTAACTCCTTGGGAAACGACTGACAAACTTAAAACTCAGAACTTAATACTGTTTACTAAACCCTACTTCTTAGCCTTGACGTCTTTTGCGGGTTTGACCAGGATCTCATCGATCAGGCCGTACTCCATAGACTGTTTGGCGGTCATGTAGTAGTCGCGGTCAAGATCATGAACCACTTTTTCCATAGGCTGTCCGGTTTGTTTCATGATAATATCCCGGATCAATTCCTGCAAACGCATGATTTCACGCGCGGCAATCGCTACATCCGAAGCCTGACCCTGTGCGCCGCCCATTGCCTGGTGCATATGGATAGTGGCATTAGGTAAAGCATAGCGTTTGCCTTTGGCTCCGGAGCATAACAATACGGTGGCCATGCTAGCAGCCATGCCGACGCAGATAGTGGATACCTCAGGCCGGATCAATTGCATCGTATCGTAAATAGCCAAGCCGGCGCTGATAACACCGCCGGGGCTGTGGATGTATAAATTGATATCTTTATCCGGATCTTCGCGATCAAGAAATAGAAGTTGAGCGATAATCAGATTCGCGACCTGGTCATTGATCGGAGTTCCCAGAAAGATAATGCGTTCCCTTAACAACAGGGAATAGATATCAAAGGCGCGTTCACCTCGGGCGCCAGTCTCAATAACCATCGGAATGACATTCATGGGATCCATGTTCATTTTAAGCCTCCTTATTCGCTTCTTTTTGACTCTGCGCTATTTCTGTCAACCGCTGAATTGTTTTTCGGGCGATCAACGTATCTTCAATCGATTCATGGTTACGCTGTGATTCCAAAGCCTTTCTAAGTTCCTCTTTGTCTCCGGTAGAAGTACTGACCATCTGTTCAATCTCGGTATGAATCTCATCGTGGTCAACCGCGATCTTCTCCTGCTCAGCGATCTTGCCCAATACCAGGGATTCCGCAACTCTCTTCTCCGCGGTCGGTTTCAATTCTTCCCGTACCTGTTCGATAGTTTTATTGATACTTTTCAGATATGTTTCAATATTCTGGCCGGTGCTTTGCAAGAAGCGCAGGTTACGCTCAAGAGACCGTTCGACTTCCGCTTCCACCAGAATCGGCGGATACTCTACCTGACTCATGGCCGTAACCGCTTCGATCACTCTATCTTCGAAATCCCGCTTGCATCTGTCTTCAACTCTCTTCTTTAAATCTTCGGCAATTTTTTGGCGCATAACCTCGATGCCGGTGATTTCAGACCCGAGCTGTTTCGCAAATTCATCGGTGACTTCCGGTAGTTTTTCTACTTTGATCTCGATCAGTTTCACTTTGAAAGCCGCTTCGACGCCCTGGACCTCTTTTTGAGGATAATCGGCAGGGTAGGTGAGGTTGAATTCCTTCACTTCATCCTTTTTCATAGCCACTAATTGCTCGGCAAATCCGGGCGCAGGAGAGAGATTTCCTGCTGTGACCTGATACTGAACGCCTTTTTGATTGACGAAAGGCTCCCCTTTCGTTGTGCTCTCGACATCAATAGTGACTAAATCATTAAATTCAACCGGCCGATCAGCGGGTTCCCAGGTAGCATGCTGGTGACGCAGTTGGTCAACGACCGAGTCAACCATCACTTCGGTCACTTCAACCGGACTCGGCTTCAGGTCGACAGCCTTATAATCGCCGACATTGACTAACGGTTTGAGAGGCACAATCGCTTTTAGAACGACCGGTTCTTCGCTCTCCAGATCAAGCTGCGGTTCGGCAACAGGCTCCAGATTTTGTTCTTTTACGGCTTTTCTATAAACATCGGGCACGAGGTCATCCAACATCTCATGGAACAACTCATGTTTGCCGAAATGACGCTCAAAGACCACTCTCGGCGCATTACCCCGGCGAAATCCGGGTATGTTCACTCTTTTTACCAGCCGATGATAAGCTTTTTCAGTTGCGGTCTCGACTTCAGCCGGTTCAACCTCGATCGTTAAATAAGCCTGACGGTTTTCTGTTTTGTCGTTAGTTACTTTCAATCTACTCTCCGGGTTTTAGTTTAATCGTCACTCAGACGTATGTGTAACTCTTTAAGCTGTTTTTCTCTAACAGCAGAGGGCGCTTCTAACATCATATCAACGGCATTCTGGTTCTTGGGGAATGCCATGACATCGCGAATCGTGGTTTCTCCCGCTAACATCATGACAAAACGGTCGATGCCGATGGCAACTCCTCCGTGAGGGGGAGCACCGTATTCAAAAGCATCCAGCAGCGTGCCGAATTTACTCTGGACATCATCATCCTGGTAGCCCAACAAGCGGAAGACTTTTCGCTGCATTTCGGAGTTATGGATACGGATACTGCCGCTGGAAAGTTCGACGCCGTTGCAGACGATATCGTAATGACGGGCGCGCACACTCTTCGGATCGGTGTCCAGCAATGGAATATCCTCCACCATCGGGGAGGTGAACGGGTGATGTTCCGGCGCCCAATGTTTTTCTTCTTCGTCCCATTGGAATAACGGGAAGTTGAGAACGAAGGCGATGGCCATCAGATTGGGGTCGGCGAGTTTAAGCCTGGCACCCATTTCTTTTCTGACTTCACCCAAGGATTTATCCACGACTTTAGGCGCACCGGCAACCACCAATATCAGGTCGCCCTGCTTTGCGCCGAGAAGCCCCGCAATCTGTTTTATCTGTTCCAGTGTCATGTGTTTCGCGGCGACGGATTTCACCATGTCCATGGTGAGTTGATTCAAATCTCCGGCAGTTGTCCCTAACGCAAAGGTCAGCAGACCGCCCGCACCGTAGCCCTGAGCAAATTTATTCAATTCCTCGAGTTGAGTGCGACGGTAACCGGCGCAAGCAGGGGCGCAAATCGCCTTAACCTTACCGCCGCCGGCAATCACTTTGTGGAAAAGAGCAAATTCCGACTTTGCGACGATGTCGGTGATGTCTCTCATTTCCATGCCGAAGCGCAAATCCGGCTTGTCCGAGCCGTACTTTTCCATAGCATCTTTATAGCTAATGCGCGGGAAGGGAGAAATGACGCGTTTATCCGGTTTTACAGCAGGCACAAGCCTAGTCAGTAATTCTTCCATTAATTTGAGGATATCTTCTTCCTCAATAAAGCTCATTTCGATATCAAGCTGCGTATGTTCCGGTTGACGGTCGGCGCGACTATCTTCATCGCGGAAACACTTGGCGATCTGGAAATATTTCTCGATACCGCCAACCATTAGAAGCTGTTTCAACTGTTGCGGCGACTGTGGTAGAGCATAGAACTGCCCGGGATACAACCGGCTGGGAACGAGATAATCGCGTGCGCCTTCCGGTGTACTTTTAACCATGATCGGCGTCTCAACATCGAGGAAGCCTTTATCATGGAAGAAATCGCGCATAAACCTGACGACATTATCGCGTAGTATCAGATTCTTCAACATCCGCTCGCGTCTCAGGTCCAGATAACGGAATTTGAGGCGGACATTTTCGTCCACTTCCGAGTCCTCATTGATATAAAAAGGCGGTGTTTTGGAAGTATTCAGGACTTCAGCGTCAGTAACAATGACCTCGACTTCTCCGCTGGGTAATTTCAAATTTTCCGTGCCTGCCGGTCTTGGCGCAACTTCACCGGTTACTTTAAGGACGTATTCGCTACGCGCCTGTCCGGCGATCTCATGACACTTCTTCGATATCTGCGGATTAAATACCACTTGAGCAATCCCGGTTCTATCCCTGAGGTCAATGAATATCAGCTCGCCGTGGTCGCGACGCCGGTCTACCCAGCCTGCCAATGTAACTTTTTTACCGGCAAGTGTTTTATTTAATTCGCCACAATAATGGGTTTTGAGCAAGGGTTATCCCTCCATGGAAATCCTGTTGTTTCAGCTTTAAGTATAGCTTATGTTAAGGCTGATAGGCAAGATTTGAGAGGTAGCAGCTATCAATGAACGATTAGTTTTAAAGGGAAAACACCAAAGACAGTTGAGTTTGGCATTAACCATTGATTACACAATGACCCACACCCTACCCTTCCTCTTCTGGAGCTTCTATTTAGTCCCAATTGATTAAAATAATAGCCTCCAATTTAATAAGGAGGAAGAAATAAAAAGGGGAAAGCAAAAAATGCTTTCCCCTTTCTCAAACTCAGACTTTTAAACTCTACCTGTTTCTCATAGCGACCTGCCAGGTACGTTTGTCGTCGGAACGGATACCGCCCACCGCACATACGCGGATATCGTCGCCGTTATAGGTTGCTTTTGACACTTCAAAGAGGTGTTCCGCCAGTTCGATGGGAGTTTTACCTTGAAACTCAAGCCGGGATAAACCGGCGGCGGGGTCGAATGCTTCAGGATTTTCCAAACTTCCTTTGTAAGTAGAAATTCCTGCAAGAATACCCGGTTTGGTTTCAATTGAGAAGGTTCTGGCAGGCATATCAAACCGTTTGATACCGATAATGCAGACAGGTTTATCATCGGCGCCCTCATGCGTCACTATACCGGCGATCCGCGGTGTATGCAGGCTATCCGGCTCCGCTTGCGCTCCATCCAGCAATTTCTCCATAAATTCCTTAGCAGGGCTGGAATTCGTGTTAAAAAGAAGCCTGTACGTCTCAAAAATAGCATCGGTCTGAATACCATTACTGACAGCCAGAATACCGGAAATATTATCATACTTCACACCGGTATAATGTCGCAGTGGGTCATACGGTTGATTACCGATCGGACCAATGATGATGCCATTATCGTACGGAGATGCTTTTCTCTCCCTGCTGGCCGGACTGCGGCCGGTCACCAGATAGGCTACCGCCGGATTACCGGACAATGTCATACCGATAAATAATTGTCTTCCCGGATATGGCCCGTTAGGATTCATAAAACTCGCTCCTTAATTTAATATGAACTGCGATGAGTTTATTTTACCAGAATTCCTATTTCTTTTTAGCGGTTCTGGACTTAGCGCCGCCGGCAGCTTTGGCGTGCATCTCCTCCATCAGTGCGCCTGCTTCAGACAGGGATGCTCCGAGAGAGATACTACCATGGTTCTTCAACACAAAATATTTAACGCCTTTGTTCAGTTGTAGAACTTGCACAGCTTCCTGCGCCAGTTCTTTGGAGTCGGCCGGTTGTTCTACACCGGTGGTGGGAACGCCGAGTTTACCGGCTGCCTGTAAAACATCATTATCATGGGTATGGAGGATGGCATTCACCTCCGGAAAAGTTTCATAGATAGCGGAATGCATCAAGGTCAGCATCGATGGATTGAGCGGCCCTTTAGTATAAACCGACGGACGATTCAGTCCGAACACTACGCCCCTGACCTCAACTATGGAATCCCCGGTCATGTTCTCCAGAAGTACACCATCTCCGGAAATAATAAACCCAAGCTTCGTTCTGAAACTCAGATTGCCTTCTTCACCGTGAACAATGCCCAATTCACTAAATCTTTTACCCCATCGAATCATCTCATCAATATGCGGGTCGACGGGAGAACTTTTATCGAGAAATACGATACTAAACGAGATGCCGGCATTTTCTGGCAAGACAAACCTCCTGATATTTTTTAAAAATCTACAAAAAGCTATAAAAAAGAATACCGCTTAGAGAGTCGGAGTGTCAATGGCAATCATGGGGAGAATTAGCGCCGATTTGGGGAATAAAATAATTGAGGCGTTTTGTATATATGGCAGAATGATTAGAACACAACGCCCAGTTACCATATCGATAACCGGCGAAAATCGGTATCTGTAATTGAAATAATATAAAGCCACCCTACTTGACAATAGCACACTTGTTCTATTATTATATTTCTACCAGGTTTTGAGGTCAATGATGAAAATACTCTGTATCCTATTACCCCATTTCCCTTGGAGATGTGAAACACTGAGAAATCACGGAATTAACGGCCGTTCTGCGATTATCACCCGCGCGGTCGGTTCACAAAAACTGGTACTGGATCATTCACCGGAATTAAAGAATCTGTGTTCCGAGATGCCTTTACAACAGGCGTTATCTTTGCATGGCGAAGCAGAGCTGATGCATGCCGATATACCGTACTACTGGGCGGTGTTCAATGAAATACTGGATGCGCTGGAAGAAAAAAGCCCGCTGGTGGAAGGAATAGACCCGGGTGAGATTTACATCGGGATGGACGGACTGCATCTCATTTATAAGAACGATCATATGACGGTTAGCGCCATACATGAGGCCATTCCCACTGCTTTTGACGCCCGCATCGGCATTGCCGAAGGCAAATTCCCTTCTTATCTGGCGGCGCAGCACAGTCCTGCCGGCAGCTACAAGAGCATCGATGGAAATATTACGGCTTTTCTTAAAGACCTGACCTGCGATTTTTTGCCCGTTTCCCTTAAAAGCAAGGATAAATTACATGAATTCGGACTGCATACCATGGGGCAAATCGTGTCTCTGTCACCCGGTCCGCTACAAGCGCAATTTGGTCCCGAAGGCAAGCGGATCTGGGAATTGGTAAACGGCATCGACGATACCCCGCTCTATCCCAGAATGACAGAGGAAGTTATTGAAGAAAACACCACCTTATCCTCAGTCACAGCCTCACTGGATATCATGTTGATGTCGATCGAGATGTTAATTTCCCGTGCTTTTATCAGGTTTGAGTCGAAAGGAATGGGTATTCGCAGTATTAATCTGTGGACGCGCAGCTGGTTGGCAGAGCACTGGGAGCACAACATTAACTTCAAAGAACCGGCCATGAATACTAAGGCTGTGCTTTCCCGCATCAGACAGATCATGGAGAATGCCCCCCAACCCGGACCGGTTGAGCAGTTAGGGATGAAGATTACCGGTTTGAGCCGCCAGCATGGTAAACAGAGAAGTCTCTTTGCCGAAGTCAGAAATAAAGAACATCTCCTGAATGATATCAAGCAATTGGAATTTCGACTGGGAGGCACCCAGTTATACAAAATTAAGGAAGTAGAGCCATGGTCGCGGATACCGGAAAGACGTTACGCGCTGACACCCTTAAACCGGTAAACCTGCCGGAGCCGGTGCAGGTCGAGGAGAGCCAACCCGGATTACCGGTAATGGTCAAACTAAAACGTCGACAGCGTATTATCGCTATCGAAGACCGATGGCGTATTGACGACGAGTGGTGGCGCGCCGAACCGATCTCCCGTTTTTATTATGCCGTCCTGCTCGGCTCAGGGCAAAGACTGGTGCTCTATAAAGACCTGGTAAAAAATGAATGGTACAGACAAACAATTTGAATTTTAAGCTGTCAACCTTCGGCAATCAGCGGGAATGACAAGTCGAGGATGTAAGATTCAGGAGTTAGTTCCATGTACTCTGAGCTTCATTGTCACAGCTACTACTCTTTCCACGACGGCGCTTCTTCACTGGAAGAATTGCTGATGCGTGCCAAAGAACTTGGTTATCAGACTCTCGCCTTGACCGACCACGATAACCTTTGCGGAGCGATGTGTTTTTCTCAACTAACCCGCTCACTGGGGATGCAGGGTATTATCGGCGCTGAATTGACTTTGAAAGGCGGTTACCATCTGACCCTGCTGGCAAAGGATAATAACGGTTACCGTAACCTTTGCCGTCTCCTTACTGCCGCGCATAATGCCGGCGTACGCAACGAACCGGAATTACCGCCGGATCTGCTGGCAGAACATGCCCCCGGGTTGATCGCTTTATCCGGTTGTCTTAAAAGCGAATTATCACAACTTGTCGCCGGGTCACACCTTACTGAGACCAAGAATCTGATAAAACAATATCTCGACTGGTTCGGCAGCGATAATTATTATCTGGAACTTCAGCATAATCTGGTCTTTGGAGACAAAGAACGCAATAAGAGATTGATGAAACTGGCACAGGAAACAGGCGCTAAAGTAGTGGCCACAGGTAATGTCCATTACCATCTGCGGGAAAGGCATCAGCTTCAGGATTGTCTGGTGGCGATTAAGCATTGTAAAAGTCTGGAGGAAAGCCACCGGGAGCATCGGCCTAATTCAGAGTTCTATCTGCGGCCGGTACCGGAGCTGGAAACGCTTTTCCAGGAATACCCCGAAGCCATGGCCAATACAATGAAAATTGCAGCGCAGTGCACCCTCGATTTAACGAGAGACCTCGGTTACACCTTCCCGGTTTACCCGGCGCCGGATGGGTATACACCTGATAGCTACCTGGAGAAGTTG
>Ga0182021_10000757_pt1 | contig 35888 bp, 30 predicted proteins | sample 612E3MmetaG_FD_120493 | JGI IMG/M metagenome (GOLD analysis project Ga0182021, IMG submission 120493) | Permafrost microbial communities from Stordalen Mire, Sweden - 612E3M metaG (Illumina Assembly) | ecosystem: Environmental > Terrestrial > Soil > Wetlands > Permafrost | place: Sweden...
CACCTGTGGCTGGACTTGACTCACGGTGGCTTGGGCGGAGCAAGCAGCCGCGGCTGCCGCACAAGCTGCAGCACAGAGGACCCAAGGCCATGTGGGCTTCGGACCTTCACGGGTCATTTGTTTCTCCTGCGATCTAAACGACGTGGACTAAGCATGGCCCATGCGGCCGGCAATGTAAACTGGCTGACGGCGGGATGGCATTGGGACGCGATCCTCTGGCTCCCGCCCGGCGTTTCCATCGCGCTGCGTTCGGACTGCGCGCCCCTCTGCGTCTAGCGCCACGGTTCGTGATCCCGACTGGCGTGACGCACTGATTCTGTCTATAATCAGTCGCCACGTCGTTCCGAGCATGCCTTCCTTCGCACAAAGACTCACCTTCTCCTCCTCGTACGCGACCCGCGCACAGGCGTTGATGCTTGTCCTGGGCCCGCTGCTCCTTGCGTGTGAGAGCGGGGCACATGTGAGAGACGGGTCCGTCCCGGTCACCCAGCGGGTTGCCGAGGTTTCGGTTCGCTTGGACGTTCCCACGACCGGCGCTCCTGCCCTGTCCGTGCTGGCCTTCCGCGCGAATGTGACTGATCATCCCGCCACTGACGTGCTGGGCGTGGTGGACCCCCTGGTGGCGCCCGCTCCTGATGGTCCGTGTGAGCTGCGTGATGTGGCCGGCCAGGCCCGAGCGCTTCGCGCCCAGGGTGGTGCGGTGAACCTGGAGGAGCTGGGTGGCGTATCGGTAGCCCTCGGCCCGAGTGGCCCCGGGCTGCGTCCCGCTCCGCGCGTGTATCCGCCCTTTGCCGAAGTCGTGGGCGGCGTGATTGCCGAGGCGGGCCCGGTGGACATCGCTGAGGTTCCTCAGGCGCTTGCCATCGATCTTCCCGGCCCAGCGGATCGGCCGGCCAAAGTCATCCGGACCGTGCCAGGTGCGCCGCGCGTCCTCGATCGAAACCAGGTGCCACTGGCCACGGGAGCCCGTCTTGCAAGCTCAGGCGACCTGGTACTGCAGGTGACCGGCCCCGAGCGGACCTTCCTGGAGATCCGCCCCTATGGCGCGCCAGTCGCGGTGGCCTGTCCGGTGGGCGCAGGAGGGCTGGTCGTGGTTCCGCACGACCTTTTGGCGCGCATGGCGGCTGCGGCGGGAGGGGTTCCGGTTTCGCTTGAAGCTGTGTGGCGCGAGAGCCGCATGGTGATGGCGGCGGTCCCGCCCACGCGTGTTTCCGTGGAGGTGCGCTCCTCCACAGTGGTGGACCTGCGTCCGTGACTCCGCCCGGGCGCTGCGACACGCGGCGGTTTCCCCGCCGGGATGCGCTCCTGCCCGTGGTCGTGCGCGCTGCTGGCAACCGGGTCGCGGCTGGGATCCGGCTGAACATGGCCGACCTGTCCGAGAGTGGGGCCTTCTTGCAGTCCAACCTCCTTTTCGAGGTGGGCGAGGCCTTGAGTCTGGAGATCCCGCTGACCACAGGCGAGCCGCTGGCTGCCCGGGGCCGAGTGGCGTGGGTCGCCCGGGGCGGGGGCGGCAAGATGCCCGCGGGCATGGGAATCGAGTTTGAAAAACTGTCACCACAGGACCGTCGCCGCCTGACCCAAAGCCTGCGGCGGCCGGCCCAGCCGGCCGGCCGCAAGTCCGCCTGAAACGAGGAATCATGGCTGAGACCCTGGATGAATTGACGTACGATTACGAAGATGAGGGTGTGCTGGTCCGTAAGCAACTGGACAAGGTCGTCCTGACCAAAGGCTCGTGGGCCACCCTGATGTTCCTCTACCAGGAGCTGGACAAGGCGAGTGGCACGTTCCGCGCCCCGAAGATCGCCATCGTACGCTTCAAGAAGTTCCACGGCTCCTATCGCAAGCAATCGTCGTTCAATGTGTCGAGCGAGAAGCAGGCGCGTCAGATCACCGAGGTCTTCGAGGGGTGGTACCCCAAGATGGCGACCAGCGGTGAGGTAAGCGAAGAAAACTCCGCCGCCGCCGGAGACGAAGGCTAGCTGCGGCCTCTCGGGAAATTCGAGAGCGCTGCGCAGGCTGGCCCGCGGCTAGCGGGTCGCGGCTCGCGAGAGCGTAGGCGTGAGTGAGTTCGTGTGCGTTTTGCGGGAAGAGCGGGTCGCGGGCCGCTCACCCCTGGGGGGCTTCGGGACGGACAGCCCACCCCGCCCACCCCTCGCGCTTCGCGCTCGCCCGTCGCGCTCACGCGAGCCGACCACGCAGGCCGCTATTCGCTGGTCGCTACCGCGCACGCTGGCCGACTGCCCTGGCCTGGAATTCCCCGACAAGCCGTAGCCAGAGTACATTGCGTCGCCCAGGCGCGTATGATTCTGGGATCAACGGCGAGACTCCCACTGGCTGGCATGACCGACAAACCTGCAACCGCGAACGGATCCGTGCCTGGCCCAGCCCCGGCAGGAGCCGCGGCGAGCACCATTCCCTTTAATCGTTCGGGCATCGAGGGCCAGGAAGCCCAGCACATCGGCCAGTCAGTTTCCATCGGCCAAATCGCTGGCGACCAGAGCTACTCGCGAAAATGCCAGGCGCTGCTTGAGGAAGTGCTGGGGGCGCCCAAGGTTCTTCTGGCCACATCCTGCACCCACGCGCTGGAGTTAGCCGCGCTTCTCCTCGAAATCGGGCCGGATGACGAAGTCATCGTACCGTCCTTCACCTTTGTCTCCACGGCCAACGCGTTTGTCCTGCGCGGAGCCCGCATTCGCTTTGCCGACATTCGCCCGGACACGCTCAACATCGACGAGAACCAAATCGAATCGCTCATCAGCCCGCGCACCCGGGCGATAGTTCCGGTTCACTATGCCGGTGTTGGATGTGAAATGGACGCCCTCCTGGCGATTGCGCGTCAGCACCGCATCTCGATCGTGGAAGACAACGCCCACGGCCTTTTTGGCAAGTACAGGCAGCGCTGGCTGGGAACCTTCGGAACTCTCGCCACCCAGAGTTTTCACGAAACCAAGAACATCACCTGCGGCGAGGGCGGGGCCCTGGTGGTGAACGATCCAGCCTTTATCGAGCGGGCCGAGATCCTGCGCGAGAAGGGAACCAACCGCAGCCGATTCTTCCGCGGCCAGATCGACAAGTATTCCTGGCTGGACATTGGTTCGAGCTACGTGATGAGTGACGTCCTGGCCGCGTTCCTTTACGGTCAACTGGAAGTTTGGCAACAGATTCAGGAGAAGCGCCGGAGAATCTGGCACCACTACGACGCCGAGCTTCGCGACTGGGCCTTGGCCCGAGACATCCGTTGCCCCATCGTGCCGGACGTCTGCGAGCAGGCCTATCACATGTACTACTTGATTCTTCCCTCCTCGAAGATTCGCCAAGCCCTGATCGCCTTCCTCAAATCCCGCGGGATTATGGCGGTTTTTCACTACCTGCCGCTGCACCTGTCGCCCATGGGCCAGAGATTGGGTGGCCGGCCGGGCGCCTGCCCGGTGAGCGAAGCCGCGAGCGATCGTTTGCTTCGACTGCCGTTCTTCAATTCCCTTGACCCGGCATCTCAGGGGCGGGTTATTGACGCGATATGTGATTTCGAATTCTAGCGAACCCGCGCCCGCGACCGCCCGCTTCGACTTGGCGGAATGGGGCAGTCGTGCTCTCCTGGCGCATGGAGGTCCTGAATCTCCATGCACGATCCAGCTGCCCATTCGACTGACGTCGTCGTTCCGTCCGAACGCATAGATCTCTCGGTCGTCGTGCCCGTGTACCGTGGGGCACCCTTCCTGCACGAGCTGCACCGCAGGCTGGTTGCCACCCTCGAACCTCTGGTCGCCTGCTTCGAGATCGTCTTGGTCGAGGACGGCGGACCCGACGAATCGTGGAGCATCATCGAGACTCTTGCGCGCCAGGATCCGCGCGTGCGCGGAGTCGCCTTGAGTCGTAACTTCGGTCAACACCACGCCATTACGGCAGGCCTGTGCCACGCTCGCGGACAGTGGATTGTGGTCATGGACGGCGACCTTCAGGATCCGCCGGAGGAGATCGCCAGGCTGTGGGCCAAGGCGCAGGAGGGCCACGACTGCGTGCTGGCGCGGCGAGCCCAGCGGACGGACGGTTCCAGCAAGCGCCTGTCGTCGTGGCTGTTCTATCGGGTCTTCAACTACCTGGCCGACCTCAACTACCGCTACGACGGTACGGTGGCGAACTTCAGCATCATCTCGAGGCGCGTCGCCGACACGATCAACGGTATGGGCGAAGCGGTCCGCTTCTACGGCGGCTTTCTCACCTGGACGGGGTTCGCCAAGGCCTATGTCGACGTCAAGCACGTCCGCCGTCTTGGGAGTGAATCAGCCTACACCTTCTTCAAGCTGATGAAGCTGGCCATCACCATCATCCTGGCGCACTCGAACAAGCCGCTGCGGCTGTGCGTCTACGCGGGCCTACTGCTGTCCGCGCTCGCCTTCGTGGGCGGGATGGTTCACATCGTGCGGGTGGTGGTGTACGGCTCGTCTGTGATGGGATGGACCAGTCTGATCGTGTCGGTCTGGTTTAGCACGGGTGCGATCATTCTGGCTCTGGGGATTCTTGGCCTGTACATCGACCGCATCTTCACCGAGGTCAAGCACCGACCGCTGTACATCGTCCGAAAGACCACCTTCGATGAGTGAGCCGGCGGCCTATTCTGGCCTCGACAGCAGGCGTTTCGGAATTCGCGTTTTTCGCGCCCGCGTCGACACCCTGGCGGCCGCCTCGGACCTCATGCGGTTCGCGGGGTCCGCCGATGTCGATCTGCTGATCGTCCGGTGCCCGGTCGAGGCAGTCGCGGCCGCACAGCTGCTCGAACGCGCCGGGGGCATCCTGACCGACACCCTGGTCACCTACCGCGGGCCGACGAGCAGGTTCGAACCATCGCCGGTTCTCTCACCCCGCGTCCGCCTTTGCCAAGAGGCTGACCGCTCAGCCTTGGAAGGAATCGCGCGCGCGTCGTTTGCAAGCTTTTTCGGGCACTACCACGCGGATCCTCGGCTCGACCCGGCCGCTGCCACCGAAGGCTATGTCGAATGGGCCAGCTCGGCCCTGGCCGACTCTTCATCCGTGGTACTGGTGTCCGAGACCGAGGGACGGCTGTCGGGCTTTCTTACCGCCAAGAAGCTCGACGCAAAGACCTGGGAGATCCTGCTCAACGGCGTCGCGCCCGAATTCCAGCACCGAGGGATCTACGCGGCCTTGTTTCGCGAGATCGGATGGCGTGCGCGCCTGCAAGGCGCCAGCGAGGTGCTGATCTCAACCCAGTTGGCGAACCTCGCCCCCCAGAAGGTCTGGACCCGCGCCGGGCTCGAGCTCGACCACGCGCTTTACACCTTCCACTGGTGGAAAGCGTGAATAGTTAGCTATTTCAGAGGTCACATCGCAGCCTGAAGGCCGCAACCAAAGGAATCACTCCGGCCACGGCCACGGCCACGGCCACGACCACGACCACGGCCTCCTGCAACTATCGCGACACCGTCGAGAATCTTCGCGGCTCGCGAAGAAACGCGACGTTAGTAGTACAGAGGCCACTGAGCCTGATGAGACAGGAAAGGGTTGGCTCCTGTCCGTCCCCATACGTTCTTCTCATCCGACCCCTTCATCCTCGGTGCCATCGGTGTGAAATAGCTAACTCCCCTTCGGTTTGGTGATGTCAGGCAGGCGGCCGTAGCGGGGCACGCTGGTCTCGAGATCATCCTGCTCGCCGCGCACCAGGCGCGCGAGGGCCAGCCGGCCCACGGCCAGGGCACTGGGACCTGCGAATTGGGCCCGAACGGCGTTGTCGCCCAGGTGCGCGCGAAAGACTTCCAGGTAGCGATCGGCGCCGTTGCCACCAGCCACGACTGCTGCACCCGAAGCCTGTGCCTGCACCAGCCGGCATAGATCCGCGGGCAGGTGCGCGAACTCGTCGGTACTGATGGGCGCCGGCGCTTCACCAGCCGCGCGATACAGGCGGCCATACACTTGTCCCTTGCCGGCGTCGAGGCAGGGCAAGACTAGACTCTCTCTGCCTAGGCCCGCCAAATCCACGGCCAGGGCATCGAGTGACGACACCAGCACGAGCGGGATCCTGTCGGCAAGGGCCAGGCCCTTGGCCACGGCCAGGCCCACACGCAGCCCCGTGAAGCTGCCCGGGCCGGCCCCGCAGGCGATCGCGGCCAGACCCGGCACGGTCACACCCGTCGCCCGCAGGACCTCGTCACACAGGCGCAGCAGATTGGATGAATGGCGGGCGGCCGCCTTCTCGGCCTGGGCCAGGCAGTCCCCCTCCGGCGAAAGCACGGCCACCCGCGCGCAAGGGGTCGAGGTGTCGAAGGCAAGGATCGGATGCATGGCGATGGTTTTCAGCGCGGCAGCAGGAAACGAACGACGTCGTTCTTGAGCGCGAAAGCCACGAGCAGCACCACCAACACGATGCCCACGTAGGAGGCCACCGCGCGGGCTCGCGCCGAGGGCGGTCGCTGTTTGAAGAGTTCGATGGTCATGAACATCAGCCGGCCGCCGTCAAGAATGGGGATGGGCAAGAAATTGAGCAGGCCGATGTTGATGGACAAGACAGCCATCAGCCACAGGTACTGGGCCAGACCCTGCTCGGCCGCCACACCCGCCGCATAGCCGATGGTCAGGGGTCCGCCCAACGCCTGAGGCGACATCTCGCCGCGAATGATCTGGAAGAAGCCCTGGGCGGTAAAGACGACGATCTCGCCGGTGCGTTCGAAGGCGTGCCCCACGGCATAGAAGAAGCGGTTCCTGATGGGCACTGGGTCCGCGGTCTTCCACGCGAAACGGTTGCTCGCGCCAAAGACCAGGCGTTGCTCTTCCTGGTGATAGGCGTCGAGCTGGGAGCGCGCCTCCTGCGTGAACGTCGCGTGGTGGCGCACACCTCCCGGCGACACCCAGGTCAGTTTGAACTCGCGTTGCGGTTCTTGCGCCAGCCGCTGGCGCAACAGGTTCCAGTGCAGAAGCGGCTGGCCGTCCAGCTCCAGCACCTGGTCTCCGCGCCGCAGCCCAATGCGATCGGCCGGGCTGCCCGGCTCGACCGAGTAGACAAACAACTCGGAGGCCTGGATTCCGGTGTCGTAACGCCGGCCGCTCACCGGATCGGTCACCGGCTGGGGAATGACCACCGCCGTGCCGGGTTCCTGGATCTCCAAATGCACGAAGGGCAGCGCCGAATGCGTCCCGCGCAGGTACGAGATGCGCAGGGGCGCGGCGCCCGCGCGCGCAACCGCGCGTTCGAACTCACTCCAGTGCGACACCGGCGCGCCGTTGACCGACGTGATGTAGTCGAAGGTTCGCAGCCCAGCCTGGGCCGCCGGCGAGGTCAGATCAATGATGCCCACCTCGGGAAGCTGGAAACGCGGCGAGACCCCGATCCAGCCCACGGTTTCCTTGATGTTGAGCGGCCCACGCCGCTCCCAACGCGCCGGCGTCACGTCGCGCTCCTCGGCCTCGATGCCGCGGCGGATGCCGAAGCGCAGGGTCTTGCCTGGCGAGGCGCTGATGGCCTCGTCCAGCTCTTCCCAGTAGCGAATGTAGCCTCCGTCCACCGTTTCGACCCGATCGCCGGGCATCAGCCCGGCGTTGGCCGCTGGCAGTCCCGCGATGACCGTGCCGAGAGTGGGCGGTAGCAGCGTGCGCTGACCCAGGTAGTGCACGAAGTATATGCCGATGGGCAGGATGAGGTTGAACAGCGGCCCGGCCATCACGATGGCAAAGCGCTGCCAGAGCGGCTTGGTGAACAGGGCGTGCTCGCGATCCTTGTCGGCCACGGGCTCGCTTGCTTCCTCACCCACGAGGCGCACGTAGCCACCTAGGGGGAAGAGCGAGAGGCGGTACTCGGTGGCGCCGACTTTGAAGCTGAATAGCTTGGGCCCGAAGCCAAGCGAAAAGCGCAGCACCTTGACCCCGAAGAGCTTGGCCACGAGGAAGTGCCCCAGCTCATGGGCCAGGATGAGCACGCCGAGCAACGCCACCACGGCGGCAGTCCACAGGGCGAGCGTCATCCGCTTGTCTTCCCGATGGTCATTGCTGTATCGCGTCCGGCCATGCTGACAGCCTCGAACGACTGTCTCTTACCATGCATGCGCGCCGATATAGATCCGGCGACGCCGTGGGGATAAGCTTTCTCTGTGAAGAAGGGTTCAGCTTTCACCTTCGACGTCTCGCACGAAGGGATCGAAGCGCGGCTAGACGACATGGAACGGAAGCTGGAGCGCATGCGCGGGCTCTACGAGTCCTTCTTCATGGGCATCGAACGTTCGCCGCCCGAGGTACTCCGCCGCGACGTGAACCGCCAGATCCTCGAAATACAGCAGGTGCCGATCAGCAACGCTTCGCTGCGTTTCCGCTATCACGCCCTGACCCAACGCTGGGTGCTGCTCATTACCTACTGGAACCGCACCATGCGCGAAATCGAAGCGGGAACGTTCAGCCGCGATCTCGCCAAAGCGAAGCGCCACATGGCACAGAAAGGCACCTCGGCCGTCACCTTGGAAGAGGCGCTGGCCATGGGCATCCCGGCCGCCCGGGCCAAGGCCTTCGTGGCCCATCAGCAGGCCGTGCAGGACAGACGCGCGGCCAAGGTCAAGCCTGCAGCAACGAGTGCGGGGCCGGCCGGGACCGCCGGGCCCCCGGCCCATTCAGAGGCAGCAGGACCGAAGGCCGGACCGACCGCCCCGCCGGCGACAACCGGGGCGTCAGGTGGGCCACCGCCTGTTCCTCTGCCCGGGCTTTCTGAGGCTGAGATGCAGGACGCCTACCGCTGCTACCTCGAAGCACACGAGAAGGCGGGCACCACGGCCTCGCCGCCCACCCTGAGCAAGCTGCGCCAGCGTCTGGCCAAGCAGCTTCCCCAAATCCTCTCCGCCAACAACTGCTCGCGCGTGCGGCTAGAGATCGCACTGGACGACGGCAAGGTGCGCCTGCGTGCCTGGCCCGTGAGCGAGAAATAGGGGCGACAAGCCGCGTCGCCCGTGCCCGCGAAGCCCCCGGGAGCCTGCCAAGCAAGATAGGCGGTTGCTACTTGAGGGGGGAATCCGCGACGCCCCCATCTGGGGCTGCGCATGCCCCGTCGGCCTGCTTGGACACGCCGGCAGCGCGGCGATCGCAGTCGCTGGGATAGGTCTTTCCGTCGCAGCCGCACACGGGCAGGTAGATCGCGGGGCAAACCTGGGGCTTGATTGCGCAGTTGCCAGGCGCATCGGCAGCGTTGCAGAGGAATGGCCGGATATCGCAGAATTCTCCGGCGGAGCAGCCTACGCCCCCGAAGGTGTTGCAGAGCATGCCCACAGTGCCCGTGCTTCCGTCAGCCCCGGCATCGACGGTTGCGCATGCGCCGTCGAGACGAGTGAAGGAAAAACGGCAGCCGGGTGTCGGCTGCCCTTTCCAAAGATCAAGACTTTCTTGAAACGCGGTTTTCGCTAGCCTCTTTGCCATGCAGATGACCTTCGAGGCCTGGTTCGCCGCGCGCCATCCCCAGATCCCCATTGCGGGTGCCGCGGCCGTGCTCCGGTTGGCCGAGGGCGGGGCCACGGTACCGTTCATCGCGCGCTATCGCAAGGAGCAGACCGGTGCTCTCGACGAGGTGGCCATCCGCGCTGTGATCGACGGCAAGGAGTCCTGGGACACCATCGTCAAGCGCCAGGCCTACATCGTGGGCGAGATCGAGCGGCAGGGGAAGCTGACGCCCGAGTTGCGCGACACCATCCTCTCCACCTTTGACATGACGGCGCTGGAGGACCTGTACCTGCCGTACAAGCAGAAGCGCAAGACCAAGGCGGTGATCGCGCGCGAAGCGGGACTGCAGCCCCTGGCCGACTGGCTGTGGGATTGTGCCCACGGGACCATCACGCCCGCGCCGGGTGAGACACCCGATGGCCACGCCAGTGGGTTCTGCGACGCCGAGAAGGGCGTTCCCGACGTGGACGCAGCCCTGAACGGCGCGGTGGAGATCCTGGTCGAGCGCCTGTCCGAGGACGCCGGCCTGCGCAGCACCGTGCGCACGCGCTTCTTCGAGGACGGGTTTGCCAAGACTCGCAGGGGCGACAAAGCCAAGCCCGCCAGCAAGTTCGAAAACTACTTCAGCTTCGAGGAGCCGGTGCGCAATCTGTTGAAGCCGGAGAACTCGCATCGCTACCTGGCCATGCGGCGGGGCTGGATGGAGGAGGAGTTGGTGATGAACCTGGGCGGCCCCACGCCGTCCGAGCCCGCCGGCCCGGCGGCCAAGCCGCGCGCCGGCATTCCGGTCGACCCGCTGGTGGAGGACCTGCTACACACCTTTGAAGCCGCCGCGTGCACCAGGCCCGACTTCGCAGGCGCGCCCTTGCTGAAGAAAGCCGCGCGCTTCGCGCTGCGCGTGCACGTTGTCCCGGCCATCGAGAATGAGGTTCACAAAGCCCTGCGCGAAGTCGCGGACGAAGCTGCCATCAAGGTGTTCGCCGAGAATGTGCGCAAGCTGCTCTTGTCCGCGCCGTTTGGGCCCAAGGCGGTTCTGGGCGTGGACCCCGGGCTGCGCACCGGCTGCAAGCTGGCGGTGGTGGACGACTCGGGCAAGTACCTGGGCAGCACGGTCATGCATCTGGAGACCCCGTCGGGGCTGAACGCAGCAGGCGGTATCCTGGCCAAGCTGGTCAAGGAGGGCGGCATCCGCGCGGTGGCGGTGGGCAACGGCACTGCGGGCCGCGAAACCGAAGCTTTCGTACGCAAGGTGCTGGACGAGGCGGGTCTGCGCACACCCGTGGTCATGGTCAGCGAGTCGGGCGCCAGCGTGTACAGCGCCAGCGATGCCGCCCGCGAGGAGTTCCCCGATCTCGACGTCACGGTCCGTGGCGCCATCTCCATCGCGCGCCGGCTACAGGATCCGCTGGCCGAGCTGGTGAAGATCGATCCCAAGAGCATCGGTGTGGGCCAGTACCAGCACGACGTCTCGGCCACTGCGTTGAAGAAGAGCCTGGATACGGTGGTGGATTCCTGCGTGAACCAGGTGGGCGTGAACCTGAATACGGCCTCGTATCACCTGCTGGGCCATGTCTCGGGAATCGGCCCGGCCCTGGCCAAGGGCATGGTCGAGCACCGGGGGAAAAGGGGCCTGTTCCGCTCGCGCGCCGCTCTGCTCGATGTGCCGCGCTTTTCAGCAAAAACCTTCGAGCAAGCCGCAGGCTTTCTGCGCATCCCGGAGGCCGAGCACCCGCTGGACAACACCGGCGTGCACCCCGAACGCTACCCTGTGCTGCAAAAGCTGGCCGACCAGCTTGGCATGCCCGTGGCCGGCCTTCTCGGCTCCGGGGTCAAGCTGGTCAAGCAGGCGCGCGAGCTGGAAAAGGAACTGGGCGCCTTCACCTTCGCCGACATCATCGCCGAACTGGAAAAGCCCGGCCGCGATCCGCGCGAAAGCTTCGCGCCCTTTTCCTACCGCCAGGACATCCACACCCTGGAAGATTTGCAGCCGGGCATGGTGTGCCCCGGCATCGTCACCAACGTCACCAACTTCGGTGCCTTTGTCGACATCGGCGTGCATCAGGACGGCCTGGTGCACATCTCCCAGATGGCCGACCGCTTTGTGAAAGACCCGCGCGAGGTGGTGAGTGCGGGCGATCGGGTGTGCGTGCGGGTCATCGAGGTGAAGTTGGACAAGCAACAGATCGCGCTGTCCATGAAGTCAGGTGCGGATGCGAGGATGGGGCAGAGTGAGAAAAGCGGCGGCCCGCGGGACGAGCATCGCGACGGCCGGCCACAAAGCCCACGCCCGCCCATGCCCGCGCCCCAGCCCAAGAAGCCCTTCAACAACCCCTTCGCCGGTCTGGAAAAACTGCGCGGCAAGTAACTGAGCGGGCGGCGAGGGAGAGTCCTTTTTTGGTGATGACCCCGCCCGCGATCGCGGTATCCTTGCGGTCGAGTGATTGGCAATGAAGTGGTGGCTTCCAGTTTTCGCTTGTTCGTTTCTGGCGCCAGCCGCCGCCGCTCCGGGAGGTCGTGCCATGCATCTGACATCCTCCGACTTTTCGCCCAATGGACCGATCCCCGCGGTGCACACCTGCGAAGGGCCAGACCGCGCGCCGGGCCTGGCCTGGACTGACGTGCCAGCGGGAAGCAAGAGTTTCGTCCTAATCGTCGACGATCCAGACGCACCGGATCCGGCCGCACCCAAGATGACCTGGGTGCACTGGGTTCTCTACAACCTGCCCCCTTCCACGGGTGGACTGCCGGCGGGGGGCGTTCTGCCAGCGGGTGCGCTGGAGGGTCTCAACGACTGGAAGCGCACGGGGTGGCGCGGTCCTTGTCCGCCCATTGGCCGCCACCGCTATGTCTTCAAACTGTACGCGCTTGACGCCATGCTTCCGGATCTCAAACGGCCGACCAAGGCGCAGGTCGAGAGGGCCGTGGAGGGACATGTCCTGGCGCGGGCCGAGTTGGTGGGCACCTACCAGAAGAAGAAATAGGGCGCGGGAGGGCTATTTCAGCGTGTAGTCGAGCACGCTGATATTCGACGAGCTCTTCTGCGGGTAGAAGACCGTGAGCTTGTCTTCCGATACCAGCCGGGCCGCATCGATGAGCGGATCCGAGAAGAACTTTCCCGAGTCGGCGCTGCTGAGGACAACCCAAGTAGCGAAGTTAGAGGCGGCCGATGCGGCTGCGATTCTCAAGTCGGGCAGGACGGCATAGACGCTGTTACTGGAGGAAATGGCCAGCTTGCCCCGGAAACTCGCGACGACCGGCAAGCCCAGCACCGTCCTGGTCCAAATTCCGCTGGTGTTTCTCCAATAGTCGAAAAACTGGCTCTTGCTCCGCGCGCTAGTGAAGTTGGCATCATCGGCCTGCGCGTCGGGCATATGCGACAGGAGCACATGGACTCTTCCCGTAGCGTCGACGGCCATGTGCTCCTGATTGATGAGCCCGCGGTTCTGATTGATGGTCCACACCTTGATGCCCGACGAGTTCTTGGTTGCGAACGCCGAACCCGTGGTGGCAACCGTGCTGCCCGCATTGTTCTTCCAGGTCCGGCCGTGGTCATCGCTATAAATGTACAGCAGGTCGTGATTGGTGGAGGCGTCCGGGGTTTCTCTCCAGCACCAGGACATGTGCAGGCGGGAGCCAGCCTTGGTGTAGGACAAACCATGCGGATAGGCATTGATGCTATCCACGGTGCCGTAGACATACATGCCCAACGAAGTCCAGGCATGGGTGGCGGTGTCGTATTCCCACAGATACTCGTCCCCGCTGCCACTAGTGCCGATGCGCGCCTCGAATAGCATCTTGCTGCCGTCCGGCTCGGTCACGAAGCGCGGGTAGGTCACCAGGCTCACCGTGATGCCGCCCACCAGGCTGCTGGTGACGGCGGAAAAACTGGATGCCGCCCAGGTGGCCGTGCTCGGGCTGGTCACCAAGCCAGCAACAGACTTGCGGTAGTGCAGGTTGTTGGAATGGTGATCGAAAGAAAGATGGAGCGTGCCGTCGGCCGGGCAGATGCCGAGCGAGATAGTGTTATGGGCGTCATCGGCGCTAAGGGTGTAGTCCGTGAATTCGAAAGTGGACCAAGCCCCACTGGGTAGCGCTCTTCTGGCCATCACCACGTGGCGACTTGTGTTCCAGAAGGCGGCGTACTGATAGCCCTGGTAGCTGACAATCCCGTCCTCTTGAAAAGACTCCCCATTCAGATAGCCGCCATAGGACACGACGGTCAGGCCCGCATTGGTGAGCAAGACTTCACTGTCTTTGTTGATACTGGCGCTTGAGCCGCCCGTGGGACTGCCGCCGGCCGCCTGGCCACCGGTCGTTGTGCCCCCGCCATGGCTCCCGGCCGCGCTGCCGCCCGTCGCTTCGCCACCAGTTGCCGCGCCTCCGCCCGAGCTTCCCGCCGTGCTGCTGCCCCCTGCTCCGCCCCTGGCGCTGGAGCCTCCCGTGAGGGTAGAGATTCCTCCCATGGGGATTCCGGCCGTGGCTGTCCCTCCCGTCCCGCTGCCACCAGTGCTGGACATCCCGCCTGACGCCCCACCGGGGCTGGCACCTCCTGTGACGGTAGGGATTCCGCCTGTGGCGGCGCCACCAGCGGCCGTCCCGCCCGTCATGGGCGTCGTCGTGCCACCGGCCGCGCTACCACCTGCCACGTTGCCACCTCCCGCACTGCCGCCTGCCACGCTCCCACCTGCCACGCCGCCACCTCCCGCACTGCCGCCAGCCGCGCTGCTGCCTCCGGCGCTACCGCCGCCTGCGCTTCCGCCCCTGGGGCTGCTACCAGCGTTGCCGCCCGTCAGACTGCCGCCGCTGGCACCGCCGCCAGTCGAAGACGTCGAGGAAACCGTAGCCGCGGTGCCGCCAGAAGCGACATTTCCCCCCTGCACCGGCGGGGACGAGTTGCCATCCGCCTTGCCAGAACTGCTACTGCAGCCCCAGAGCGCAGCGAGGCCCACTAAGCCGAAAAAGGCGAATGCAGTGCCCACTCGTTCACCCGGCTTGTCCACGGCGCGTTTCATCTTGAATCTATAAGTCTCCCACTTGGCGCAGTCCCGTCAAAGGGCGATCCGGCAGTGTCCGCCCCCAAATTGCAGCGCGACCACGCCGCTGGCTTCATGCAACTTTACACAGCTTTACTCTCCAGAAAGGCAGACGCCTACACCGAGAACGGAGTCAGCAAGACTGCAACCGCCGCCCTGACCGTTACCAACCCGCAGTTGCTGTCGTTCGAGATTACGCCGACCGACCCAACCGTGAGCCTGCTGAGTCCGAACCAGGCCTTCGTGGCCACCGCCATCTATGCGGACTACAGTACGGCGAATGTGACAACAGCGGCTGCCTGGTCGTCGTGGAGGACATCAGGTCCGGCAGGCTGACGACGCGTCCGCGATGGAGGGAGAAGACACAGCATCCGACTCCTCGGCCCAAGATCAGCTCATCCAGGACTGGCCCGTCCTCGACAACCTGGACGACGGTCCTTCCCACCACGCGCGCCGATGGCCGCTCTTGGCGGTGGCGCTCATTTTGGCCGCCGCCGGAGGCTCATACGCCGTGCGGATCGGCCCCAGCAGGAGCCGCCGAGCCTTGGGGGCTTCTTGTTCCGCGTCGCCGGCAGCGAGAGCCCCCAATCCAAGTGTTCCATCGGCGATCACCGTGGGCTTGGACGTCAGTGGCCAAGGGGCCGCGCAGCCTGCCGACCAGGTCGCAGGTGTGCAGCCGCCCGCGGCGCCGTTCGCCGCAGAAATGCAAGTCGCAGCACCGGCGCATGCCGAGGCCACGCCGGCCAACACCACTGAGCAGGAGCCAGGAAGTCAGTCCAACAGGGTATCTGGCGAAACGCCGAGCCAGACGGCCGACGAAGTCCAGGCCCATTCGCCTGCGCTAGGCGCGGCCACGCCAGGGACCGAGGGACTCGGCGAAAGCTGCCGCAAGGCCGATGCCGGGGGGAAGGGCAAACCCATGGTGGTCCTGGCCGCGTGCCGCCCGGCCATCGAGGCCGATCCCGAGGCGGCCGATATCATGACGATGCTTGCCCGCGCGGAGTTCGATCTCGGCAGCGCGGCCGAGGCGCGGTCCTGGTCAAGAAAGGCCCTGCAGCTCAATCCCGAACTGGCCGACGCATACGTCTTCCTGGGCGGGGCCGAACAGGAGATGGGAAAGCCAGCCGCGGCCAAGGCCGCGTATAGGAAGTATCTGGACCTTGCTCCCGCCGGCCGCCATGCGCGCGAACTGCGCGCGGTCTTGGACGGTCTGTAGCTGCGGGCAGTCTTCGCTCATGACCTGGTCTATCCGAAGCTTTCGAGCCGCATCGTCCACTTCCGAACACGCACGGGACGCGGGCCTCCGCACAATGTCGTGATAACCTTGTCGTCATCCAACTTGTTGATTTCCTACTCCGCGTAGCAAGGAGGGCCACATGAAGACCAATAGCCGCTTGCTTCTGCTTGCATGGCCCATCGTGGCCGAACTGGCGTTGCTTCACGCCTGCGCACGCACGGAAATGGACGACTTCGCGCCCATAGAGAACCTCGGTTCCGGCGGTGCGAACACGGGTGGCACGACGAGCGGCGTCGCTGCGACCGGCGGCAACGGAGGATCCGTCACGACTGCGATCGAGGGGGAAGGGGTCGGGGGAACGAGCGCCGGCAGCGAGGGGCAGGCTGGGCAGACCGGGAGTGAGGGTGGGCAGCCCGCCAACGCAGGTGGTGTCACAGCAACAGGCGGGACCATCGGAACTTCGCCACTCACCGCCCCCCCGACAGACACTGGCAGCGCAACAGACACTGGCAGCCCAACAGACACCAGCAGCCTAACAGACACTGGCAGCGGAATAGGCACCGGCAGCGGGACCTTTACGGGCCGGGGCACGTCCACCGGCCCCAGCACGGCGATCGGTATCGGGACGTTTACGGGCCGAGGTTCCGCTACGGAGAGCGGCAGCGGGACGTTTACGGGCCGGGGTTCGGTCACCGGCCCCGCCACAGAGAGCGGCAGCGGGACGTTTACAGGCCGGGGCTCGGCCACCGGTCCCGCGACTGAGACGGGTATTGGGACGTTTACAGGCCGGGGCTCGGTCACTGGCCCCGCTACGGATACCGGCATCGGGAGTTTCACAGGCATCTCGACGTTGAGTGGGTTCGGGACGTTCACTGGTATCGAGACGCTAAGTGGTCTCGGGACGTTCACTGGAATCGAGACGTTTACTGGCATTGGGACACTAACCGGCCGAGGCACTGCCACCGGCCGAGGCACTGCCACCGGCCGGGGGGGTGCCACCGGTCGCGGCAGCGACACGGGCAATGCCACAGATACCGCCAGTGCTACGAGCGTCGAGTAACGCTGCTGCCCCAGCGGTTTGTTGCCTTTCAAGACAGAGTCCGGGCTATTGGGGACTATTGCTGACGGGGTCTCGGGCCCGTTGCTGGAAGGTAAAGTTGTGTAAAGTTATCCCGCCCGTCCCGGCGTGGGTGAGGATCCTGGGCCCCAACTGACGACTCTCACGGCCCGCAGCCTAGTGGATTGGCCAGTTGAATCGGGCAGTTGCGGGCGGCCGCGGGAGGACGGGCTAGCAGTCCGACCAGAAGCCGGTCTCAGCGCATCGGCGGTCTTCCGGGTCTCTGCAGAGCCTTCAGGCCGGACGTCAAATGAGCCGATGTACAGGATTGTCTCCTCGCCAGTTGGGCGGAATCAACAACCAGAATGAAGGGACCTTTCATGGACATCAGCAGCATCAACGGCAGCAACGCAATCTCCCAGCTACTCACGAACCAAACCAGCGCCTCTTCGGCCGCGGGCGGTGTGCCCAGTGACTCGAATGACATGTCGTCGCTCGCAAAGTTGATGAGCGAACTGCAACAGCTTCAACAGAGTGATCCACAGAAATTCAAGTCGGTGATGTCAGATATCGCCAACACACTGAAGACGGATGCCCAAAACGCGACCGGCTCCCAGGCGACATTCCTCAACAACCTGGCGAGCAAGTTCGATCAGGCGGCGCAGACCGGACAGATGCCGGACTTCCAGCCGAAGGCACAATCGGCGGGCGGCGGCCATCACCATCATCACCATGTTCAAAGCTACCAGGCGCAGGCTGCAACCTCGACCGACCCGTCCTCGGCGAGCTCGAGCAGCTCTTCACAGCAGACGCCGTTCAGCCTGGTCCAAGTGATCCAGAACGCCCTGCAAAACGCTGGCGTCAGCCTGAGCACGTAGGCGTGACACATGGCCTCGCCGTCAGCAGACCGCCACGCCCGGCGTTCTAACTGACGGCCCATCGGGCCCAGTACCGTCCGTACAGCAGACGGAACGGCAGTTCCACTGCAGTCACTTGCAGTCGCGTCGGCGCCGGCCGATGATCAGAATAGCAAAAACCAGCAGCAGACTTGCCGATGCGGATCCGTTGGAATTGCCGCTGGTCAACGAGCAGCCAGAGGATCCTCCCTTGGCGGAAGCGGTTCCAGTCGAAGCAGTCCCGCTCCCGCCACCCGCAGCAGTGTTGCCTCCTGCACCGGACGTGGCTTGCGAGTTGCTTGAGGATCCTCCCGTAACTGACCCACCCGTGTTGGCGCTGCCTCCGGTTGCCACGCCGCCGCCCGTGCCAAGCGCACCGCCTGTCTGGACCACGCCGCCCGTGCTGTTCGTGCCTCCCGTGCGAAGCAGCCCGCCAGTGGCCAAAACCCCACCGGAAGCATTCCCCCCGCCCATGGCCACCGTTCCACCGGTGGCCAGCACGCCTCCCACCGCCACCGCTCCACCAGAAGCCGCACCACCGGTGGCGCCCACTCCGCCTGTCGCCTTCGCGCCACCCGTCGCCACCGTTCCACCGGAACCCGTTGCCCCGCCGGCAGGCCCTGCCCCGCCCGTGGCCTTCGTGCCGCCCGTGGCCGTGGTTCCGCCGGTGTTTGCCGCCGAATCCGTCTTGATCGAGCTATCGGGAGACGCGGCGCTGTCCTTCGCAACGCCCCCATCGGAAACGGGACTTGAACCATCGAGGCCCAGGAAATGAATGGCCTCGCCTGCTTCAGGATCGACAACAAGATCGCCATGCCCCTTTCCGGTTTCCTGAATGGCCTCAACTTGAACCACGCCCGCACTGTCGGCATAGCGGGTTCTTATCCAGCCGGTTTGGAGGGCATCGTTCTCGGTTGAGGTTGGTGTCTCGCTCACCCCGAGCACGTTGGTCCACTGTTTGATCGCTTCCCCAAAGTTGTGAAAGGCGACCGTGGTATCAACCGACCCGTGCCACAACTGAATGCGCGGACGAGATCCCGTGTAACCAGGATAGGCGGCGCGCACCAGATCGCCCCATTGCGCCCCCGTCATGGTCACTTGGCCATTGGCACAGGTCGAGCTCCAGCCCAGGCTGTCGATGTTGCCCTGGGCGAAACAACCGAAGGGGACCCCAGCAAACGCCGCGCCGGCCTTGAACACGTCGGGATAATCACCAATCAGGGCCTGGGTCATCATGCCGCCCGAGGAATAGCCCGACACATAGACCCGGTTGGCGTCCCCGTTCTTGTTCGCAATGACGTAGTTGATCGCCGACATCATCCCCTCCGCATCGCTCCCCGTCCCGTCGTGGGTCAGATCCGCGGTCGAGTGCACGTCCCAGCACTGGTCGCTGCTGACCGCCGACGGACAGACCATGAGGAATCCGTATTTGTCAGCTTGCTGCGCGAACGAATTTCCCGAGCTGCACATGCTTTGACCGCCATTTGAGGCATGACACGCGTGAAGATGGAGCAAAATGGGCGGCTTCGCCCCGACATTGGTCGGGGTGTAGAGGTACATCGGAAGGTTCTTGGGGTTGGAACCAAAGTTCGTGAGCGTGGTTGTCGTGCCCGCCTGTGCGGTTGGAACAGCCGTGGCGGTGGCCAGCAGGCAGGCAAAACCCATCGTCAACTCGCCGCGATATCCACAAATTGTTCTCATCGCTTTTCAAAGGGTTCCGCCAGCAAGAACCTTGCAAGAAAAGTGTTCAGGTTCCCCACAGCCGCTTCGGCAGGGCATCAGGACTAGGCTTTATGCGTCAAAGTCCTTGCCTTACTCGGGCACGTCGGGGCTGCGGGCGCGGGCCACGCCGGCCTCGAAGGCGGCGCGTTCCACGGCCTGGGCCACCGCCTTGTGCATGTCCCGGTTGAGGATCGACGGTACCAGTTCGCCGGTGGCGGCGAAGGAGGCAATGGTGCGGGCAGCGGCGATCTTCATGCGGTTGCAGATCGACCGGGCGCGCGCGTCGAGCGCGCCGCGAAAGATGCCGGGGAAGGCCAGGCCGTTGTTCACGCTGCGGCCGTCGGCGGCAAAGGCCGCCCCCGCGTTGCGCGCGTCCTCGGGCACGATCTCAGGGCGCGGGTTGGACAGCGCCAGGATGATCTGCCCTTTCCGGATCATCGCCGGCTTGAGCAAACCGGCCGCGCCGGTCACGCCGATCACGATGTCAGCGGTCTGCATGACCTCGTTGAGCGACAGGGGCACCCCGCCCGCCTTCTCGAAGATCGCCATCGCGTTTGGGTTGATGTCAGTTCCCACCAAGCGCCTCACGCCGAAGGCGACCAGCAGCTTCGCAATGCCCATGCCGGCGGCGCCCAGCCCCACGATGCCCACGCAGTCGTTGCGGAACGGCTTGCCCACGTATTTGGTGGCGTTGAGCAACGCAGCCAGGGCCACGGTGGCGGTGCCGTGCTGGTCGTCGTGCATGACCGGGATGTCCAGCATCGCGTCCAGGCGATTCTCGATTTCGAAGCACTCCGGAGCCTTGATGTCTTCCAACTTGATGGCGCCGAACGAGGGCGCGATGGTCGCCACCGTGCGAATGATCTCTTCGGTGTCCTTGGTGGCCAGCAAGATGGGCACGCCGCTGATGCCGGCCAGGGCATCGAACAGGACCGCCTTGCCCTCCATCACCGGCATTCCCGCCACCGGCCCGATGTCGCCCAGGCCCAGGACTGCCGTGCCGTTGGTGACAATGGCCACGGTGTTTCCGATTGCGGTGTACTCGTACTTCAGATCGGGCGTCTGCTCGATCAGCTTGCACACCTTGGCCACCCCGGGCGTGTAGATCTTGCGCAGGGTGGAGAGCCCGTCGAGCGGGACCCGACTCTTGACCTGGATCTTGCCGCCCCGGTGCATTTCCAGAACCGGATCGATGATCTCAGAGATGATCACACCCTCGACCTTGCCGACCTCGGCCAGCACGTCCTGAAGCTGGGCCTCATCGTCGATGAACAGGGTCAGGTCGCGGGTGTTGTACTCGACCCCGTAGGACACCAGATGCAGGTCGGTGATGTTGCCACCTGCATTGCCGACCGCGGTGGCAACCCGACCGAGGTAACCCGGCTGGTCCAAGATCAGCAGGCGGATGGTCTTTACGATCTTGTCGATGCCCTTCTCGATCTGCATCATGCGACTCCTCCGCTATCGTAGCACCAGCGCGGGAACCGCGGGGCTGTGGAAATAGTTGTCGGCCGTTCAGCATCCAACCCGCGCTCCAACTTGAGGGCGCACAAGGAGACACCATCATGGGTAACCCGTTTGTTCACGTCGAGCTCAACACCACGAATCTCCCCAAGGCGAAGGCGTTCTACGCCAAACTCTTCGACTGGAAACTCCAGGATCTGCCAATGGAGACGCCAGGCGATGAGTACACCGTCATCAAGGTCGGCAAAGGCGTGGGCGGCGGAATGATGAAGCAGATGATTCCCGGCGCTGGGTCAGCCTGGATGCCCTACGTGCTGGTGAAAGACATCGATGCGGCGACCAAGAAGGCGAAGAGGCTTCGCGCCAAGATCATGAAGGGCGTGACCGAGGTCGAGGGGATGGGCTGGCTCAGTATAATCGTCGACCCCACCGGCGCCATCTTGGGCTTGTGGGAACCCAAGGACATGTGAATGGATCGTCGGCGCGGGCTCCTGCTGGATGGCTCACGCCATCCTTCATGACGTCCACTTCGGGGCGGCCTACGTCGCATCGAAGTCCGCGGGAGCCGCGATGACTCCCAGGCGCGCCGCGACTCTGGCCAACCGCTTGTCCCCCGTCCAGATCCCATGGCGGCCGGCCATTGCGGCCGCCAGCAGATGGGCGTCGATCCAACCGATCCCTAATGCACTAAGCCTGCGTGTCTCGATGAGAGCGAACACCTCGTCATCGCCAATGACCGGCGCGCGGGGAAGCTGCGCGAGCAGGCGGAGAACCTCGTCCCGCCGCGCGATACTGCCAAGCGCGATCTCACCCCGCACCGCCGGGTGGCAAACGACTCGGTTCGCTGCCAGCAGCGACCGGAGAGCCAGGGAAGACGGCCTCCCGGCTAGGAAATCGATCCAGATCGTCGTATCGGCGAGAATCACGGCCGTCGGTCCAAGCGACGCCGGGCCGGTGCCTTGGCGACGGGGTCTGAACCGTAGAGCGCGGCCAGTCGCTCGCGTGCGGCCTTGGCCAAGAGCTCGCGCAGGCCCATCTCGATGGCGGTGGTTTTCGTGGGCGCATGTGTCGCACGCATGGCACTGGCGACTAGATCGTCATCAATGTTCAGAGTCGTCCGCATGCATACAATTGTACCAAACCCGTCTGCACATGCAAAGCGCAACCTGCCATCCGCGCGTATGCCGGGGGCATTGTACCGGAACCAAGCGAAGCTGTCGGGACCCGCCCGGATTTTGGAAAGAACGAGAAATGGCTGTGGGCCGTTCAGCACCGCCCTCGCGCTCCTAGTGATCTGCCCGCTTCGCACGGGCCAGCATGTCGTCAAGTAGGGCCCTGAGGTTCGGACATTTCGCATAGGCGATGGCTGGATCGAGTTTGCTGAACAGATTACTGCCGTCGAGGCGCTTTCCGTAGGTCCTCCCGAGCTTCTCGCGGTAGAGGCGTTCGAGCAGCTTGCCCGGCGGCTCGTTGAAATTGACGGTCTCGGGCTCCCCGCTCTTTCCCGGCACGGCATTGCAAATGTCGCGGGGAAGATTCCGAGGGTCGGCGAGCAACCAAGCCTCGATTTCGTGGACGGCAAAGTGCTGCGCGAATTGTGCGTTGCCCACTTGATCCTCGAAGTGCTTCTTGGCCCACATGATCCGGTCTGAGACGGTCTGTTTGTCAGGTGGATAGAAAGTAGGTCCATGGAGATCGAGGAGGCCAATTGCCGCAATGACGCCCCTGCCCGCAGCACCTGAAAGGGCGAGTCTAACCTTCCTGGCAATCTCCGACTGGTAGTGCGCCCAGCCTTCGAAGCGGACGGCGTCAATGCCCACTCGTCGCGCAAGTTGCGGATCAAGCCAACGTTTGAGCAGTGAAGGGATCGCCGCCTTCTCGGTGTGGCCCTCGACGAAGAGGACGAATTTCACGCCATCCCCTCAAGCTCGCCGGATTTGAAAAGCGCGCCCAAGCTGTACTCCTTAAGCCACCGTTCGAGTTCCGCCCCATCGAGAACGTTCAGTTTCGTTTCCCCATCCACCCATTGCGCCACCGTGGTCGTAGGCGTTTGGGTTTTGAACGCATCAAGAAACTGCGGCGAATGGGTCGAGAAAACGACCTGGGTCCGGTCGGCTGCTTGGTATGCGAGATCGGCCACCACAGGCAGCATGCTCGGATGCAAACCCGTCTCGGGCTCGTCAATGGCGATGAGCTTGCCGGGTTGTGGATTGGCCAGGATAGCGACGAGCAGAAGGAAGCGAAGGGTCCCGTCGGAAAGGGACGCGGCCGACTGATCGTTCTTCAATGACCGCCAGCGAAGGCGGAGTTGTACGAGTTGATCGGCGGCTGGCGGGAAGGAGAGTTCTTCAAAATCATCTCCGAAAGCAGCGCGCATGGACATGTCGACGTCGTTCTTGAAATCGCGGTTGCTCGAATAGAGCGTATGGAGAAATGGAACCAGGTTGCTGCCGTTCGTGGCGACCCGGCTCTCAAGCCGAGAAACGGCGGCCTTGCGGATCTCCGAGTCCTGGCCGACCTGGAGATCCTGGAAAATTTGCCAGCTCCCAAGCCATGCTTCGCGAAAAACTCCAAGCAGGATGTGCCCTGTCATGGAATTCATGAAGGACAACGTAGTCTGTTCTTCGGGCCAGGCTGAGCCGTGGGAGTAAAGGTACGGCGGGCTCTCCTCGATTCGCGAGGCGAGGGGTTCGCGTGTGAGGAGCTTGGCCACTTGGCCACTCTTTGTATGGGACGCGACCAGTTCGTTTTCTACGCGATAGGCGCTGGTCGTTCCCAGCCGACTCAGCTTGAGATCATAGGCCACGCTGAGTTGCTCGTCTGTCCCTCCGTGTTCGATGCGATCCGCTGTCAGGCTCCACCCAAGCGAGCCCACCTGCCCATCCCATAGAATCGAGCCCATGCCGCCCTCTCTCAGGATGTCTTCGGGTAGTTTTCCCAGAGCGGATCGGTGGAGCAGCGCGAGAGCGCGCAGAAGGTTCGACTTGCCAGATGCGTTCGGGCCTATTACCACATTCAGCTTTCCCGGTGTCCACGTGACGTCCTTGAGGGAGCGGTACCCTTCGATTCGTATGCGCTGAATCATTGAGCGCAGCATAGCGCCTAGCGAGAATGGCTACCAATCCTCGATGCCCGTCCCGGTCCGTGGTCGCGCCCGGTCGTGACTGCATGGTCCGCGCCATCTCCGGGAGCGGGGCATAGGTATCGTGGAAGTATGGCGTCTTCGCTTCTGCAGACGGTTTTCCGCCCGCGGGTTATCCTGGCCGCTCCATGATTCGCGTTTGCTACTCCAACCGCACCGAGGCGCTCTTGGCGGCCTTCGTGCGCAACCTGCAGCAGGAGCGGCAGAGCGAAGGTCCCTTTGCGCCGGTGCGGGTGGTGGTGCCCAATCGCAATGTGGAGACCTATCTGCGCCTGGGCGTGGCGCGGGCGTGCGGGATTGCGGCCAATCTGCAGATCACGTTCTTGCGCAGGCTGCTGGCCCACGTGGCTGAGCAGGCGATACCCAATGGCCGCGTGGTGGATGCGCAACAGATCCAAGGCCACCTGCTGGTGCTGTTTCACGACGACGGCTTTCTGAAACAGGCAGCGATGGCACCCGTGCGCGAATACCTTCTCGCGGGCGGCGGGGCGCGGGACGCGGTTGACCGCCGGCGCTGCCAGCTCGCCTTTCGGCTGGGCCCGCTTTTCGAGGAATATGCGGCGTCGCGAGCCGCGATGGTCAAGAGGTGGGAGACAGGCACCACTCTCGACGGCGATCGCCTGTTCGCGGCCACGGAAGCCTGGCAACGCGCGCTCTGGCTGGCGATCTTTGGCCCTACCGGCCGCATTGCCCGCCGCTCGCAAGCCGAGGGCGTGATCTGGTTGCGCATCGACGAGCTGTTGGCGCGCGCCGAGGCACAGGGCAAGCTTGCGGCCGAAGGGTTGGGGCCGAGGCTGCACCTGTTCGGCGTCTCCTACGCGGCACCTTCCTACCATCGCATGCTGGCAGCGCTCGGCCGTCACATCGAGGTGGTCCTTTACACGCTCAACCCCTGTCGCGAATTCTGGGAGGACGTTGAAACGACGTCCGAGGTGCGCCGCCGCGTGACCAGAATGCCCCAAGCAGACCACGCGATCGACGATCCCTTTGGCCTGCTCGATCAAGCTGAGAATCTCGCTTTGCGACTGTGGGGCCGGCCCGGCCGCGAAAACCTGCGCCTGCTCGGCCAGCTCGACGCATGCGACTTCGAGGAACATTTCGCGGCCTCGGCCGCACCCACGCTCCTCGGCCGCCTGCAGAACGACATCCTGGACCGGGTGGCAAGAACCGAGCCCGACCCAACCCTGTGCGCCGACGACAGCCTGCAGGTGCTGGCCTGTCCAGGCATACGCCGCGAGCTGGAGGTGGTAGCGGCCGAGATCTGGCGTTGCCTGCGCACGCAGCCCGATCTGCGCTGCAACGACATCGCGGTTGTCGTGCCCGAGCCGTGCAAGGACACCTATCTTTCGCAGGTGGGCGCGGTCTTTGCCGAGAGCCACGACCTGCCCCACCACGTGGTGGACCTGCCGCTTGCCGGTGGACACAGGCTGGCCGACGCCGCGCAGTTGCTGCTCGACCTGCCGTTCTCGTCATTCTCGCGCAAAGAGCTGGTGCCGCTTCTCACCCACCCCTGCCTGCTGGCTCGTTTTCCCGACGCCCGCCCTGGGGACTGGCTGCGCCTCATCGAGGAATTGGGCATCGTGCGCGGGGCGGAGCAACGGGATCTGGCGGGAAGCTACCTCCATCGCGATCTCTTCACCTGGGATCAGGGCCTGCGCCGGCTGGCTCTGGGCGCCTTCATGCTGGGGCAACGCAGCGGCGAGCCAACCGCAGTCACTCTCGACGGAAATCAGTACCTGCCGGTCGAGATCGCCCCCGACGAACGCGGCAGCGCGCTCGGCTTCGCGCTCCTGGTGCGCTCGCTCATCGCCGATGCGCATTTCGCCGCCGGGATCGACGGCCCGACCGAACGCCCGCTGTCTGAGTGGCTAGGTTTTATTCGCGCCATGCTGGCCGCGTACCTCGTGCCAACCGATGACGCCGAGGAGGGGCTTCTCGCGCGCTGCCGGGCAGCGCTGGACGATCTCGATGACGTGGGCCTGCAGGGCTTGCCCGTCAGCTACCGGGTGGCGGCCGAGCTGGCGCGCAGCGCACTCGCGTCCATCCCCAGCTCGCGCGGCCAATACCTCGCGCGCGGCGTGACCGTTGCGTCCTTCGTGCCCATGCGGGCCATCCCCTTTCGCCTGGTCTTCGTGCTCGGCCTGGGCCAGGGCGATTTTCCGCGCAGCGCGCGTCGTGGGGATCTGGACCTACGCGAGGCTCGGCGCGAACCAGGCGACGTCACGCCTCGCGAGCAAGATCTCTACATGTTCTTGGAGACGCTGCTGTGCGCGCGCGACCGGTTGGTGCTTTCCTACCTGGGCCGCGACGAGGTCACGGGCGAGGAGCGGCCGCCCTCTGCAGTGCTGCTCGAGTTGCGCGAGATCCTGTCGAGCGGCTACCTCACAGAGGGTGAAGCAAAGAAGCTGTTCGACGCTCCCAGGCCGCCCTTGCGCCGCTACGACGACATCGAACGCCTGGACGCCCTGCCGCTCGCGCACGCCGAACATACGGCCCAACTCTTGGGCGACTCCCTGCGTGCGTCGTTGCCGGAAGGAACGGCCGTTCCGGCGAGCGTGGAGGATCTGCGCCGCGTGCTTTCACCCTCCGCATTTGCCCAGGTGGCAGCCCGCCTGTCGCTGCCCGCGCCGCTGGCGCCAGCAGCCGAGCCGACTCAAGAAGTTGGCAAGGTGATCGTCACGCTCGCCGATCTACGTTACTTCCTCGAGGATCCTCTGCAGGGCTCCGCGCGCTTTTGCCTGCACCTGCGCGAAGCCCTAGGCGACGATGAGCTGGCTGACCGTGAGGACGAGTCCTTTGCCACGGACGCGTTGGATCGGACGGTCCGTCTTCGCGAAGCCATGATTGGCGCTGTGCTGGCGTCAACGGCCGTGCCCTCGCCGGAGGCGGTGGCCGCGTGCTACGACGAGATCAGCCTGCGCGAAGAATTGGCAGGCCGCGCCCCGGCTGGGTTGTTCCGCGAAGCGGAACGCGAACATCACGCGGCCATTCTAAATAGGTGGACTGAGCAGCTTGGCCGCATCGCGGGCGCCGGATTGCTGCGCGGCCGCGTGTTGTACTTCGGCCGGGCACCCGAGAACGAGGACGCCCCTGAAATTCTGCCTGCCATCACTTTGGAGCTGGAGGCCGCGCCGGACGCTGGCAAGACGCAGCCTGCGCTGCACGTAGAACTGCATGGCCGGACCAGCGTTCTGGTTGAAGCATCGGCCCAGTCGCGGGCGTCGATCATCTTCAGTGCCCGCTCAAAGGACGCTGACGAGGAGAGCCGGCGCGACAAGGAATCCTTGGCCGCGTTCCTTGATCACGTGGCGCTGGCAGCGGCTGGACTGTCGCAAAGTCAGCCTGGCCACCGCGGGCTGCTCCTGCTCACCCACGTCGACCGGCAGGATATCGAAGAGCGTCGCTTTGCCCCCTTGAACATGTCTCGCGCGCGCGACTACCTGATGCGCCTGGTGCGCGACATGCTGACCGGGACGCTTGGCCCTTCCGGCGAGCCCACCGGGCTACACCCCTATGTTCTGCCCTGCGAGGCCGTGTTCCGAGCATGGCGCAGGGGACTCTTGGCTGGGGACGAGGCTGGCAGGCTCTGCCAACAGTACCGCGAAGGCGGTTCTTTGCGATTCAGCACCCTGCGGGGACCGATCCGTGACGCAGCCACGCGATGGAATCCGCCGCCAGCGGAAATGGCCGCGCGCATGGCGGCCGCTCGCTTCGGCCTCTTCTTCGAATTGGAAACAGGGGCCGCATGACCGCCGTGGTCCGCTATCCCCGACCTCCCGAGCTGAGTCAACTCGGCACTCGCCATGCCGTGGTCGAGGCGTCGGCTGGAACTGGCAAGACCTTTCTCCTGGAGCACCTGGTCGTCGAGTTGTTGCTCAATCATGGCGCGCGCATCGAGGAGATCCTCGTCGTCACGTTCACTGAGCGCGCCACCGCCGAGCTTTGCCTGCGACTGCGCAAGAAGTTGAGCGAGCTTTGCCACCTTCAGGCTGACCACGCCGCTGCTGCTGAACGGCCCGACCAAGAATGCTGGCTCATTGACGAGACTGCGCGCGGCCGACTGCGCGACGCCCTGCTGGGATTGGATCGCGCCACCATCTCGACCATCCATGGCTTCTGTCTTGGGATTCTGGGGGACCACGCTTTTCTGCATCAACGCCTGTTTGACGAGCAGGCGGTCGACTCGGATGGCGCTTTTCACACCGCCTTCGTGGAGGCCTTGCGGAATGATTTCGCGGTTCAGTCCGAGTTGCAGCCGTATCTGCGCGCCTGGCTGGTCACGGGCCACACCGCTGCCCATCTGGAGCGTGCGCTGCGCGAATGCGCGACGGAGCTGGCCCGCATCTTCCCGCCGCGTCCCGAGGCTTTGCAGCCGGATTTCGACGAGGCCGCTCTGGCCGCGGCCATTGCGGCATGGCCTGCGCAAGCCGGCAGGGATCCGGCGCTCGCCGAGCGACTCAAGAAGGCGGGAATCAAGGGCTCTACGGCGAAAGCCGTGCTGTCACGAGTGGCCGCGATCTCCGAGTTGGCGGCAGAGGCGGGCAAGACGAGCGAAGTGGCAACCTTCCTAGTTCAATTGCAGGCAAGGGAGTCCGGCTGGAAGGAGAGAGGCTTTGCGTACCTGCTCGATCATCTCGCCAAGACCGCGGCCGATCCCAAGGTAGCGAAACTGCACGAGGCCACTGCCGCCATTCGGGACGCGCGTGTACCCTTCCTCGCTGCGGCTGCGCACAAGTTCTTGCCGCTGGTCAGCGCGCGCCTGCAGGCGCACAAGCGCGCAGCGGGGCTCTACGATTTCCAGGACATGTTGACCCTGGTGGCGGAACGTCTGGCCGACGAGGGCGCACCGGCGCAGTTGCTGCTTTCCACCCTGCGCCGCGGCTACAAGTATGCGCTCATTGATGAATTCCAGGACACGGACGACGTGCAGTGGTTCATCTTCCGGCGTCTCTTCTTCGAGAGCCAGGAAGGACATGTTCTGACTGTTATCGGCGATCCCAAGCAGGCCATCTATCGATTTCGCGGCGCCGACGTGCACACCTATTTGCGCGCCCGCGGGGCGATCCTGCGAGCCGGCGGCGCCCTGGTGAAATTGGGGAAGAATTTCCGCTCCACTGCGGCGGTCATCGATGGGTACAACGCCGTGTTCGACCCGACGATGGGTTTCTTCCGGGCTGGGGCCGGCATCGACTACGACCAGCCGGTTGCGTGCGGCCACCCCGGTCGACGCCTTTGCGGGGCCAGCGGTCAGCCAGAGCCTGGTGTGGTGGTGCTGGACGTTCGGCCAGCGGGCGACGAGACCCCCGTGGCCGACACCAGGCGCGCTTTGCGGCGCCAGATGGTGCAAGAGATTCGCCGCCTGCTCTCCGAAGACGGGGCGCGTTTCGTCCACGATGCGGACGGCCCCAAGCGAATCGCAGCGCGCGACATCTTCGTGCTCGCCTTTACCAACAACGAATGCGACGAGATCGGCGAGACCTTGCGAGCCGCGGGCCTGCCCTTCGCCTTTTACAAGAAGGACAATCTGTTCCAGACCGCGCAGGCCGCCGAGGTGCTGGACCTTCTGCGCGCCATTGCCGAGCCGGAAGATCACACCCTGCGGGCGCGCGCCCTTTTGACAGCCTTTTTTGCCCTCGACCTCGCTGACCTGGCAAACCGGGATCGGCCCGACAACGCGGACCCCTTGCTGCGCCAGTTTTTGGAGTGGCGTGACCTGGCCCTGGCTGGCAACTCTGGCACTCTCTTTTCTGCCATCCTGGGGCAAAGTGGGATCGTCTGTCGCGAGGTTTGTCTAGGCCGCAGTGAGCGAGCCCTCACCAATTACCTGCACATTTTCGAGATTCTGCAGGAAGAGGCGGCGCGCGCGCATGTGACCTTCCGCGAGTTGGTCGAGACACTGGGTGCGTATGTCAACGGAACCCGCCTGCCTCCGGGTAACGAGCGGAACATGCAACGCCTGGAAAGCGATGCCGAGGCGGTGCAAGTGATGACTGTCCACAAGGCCAAGGGCCTGGAGGCCGACGTGGTCTTCCTGTATGGCGGACTGCATCGGGGAAAGTTTGATCCACTGAGCGTCTTTCACGACCGCGACGGCAGGCGGGTGGTGCAGCTGGGTTCGCTCGCCCCGGAAGAAGAAGAGATGCACGCCAATGAAATCGCCGACGAGGACCGACGGTTGCTCTATGTGGCGCTTACTCGAGCGCGCGCCCGCCTTTACCTTCCACGCTACCCCGACGGCCCTCACGGCTTTACCGGTCCGTCGCGCTTTCTGCGCCCGATTCTCGACAAATTGCTTGCGGACACCGAAACCAGCCGGCTCTTTCACCGCGTGCCTGTGGCATGTCCTGGTGAGCCGCTCTTGCCACTGCCCGCTCCCGCGCCCGCGGCGCTCTCGGCCTGGCAGCCGCCAGAATTGCCGTCTGGCGTCGCCAAGGCGGAATTCCACAGGATTGCGAAAGAGCGCGCCGGCTTCGTCATGACCTCCTACACCGGCGTGAAGCGCCGCCATGGCGGCTTCGTGCTTCCCGAAGAGCCAACCGACCTGTCCACGGCCAACGAGCCCGCAGAGCACGCCGAGAACCCGCCGGTCGACCCGCGCGAACTTGCGCACGGGCGGCTGTCCGGGATCTTCTTGCACGCCGTTTTGGAAAAGATTCCGCTCGATGGCCTGGCTAGTTCTGGCTCTTCAGCCGAATGGGCAGCCCAGCCTGAGATCGCAAAGCTCTTGCTGCGGCTCGCGCATCGCCACGAGCGCGAGCCGGGGCAGATCGCGCATGCCGCGCACATGGTTCACACTGCGCTTGTTACACCCTTGCGCCTGGGCGATTGCCTTGTGCCCGGCGTGGGTCTGGCACGACGATCGCTGCGTGAGACCGAGTTTCTATATCCGATCCCTGAGCGCCACCACCCGTTGCTCGGGCTTGCGGCCACCGCGACATGTTTGCCCGCTGGCGAGAACGCAGAGGGGAAAGGTGAGGACACAGAGAGGAATTGCGGCGTGAATGGACGTGCCTGGTCCGTTGAACGCGGCCTGGTCAAGGGCTTCATTGACTACCTATTCGAGTACCAGGACCGCATCTACCTGTGCGATTGGAAGGGGGATTGGCTGCCCTCCTGGGAGAGCGACCGCCTGCGTGCACACTGCGAGAACAACTACGAGATCCAGGCGCGACTCTATGCATTGGCAGTTCTGCGCCTGGCCGGGCTGAACGACCGGGCCGCCTTCGAGCGTCGCTTCGGCGGCGTGCTCTACTGTTTTCTGCGCGGTATGCGGCCAGGCGACAACGAGGCGGGCACGTACTTCCGCCGGCCTGAGTGGCCCACCGTGCTCGATTGGCAAACCGAGATGCTGGGCACCAAGTTCTGGGGGCTACCGTAGCGACGCTGCACGCCGAGCACGGTGGGCAGGACCGTGCGCACAGGCCCATCCGAACCGTGCGTTGGAGCTTGAAACCTACCGGTGCCCGTGGCGCGATTCGGTGTGTACCTGGCGCTCCCTGCGCTCTTGGCGGTTGCTGTGGTCAGCGCGGTCGAAGCGGTTGCGGTCGTTGTGTTCCCCGTGTTCTTTGTGTTCCTCGTGTCTGAACTGGCCGTCGCCGCGGTGCCCTGGCATCTCCCGGCGGTGTTCATTCACGGGCGGCCCCCCCGCCTTGTAGTGCCTGTACCTGCCGGGAGGAATGCGGACCAAACCCCGTGGGACCTCCCGCCTGTGAACGACGACCCAACCGCCCCGGTGGTCTCGCGTGCGGTACCAGGTCGGGCCCGAGCGGTACCAGTACCAGCCGTCCACGAAGAAGACTTCGTGGTCGTAATCCGGCACCACCTGGATGCCCGGGCTGACTTCGACCAGCGCTGGCGCGGTTTCGAACCGGATCGCCGGCGCACCGATCTGCACCTGAAGGTTCACCTGCGCTGCACCGGTTCCGGAAGAGACGACGGGTGGCGCCAAGACAATCGCCACGCACAAAACGGCCAACTTTGTTCGCATGAGATGGTTTCTCCTTTTCAGACGCATCCTGCAGATTGCGACGTCAGCACCAGCCACAAAAGCGCGCCGACTGCGAGCACGCGCGGCCAGTTGACCCGTCAGTCTTCTTCGATCTGATGGCCGAGGAAGGTGCCCACGCCCATCTGCGTCATCTGGTCGCGCTGGGCCTCCAGCATGTCCAGGTGGTCGTCCTCGTCCTTGACGATCGACTCCAGCAACTCGCGCGTCGGTGCGTCCTGTACCGCCACGGCCAGCGGGATGGCCTCATTGTAGCCGCGGATGGCCGTCATCTCGGCCGCGAGGTCGTTCCCGAGGATCGTGGGCACGTCGGCTCCGATGTGCAGGGCGTTCAGCTTGCTCACGACGGGCAGCCCTTCCAGGAACACGATGCGGGCGATCAGTTTCTCGGCGTGCTTCATCTCGACGATAGCGCGCTTCTCGATCACCTTGTGCAGCCGCTCATAGCCCCAGTTGGCGCAAAGCTCGGAGTGGACCATGTACTGGTTAATGGCAGTCAGCTCGTCGGCGAGCAGTTGGTTGAGAACATCGATCAGTTTCTGGTTGCCTTTCATGTTGATCCCCCTGAGGTTGGATGGGTGTGGGCAAGCACGGACAGCTTTGCCGGCTTGGTCCGGGAAGAGTATGGTCTGGACGGGGGAGAGACTCTATGAGTATCGGCTCATTTTTCAAGGCCCACGCGCGCCTTCGCCGGCTGCTGATCGGCGCGGTTGCCGCCGTGACGCTCTTCGCCGTCTTTGGATTCCTGGTTGCGCCGGCCCTGGCCAGGAGCATCGGCCAGCGCATCCTCTATCGATGTGAACCTGGCGAAGGTCGACCTTCCCTACTACCTCGCCTACGTCCCGGTGAAGCTCAAGTTCAAGCTCCACTCCGCAGTCCTGGACACCAATCTCAAGGTCACCTTCATTCAGTACCGAAACCGGCCCCCCCCGGGTGGATGTGTCCGGCGGCGTGACGCTGTCCGATCTCGACGTGGTCGACGACACGGGCCGGCCGCTCTGCAAGCTGCCCCTGCTCGACGTCGCGATCCGGTCCTCGGATCTTCTGTCCAACAACGTGTCGGTGGAGCGCGTGCTGCTGCAGTCACCTGTGGTGCACCTGTGAAGGTCACGGCGCAGAAGCTGAATGACATGGTGGCCAGCGGGACCGATGCCAACGCCGCCGTGGTGATCACCGACGCCGAGTACCCCAAGTACCTCAAGCTGGCCTATGGCGCCGAGAAGTTTGCCAAGCCGAAAAACGCCATTGGCATGGTCAAGGACATCCCGGCCGCCGAAATGGAGCGGCTCATGCTTGCCGCCATCGTGGTGAACGACGACGACCTGCGCCTGCTCGCGCGCCAGCGGGCCCAGGTGGCAAGGGAGAGCATCCTGCGCGGACAGAAGATCGAAACCGAGCGAGTCTTTCTGGTGGAGCCAAAATCCATATCGCCCCAACACAAGGACAAAGTGCGCGACAGCCGCGTCGATTTCCGGCTGCAATAGGACAGATGCTCCCCGGCTACGACCCGCAGAGCATCGACAGGCCGAGGTTGGAGCTGCCTTGGCAGGTTCCGTTCGAGCAGTAGCCGGATTGGCACGTGATCAGGCTGGTGCAGGCTCCGCCGTCGGCGACCTTGGGCTTGCACTGCAGGGCAGAAGTGTCGCAGTAGGCGCTGTCGACGCATTCCGAGCCGGCGATGCCGGTGCAGGCGCCGCCGGCGCTGATCTTTGTCGTGCAGACGTCCTGCGGGTAGCTGCAATACGCCGTGCGCACACAGTCGGTAGAGATCAAACAAGACGCGCCAAGGGGGGTGAGCGCGACGCAGGTGCCGTCGTCGCAGGCCACGGCACTGGCGACGTCGCACACGTAGCCTTGGGGCACCACATCCGCCGCGTCGCTCGCCTGGTAGGACGAGAAGTCGTTCCCCTCCTGCGTGCCCACGCAGGGCGTGTCACCGGCCTTGCCCGCAATCTGCACCTGGCACTTGTCGACGAAAGTGCTGTTCACGTAGATGCTGGCGCACACGACCTTGCCCTTGCTCGACGGAGCGCAGTCGCTGTCGAAAATGCACGTCTCACCCGGCTTCTTGTTGCCGCTCGAGCTGCCATACACCGAATCGCAAGCCGACGCCGACGAAGCGTTGAGGCCGGTGCAGAAGGTGCCCGCGCTGACCTCCGACTTCATCTCGGCCAGGCACGCGTCGCCCGCGGAAGAGTTGTATGACCCGCCCACCTCCGTGAAAGTCATCAACTGGTGACAGGTTTGGCCATCGGCGGGCAGGCTTGCCTGGCCACAGCACTTGGCGACCTCGGCGCAGTAGCTGTCGGCGAACTTCTCGGAATCGCTTTTTCCGCACCCGGTGGTACACGCGAACGCCACGGCGACAACGAGGCCAGGCCCTTTCTTCATGGATGCTCCTGCAGAGGGCGACACGCCCATGGCATGATACTCGCTTCCCTGATCCGCCGCGAGAAGACCAAGCACATCTGAATCGCCCAAACAGGGCGTCGCATTTCAGTACCCTGGAAGCTAGGTCATCCTTGGCAACAGAACCCCATTCGCCAATGACGATGCCCCGGCCGGGTAGCCAGCTTTGGATCTGGTCGAGTGAAGCCGCCATGGCTGTATAGTCAGAAGCGCCTGCCCCCCAAGTTGTGGGGCTCCCATTCAGGCCGAATCCGGTGGACTCTGAGAGGCACGGGCTCGAATCTCTCCCTCGCCGTCGATAGTGCATCCGGACTTGCGCTGATACAGTCGGCCTGGGGCATGTAGACAGCGTCATGGGCACCAGCGCGGATTACATCGCAGTGCCAACAGAGGCATTGACCCGAAATGCGGGGAACACGCCCCTGTTCAAGAGAGGATAACCATGAACACAACGCGCTGCTTCTCAACGTTCGCACTTGCCACACTTGTTGGTCTGATGGCCTGCTCACAAGGGAGCAACGGAGGTACGCCCGCTGCCAGCGGCGGATCGCCCGGTTCGGGCGGCAAGTCTGCCGTCGGGGGATCGACGGCCACGGGTGGCGTGACGGCGAACGGTGGTGCCTCTGCAGGCGGTGGAACATCGGCCAAGGGCGGTCTTTCTGCGACCGGCGGGGCAATGGCCACGGGTGGCGTGGCGCCGGGTGGGGGAGCAACCGCCACGGGTGGCTCCGTGGGGTCTGGCGGTACTGTTGCGAGCGGTGGGAGCGGCGCAACCGGTGGCGCTGCGGGCGGCGCGTCGCGATCGGGTGGCGCCGGAGGGGCGGCAGGGAAGACCGGATCCGGCGGAAGCGCGGCTGGGGGCTCCGGCACAGGCCTGACCCTTGACCAGGCCTGCACCGCGATGTGCGCGTCGCAGCCGATTGATTGCAGCGCGGCTGACTGCCAAACCGCCTGCGTGAAGGCTGCCGATGCGACGGTCAGTGCCATAACAAAGTGCAACGCGCAATACACTGCCATGGCGCAATGTGAGGCCAACCTGGGTGGTGACAAGTGGACTTGCTCCTCAGATGAGAACGTTCCGATCCCGGTCGAAGGCCAATGCACAGACACGGTCTGTGCGTGGGCATGCTGTGCGACTGATCTGATCGTGCCGTCTGACATCTGGGCTCGGTGCATGGATACCTGCCAGCAAACGGGCACCGGTGGAACATCAGGCACGGGAGGAACCTCTGCCGCTGGTGGGAGCACCGCGACGGGAGGTGCGGGCGGCAAAGGTGGCGCAGGCGGCACTGCCGGGACCACGAGTGCAGGTGGCACGACGGGTGCCGGCGGAGGGGGCGGTGCCCCTCCACCAAGCACAGGGATTCCGGCGGGATATCCCGCGCCCACCGCGGACAATGCCGCCAAGTGCACAACGGCAGCAATGACCGGCGGCTTCTGTCCGGGCGGCGGTTCGGGTCCCACCTGTTTGCAGTGCCTGTTCGGGAGCACCACCTACAACAC